>Ga0207667_10001738_pt1 | contig 27400 bp, 28 predicted proteins | sample KBSCornC52_FD_184301 | JGI IMG/M metagenome (GOLD analysis project Ga0207667, IMG submission 184301) | Corn rhizosphere microbial communities from Kellogg Biological Station, Michigan, USA - KBS Corn C5-2 (SPAdes) (version 2) | ecosystem: Host-associated > Plants > Roots > Rhizosphere > Soil ...
GCCTGCTGATCTTCTCCAAGTATTTCTACCTGGCCAGCCTCAGCAGCTATTACACCTTCTACCTGATCCACAAATTCGGCGTGTCGGTGCAGAGCGCGCAGGTGCACCTGTTCGTGTTCCTGTTCGCCGTGGCCGCCGGCTCGCTGATCGGCGGCCCGGTCGGCGACCGGATCGGGCGCAAGTGGGTGATCTGGGTGTCGATCCTCGGCGTGGCGCCGTTCACCCTGCTGCTGCCGCACGCGAACCTGTTATGGACCGGCGTGCTGACGGTGATCATCGGCCTGGTGCTGGCCTCGGCGTTCTCGGCGATCCTGGTCTACGCGCAGGACCTGTTGCCCGGCCGCGTGGGGATGATCTCGGGGCTGTTCTTCGGCCTGGCCTTCGGCATGGGCGGTATCGGCGCGGCCGTGCTCGGCGGACTGGCCGACGTGCATGGCATCGAATACGTCTACCGGCTGTGCGCGTACCTGCCGCTGATGGGGCTGATCACGGTATTCCTGCCGAACCTGGAACGCCCGATTCGCGCATGATGCGGGGCGGGCACTGCCCGCCGCTCCCGTCGTGTCCGAGAAAAGCCGGCGGGCAGTACCCGCCCTACGCGGCTTGCGTGCCGACGATGACCGGCTCCGGCTCCAGCCGCACGCCGAATTTCGCCTCGACATCGGCAATCACCCGTTGCGCCATTGCCCACAGTTGCGGCCCGCTGGCCTGGCCGTGGTTGACCAGCACCAGCGCATGGCGATTCGACATGCCGGCGTCGCCTTCGCGCATACCCTTGAGACCGGCGGCCTCGATCATCCACGCGGCGGACACCTTGCAGCGGCCGTCGGGCTGTGGCCAGACGGCGAGGCCGGGATGCTCGCGCTTGAGCGCATCGGCCAGCACGGCCTCGACGATCGGGTTCTTGAAGAAGCTGCCGGCGTTGCCGATCACCGCGGGATCGGGCAGCTTGCGCGTGCGCAGGTGCACCACCGCCTCGGCGACGTGGAACGGCGCGGGCTTGTCCACGCCCATCCGCGCTAGCTCCTCGGCGATGCCGGCGTAGTCGGTGCGCAACGGACGGCTGCGCGGCAGCACGAAGCGCACGGCGGTGACGATGTAGCGGCCCGGCTCGTGCTTGAACAGCGAATCGCGGTAGCCAAAGGCGCAGGTGGCATGGTCCAGCGTCACCACGCGACGTTCGCGCGTATCCCAGGCCTCGACACTCTCGACGAACTCGGCGACCTCGCAGCCGTAGGCGCCGATGTTCTGGATCGGTGCGGCGCCGACGGTGCCGGGAATCAGGATCAGGTTTTCCAGGCCGGCGTAGCCCTGGCCCAGGGTCCAGCGCACGAAGTCGTCCCAGCGTTCGCCGGCGGCCACCGCGATGCGCGCGCTGGCGCCGTCGCTCTCCACCTGCACGCCGCGGGTGGCCATCGCCAGCACGGTGCCGTCGAAGTCGCCGGTGAACAGCAGGTTGCTGCCCTCGCCCAGCACCAGCAGGCGGTCGCCGCGCAGCGCGGGAAAGTCGAGCAATTCGGGCAGCTTGCTGGCGTCACGGATCTCGGCCAGCAGCTTCGCCCGCGCATCGACACGCAACGTGTTGCGCGTCGCCAGCGGGGCGTTTTCGGTGAGCGTGTAACCGCCCATGTCCACGCGCTCGGCGGGCAGGCAAGTACGTTCAGACGGCATCGGTGGCCTCGCGCTGGCGGCGGATTTCATTCACGCACTCGGCGACCAACGGCGGTCCGCGATAGATCAGGCCCGAGTAGAGCTGCACCAGCGAGGCACCCATCTCCAACTTCTCGGCGGCGTCGCTGCCGTCGAGGATGCCGCCCACGCCGATCAGCGGAACGCGGCCCTGCAGGCGCCGACGCATGCCCGCCAGCACCGCGGTGGAACGGTCGAACAGCGGCTTGCCGGACAACCCGCCGACTTCGTTGCCGTGCGGGTCGTCGGCCACCGCCGCATGGTCGATCGTGGTGTTGCTGCAGATCACCCCGTCGATGCCGGTGTGCAGCAGCACCTCGGCAATCGCGTCCAGCTCCGCCTCACCCAAGTCCGGCGCGATCTTCAGCAGCATCGGCTTGCGCCGTCCGTGCTGCGAGCCGAGCCGCTCCTGCGCCTCGCGCAGCACCGAGATGAAGCGGCGCAGCGTGGCTTCCTCCTGCAGGTCGCGCAGGCCCTGGGTGTTCGGCGAGGAGATGTTCACCGTGACGTAGCTGGCATGCTCGTACACGCGAGTGAGGCAGAGCAGGTAGTCGCTGACTGCCTTCTCGTTCGGCGTGTCCTTGTTCTTGCCGATGTTGATGCCGAGCACGCCGTGATAGCTGGACTGCTGCACGTTGCGCACCAGCGCATCGACGCCGGCGTTGTTGAAGCCCATGCGGTTGATGATCGCCTCGTGCCGCGGCAGCCGGAACAGGCGCGGCCGGTCATTGCCCGATTGCGGCTTCGGCGTCACCGTGCCCACTTCGATGAAGCCGAAACCCAGCGCATCGAGCGCGTCCAGGTGTTCGGCATTCTTGTCCAGTCCGGCGGCGAGCCCGACCGGGTTCGGAAAGGTGATGCCGAACACCTTCGTCGGCAGGTCCGCCGGCGGCTTGGCGATCCAGTGCGCGAAGTTGCTGCGCTGGGCCACGCCCAGCGCATACAGGGTGGCGCGATGCGCGGTCTCGGCATCGAGCTTGAACAGCAGCGGGCGCAGGATGTCGTACATGGATCAGGCCAGTTGGCCCGCGAAGATGCGGGTATCGTAATCGAAGCTTACCGTGCCGTTTTCGGCACAGCTGTCGAACAGTTCGCGCAGTGCGCGCAGCATCGGTTCGTGCCGGGGATGGCCTGCCTTCGGCGCATACGACGACGACATCAGGCGTCCGCGCAGGGCTTCGAAATCCAGTTGCTGCGCGTGTTCGAAACGGGCCGCACCGCGGAAGCCGGCGCCGAACCAGGCGCGCATGCGCGCGTCGTCGGCATAGCGCTCGGCCACGCTGGCGTAGTCGGTGCCGTAAGCCAGCAGCAGCGCCTCGTAGCCTTCCAGAAAACGGGTGCCGTTGAGTCGACGCGAGTTCCACCAGATCGCCGCCAGGCCGCGCGGACGCAGGATGCGCGCAAACTCGCGTCGTGCCGCGTCCTCGTCGAACCAGTGGAATGCCTGCGCCACGGTGACCAGGTTCACGCTGGCGTCGGGCAAGCCGGTGGCGTCGGCGCCGCCGTCGACCGCATCGAAGCCCGCATACGCCCGCAGCCAGTGTTCGGCCGCGGTGCGCATCGGCGCATTCGGTTCCACCGCGGTCACCCGGTAACCGGCGTCGAGGAACAGCTTCGAGGAGATGCCGGTGCCGGCACCGATGTCCGCCACACGCCAGCTGCTGTCCACGCCCTGCTCGCGCTGCAGCCAGTCCAGCAGTGCCACCGGATAGTCCGGCCGGTAGCGCACGTAGTCATCCACGCGATCGCCGAAGCGCGCGGTGGATGGCAGGGAAGCGTTCTCGTCAGCCATGGAGCATCTGTCCGCCGTCGACGACCAGGGTATGACCGGTGATCCAGCCCGCCCACGGCGAGGCCAGGAACAGCGCGGCGTGGGCGATCTCTTCCGGCTTGCCGAAGCGGCCGAACGGAATCTTCGCCAGGGTGGCGCGGTAGAGCTCCGGCTGTTCCAGCTTGCGGCGCTCCCACAGGCCGTCGGCAAACGCGATCGAGCCCGGCGCGATCGCATTGACGCGGATGCGGTGTTCCGCCAGCGCCAGTGCCTGCGAGGTGGTGTACTGGCTCAGCGCCGCCTTCACCGCTGCATACGCCGCACCGTTCGCGCGCGGGCGGAAGGCGGCGATCGAGCTGGTGTGCAGGATGCATCCGTGCGGCGCGGCCTTGAGGTGCGGCAGGGCCGCGCGCGACGCGCGCACCGCCGCCATCAGGTCCACGTTGAAACCGGCGATCCATGCCTCGTCGCCGTCGTCGAAACCGTAGCCGCTGGCGTTGTTGACCAGCACGTCGATGCCGCCGAGCGCGCTGGCTGCCTCCGCCACATAGGCCTCGATGGCGCGGGCATCGGCCAGGTCGCAGCTCTGCGCGTGCGCCAGCACGCCGTGGGCGGCGAGCGCCTGGCGGGTTTCCTCCAGCGCCGCCACGCCGCGGGCGCAGATCGACACGGCCGCGCCGGCTTCGGCAAAACCCAGCGCGATGCTGCGGCCGATGCCGCGGCTGCCGCCGGCGACGACGACGCGATACCCGTGGAAATCGAAAGGCATGCGCGGCATCAATGCCAGTTCGAGAAGGCGAAGCCGAAGATCAGCGCAGCGATGAGCACGAACACCGCCAGCACGCACAGCAGCAGTTGCACGTAACCGAGCACCAGACCGGCCACGGCCATGCCGTCGCCCTCGATGCGGGCATCGGACGGACTGCGGCGAATCTCGCTGCGCGCCAGATGGCCGCAGATGATCGCCACGATCGCGCCCACGAACGGCAGCACGCACCAGGCCAGGATGCCGAATACCAGGCTCACCACGGCCAGCGAACTGGTGCCGGTGCCCGGGCGGTAGGACGGTTGATAGCTCATCGGATCGCTCACTCATGTCGAGGTGGTGGATCAGCGCCGTCATGCATCGCCGTCGGCTGCGGGTGGCGAACCGCCCGCAGCCGGTTCATCAGAAGTCGAACTTGATGCCTTGCGCCAGCGGCAACGCGTCCGAGTAGTTGATGGTATTGGTCTGGCGGCGCATGTACACCTTCCAGGCATCCGAACCGGACTCGCGGCCACCGCCGGTTTCCTTCTCGCCGCCGAACGCGCCGCCGATCTCCGCACCGGATGTGCCGATGTTGATGTTGGCGATGCCGCAGTCGGAACCCGCCGCCGACAGGAACTGCTCGGCCGCCTTCAGGTTGGTGGTGAAGATCGACGAGGACAGGCCCTGCGGCACGTCGTTCTGCAGCGCAATCGCCTCGTCCAGCGTCTTGAACGGCATCACGTAGAGGATCGGCGCGAACGTCTCGGTCTGCACCACCTCGTCGGCGTTCTTCAGCCCGGTGACGATGGTCGGCAGCACGAAGTTGCCCTTGCGATCGGTCAGCGCCTTGCCGCCGGTGGCGACGGTGCCGCCAGCCGCCTTGGCCTTCTCGATCGCGGCGAGATAACCCTGCACTGCTTCCTGGCTGTTCAGCGGGCCCATCAGCGTGGTGGCCAGGGTGGGATCGCCGATCTTGCCCTCGACCTGCTTGTACGCCTTGACCAGGGTGTCGACCACGCTGTCATGAATCGACTCGTGCACGAACACGCGGCGGGTGGTGGTGCAGCGCTGGCCGGCGGTGCCGACCGCGCCGAACACGATGCCCGGGATCGCCAGCTTCAGGTCGGCCGTCTCGTCCACGATGATCGCGTTGTTGCCGCCCAGTTCCAGCAGCGAGCGACCCATGCGCTGGGCGACGCGCTCGCCGACCATGCGGCCGACCTTGGTCGAGCCGGTGAAACTGATCAGCGGGATGCGCTTGTCGTCGACGAACGCCTGCGCCAGGTCGCTGCCGGCATCGTTGAACAGGAAGAACAGGTCGGGGAAGCCGCCGGCCTTCAGCGCATCGTTGCAGATGCGGATCGTGGCGATCGCCGACAGCGGGGTCTTCGGCGACGGCTTCCAGATGCAGATGTCGCCGGCAATGGTGGCCAGCATGGCGTTCCACGCCCACACCGCGACCGGGAAATTGAACGCGCTGATGATGCCGACCAGGCCCAGCGGATGGTACTGGTCGTACATGCGGTGGCCCGGGCGCTCCGAATGCATGGTGTAGCCGTACAGCATGCGGCTCTGGCCCACCGCGAAGTCGGCGATGTCGATCATCTCCTGCACTTCGCCGTCGCCCTCGGGCTTGATCTTGCCCATCTCCAGCGCGACCAGCGAACCCAGCGCGTCCTTGTGCTTGCGCAGCGCCTCGCCGCACAACCGCACGGCTTCGCCGCGACGCGGCGCCGGGGTGGTGCGCCACAGCTTGAACGCTTCCTGCGCGCGCTGGACGATCACTTCGTAATCGGCGGCGCTGGACGCATGCACGGTACCAAGCACCTCGCCGGTGGCCGGGTTCACCGGCTGCAGCGCGCCGGCATCGGCGGTCTTCGACCACTCGCCCTGGCCGAGGTAGCTGCCGGACTGCTCGCCATCGAGGCCGAGCGCGCTGAGGATTGCATGGGACATGGATGTCTCCTGGACGTGCGGCGCCTGCGGGCACCGTGAAGGGAAAGTGGCAATTGCCCATTCTAGCAGGGGTGGGTAAGTGACTCCCTCCCCTGCAACGCAGGGGAGGGCTGGGGTGGGGTCGCTCTTGATCTTGGATTTCCGGCACTCCAACGCCCTCGCCAGCCTCCACTGCAAGCAAGGGAAGGACAACACAATCGCACCGCCGCGTGATCCATGCGAAAATCCCGCCGCTGCCCTCGTAGCTCAGTTGGATAGAGCGGCCCCCTCCTAAGGGGCAGGTCGGACGTTCGAATCGTCTCGAGGGCACCAGTTCCGTCATGCGAGGGCCGGCCATGCCGGCCTTCGTGTTCAGGAACTGCACGACAGCATCGAGCAACCGGCCTTGTGCCGCGCCCAGTCCGGGCGCTTCTGCGCGAACGCCTCGCGGCCGGGCTGGTCGTCGTAGGGATGGCGCATCACCTCGAGCAGTTCGGCGATACCGCTGGGGTCACCCTGCTCCGCGCGGTCGATCGCCTGCTGCGCCAGGTAGTTGCGCAGCACGTAGCGCGGGTTCGCCAGGCGCATCCGCTCGCGGCGCTGGGCCGGCGACAACGGATCATCGGCCAGCCGCGCCACGTAGCGGGCCAGCCAGTCGCCGAGCGCCGGCTCGGCCTCGCGCCGCTTCGCCTCGTCGTAAAACGCCTCGTCGAACGGCGCCAGCGTGGGCGCCTGCACGTCCACCGCGGCCAGTGCGCGGAACCACAGCGTCATGTCGATCTCGGCCTGCTGCATCAGCGATTGCAGCGACTGCATCAGCGCCACGTCGTCGTCGCGGCATTCGGCCAGGCCCAGCTTGGCGGCGATGTTGGCGCGGTCGGCGGCGGCATACACGGCGGCGTAATGCTGCAGTCCTGCCTCCAGCGGCCCGACGCCATCGAACAGCGGCGCCAGCGCACCGGCCAGGCAGCTGAGATTCCACCACGCCACGTTCGGCTGCTGGCCGAAACGGTAACGACGGCGCTGCGCGTCGGTGGTGTTCGGCGTCCAGTCCGGATCGTAGTTGTCGACCCAGCCGTACGGGCCGTAGTCGATGGTGAGGCCGAGGATCGACATGTTGTCGGTGTTCATCACTCCGTGCACGAAGCCCACGCGCATCCAGTGCGCCATCATCGTGGCGGTGCGCTCGCATACCTGGGTGAACCACGCCGCATACAACGCCTCGCCTTCGCCGTCGAGTTCAGGGAAGTCGCGGCGGATGGCGAACTCGACCAGCCGGCGCAGCAGCGCGATGTCGCCACGCGAGGTGGGCAGCTCGAAATTGCCGAAGCGGATGAACGATGGCGCCACGCGGCACACGATCGCGGCCGGCTCCGGCGCGGCGTGGCCGTCGTAGAACATGTCGCGCACCACGGCCTCGCCGGTGCCGACCAGGCACAGCGCGCGCGTGGTCGGTACGCCCAGGTGGTACATCGCCTCGCTGCACAGGAATTCGCGCACCGAGGAACGCAGCACCGCGCGGCCGTCCGCGCCGCGCGAATACGGCGTCAGTCCGGCGCCCTTCAGTTGCAGTTCCCAGCGTTCGCCGGCGGCATTGATCACTTCGCCCAGCGAAATCGCGCGGCCATCGCCGAGCTGCCCGGCCCAGTTGCCGAACTGGTGCCCGCCGTAGTTCGCCGCATACGGTTGCATGCCGTCGAGCAGGGCGTTGCCGCCGAACAACTCGGCGAATTCGGGCGCGGCGACATCCGTCGCGCTGAAACCGAGCGTGGCCGCCATCTCGGCCGAATGCGCCAGCAGCCGCGGCGCCGCCACCGGCGTGGGATCGACCCGCGAGTACAGCGCGCCGTCGACCTGGCGCAGCCGCGCGCCCTGCTCCGGATCGCCGGGCAGCTCGCGCACGAACGCATTGTCGAAACGAAGATCGAACATCAGGCTGCCTCGAAGGACTGCAGCCTATATCCGGGCGCCAACGGCGCGATGCAAGGCCGGGCCATGCAGTGCGGCGCGCTTTCTCCGAACGGCGCTAGCGCGCCACGGCCTGCCCACGGTGCGGCGGACGATGGATCGCCTTCAGCCGCTGGTAGACGGTCAGCACGGCGGTGCCGTAATCCCTGGCCAGGGTCGGCGTGTGGCTGTGGTAGTAGCCCACGCCGAGCACCCGGTCGCGGGTCTGATGCATGCCGTCGCGCAGGATTTTCGCCGCCACGGTGATGTTGGTGCGCGGATTCAGCAGCGTCAGCGGATCGCGCACCGCGTCCCGGTGCATCGGGTAGTAGACCTGCATGATGCCGACATCCTGCACGGCCGAACCGAACTGGCTCGCCGCCGCCATCGCCAGCTGCACGTCATGCCGCTCGCCGCGCACCAGATGATCGTCGACGCGGAACAGCCACGGCGTGGGCGCAATCTTGCCATCCGGGTACAACGCCTTCGATTCCACCAGGGCGACGCTGTACAGCAGCAGCGGATCGACGCCTGAGGCCTTGCCGACTTGCGACCACAGGCTCTGCCGCGAAGTGATGTCCAGGTCGGGCTCCTCGATCGGCATCATCAGGTCCATCGTGCTGACGTCGGACAACAGCTTGCGACCGGTTTCGGCCGGCTCGGCCCGGGCTGCCGGCGCAATCGTTGATGCGCTTGCCGGAGCCGACACCGGCGCAGGCACGGCCGGCAAGGACGGTGCCCGCATGACAGACGCGGGCCTTGTCGATGTGGCAACCATCGCCCTGGCGGGCGTCGATCCCACGCCGGGGTGCGGCATGCCGATGCGCAGCAATACCAGGGCAGCGCCCGCGACGGCGCCCATGGCGACGCCTGCCGCAAGCCTGCGCCGAGGCGCCCTCGCCCATCCCGGCCACGAGGGCATGCGTGCCTGCGCCCACGGCACGATCCGGGCGTCGACGAGCCGGCGCAAACCGGCGACTGCGCTCACGTGCCATCCATCCAGCGGCCATGTCGGAGGCAGCAGCCAGCGTTCCGCTGCCGGCCGCAGCACGCTGGGGGGCACTCGGCTGGGCACGGCCCGTGAACGGATCCACTGCGCAGGTGCCGGCATCAGAACGGCCGGGGCGACCGACCGGCGGCGGGCCGACGAGCCTCCGGATTTCCAGCGCGCCGGCGCCATCAGATAGACGCGGCCCGGTTCCCGAGGAGTGCCACGCGCTGTCACGGGGTCGGTGACCGGGTGCTTGCCCGAGCCGGCTCCCGTGCCCGCTTCGGCAGGGGCCGGTTCCCGCGCCGGCCCATCGCACGCGACCATGCCACCTTCGACTTCGGAGTACCCGCGGCTGTCGCCGTGCAAGGCATCTGCGGTCGTTGGTGTCAAACCATCCACGAGCGAATCCTGTTCAAGGGCACGGCCGCCGCCGATCCGATGGGGGCGGCGAACTCCCCGTGTCGAGGGTCGCCATTAAATCAGGTTTGCGAAGGCGGTTCCCGTATCGGCACCTGAACGTTCCCGCGCGCCCCGACGCAACCCGCCAGGCGTCGGTACGGCATGCACAAGCCAGTGCGCCAGCCAGCCGCTATAGTCGGCTGCCGCACCCTCGGCGAAAACCGCATGAACCCGACGTCTGCCGATCACCTCAACGCCGACGCGCTAGCCGAGGACGCGCCCTACCTCGCCGCCACCACGCGCTGGCTGGAGCGCGCGGTGATCGGGCTGAACCTGTGCCCGTTCGCCCGCGCGCCGCACGTGCAGGGCAAGTTGCGGCTACGGGTGAGCCATGCGCGCGACACCGACGCGCTGCTCGACGACCTCTGCGGCGAACTGCAGTCGCTCAATGCGCTGACGCCCGACCAATGCGAGACTGGCCTGCTGATTCATCCGTTCGTGCTCGGCGACTTCCTCGACTACAACGACTTCCTCGACGTGGCCGACGCCGCCGTGCAGACGCTGGGGCTGGAAGGCGAATGGCAGGTGGCCAGTTTCCATCCCCGCTACCAGTTCGCCGACAGCGCGCCGGACGACGTCGAGAACTTCAGCAACCGTTCGCCGTATCCCACGCTACACCTGCTGCGCGAATCCAGCATCGAGCGCGCGATGGAGACAATGAGCGACACCGACAGCATCTACCGGCGCAACATCGAGACCCTGCAACGGCTGGGCCCCGCCGGCTGGCAGGCGTTGTGGCGCGACGGCACGGATTGAATACATCAAGCCGACCCGGAGTTCACATTCGCGTGGGACGAAGCTGTCATGCTGGGGAGTGAATACCCTCCCCGACCCCTACGCCGAAAGCGTCGACCCCAGCGTGCAATGCACGACCTGCGAAGCCGTGTGCTGCCGCCTCACCGTGGTTCTGATGCCTGAAGACCATGTGCCCGCATGGCTGGTCGCCCGCGACGAATACGGCATGGAAACCCTGGCCAAGGGCGAGGACGGCTGGTGCGCCGCGGTCAACCCGAACACCTCCGGCTGCACCATCTACGAAGACCGCCCCGCCATTTGCCGCAAGTTCGCGATGGGCAGCCCGAGCTGCCGCGACGAGCGGCACAAATGGTTCGGCGCCACGATTCCCACTGCGGTGCACGTGCTCTAGTCAGGCAGACTGACCGTGCCGACCAGCACTCCGTTGGCATCGAACGTACCGTCTGGTTTCAACGTGAAAGTGAATCCGGCTGGCGGGCAACCGGCCGGATTCTGCTCGGTCGTGAACGCCATGGATACGGTCCGGCCATCTCCCTTGATGACTGGCTCGCCAACCACCGCCTCGGTGGAATCCGTCATCCACAAGTAGCCACCCAGCGGGGTTTCGCCCAGATCCCCCATCTTCGCAAATATCAGCCCGACCGCGTGCGCCCCGCCGCGCCACGGACGGTCTTCCACATCGAAGAGTCTGAATACGATGGTGCCGGCACCGTCCTTGGTGGACTTTACGTCCGTCACCAATCGCCCCAGATCCTGCAGCGTGATGACCTGCCTGCGCTCAAACTTTAGCGTTGGGCATTTTGCCGTACCCTCTTTCGCGATCGAGGGCTGCACGACGAGGATCAGCATGCCAACACATGCACCGAGCAAGTAACGCATCACGACCGCCCCTGGAATTCGTGAATGGTGATTACGGGTTGCTGAAAATCAGCGCGATCTCGTCAGCGTCGAGTGCGCGCCATTCGCCCAGCGGCAACCCACCCAGCGCGAGGGCACCGATCGATACCCGCTGCAGCGTCTCGACATGATTGCCCGTGGCGGCGAACATGCGGCGCACCTGGTGGTAGCGGCCTTCGGTGACACTGAGCCGGGCATGCCGCGGGCCCAGCACCTCAAGCGTGGCCGGCGCCAGCGGCTCGGTTTCCGACTCCAGCAGCAGACTGCCGCTGGCGAACAGCTCGCCTTCGTCGCCGCGCAGATCCTGCGCCAGGGTGGCCTCGTAGACCTTGGTCACCTGCGCCTTCGGCGAGATGATCCGGTGCAGCAGCGCGCCGTCGTCGGTGAACAGCAGCAGGCCGAAGGTGTCGCGGTCGAGCCGGCCCACGCTGGACAGGGCCGGCGAGCGCACGTTGTAGCGCGGCGGCAACAGGTCGTACACCACGCGGCCCGGGTCCTTGCGCGAGCAGGTGACGCCGAGCGGCTTGTTCATCATCAGGGTCAGGCCGGGCGGCGGATCGAGCGGCTCGTCGTCGACGCGGATGGTCTCGTACGGCACCACGTCGTCGGCGTACAGCACCTCGCCGTCCGCATCGGTGATGCGCCCGGAGCGGAACAGCTGGGTCACGTCCTTGCGGCTGCCGTAACCCAGGTTCGCGATAAGCTTGATCAGTTTCATCCGCGCACCCCAACCGCCTCGATCACCTTGAATCCTTCCCGCACGACCAGCGCGCGCACTTCATGAAAACGCGAGGCCAGCACGGCCTCGTAGGGTAGATGCCGGTTCGCCACGATGAGCAGCCGGCCATCCGGCAGCAGCGCCTCGGCCGCGCTGACGATGAACGCGCGGCCCAGTTCCGGCAGGTCGGCGCGCCCCTGGTGGAACGGCGGGTTGCTGACAATGGCGTCGTAGCGCTGCGCCAGGCCGCGGGTAACGTCGTGCCAGTAGAGCGTCGTGGCCAGCTCGCGCCCGCATTCGCGCTTCGCCCGCGCCAGGTTGGTCCGCGCCGGCTCCAGTGCGCGCGCTTCGGCTTCGTACAGGTCGAGCGCGTCGACCCGTGGGCAACGCGCGATGACCTGCGTGGACAGATAACCGTAACCGGCGCCGAGATCGGCCACGCGACCGTGCAGGTCCGCCGGCAGGTGTTCCGCCAGCAGCGCCGAGGCGCGGTCGATGCGGTCCCAGGCGAACAGTCCGGGGCGGCTGACGTAGCCGTCGACGATCGTGCGCGGCGCATCCAGCGCCAGCCATTCGGCCAGCAGGTCCTGGTCGACGTCGGCCGGCTGCGGCGTGCTCCAGAACGCGCGGCACTTGTGTTTGGACAGGTGCTGCACGGCGCCGGCCAGTTTCGCCAGGTCCGCTTCGCCCGACTTCGCGCCTTCGGCATTCGGCATCGCGGCCAGCACCGTGCCGCCTGGCGCCAGGTGCCGCAGCGCGCGGGCGAACAGGGCGCGTGCCTCGTCGCGCTGGCGTGGCGGCAGCAATAACACCAGCGGAAATTTTTCATCGGCCGCCGGTTCGCCCACGTGCAGGCCGTTGCGACCCAGTTCGTCGGCGAACGGCAGGAAACCCTGTTCGCACAGCCAGCCGGGCTGCGTCATCTCGCGCAGACGCATCCCGGCGCGGGCGCGCAGGAACAGTGCGCGGCCGTCCGCCGGCAGGCGCAACTCACCCGCCTCGAACGGCACGAACAAGGCCGCCAGCGCCGCATCCGGCGCAGCTGCGAAATATCCGCCAGCAGTCACGTCATCCCTTCCACCTTGAAACAGTGGCGGCATTGTACGTGGCGGCCGGCGGAATCCGTGCCGCGCGGACTCAGCCGCTGTGCTGGCTCACCGCGTCCATCGCGCGAGCGGAATACACCAGCGCCGCACCGGCATTCATCGCCACGGCCACGCCGAGCGCCTCGGCGATCTCCTCGCGGGTCGCGCCATGCTTCAGCGCCTCGCCCACGTGCACCGTGATGCAGCCGTCGCAGCGGGTGGTGACTGCCACCGCCAGCGAGATCAGCTCGCGGGTCTTCGCGTCCAGGTGACCGGTCTTTGCGCCGGCACCGGTCAGGGTCTGGTACCCCTTCAGCGTATCCGGGCTGAGCTTGCCGACTTCGCCAATCCGGCCCAGCAGTTCCTTGCGGTATTGCAGCCAATCCAGCATGGGAGTCTCCCCGAGGTCATGTCGGCCGGACGGTGCGCCCGGCCGTGGCGGGAATGCTGCGCCACCGGATGTAAAATCCGCATGCGGGCGGTTTCCCGGTGGCAGGAAAGCGGCGGAGCCTCCGCAGCCTGCCGCCGGAACGTCGCCTGGTTATGCCGTGGCCGATGTCCGTCCCAGCCTGGCCACCCAGCGATACAGCGCCACATTGACCGCGACGAAGGCGATGCCGCCGATCCAGATCGCCGCCGTGCCGAAGCCATCGCCGACCAGCGCCAGCGGCGCGCCCTTGCCGGAGAACACCACGATCGCTGCGATGATCACGCCGATGATGCTTTCGCCCACGATCATGCCGGAGGCCAGCAGCACGCCGAGCTGCTTGGTCGACTCGGGTTTGGGGCCGCGCTCGGCGCGCTTGTCGAAATACCAGCCGACGATCGCGCCGACCACGATCATCAGCGTGGTCGACGTGGGCAGGTAGATGCCCAGACCCACTGCCAGCGGCGGCAGCGCGGCCGATTTGGTGGTGCGGCCGAGAACGGCATCCAGCACGATCAGCGCCACGCCGATCGCACCGCCCAGAATGATCAGGCTCCAGTCGATATTGCCCTGGATCACGCCCTGCGCCAGCGCCGAGATCAGCCCCGCCTGCGGCGCGGCCAATGCACGCGCCGGATCGACCCCGGGCATGCCGGCGAAGCCGTATGCCTCGTTCAGCAGGTCCAGCACCGGCGGGATCACCGCCGCGCCCACCAGTACGCCGACCACCAGCGCCACCTGCTGCTTCCACGGCGTGGCGTCGACCAGCTGGCCGGTCTTCAGGTCTTGCAGGTTGTTGTTGGCGATGGTCGCCACGGCGAACACCACCGAGGTGGCGAACAACGCGAACGCCACCAGCCCCTTGCCGGCATCGCCGGCCAGTTCCGACTTCACGCCCGCCACCAGCAGCAGCAACGCGGCGATGATCACCACCAGGATGCCCACGCCCGACAGCGGACTGTTGGACGAACCGATCAGGCCCGCCATGTAGCCGCACACCGCCGAAACCAGGAAGCCCATGATCACCACGAAGACCAGGCCACCGATCACCAGCAGCCACAGGTGCGAGCCCAGCCCGGTGACGACGCTGAAGTCGCCCAGCAGCCAGCCGATCGGCAGCAGGCAGAGCAGGCTGATCAGGCCGACGATGCCGATCGGCATGTCGTGCTCGGTGCGCGGCAGCGTGTCGCCCTGCCCGGCCTTGCGCGCCCGCGACGACGCCATCGCCGAGGAAAGCCCGCTGATCACCGGTTTGACCAGTTTGGCCAGCGTCCAGATCGCCGCCACGCCGATCGTGCCGGCGCCGATGAAGCGCACCTTGCTGCCCCATGCCGCCTGCGCCATGTCCGCGGCGGCGCCGGTGGCCGCCGCCAGCATCGTGTAGTGCGGCACCGCCCAGCCCCAGGCGATCAAGGCGCCGAGCAGCATCGCCAAGCCGACCCACAGGCCGACCAGATGGCCCACCGCCAGCAGTGCGAACGACAGGCTGAAGTCATAGCCGCTGGCCCCGCCGCGGTCGCCCACGTGGAAATACTGCGCCACGCTGCCGGCGAATACCTTGGTGGCGACCACCACCGCGAACACCGCCGAGACGATGGTGCCGGCGGCGACGGCGAACAGGCCCGACTTGCTGCTCTCGGCCGACGCCGCGACCGCGTCGTCGCCGCCACCCACCTTCAGCACCTCGGCACAGGCCACGCCTTCCGGGTACGGCAGGTCGGAATCGGTCACCAGTGCCCGGCGCAACGGTATCGTGTACATCACGCCGAGGATGCCGCCGGTGGCGCAGATGCCGAACGTCACCCAGAACGGAAAGCCGGTCCACCAGCCGATCATCACCAGACCGGGCAACACGAAGATAATCGCCGACAGCGTGCCGGCCGACGAGGCGACCGTCTGCACGATGTTGTTCTCCTGCATCGTGGAGTCCTTGAACCCGCGCAGGATCGCCATCGAGATCACCGCCGCGGGGATCGAAGTGGCGAAGGTCAGGCCGGCCTTGAGGCCGAAGAACACGTTCGCCGCGGTGAACACCAGGGTGATCACGATGCCGATGATCAGGCCGCGTACGGTCAACTCGGTGCGCGGCGTGGCGCTGGACAAAGGTTTTGCACTCACGAATGGCTCTCCCCCGGATGGATGCTGCGGTGGAAGATAGCGTGGAATGGCCGTGGATGGTTATCCCTTCGGCCGAACGGCGCCGTCACGTCACAGCGCCAGCCGGCTCTCGAAATGCCGGCGTTCGCCGGACAGCGGGTCGACGAAAGCCAGGCTGCGCGCCAGCAGCTTCAAGGGGTGTCGGTAGTCGTCGACGGATTTTTCGGCCAGCGCCGGATACAGCGTGTCGCCCACGATAGGCGCGCCCAGCGCGGCCATGTGCAGGCGCAACTGATGCTTGCGGCCGCTGACCGGGAACAGCGCGTAACGCCACACGTCTTCGCCGCGCTCGATCGGCTCGATCCGCGTCTCGCTGTTCGGCTCGCCGTCGACTTCGCGCATGCGGAAGAACGGTTCGCCCGCCACGATGCGCGAACGCCTCGACAGCGGGAACACCAGCGATGGCAGCGGCGGCGCCAGCGCGTCGTAGCGCTTGTCGATCCGCCGTTCGCGGAACAGCGCTTGATACGCCGCGCGACTGGCCGGGTTCGCCGAGAACAGCACCAGCCCGGCCGTGGCGCGGTCGATCCGGTGCAACGGCACCAGATCGGGATTGTCCAGCCGATGCATCAGCCGACGCAGCAGGGTCTGCTCGACGAAGCCGCCGGCCGGGGTCACCGGCAGGAAATGCGGCTTGTCCGCCACCACCAGGTGCGCGTCCGCATGCAGCACGGTTTCGACGAACGGGATCGGCCGCTCGGCCGCCACCTCGCGGTAATAGTGGACGCGCATGCCCGGGCGATACGGCGTCTGCGGCGTGATTGCAATGCCCTGCGCGTCCAGCACGCGTCCGCGCGCGATGCGGTCCAGCCATTGCACGCGATCGATCGCGCCGAACTGCGCGCACAACCCGTCGAGCACGGTGGCCCAGGCACCCGGCGGCAGATGCACGGTGCTGGCACGGGGATCGCGGTTGAACGCTGGAGTGGCTGGGTCCATGACAGGCAGTGTACGGCGTCCGGCGAAGCCGCCCTCCTTCGGCCGAGGCCACCGCGCACCACGTGCGCGTAGAATGGTCGGCTGTTGTCTCAAGGCATTCCCATGGCACTCAACTCCACCATCTACAAGGTCGAACTGCAGATCAGCGACATGGACCGGCATTACTACGCCACCCACGCGCTGACCCTGGCGCGGCATCCGTCCGAGACCGAGGAACGGCTGATGGTGCGACTGCTCGCGTTCGCGCTGTATGCCGACGAGCGGCTGGAATTCGGCAAGGGCATCAGCGACGAGGACGAGCCGGCGCTGTGGCGCAAGGCGTATACCGACGAGATCGAGCTGTGGATCGAAGTCGGCCAGCCCGACGAGACGCGCATCCGCAAGGCCTGCGGCCGCTCGCGCCAGGTGGTGGTGATCAGCTACGGCGGCAACGCCGCGGAGATCTGGTGGAACAAGGTCGGTTCGGCACTCAGCCGCAACAGGAACCTCACCGTGCTCGACATCCCTGTCCGCACCGTGGCCGAACTGGTCGCGCTGTTGCAGCGTGGCATGCGCCTGCAGGCGCTGATCCAGGACGGCCAGCTGCAGCTGATGAACGACGCCGACGCGGTCGCCGTCGATCCGCTGCGGCGCATGGCACCCACCGAAACCGTGGGCTGAACGATCATGTCGGCGAACGCCGCGGATGGATCGCTGCGCCGCGTTGTCGGCATCGTGGCCCTGCTCAACCTGGGTTACTTCGGCGCCGAGTTCGCGGTGGCGCTGGCGATCGGCTCGGTTTCGCTGTTTGCCGACAGCGTCGATTTCCTGGAAGACGCCTCGGTGAACCTGCTCATCCTGATCGCGCTCGGCTGGAGCCTGAAGGCCCGGGCGCGCGTGGGCATGGGGCTGGCCGCCATCCTGCTGGTGCCCGCACTCGCCACGCTATGGGCGTTGTGGAGCAAGTTCCAACTGCCTGCCCCGCCGGCGCCGCTGCCGCTGACGGCCACCGGCCTGGGCGCGATGCTCGTCAACTTCAGCTGCGCGATGCTGCTCGTGCGGTTCCGCCACCACAGCGGCAGCCTGACCCGCGCCGCCTTCCTGTCGGCGCGCAACGACGTACTCGCCAACATCGCCATCATCATCGCCGGCGCAGCCACCGCGATCACGCATGCCGCGTGGCCCGACATGGTCGTGGGCGCAGGCATCATGCTGATGAACGCCGACGCGGCGCGCGAGGTCTGGCAGGCCGCACGCAGCGAACATCGCGAGGCGGCCGGCCCGCGCGCGTGAACCTTGGCCGGCGCATGACGTCGCGACGCCGCACCCCGTTTGCCCGATAATCGCCGATTCGGCCACATCACCCCCACGGAGTCACCTCATGCGCTGGTTGCTGCCCTTGTTCGCCGTCTTCGCCCTCGCCGCCTGCAGCACGCCTCCACCGGCGCACGCCAGCGGACAGGTGGACAAGCTCACCGTGATCGACCAGAAGGTCGGCACCGGTGCCGAAGCGAAGGCCGGCATGGACGTGCTGGTGCACTACACCGGCTGGCTCTACGACGAAAACGCGAAGGACAAGCACGGCGCCAAGTTCGACAGTTCGCGCGATCACGGCGCACCGTTCAACTTCACGCTCGGTGCCGGCAGCGTGATCGACGGCTGGGACCAGGGCGTGGCCGGCATGCGCGTGGGCGGCAAGCGCACCCTGCTGATTCCCGCCGCCCTCGGCTACGGCGCCCGCGGCGCCGGCGGCGACATCCCGCCGAACGCCTCGCTGGTGTTCGACGTGGAACTGATCGACGTCAGCGCACCCTGAGGTTTTGCAGGGTGGGCAGTGCCTGCTCTGCGCTTCCTCGTCAGGCTTCAATCTTCCTGCGCCGCCGCCTCGCGCCCCTGCTGGCGGATGATCGCTTCTTCGCGCGCGTCGATGATCGACTGCATCACGCTGTCGACGTCGGCGATGCTTTCGTCGAACTCGAAATGGCCGGTGAGCTCGCTGTCCGGGTGCAGTTCGCCCAGTTCGTACAGCGCCCACATCTCCTCGCCGTAGTGGGTGTCCAGCAGCTCCGGCGCGAAGCGCGACAGGCTGATCGTGATGTTGCCCACGTCGCGGCGCAGCATGGTGCGCGCCGCATTGTTGCCGGCGGCGCTGACCACCTGCGGCAGGTCGATGATCACCGGGCCGTCCGGCCCCACCAGCACGTTGTATTCGGACAGGTCGCCGTGGATCAGGCCCACGCACAGCATGCGCGCGACCTGCTGCATCAGGAAGCGGTGGTAGTCGCGCGCCATGTCCGCCGACAGTTCCACCTCGCCCAGTCGCGGCGCCGAATGGCCGTCCGCATCGGTGACCAGCTCCATCACCAGCACGCCGTTGAAGTAGCCGTGGGGTTTCGGCACGCGCACGCCGGCGGCGGTGAGCTGGTACAGCGCGTCGACCTCGGCGTTCTTCCAGGCGGCCTCGGCCTCCCTGCGGCCGAACTTGGTGGCCTTGCCCATCGCGCGCGCCTGCCGGCTGCCGCGCACCTTGCGGCCTTCCTGGTATTGCACGCGCGCCTGGAAGCTGCGTTGCGCCATGTCCTTGTAGACCTTGGCGCAACGGACGTCCTCACCCGAACGCACGATGTAGACGGATGCTTCCTTGCCGCTCTTCAGCGGTCGCAGCACCTGATCGATCACGCCTTCGTCGATCAGGTCCTGCAGGCCCTTGGGGGTTTTCATGCGTGGGAGAGCTTCAGGGTTTCGTGGGATGACGCCCATTATGGCCGATCGGCGACCTTGCCCGGGCTTTCGCGGCGGTGGCGTTCAGTTCGCTGCCGACAGCCGATCGCGCACCGCTGCCGCGATCTCGAACGAAGACCGCCGCGCGGCGTGCTCGAACACGTTGGCGGTGATCAGCAACTCGTCCGGCCGGTGCCGGGCGATGAACGCCTCGATACCGTCCTTCACCGTATCGGCAGCGCCGACCACGGCGCAGGCCAGCGCACGCTCCACCATCAGCTTCTCCGGTGGCGTCCAGTACGACTCGATGTCGTCGATCGGCGGCGGGATCAGGCCGGGCCGGCCGCGGCGCAGGTTGATGAAACTCTGCTGCTGGGTGGTGAACAGGCGCCGCGCTTCGGCATCGCTGTCGGCGGCCACCACGTTCAGGCCGAGCATCGCGTACGGCTGCTGCAGCCGCGCCGACGGGCGGAAATCGCGCCGGTACAGCGCCAGCGCTTCGTCCATCGCGTCCGGCGCGAAGTGCGAGGCGAACGCAAACGGCAGGCCGAGCTGCGCCGACAGCTTCGCGCTGAACAGGCTGGAGCCGAGCAGCCACACCGGCACCTCGATGCCGGCGCCGGGTACGGCGCGCACTGGCTGGCCGGGCTTGGCCGGCTCGAAGTAGCCGAGCAGCTCCAGCACGTCATGCGGGAACGCGTCGGCGCTGTCGAAGTAGCGACGCAGCGCCTTCGCAGTCGGCTGGTCGGTGCCGGGCGCGCGGCCCAGGCCCAGGTCGATCCGCCCCGGATACAACGAGGCCAGCGTGCCGAACGCCTCGGCCACCTGCAACGGCGCGTGGTTCGGCAGCATGATGCCGCCCGCGCCGACGCGGATGGTCGAGGTGCCGCCGGCCACGTGACCGATAAGCACCGCCGTCGCCGCGCTGGCGATGCCCGGCATGTTGTGATGTTCGGCCAGCCAGTAGCGCCGATAGCCGAGCCGCTCGGCCAGTTGGGCCAGGTCCAGCGTGTTGCGGAACGCCTGGCGCGCGTCGCTGCCTTCGGTGACCGGCGCCAGGTCGAGGACGGAAAACGGGATCATGTCGAGCTCTCGCCAAAATGGATGGCCACGATGTGGGGGCTGCCGCGCGGATTGCCACCGGTACCTGCGCCTACAATGACCCACCTCCTTCCCACGGCACCCCGATGACCGACCCCGTCCGCCTCGCCAAACGTGTCGTCGCGCTGGCCCAGTGCTCGCGGCGCGAGGCCGAGCAGTACATCGAGGGCGGCTGGGTGCGGGTCGACGGCGTCGTGGTGGAGGAACCGCAGTTCATGGTCGACGCGCAGCGCGTCGAACTCGATCCGCAGGCCAAACTGGCGCCCGCCGAAGCGGCCACCCTGGTGTTGCACAAGCCGGCCGGCTACGACGCCGGCAACGGCCCGAATCCGGCCAGCGCACTGGTCACCCCGCAGACACGCTGGCCCGACGACGGTTCCGGCGTACGCCCGTTGAAGCGGCATATGCAGCGGCTCAGCACGCCATTGGCGCTGCCGACCCAGGCCAGCGGCCTGCTGATCTTCACCCAGGACTGGCGCGTCACCCGCAAGCTCACCGAGGACATCGACCGGATCGAACAGGAGTTCGTGGTCGAGGTCAGCGGTGCATTGATCCCGAACGGATTGGCCCTGCTCAACCACGGCCTGCGCTTCAACAACTATGCGATGCCGCCGATCAAGGTCAGCTGGCAGAGCGAGCAGCGCCTGCGTTTCGCGTTCAAGGTATTGCAGCCGAGTCAGATCGAGCCGATGTGCAACGCGGTCGGCCTGAAGGTGCTGGCGATGAAATGCCTGCGCGTGGGTCGTATCCCGCTGGCGAAGCTGCCGCCGGGGCAATGGCGCTATCTCGCCGCGCACGAACGCATCTGACCCAGGCTGCCGGCCACCTTGCCCCCTGGCCGGCGGAACGGCTTAGACTTGCCTGTGCGTCACAGTCATCCAACCACACCGCGGAGAACAGCATGAGCAAGGGTATGGACTCGAAGAAGAGCGAGAAGAAGAAGCCGGCCAAGACCATGAAGGAAAAGAAGGCCGCCAAGCAGGAAAAGAAAAAGAACAAGTAAGCCCAGGCCCTTACGCACCGCGACACGGAGGCAGCCCCGGATCACGGCCGGTTGCCCGGCGATGCTGCCGGCCGTACCGGCAGACCGGAACCGGCTGCCTCCCCCTTCGCTAAACTTTCCCCGCCCGCTGCCGATATTTCGAGACGGGTCGCCCGGGAGCCGGCGCGCCGGGACGAGGGGCACGGAATATGGGGAACATGTGGCGGCGCATTTTTCGCAGCCGGAAACCAACGGTGTCAGCGAATCGCGCGCAGCCAGCCGCCCTGACGTCCGTGCGCGCCCCTCCGATGGCGCCCGCCGCTCCATCGGCACTACCGCTGGCGGAAATCGAGGGTCGGTTCCATCGCTTCGTACTCGGTGTTCCCGACAGCGAAGCCGACGGACTCAGCGCTTTCGAGCTCGCCACGCTCAAACGGCTGGAACTGCTCAGCACCCGCTTCGACATGCGCAGCCTGCCCCGCCTGCCGACGGTGTTGCCGCAATTGCTGCGCGCCCTGAAGAACGACAACGCCGGCGGCGGCGAGCTGGCCAGGCTGATCGGCCGCGATCCCCTGATGGTCGGCGAGATCATGCGGGTCACCGGCAGCGTGCATTACCGCGCGGCGCAGCCGATCACCAGCCTGCAACAAGCGGTGGTGGTGCTGGGCCAGGACGGTTTGCGCCGGGTACTTACCCAGCACGTGATGAAACCCATCCTGCAATCCAATACCGGTGCGCCGGGCCACGCTGCCGGCGAACGCCTGTGGCATCACGCCGAGCGTTGCGCCCATGCCTGCGCCTGGCTCGGCAGGAACAACGGCTGCGACGCGTTCGAGGCCTATCTGGCCGGTATCGTCTCCCACACCGGCGACGGCGCCGTGATACGCCTGCTGGATCTACTGAAGCCCGCCGGCGACACCGTGCCGCCATCGCCAGGCTTTCTCGCCAACTGCGCCAGGCTCGCCGCACGGCTTTCGCTGCAGGTTGCGCAACACTGGGAGCTGCCGCCGCGCGTGATCGATGCGATGACGGAATGCCAGGCGCCGGCAGCACCGGCGGCCTCGGCATTGGGCAAAGCGCTTTCCGTAGCCGATCGGTTGGCGATGGCCCAGCTGTTGATCGAACACGAACGACTCACCGACAACCCGGACCTCAGCCAAAGCTGGCCCGGTGTCTTCGCGCCGCCCCTGATCGCGCGTTGCCAGCAGGATCTCCGGCGCAGCTTTCCCGTATCGAAAAGCACCTGAGCGGCCCGCAGATCCTGCCCGGTTATTCGCCGCGACGCAGCAGGGTCAACCCGATCAGCCGCGACACCACCAGCGCGACGTACATCACCCCCACGAACATCTCCAGGCTGGCCACCGCACGGGCATGCACGGTGATCGGAATGACGTCGCCGATGCCGGTACTGGACAGCAGCGCGAAGCTGAGGAACAGCAGCTCGGTCCAGCTGCGCGCCTCATGCGGGTCGACCGCAGCGGAGAAGCAGCCTGGCTGCAGGGTCTGGCACAACACGAATACATAGGTAAACGCCCACACCAGCAGGGTGAACGTGGCGCCAGCGGCAAACAGTTCGTCGGTGGTGGCGCGGCGGTCCGCCAGCATGTAGCTGATCAGGCACCCGGCCGCGTAGAAATAGAACATCGCCTCCAGCGCTGCCCACCACGGCCGCAGTTCCGGCATGTCCATGGTCAGGTCGAGCACGTTGAACAGCACCGCCGGCAGCGCGATGCAGGCGCTGATCCAGGCACGCCCGCGCGTGCGCCGCACCATCGAGATCGCCAGGCCCAGCACCAGCACGCCGAACGCGCCAAACAGCGCCCGCGCCGGGCGCGTGTGTTCGATGAACGGATACAGCAGCAGGCCGATCAACTGCACCAGCAGCAGGATCGCCGAAGGGTGCCGGATGATCCGTACCAGCCAGCGCAGGTGGGCAAAACGGATCATCTTGCCCGTGGCCGTGGTTTCATCGCTCCCACCCATGTGTCCATCCTCCCGTCGATCGTTGCAGTGCAGGAATCCGTCGGGCATCCCTTCGCCGTTTTCATCATGGCAGATCGATGTGCATGGGCTGAACGACCAGGCCGGTACCGCTGACCTTCAGCGGCCCGCTGGGCACAAAACCGAAGTGCAGATACACCGGTACCGCCATCGCCGAGGCATTCAGGGTGAAGCGGCGCGTGCCGGCGCGGCGCACGGCATCAAGCATGGCGCGCTGCCACAGCCGGTGTGCGATACCGTGACCGTGCATGCGGGTCGTGACGAAGAACTGGAACAGGTGGGAATCCTCGCGCATGGCGGCCACCCCGACCAGGCGCCCGTCGTCGCACCACGCCAGGTGGAAGCGCTGGCCGGCCAGGATCTTCTTGCGGATCACCCGTGCGCTCATGCCCAGCAACAGCGGCGGCGCCGCACTGGCCGGTTGCTCCGGCAGGATCCAGCGCCGTGTCACCCGCCGCGCCAACACGCCGATCACGATCGCGTCCTGCGGGCCGGCGAGACGATAGTGGATGCGCATCGCCTGGCTCACTCCTGCGCGTGGAACACCAGGCTGCAGAAGGTCATCGCGCCTTCGGCTTGCTGCAACCCGGAAACGTCGACGACGGCCGTCATCTGGAAACCGGCGTCGAGCAGCCACTGGGGGCGGAACTGACCTCACGGGTCACGGCGATTCTCATGACTCCTCCTCGGCGGACGCAACTCAGGGATGACGGGCGCGCCACGCGGCCAGCGCGGCCTCGTAACGCTCAAGTGCTTCCTCGTAGACGTCATACACGCAACGCACGCAACCTTCGCCGCAGCAGTCGGCGGCATCCGGCTCGGTCGGTCGTACCGGCGGCGGGTCGTCCGGATCAGGCGCGGACAAGGCAGCGGGGTCAACGGGATTCACGGCACTCCTCGGCATCGTGAGCCAGACGTGGGTCTGGCTGCATGGATAACCCGATGGTGCCGCCAACCGCCGCCGCAGCTCAAGCGGGCCGCGCGACGCATGCGCGCAGCCCGCCGGGATGCGGGCGGTTATTTCGCCGGCTTGCGGAAGCGGTAGATGAACTGGTCGGTGTGGCCGCGTATCGACTTGTCGAACACCTTGATGTCGTGCGGGTCGGCCGGGTTGCGCAGCGCGTCGCTCTCGCCGTCGAACACGAAACCGGCCGCTTCCACTTCCTTCTTCACCACCGCCGGATCGATGCGGTGCAGGGTGTCGGTATCGGCAAGGCCGGAGCCGGCCGGAGCCGCATGGTCGATCACCACGAACAGGCCGCCCGGCTTGAGCGCGTCGTAGACCCGCTTGTCGAAGCCGGCCATGTCCACCGGACCCATGAACGGGTCATGGTAGTCGTGGTAGTTCTGTGCGGTGAATACCAGGTCGACCGGCTCCGGCGCGCTCAACAGCGCCGCCGGCTGCTGCAACAGGGTGACGTTGGCGTAATGCGGCGTGGCGGCCAGCTTCTGCCATTCCGCAAGGCTCTTGCTGGCGTACTTCGCCATCTCGCCCGGCCAAACCGTGTAGACGTGTCCCTGCGGACCGACGATGGCGCTGAACACGCGCGTCCAGTAGCCGCTTCCCGGCACCAGCTCCAGTACCTTCTGGCCCGGCTTCACTTCGGCGAACATCATCACCGCGCCGATCTTGCGGTGGGCATCATCGGAACGATCAGCATGGCGGGCCGGATCATTGATCGCTTTCTGCACCGCGGCGGAAACCGCCGCTTCGTGCGGGTTCGCGGCCTGGGCCAGGGCCACGGCAGGAAAGGCGACGGCAAGCAACACAGCAAGGACAGTGGGACGCATGGTCGTACTCCTCAGTGAGCAAGGGTTCCCGGATTGTGCTCCCGAATCGCGGCGATGGCCCTGTGCCGCTTGGCACGGGGCACCGCCGCGGTTCATGCTGCATGCTCGGCCGCGGCCATGCCACCCCGGCTGGCCCATCCGCGCACGTCCCGGCGTGCTGCCACGCGACAGCCTGCGCGTGCCCGTAAAAACAGGCAGACGACCTCCCGAACACCGTATCAGGAGAACCCGATGCCAAGCCGCCCCCTCTTCCCCATGCTCGGCCTTGCACTTGGACTGTTCCTGCCCGGCCTGCCGGGCCATGCGCAGTCGGCCGCCCAATGGCAGGCGGAACAGGTCGCCGCTTCGCAGAAGTCCGAGCAGATCATGCGCGAGGCCAACAAGCACAAGAGCCTGCTGGCCCAGTACCAGGTGATGCGCTATCCCTACGCCACCAACCCGGACCCCGCCTTTCACGTCATCTTTGGCCAGTACCTGAGCTGGTACCAGAGCTTCATCGGCGACTATCCGGATGCCGCGGTCAGCTTCTCGATCAAGCAGCCGGCGCTGCCGGACGACCGCGCCTCGCCGCTGGACAACCCCGACTACCGTGCCAGGCCGGCGCTGGAAGCGATTCCCGAGCTGGCCAGGAACTACCGTGCGGTGTTCTTCAACGAGGCACACAACATACCGCTCACCCGCACGTTGACCGTGCAGCTGCTGGGCAAGCTGCGCGCGGAGGGTTTCGACTATTTCGCCGCCGAGACGCTTTACCAGACCGATACCGGGCTGCAGGCGCGCGGCTACCCGGTCGCCGACAGCGGCTTCTACACCGAGGAACCGATCTGTGCCGAGATGGTGCGCACCGCCCTGAAGCTGGGCTTCAAGGTAATCGCCTACGAAGCGCTCTCCGATGCCAGCGGCGACGCCCGCGAAGCCGAGCAGGCCCGCAACCTCTACCGCCAGGTATTCAAGAACGATCCGAAGGCGCGGCTGGTGGTCGACGCCGGTTACGCGCACATCCAGGAATCGGGCGTCTACCTGGGCGGTTCCACGATGGCCGAGCACCTGCACAAGCTCAGCGGCATCGACCCGCTCACGGTGGAGCAGACCATGTTGTACCCCCATCCGTCGGCCAGCAACGACCACCCCGACTACGCTTCGGTGATGGGGAAACTGCAGCCCAAGGCACCGATCGTGTTCGTGGACAGGAAGGGCAGGCCGTGGTCGTTGCGTCCGGGCTATGACGTCAGCGTGTTCTTCCCGCCACAGGCGCTCAAACACGGCCGCCCCACCTGGCTCGATCTCGGGGGCAGCCGCCGGCCGTACTTCGTCGGTGGCGAACGCTGCAACCATACCTATCCATGCATGGTCGAGGCGCGTTATGCCGACGAGGGCAGCGACGCGATTCCCGCCGATCGCCTGGTACTCGACCCGATCCCGTTGAACGCCGTCACCAGCGACCGTGTCAGCAACGGGCTGATCGAACCCCACAGCGTGCTCTACCTGCGCCCCGGCAAGTACAAGCTGACCTACACGGATGCGGATGCACGCCAGCTCTTCGCCATGGACGTCACCGTCAAGGACAAGGATGCGGCCCGGTCTTCCGACCTCGCCGATCCGCCTCAGTCCGCACAGCCGACAGAATCCGCCACCCGACCCCATAGGGAATGACCACATGACCCGATACGCGATACGGCCCCTGCTGACCCTGCCCTGCCTGCTGGCGACCTTCGCCGTCGCCGCTGCCAACGCATCCGGCCACGTCGATGACGGCCCCCTGTTCGGCTTCAGCGCCGCCGCAGCGACCACCGAACAAGACCTCGAACGGCGCTTCGACGCCCAGCTCGATCCCGCCGAACTGCGCAGCTGGCTCAAGCAGATGTCGTCGCAGCCCAACCAGGTCGGTTCGCCGCACGACAGGGCGAATGCCGAATTCATGCTGGCGAAGTTCCGCGAATGGGGCTGGGATGCGCACATCGAGACCTTCGACGTGCTCTACCCCACGCCGAAGAAGGTCGCGCTGGAACTGCTGGGGCCGAAGCCCTACACCGCCACGCTGAAGGAGCCGGCCATCGCCGGCGATGCCACCTCCAGCCTCGCCGGCGCCCTGCCGCCCTACAACGTCTACGGCGCCGACGGCGACGTCAGCGCGCCGCTGGTCTACGCCAACTATGGCATGCCGGACGACTACAAGGAGTTGGCGCGGCGCGGCATCGACGTGCGCGGCAAGATCGTGCTCACCCGCTACGGCGGCGGCTGGCGCGGGCTGAAACCGAAGCTCGCGCAGCAGCACGGCGCGGTCGGCTGCCTGATCTACTCCGACC
>Ga0207667_10001742_pt1 | contig 27395 bp, 31 predicted proteins | sample KBSCornC52_FD_184301 | JGI IMG/M metagenome (GOLD analysis project Ga0207667, IMG submission 184301) | Corn rhizosphere microbial communities from Kellogg Biological Station, Michigan, USA - KBS Corn C5-2 (SPAdes) (version 2) | ecosystem: Host-associated > Plants > Roots > Rhizosphere > Soil ...
TCGTCCTGGCCGATGGCGACCAGCTCGGACGCCGTGCGCGAGTGGTCGACCCGCACCACGTTCTGCTCGATGATCGGCCCCTCGTCGAGGTCGCTGGTCACGAAGTGCGCCGTCGCGCCGATCAGCTTGACGCCACGCGCATGCGCCTGCTTGTAGGGGTTGGCCCCCTTGAAGCCGGGCAGGAAGGAGTGGTGGATGTTGATCACCCGGCCGCTGAGCTCGCGGCACAGCTTCGGCGACAGGATCTGCATGTAGCGCGCGAGCACCACCAGCTCGATCTCCTCCTGATCGACGACCTCGAGCACGCGCCGCTCGAACGCCGCTTTCTGATCGGCGCCCGAGACCGGATGGGATTCGAAGGGCACCCCGTAGAACGCGGCGAGTTCACCGAGGTCGGGGTGGTTGCCGAGCACGAGCGGGATGTCCACGGCGAGCTGCCCGGCCCGCTGGCGGAACAGCAGGTCGTTCAGCGCGTGAGCGGCGGTCGAGACCAGCACCAGGGTGCGCATCCGGCGACCGACGACGTCGAGCTGCCAGCGCATCCGGTACCGCTCGGTCACCGGCAGCAGGGCCGCCTCGAACTCGGTGCGCGACGCGGCCGACTCGACCTGCAACCGCATGAAGAAGGTGCCGGTGTCATCGCTCGAGAATTGCTGCGACTCGGTGATGTTGCCGTGAGCCTGCACGATGGCCCCGCTGACCGCGTGCACGATCCCCGGGCGGTCCTCGCAGACCAGAGTGACGATCCAGTGGGTCGGCGTCGAAGGCACGGATTCAGCGTAGCGGGGGCGCGAAGGCGCGAGGCGAGCGGTCGATAGGCTCGACGAATCATGACGACGGGGACGGAGCAGCAGCGGTTCCCTCTCCCCGCGCTGCTGGTCATCTCCGGCGCGATCTTCGCCTCGGTGTCGAGCGAGTTCCTCCCGACCGGCCTGCTGCCCGACATCGCCGGCGAACTGAAGGTCTCGGTCTCGCAGGTCGGGCTGTTGGTGACGATCTTCGCGATCACCGTCGTGGTGAGCACGGCGCCGCTGACCGCGTTGACGCTGCGCTTTCCCCGCAAGTGGCTGATGGTGGCGGCGCTCGGTGTGCTGGTCTGCGCGAACCTGCTGTGTGCGATCGCGCCGAGCTACGCATTCCTCGCCGTCGCGCGGGTGCTGGGCGGACTCGCGCACGGGGTGTTCTGGTCGGTCACCGGACCGTACTCGACGCGGCTGGTCAGCCGCCGGCAGCTGTCGCGCGCGGTCGCCGTGACGCAGGCCGGAGGAAGCGCCGCCTTCGTGCTCGGCGTCCCACTCGGAACGGCGCTGGGCCACGCGCTCGGCTGGCGGCTGTCGTTCGTGGTGACCGCCGCCGTGATTCTGCTCACGCTGATTCTGGTCGCGCTCGCACTGCCGCCGGTCTCGCATCTCGTGCCGCTGGCGACCGGCGACATCGCGATCCCGGCCCGGCGCGATCGAACGCTCGCCGCCCTGGTCATCGTGGCCGCGACGGCCCTGCTGATCAACCTGGGGCAGAACAGTTTCTACACCTACATCGTGCCGTGGACCACGCACATCGGCGGGATCGCGCCCGCCGGCATCGGCGGGATCCTGTTCGCCTATGGGCTGGCCGGTGCGGTCGGGCTGGTCATCGCCGGCGCGTTCGGCGATCGCTACCCGCGCGGGGCACTGCTTCTGCTGCTGGCCGGCATCGTCATCGCGGTCATCTGCTTGGCGGTTCTCGCCCCGGGCGCACCGGTGCTGGTGGTGATCGGGCTGGCGGTGTGGAGCGCGGCCTTCGGCGGCATCCCGTCGCTGCTGCAGAGCCGGATGATGCACTCGGTCTCGGCGCGGCTGCGCGATACCGCGTCGGCCTGGGTCACGATCTCGTTCAACCTGGCGATCGGAAGCGGCGCGCTGCTCGGCGGCGTGCTGCTCGACCACCTCGGGATCCGCGTGCTGCCGTTCGCCGAGGCCGCACTCGTGCTGGCGGCGATCGTCTTCATCCTCGCAACCGATCGGCGGCGGATCGGCCTGCATCCCGAGGCACATCGGGGCTGACGCGCCGGGCCGCACTCGCGCTACGGTGATCGAATGACGACGGAGACTCCCGCCACTTCCACCCCCACCAAGAGCGGCATCGAGGTCATCGGCCTCGAGACCATCGCCGAGAGCGAGCGGAAGGGCAGGCCCTCGGGGCTGTTCTGGCCGTGGTTCGCCGCCAACGTGTCGGTGTTCGGCATCGCTTTCGGCGCGTACACCCTGGGATTCGGCATCTCGTTCTGGCAGGCGCTGATCGTCGGCGTGATCGGAATCGTGGTCTCGTTCTTCCTCGTGGGCGTCGTCTCGCTGGCAGGCAAGCGGGGCTCGGCTCCGACGATGGTGCTCAGCCGCACCATGTTCGGTGTCGACGGGGCGCGGGTGGTCTCGGTGCTGTCCTGGATCCTCACGGTCGGATGGGAGACTGTGCTGTGCGTCAGCGCTGTCTACGCGGTCGACGCGACCGGCGGAGCCCTGTTCGGCAAGGGCGCGACCGGGAACCCGGTCGTCGAGCTGATCACCCTGTTGATCGTGGCGGCCATCATCGTCACGCTCGGCGTGTTCGGCTTCACCTGGATCATGCGGGCGCAACTGATCATCACCATCGTCACGGGCGTGGTGACCGTGATCTTCTTGATCACGGTCGTTCCGCACATTGACCTCGGCGCGGTGGCAAAACTCCCCGCCGGCTCGATCGGGGCCGTCATCGGGGCGCTGGTCTTCATGATGACCGGCTTCGGTCTCGGCTGGGTCAACGCGGGCGCGGACTACTCGCGGTACCTGCCGCGCCGTTCGAGCGGCCGCGCGGTCGTGGCCTGGACCACGATCGGCGCCTCGCTCCCGGTCGCCGTGCTCTTCCTCTTCGGGCTGTTGCTCGCCGGCTCGTCGAAGTCCCTCAGCGACGCCATCGGCTCATACTCCCTCGGACCGCTCGTCGGGCTCAGCCCGGTCTGGTTCATCGTGCCCTTCGCGATCGTGGTCGTGCTCGGCCTGATCGCCGGCGCCGTCATGGACATCTACTCCTCGGGACTTGCCCTGCTGGCGGCCGGCCTGCGCATCCCCCGGCCTGCTGCGGCCGGCGTCGACGGGGTCATCATGACGCTGCTCTCGGTCTACGTGATCTTCTTCGGCGGGGCTTTCCTGGGACAGTTCCAGGGCTTCCTGATCACTCTGGGCGTGCCGATCGCGGTCTGGTGCGGCATCTTCATTGCCGACGTGATCCTGCGCAAGCGCGATCTGGCGGACACCGATCTATACAGGCGGAGCGGACGCTACGGCAGCGTCCGCTGGCTCTCGATCGCGCTGCTGATCGTGGGCACGGTCGTCGGCTGGGGTCTCGTGACCAACTCGTACGCCCCGTGGCTCGGATGGCAGGGCTACCTCTTCGGCCCGGAGCACGGCGCCTTCCGCGAGGGCTGGAGCGGCTCGAACCTGGGCGTGCTGGTCGCGCTGGTGATCGGATTCGTGGGCTACCTCGTCGGCGGCCGCGGCTCGGTCGCGCGCCAGGAGAACGTGGCCTGACCCGATGAGCACCGAGCCCTGGTTGCTCGCCATCGACATGCAGGCGGTGTTCGGCGATCCGTCGAGCCCGTGGTGCGCGCCGGAGTACGCGCGGGCGTCGGACGGCATCCAGCGCCTCCTGCCGGCCTTCGGAGAGCGCGCTGTGTTCACCCGCTTCGTGGCGCCCGCCGAGCCGCAGGGCGCGTGGGTCGCCTACTACGAGCAGTGGCCGTTCGCGCTGGTTCCGGATGACGACCCGCTGTACGCGCTGACCGCGCCCTTCGCAGACGCGGCCCGGCGCGTCGAAACCCGGCCGACTTTCGGCAAGTGGGACGCCCGGCTGGCGGCGGCGCTCGGCGGCAGCTCCGAGATCGTGCTCACCGGGGTGTCGACCGATTGCTGCGTGATCTCGACCGCGCTCGCGGCGGCCGACGCCGGCGTCCACGTGCGCCTCGCGGTCGACGCCTGTGCGGGCGCCAGCGCGGTCGACCACCAGCGCGCCCTCGACGCCATGGCGCTGTACGCGCCCCTGATCGAGCTCACCAGCGTGGACGAGGTGCTCGCCACCCTCGAGAGTGCGCCGCTAGAATAAGTGGCGTCGCGACTGGCGTTCGGATGGGCCACCATCGGGGAGCGACTACTCGGAAACGGCCGTACGCCTGGGCTGTGACAGACACCCATCTGTTCGCACAACCAGGAGGCCCGCAATGCCAGCTACCGCCAAGTCCGACACCTTCCTCGCTCCGCTCTCCGTGGTCGACCCCGAGGTCGCCGCGGCGCTCGAGCAGGAGCTGAACCGCCAGCGCACCACGCTCGAGATGATCGCGAGCGAGAACTTCGTGCCCCGCGCCGTGCTCGAGGCGCAGGGCTCGGTGCTGACGAACAAGTACGCCGAGGGCTACCCGGGCCGCCGCTACTACGGCGGCTGCGAGTTCGTCGACATCGTCGAGAATCTGGCGATCGAGCGCGCCAAGTCGCTGTTCGGCGCAGCCTTCGCCAACGTGCAGCCGCACTCGGGCGCCTCGGCCAATGCCGCGGTGCTGGCCGCGATCGCCCAACCCGGCGACCGCATCCTGGGTCTCGAGCTGGCCCACGGCGGCCATCTCACCCACGGCATGAAGCTCAACTTCTCGGGCAAGCTCTACGAGGCCCACGCCTACGGGGTCGACCTCGAAACCGGCCTGGTGGACATGGATGTGGTGCGCGCCCGCGCCCTCGAGGTCAAGCCCCAGGTCATCATCGCCGGCTGGTCGGCCTACCCGCGCGAGCTGGACTTCGCCGCGTTCCGCGCCATCGCCGACGAGGTCGGCGCACTGCTCTGGGTCGACATGGCGCACTTCGCCGGACTGGTCGCGGCCGGCCTGCACCCGAGCCCGGTGCCGCACGCGCACGTCACGTCATCCACCGTGCACAAGACGATCGGCGGCCCGCGCTCGGGCTTCATCCTGACCAACGACCCCGAGCTGGCCAAGAAGATCAACTCGAACGTGTTCCCGGGTCAGCAGGGCGGCCCGCTCATGCACGTGATCGCGGCGAAGGCGACCGCGTTCAAGCTCGCCGCCGAGCCCGAGTTCGTCGACCGGCAGAAGCGCACCAAGAGCGGCGCGAAGATCCTGGCCGAGCGCTTGACAGCTCCGGATGCCAAGGCGGCCGGCATCGACGTGCTGACCGGCGGCACCGACGTGCACCTCGTGCTGGTCGACCTGCGCACCTCGGAGTTCACCGGCAAGGACGCCGAGGACCGCCTGCACGAGGTCGGGATCACCGTGAACAAGAACGCCGTGCCGAACGACCCGCGCCCGCCGATGGTGACCTCGGGCGTCCGTATCGGCACGCCGGCGCTCGCGACCCGCGGCTTCGGCGATGCCGAGTTCACCGAGGTGGCCGACATCATCGCGCTGGCCCTGATGCCGGATGCCGACCTGCCGGCGCTGCGCCAGCGCGTCGCGACGCTGGCTGGCGCTTTCCCGCTCTACGAGGGACTGACCAGCCCGGGCACCTGGAAGTGACGGCGATCCGCCTGGATGGCGTCGCCACCGCGGCGGCCATCAAGAGCGAGCTCACCGAGCGCGTGTCAGCGCTGCGCGAGCGCGGGATCATCCCGGGCCTCGGCACGCTGCTGGTCGGCGACGACGCGGGCTCGCAGAGCTACGTCTCGCTGAAGCACCGCTACTCGCTCGAGATCGGCGTCGAATCGATCCGGGTCGACCTGCCGGCGGATGCCAGCGAGGCCGAGGTGCACGCCGCGATCGCGCTCCTGAACGCCGATCCGCAGGTGACCGGATACCTCGTGCAACTGCCGCTGCCGAAGGGGATGGACGAGCACGCGGCCCTGGTGGCGGTCGACCCGGCGAAGGACGTCGACGGGCTGCACCCGCAGAACCTCGGCGAGTTGGTGCTCGGCGTCGAGGGCGAACTGGGAACCCCGCTGCCCTGCACGCCGGCCGGCATCATCGAGCTGCTGCGGCGTTACGAGGTGCCGCTCGAGGGGAGGCATGTCGTGGTGGTCGGGCGCGGGTTGACGGTCGGCCGCCCCATCGGGCTGCTGCTGACCCGCCGGGGCGTCGACGCCACGGTCACGCTGACGCACTCGCGCACGCCCGATCTGGCCGCCGAGGTGCGCCGGGCCGACGTCGTCGTGGCGGCGGTCGGTGTGCCGCATCTGATCCAGGCCGACTGGGTCAAGCCGGGCGCCGCGGTGCTCGATGTCGGCGTCACGCGGGTGGGCACCACCGAGTCGGGCCGGGCCAAGCTGGCCGGCGACGTGCATCCGGATGTCGCCGAGGTCGCGGGCTGGCTGTCGCCGAATCCGGGCGGCGTCGGCCCGATGACCGTGGCAATGCTGCTCTCGAACGTGGTGCGCGCGGCGGAACTGGCTGCGGGCTAGCTGCCCCCGAAGAAGCACGACAGCCCGTTGTCGGTCTGCGCCGAGGTCGGCCAGCCGCTCGCGAACACGCTGTCGTGCGCCGCGGCCCCGATCCGGATGCTGCATTGGCTCAGCTTGACGTCGCTCGCCCCCGGGGTGCTCCCGGCGCTGGGGTCGGTCGGCACGCCGAAGCCGTAGCGGTAGATCGCCCACCCGCCGTTCCGATCGGCGTCCCCTCCGCCGACCGGGGACACCGCGCGCGCACCGCCCGGGATGTTCGGCAGCGCGCTCGCGCAGAAGCCCTGGAAGGGGCGCTCGTCGCCCTGCCAGACCGGGTAGCCGGCCATGTCAGCGGCGACCGCCTGATCGGAATCCCAGGTGCCCGACACCCGGACCGCCGTGACCTGCCCGACGACGAATTTGGTCGGCGAGAACGCGGTGCGCCAGTTGTCGCACTCGTTGTCGAGCTGCGCCTCGTCGGCGGACTGCTGGTCGGTGGCGTCGACCGGAGCGTGGACCGTCTCGGTGAGCTTCGCGACCGCGCCATTGGGGGCTGTCGCGATCACCGAGATCTGGAAGAGCACGTCGGCGGCCAAAGGGGGCAGCGTGGGAGTGGCCGACGCGCTCGGGCTCGCACTGCCCGTCGAGACCGGGTGGGCCGTCGGACTCGCTGCGGGATGCGGTGCACACCCCGCCAGCAGGAGCGTCGTCGCGATGGCCAGCGCGGCGCTGCCCGCGAAGATGACCGGATGCCTCACTTCGCCCCCCTGATCGGTTGACTGAACTCTCGGTTGACTGAACTCTCGGCTGACTGAACTCTGGAGCATGACCGTAGCAGGCCGTTCTGACGTCAACCAGGGGCCCCGCCCGCGGCGAGCGGCTCACCGCTCGCGGACCGCGCCCCCCGACGGCCGGACCACGAAGGTCTCGGGAGCGCCGAAGCCGTGTTCGGCGAACGCGCCGTCCACCGCGACCTGGAGGCGCGAGATGCCGTCGATCGGCACGATGGCGATCGCCGATCCGCCGAAGCCGCCGCCGGTCATCCGCGCTCCCAGTGCGCCGTTCTCGAGTGCGGTGTCGACCGCCAGGTCGAGCTCGGGCACCGAGACCTCGAAGTCGTCGCGCAGCGAGCGGTGCGAGGCGTCGAGCAGCCCGCCGATGGCGGCCGGCCCCTCGGTCTCGAGCAGGCGCACGGTGTCGAGCACGCGCTGGTTCTCGGTGACCACGTGCCGCACCCGGCGGAAGGTGACGTCGTCGAGGATGCCGCGGGCGCGGTCCAACTCGTCGACGCCCACATCGCGCAGGGCCGCGACCCCGAGCGCGCGCGCGCCCGCCTCGCAGGATTCCCGGCGCTCACCGTAGCCCCCGGTCGCATGCGCGTGCACCACATGCGTGTTGATGACCGCGATGGCGAGACCGGCGGCGTCGAAACCGAGCGGAACGACCCGCGACTCCTGGCTGCGGCAATCCAGGAACACCGCGGAGTCGTGCCGGCTGAGCAGTGAGGCCGACTGATCCATGATTCCGGTCGGGGCTCCGACCACATCGTTCTCCGCCCGTTGGCCGGCCAGGGCGAGTGTCTCGCGCGGCAGTCCGAGCTGCCAGACCTCGTTGAGAGCGAGCGCCACCGCGCACTCGATCGCCGCGGACGACGAGAGGCCGGCGCCGACCGGCACATTCGAGTCGAGCACCAGATCGGCGCCGGGAACCGCGCCCAGGTCGGCGCCGGCCTGACCGAGGGCCCAGGCCATGCCGAGCGGGTAGGCCGCCCATCCGTGCAGGGCGCCCGACGCCTGCGCCGCATCGAGCTCCGCAAGGGGGATCTCGACGACCTCATCGCTGAAGGTGCTAGCCACCCGCAGCATCCCGTCGTCGCGGGTGCCGAGTGCGACCAGGGTGCGACGGTCGATCGCGAAGGGGAGGACGAATCCGTCGTTGTAGTCGGTGTGCTCGCCGATCAGGTTGGCGCGGCCGGGCGCCGACCAGAGGCCGTCGGGCTCGCGTCCGGCGAACTCGGCGAACAGCGTGCGCAGTTCGTCCCGCATGTCGGTCATACGCGTGCGATCGCCTCTCGAATCCGGTCGGCCGCGTCTTCGGGGCGCACATCGGCGATCCAGGCGCCCATGGCCGACTCCGATCCTGCCAGGAACTTGAGCCGGTCGGCGGCCCGGCGCGGCGAGGTGAGTTCGAGATGCAGGCGCACGGTGTCGCGGCCCGCGTTCACCGGAGCCTGGTGCCAGGCCGCGATATAGGGGGTGGGGCTGTCGTAGAGGGCATCGATGCCGCGCAGCAGTCGTCGGTAGAGAGCGGCCAACTCGTCGCGTTCCTCGCCACTGGTCGCCGCGAAATCGGGCACCTGACGGTGGGGAAGCAGGTGCACTTCGATGGGCCAGCGCGCGGCGAACGGCACGAAAGCGGTCCAGTGCTCCCCGCTCAGCACGACTCGCGGCCCCTCGCGCTCGGCATCGAGGATGCGCTGGAACAGGTCCGGCGATCTGCCGTCGATCGAGGCGAGCAGCCGAGTGGTTCGCGGCGTCACATAGGGGTAGGCGTAGATCTGCCCGTGCGGATGATGCAGGGTCACGCCGATCTGCTCGCCGCGGTTCTCGAACGGGAACACCTGCTCGACCCCGGGCAGCGTCGACAGCGCGGCCGTGCGATCGGCCCAGGCCTCGATCACGGTGCGCGCTCGCCCGACGCTCTGCGTACCGAAAGATCCGGTGGTGTCGGGGCTGAAGCAGACCACCTCGCAGCGGCCGACCGAGCTGCGGGTGCGCCCGATCCCGAGCTCGGCGAGGTCGTCTCGGCCGAGGGGCGGATCGTCGGCGGTGTCGCGCAGGGCGGGCCCGAACGACGGCGAGCGGTTCTCGAACACCGCGACGTCGTAGAGCGCCGGCACCTCGCTCGGGTTGGCCGGACTCTGCGGCGCAAGCGGATCCTGGTCGGCCGGCGGTAGGAATACCCGGTTCTGCCGGGCGGCCGCGATCGAGATCCATTCGCCCGTCAGCACGTCCTGCCGCATGGTCGCCGTCTCGGGGCGCGGGTCGAGCACGCGCGCATCCACGGCACGTTCTGGGCCGAGCGTCGTGGCGCGGTCGTCGTAGTAGAACAGCTCGCGGCCGTCGGCAAGAAGGGCATCGCGGCGCACCACTCCGGCGGTGAGTTCGATGACTCCGTGCGATTCCACGTCACTACGATATCCAAAGGTCTACTCGCGTAGATGCAGGTGATCGAAAGGCGCTTCGGGCGTGCTCCCTGACGGCGCGAGGCTGCCTCAGCCCTAGGCTGAGAGCGTGGCCGCCACCCCCACCCCCGACTCCGCTGCGCCGTCTGCCGCGCCCGCGGTTGTGCGTCCGACCGCGCCCGTCAGCGGCCGGCAGTTCGTGCTCGAGAACGGCGGCGCCCGGGCCGAGGTCGGGTCGCTGGCCGCGGTGCTGCGCTCGCTGACGGTGGACGGCATCCATCTCACGGAGCCGATCGGCGACGACGTGATCGCCCCGATGGGATGCGGGATCGTGCTCGCCCCCTGGCCGAACCGGGTGCGCGATGCGCTCTGGCACCTCGACGGGGAACCACAGCAGCTGGATATCACCGAGCCGCCGCGGCGCAATGCGATCCACGGCCTGCTGCGCAACACGGCCTATCGGGCGCTGGCGCAGGACGCGTCGAGCGTCACCCTGGGCGCGCTGATCGCGCCGCAGCACGGCTGGCCGTTCCTGCTCGACACCTCGGTGCGCTATCAGGTCGAGCCCGACGGGCTCACGGTCACTCACGGCGTGCGGAACCTGTCGGCGCGCCGCGCGGCGTGGGCGGTGGGGGCGCATCCGTACTTCCGAGTCGGCGACGTCCCGGTCGAGCAGCTCACGGTCACGCTGACGGCGGAGGTGCGGATCCAGCTCGACGAGCGCTCCAACCCGGCGACCCAGCATCCGGTCGACGATCCCGATGCGGGCGGCCCCGGCGACTTGCGGGCGGGTCTCCCGTTGGCCGGCCTGACCCTGGACTCGCCGTACGGCCGACTCGCCAATCGCGACGGGCGGGCGGATGTCGCCTGGCTGACCACGCCCGATGGCAGCACCACGGCGCTCTGGGCCGACCCGGCATTCGGCTGGATCCAGGCCTACACACCGCAGGAATTCCCCCGGCCGACCGGCCCGGGTCCCGCCGTCGCACTCGAACCGATGACGGCACCGCCCGACGCGCTGAACAGCGGCACGGGCCTGATCTGGCTCGAACCCGGGGAGAGCTGGACCTCCTCGTGGGGCGTGCGTTACGAAGGGACGACGAATTGACCGACATCCTCCCCACCGGCCGCGGGGTCGTGCTCGAGCGCGAAGGCGTGCGAGCCGAGGTCGGGTCGGTCGCAGCCGTCCTGCGCTCCGTGACGGTGAATGGGGCCGACCTCACACTGCCGATCCCCGCTGACCGCGCGCCCGCGATGTGCAACGGCATCATCCTGAGCCCGTGGCCCAATCGCGTGCGTGCGGGCCGCTGGGTGCTCGACGGCGCACCGCAGCAGCTCGACATCACCGAGCCCGAGCGGGGCGGCGCCCTGCACGGGCTGCTGCAGTTCGCCGAGTACGACGTGACCGAGCAGTCCGCGGATGCCGTCACCCTGACCGCGACCATCTACCCGCAGCACGGCTGGCCCTTCCTGGTCGAGACCTGGGTGCGTTACGAACTCGAGCCGGACGGCCTGACCGCCACCCACGGCGCCCGCAACCTCTCGGCGGCGCGTGCGCCGTACGCGACGGGCTCGCATCCCTACCTCAAGGTCGGAGACGCGCCGATCGCCGACCTCGAGCTCACGGTGCCGGCCTCGACCTACTTCGCGGTCGACGAGCGACTCGATCCGACCGGCGAAGTGGAGGTGACCGGCACCCCGTACGACGTCAGGACTCCGCAGCGGGTCGGCGGCCTGGCGTTCGACACCGCATTCGGCGGCGTCCAGCACGCCGAGGTCGCAGACGGGCGCGGCGATGTCGCCTGGCTGACCGCACCGGATGGATCGCGCACCACGCTCTGGCAGAGCACCGAGTGGGGGTACGTGCAGGTCTTCACCACGCACCTGATGCCCTCGGCCGATGGCCCGATCGACGCGATCGCGATCGAGCCCATGACGGCTCCGCCCGACGCCCTCAACTCTGGTCAGGGACTGGTCTGGATCGAGCCGGGCGCGAGCTGGGAGGGTTCCTGGGGCCTGCGTTACGCCGGAGGCGCGTAGTGGCGGAGTCGAGGACGAGCACCCGCGCCGCTGACGCGCGCGTCAAGCGCTGGCGTCAGTACCTCGCCGACGAGCGCGCGGAGGCCGCGGTCTACCGCCAGCTCGCCGAGCGCAAGAAGGGGCAGGAGCGCGAGATCCTGCTCGGGCTGGCCGAGGCCGAGGGGCGCCACGAGAACCATTGGCTCGAGCTGCTCGGCGATCAGGTCGGTTCCCCGCTGCGCGGCGACCTGCGCACGCGCTTCCTCGCCTTCCTGGCCCGCCATTTCGGCTCGCTGTTCGTGCTCGCCCTCGCGCAGCGCGCCGAGGCGCGCTCGCCGTACGACGCCGAGGCCGACGCCTCGCAGTCCATGGCGGCCGACGAGCTGATCCACGGCGAAGTGCTGCGCGGGCTCGCGGCGCGTGGTCGCACGCGGCTGGCCGGTTCGTTCCGCGCGGCCGTGTTCGGTGCGAACGACGGGCTGGTCAGCAACCTGGCCCTGGTGCTGGGGATCGGCGCGACCGGGGTCCCCGCATCCACCGTGCTGTTCGCCGGCATCGCCGGCCTGCTGGCGGGGGCGCTCTCGATGGGAGCCGGGGAGTACGTGTCGGTGCGGTCGCAGCGCGAGCTGCTGCAGGCATCCCAGCCCGACCCGGCCTCGCAGGCCGCCCTCGCCCACCTCGACGTCGACGCCAACGAACTCGCCCTGGTCTACCGCGCTCGCGGCATGAGCAAGAAGGATGCCGAGACCCGGGCGGCCGCCGTGCTCGCGACCCTGCACCTCGACGCCGACGACCCGGCGGCCGCGGGAGTCGACGCCCACGAAGAGATCGGCTCGCCCTGGAACGCGGCCATCTCGAGCTTCCTGTTCTTCGCGTCGGGCGCGCTCATCCCGGTGCTTCCCTACCTGCTGGGCGCTCGCCACCTGGCGGCGATCGCGATCGCGGCGGGCGCCGTCGGGCTGGCCCTGCTCGGCACTGGCGCTGTGGTGGGCATCCTCTCGGGCGCATCGCCGTGGAAGCGGGCGCTGCGCCAGCTGCTCATCGGATTCGGCGCGGCCGGCGTCACCTATCTGCTCGGCTCGCTGTTCGGCGCGGCCGGGCTCTGATCGCTACTTGGTGACGGTGAGCGTGAACTCGACGTTCTGAATGCCGCCGTTCGAGTTCGACAGGGTCACCTCTGTCGTGCCGACCTTGTGGGGCGTCAGACCCGGGTTGAACTGGGCGCCGCCGTCTTTGTGGCCCGGCGTGAACGTCGCGATCGCGGTGTCGGCCACCGTGGCGGAGTAGCTCGTGACCGGGAGCGATCCCGTGTCGAGGTCGACCACCTGATTCAGGCCGACCTTCACGGTGGAGCCGTCGAGGTCGGCGATCCTGAGGACCACGGGGGCCACAACCGGCGTCGAGGGGCTGGTCGGGGTCGCGCATCCGCTCAGCAGCGCCAGCGCGAGGCCGACGGAGGCGGCCACGGCGAAGGCTCGATCGGTGCGCATCATGGCCGAACCCTACTCGCTGGGCGTGATGATCACCCGGAAACCTACGGAGTCGCGGGGGTCGGCGCCGATCAGGGCGACCTGCGTCGATCCGGTGCGGAGCGGCACGATCTCGGGCTCGAACCGGCCGCTGGTCAGATTCCGCCGCTCGACGACCGCCACGATCGTCGGGTCGGCGATCTCGGCGGTGAAGCGGCCGGGGTTGGGACCGAGATGGATGTCGAGCACCTGATGCAGGTGCAGATGGAGGGTGCGCGACTGGATGTCTGCGAGGCGGACGTTCAGCGGACCATTGGTCGCCGTGCTCCCTCCGCAGCCGGCGAGGGCGAGCACGACCGCGAGGAGCGCGGCGATCACGACGGCGCGGCGCATCAGGGCACCAGGATCAGCTTGCCCGTCGAGGAACGATCGAGCAGGGCACGGTGCGCATCGGCGGCGGTCTCGAGCGAGTAGGACTCGCCGATCACCGCGCGCAGCTCTCCGCGGTCGAGCATCCCGAGCAGATCGGTCACGGCCGCGGCGAGCAAGGCGGGTCGCTGCACGATGTGGACCAGCCAGAAGCCGATGACGGCGGTGCTGCGCGCCATCAGCATGCCGGGTGCGACGTCGTGGGGCGGGACCCGCCCGGCCATGCCGAACACGGCGAGCCGGCCGAGCGGCGCCAGGGCGCGCAGGCTCTGGTCGAAGACCCGGCCTCCCGTCATCTCCAGCACGATGTCGACGCCTCGGCCGCCGTTGGCCTCGGTCAGGGCCGCCGCCAGCTCGTCGGTGGTCGAGTCGACGGCAGCATCCGCACCGAGTTCGAGAGCGAGCGCTCGCTTGTCGGCGCTGGATGCGGTGGCGATCACGCGCCCGGCTCCCCATTTCTTGGCCAGCTGAATGGCGATGGTGCCCACGCCGCCGGCGCCCGCGTGTACGACGACGCTCTCGCCCTCGGCCAGATGAGCGCTCGTGCGCAGCAGGTGCCAGGCTGTCGCCCCCTGCACCAGAGTGGTGAGCGCGTCCGCGTTGCTCACGCCGTCCGGGATGGGAAACAGGCGTGACGGATTGACGGCGATACGTTCGGCATATCCACCGCCCGAGACGAAGCCGAGCAGCCGACTCCCGTCGGATCCCCGGACCACGACCTCGCTGCCTGGGATCAGGGGAAGGGTCTGCTTGGCGAGGTAGGAATCCTCGGTCTGATGGGTATCCGCGTAGTTGATGCCCGCGGCCAGCACCTCGAGCACCTCTTCGCCCTCGCCGGCGATCGGCTCGGGCTGCTCGCTGACGACCAGCTTCTCGGGGCCGCCGAACTCGGTGAGGTGGATCGCGCGCATGCCTGCGACGTTACTCGCGGCGGCTCAGGCGTGGAGGGTGCTGAGCCATTCGTCGAAGGTCTGGATGCCGAGGTGCGCCGGCGGCTGCAGGGTCGGATCGGGCAGCAGCGTGCCGTCGCGCATGGCCCTCCCACCTGGGCCGGGCGCCGGAACCCCGAGCACCGGAGCACGTATACCGGTTGCCCGAGCCGCCGCCCGAACCATCCGGGCCAGGTTCTCTTCTCGCGGGCCGGCGAGTTCGGCGACCAGTCCGCTCGGCGTGCCCTCGGCCAGCCCGACCAGGTGCTCGGCCACCTCGCGGGCGGCGATCGGCTGCACGCGCCCGATCGGCGCCAGCACGATCGGACCGATTCGGGCGACGCCGTAGATCTGCTGCGAGAACTCGTGGAACTGGGTGGCGCGCACCTCGGTCCACGGCACCTCACCGCCGTGCACCAGGCGCTCCTGCGCCATCTTGCCGAGGTAGTACCCGTACTGCGACTTCTGGCTGCCCACGATGCCGAGCAGCACGTAGTGGTTCACCCCGGCTGCCGCGGCGGCATCCAGCAGGTTGCGGGTCGTCGCGTCGAAGAATTCGGTGGCGACCCGCTCCTTCTGGGTCAGCTTCGAGACCACGTCGATCACGACATCCACGCCGCGCAGCGCCTCTGCCGCACCGTCGCCGGTCACCAGATCGACGCCGGTTGCGCGAGCGAGGACCACGGGCTCGTGGCCTCGCTCGCGCAGCACGTCGACGACGTGGGCTCCCACGGTGCCGGTTCCTCCGGCGACGGCGATTCTCATGCCTCAGTTCTCGTCGGGGTGCGGATGCGGGTGCGGCTGTGCGGCTCGGGCGGCTCGAGGGCGCCGGTCGCCGAACAGCAGGGGGATGCTGAGGGCGATGCTGAGGCTGAGCCCCACCGGCTCGGCGATCGCGTCGACGAGGGTGAAGCCAGAGAGGTGGGCGAGGTGGTACGCCAGGTGCGGAACGGAGTAGACCAGCCAGGCCACCGCCACCACCCGCGCGGCGACCGTGCTCGTGGCCGGGGTGCGCGCGAACATCGCGGCGATGCTCGCGGCCGCCAGGGCCAGGTTGAGTTCGCCCACATCACGGATGAGGTGTTCGTTGAACGCGCCATCGTCGCCGACCCACGACCCGAATCCGAAGCCGGGGAATCCTGCGTAGAACGCGCCGGGCAGCACCGTGCCCCAGATCCCCACGAAGAGGCCGACCGCGGCCAACAGGGCGAGCACGATTCGGCGCGGGATCATGGTCACACCTGAACACTAGGGCGCGACGAGTGACGAAGTGCGAGCCGCGCGCCCGCCGGACGGGCCCCAGAGCTGCCTGTACGCCCGCTGGGGGATCGGGCGCACGTCCGCGCACGCCTCTAACGTCTGGTCGGGGACGCACACGTCACGAGAGGAGCGCCGCCATGGCGACGAAGTCCGGTTCCACCAAGTCCGCATCGTCGAAGCCCGCCGAGATGCCGGAGGACGTGAGCGAGCACGTCGGGTGGTTCGACCGGTTCGCCACTGGTTCCTCCCACTTCGTCAGCCGGGCGTGGTTCTTCGCATTCTGCGTGGCGCTCGTGGTGATCTGGGCGCCATCGATCGTGCTCATCCACAGCATCAGCACCTGGCAGCTGATCATCAACACGCTCACCACGATCATCACCTTCCTGCTGGTCGCGCTGCTCCAGAACACTCAGGAGCGTTCCGACCGCGCCACCCAGGACAAGCTCAACGCGATCTCGGCGGCCCTGGCCAAGATGGCGGCGGCTCAGGGGCTGAAGAAGGATGCCGACGAACTCCGCGCCGCCGTGGGGCTCGAAGACCGCGAGAGCAGCGACGGCAAGTAGGCCGGTCGGCCGCCGCGGCCTGTCAGACTCGCAGCATGTCTCCCACCGCAGCCGTCATCACCTTGGTGGTCGCGGTCTTCCTCGCCTGCGCTGTTGAGGCGGTCGAGGCCACCACGATCGTGCTGGCGGCTGCCACGGCGCGCGACGGGCGGTCCGCCGCATCCGGGACCGTCGCCGCGCTGGTCGTGCTCGCCGCGATCGTGCTGGTCGCCGGGCCGTCGATCGAACTCCTTCCGATCGGGGTGCTCCGGTTGGTCGTCGGCGCCTTGCTGCTGGTGTTCGGGTTGCAGTGGTTGCGCAAATCGATCGCGCGCGCATCGGGCGACAAGCCCCTGCACGATGAGGAGGCGATCTATCTCCGCACGGTTGCGCGTGCAGAAGGGGTCACGCGCCGGTCGCGCTTCGGGGTGCCAGACGCCTACGCCTTCGTGCTCTCATTCAAGGGAGTGCTGCTCGAGGGGCTCGAGGTGGTCTTCATCGTCGTGACATTCGGATCCAGCGCCCACCAACTCGGCGTGGCCGCCGTCGCTGCCGGCGCAGCCGTGCTCGTGATTGCGGCACTCGGCTTCGCGGTGCGCGGTCCCCTCTCGCGCATCCCCGAGAACAGCCTGAAGTTCATCGTCGGTGCGCTGCTCACCACTTTCGGCATCTTCTGGTCGGCCGAGGGCGCGGGAGTCGTCTGGCCTGGGTCGGATCTCGCGCTGATCGCCGTGGCCGCCTTCGTCGTCGCTCTCTCGGCGGCATGCGTTGCCGTTCTCCGGCTGCGTCGACGGGGCAGGATGGATGCGGCTGCCGCCGCGCCGTCCGCCGCGCCGCCTCCCGTCGCGCCAGCTGCTGCGGCGCCCACCGCGGCGCCCACGTCCCCGCCACGGCCGCCGAGCCCCCTGAAGCGGTTCGGCCTGTTCTGGTACGACTATCTCGTCGGTGATGACTGGCAGGTCGCGCTTGGGATCGCGGCGGCGCTGGTGATCGCTTTCCTGCTTGCGCCGGCCTGGATCGCGGCCTGGCTGGTCATGCCCCTCGCGGTCCTGCTCCTGCTGCCCTACGGGCTCGCTCGCTCGCTCCGTCGATGAAGCTCTCGACCAGGAACGCGCCGAGCACGACCAGCAGCACGCAGATCCAGGCGGCGAGGATGAGCAGCCCGAGCCGATCGATCCGTGCTTCGGTGGGCGCCAACGACTGACCGGCGAGCACGACGCTGTCGCCCGCCCGCCGCTCGACCGTTGCAAACCTCCGGCCGTCGGCGGCCTGCCAGGTGACGTGATTCGAGCCCGTCCCCCTCGCCTGATCGAGAACGCCGGCTGGCGGCGTGGCGAGCGAGCCGTCAAGCCGGCCCGTGCCCGCCACCGGGTGGTCCGACCGGTCGTACACCACGTAGAACGCCGCATCGCTGGTGGCGAGATTCACCTGATCGGTCGCCGAGTCGTCGACGCTCGAGCCGTCGGACAACTGGGACGCGATCTGCGACGCGAGCCGACCGGGCGCGTCATCCGCGCCCTGGCGCTCGATCTGCTGCATGACGAGATACAGGCCGGCGAACAGCGCCGTCACGATCACCGCGATGGCCGACCAGCGCACGATGCGAGTCATGCGGCCGACTCTAGGTTCGTGCTGCCGCGCGCCGCGTCATCCTGCTGATGTATCTGGGGATGTCGTTTTCCCTGCTCTTACCTGGAGCACGATCACACCGATCGCCATCAGCGCGATCCCCGCGCCCGAGATCGGGAGATAGCCCAGGTCCAATCCGCCGCGGTCGCGCGGTAGCGCCAGCCAGTCGGCGAACGACGCCCCCAGCGGGCGAGTGAGGATGTACGCCCACCAGAACGCCGCCGTCGCGGGCAGCCCGAGCAGGCGGAGAACTCCCGGCACCGCGAAGAGCGCCAGGAACACCAGCCCTGAGTCGCGGAAGCCGAGCCCGAGCGTCGTCGCCGTGAAGTCGCCGAGGGCGGTTCCCAGCGCGAAGGTCGCCGAGACCGTCAGCCAGTAGAAGACCTCGCGGCGTGCGGTGTCGACGGAGTGCACAGACAGGGTGTGCTCGGTCCGACCCCAGGCCACGAAGATCGCCAGCAGCACGACGGCGAAGATAGCAGTCGTCACCGCATACGGGATGCCGATCACCAGGTGGGCGACGTCCGCGATCATCGTGCCGAACACGGCGACCGCGAAGACGAACAGCCAGTACCGCCAGGGCACGTAGCGTCTGGCGGTCAGCTGGATCGCGGCGATGCCCGCGAACGCCACGGCCGCCACCAGAACAACGATCACCGGGTCGAAGGTCTTCACCAGGAAGTCGGATGCCACCTCGCCGACGCCGGTCGTGAGGATCTTGAGCATCCAGAACCCGGGAGTCGGGTCGGGCACGCGTTGCGCTCGGGCTGAGTCGGCCACGCCGCCTCCCTTTCAGATTCCCGCGGAGCGGTCACCGTCCAGAGTGCGGGACGGCAGCGGTCTTGTGGGCCTGACTGAACGCACTCTCAGAACGACACCGCCGCGATCCGGCCGACTCGCCTGGACGTTGCCTGGACGTTCGCCGCAACAGCCGCGATCTGGTGTGGCATGAAATCGGTCCGCGCAGAGGGCGCGGCAGGACGGAAAGAACCAATGAACATCCTCTTGATCATCATCGGAATCGTCGCGGTCGTGCTCCTGCTGACCGGCGGGTTCGTTCAGTCGCTGAACTTCCTCCTGTGGGTCGGAATCGTTCTGGCCGTGATCGCTCTGATCGTCTGGCTGGTCCGGATGATCTCGGGTCGCCGCACGGTCTGACCCACTCTCATTCGACGTGGCCGCTGCCAGACTGATCTGGCGGCGGCCACGTCGTTTCGTCTGGTCGGTCTAGTCGATCGACGCGAGCAGCTTCTTGATCGCGTTCTCGACCGTGGTGTGGTCGTACTGCCCGGCGCGGCTCTCGCCCGAGATCAGCGCGCAGCGGTGCACCTTGCGGAAGTCCCCGTAGGGGAAGAGGTAGCGCCCCTTCGTGCCCTCGGTCTTCTCGGTGTCTTCGGCCAGGTGCCACTTGGCATACTCGGCCATCCCGTGCTTCTCGATGAAGGCGTTGCCATCCTCGGCCGAGGGGGCGTCTTCGCTCCACGCATCGCGCTCGTCGCGCACCACATCGCCTGTGCGGATGAGGCCGTTGGCGTGCGCGACCGCGTCGCGATTCACCTGCACCGTCATGGTCAACTCGCCTGGACGTCGCCGCGCCAGCCGGCGGCGGCCGAGCCCGTGCTCTCGATGTACTCCTTGAAGTGCTCGAGCTCGTCTTTCACTGAATGGCTTGCCACGCCGCTCGCGGAGCCGATCTTCTCGAGCAGTCCCTCGGGCTGCCAGTCGAGCTGCACCGTCACCCGGGTGTGCGTGTCGTCGAGCCGGTGGAACGTGACCACGCCGGCGTGGTCGACCTCGCCGCTCGTGCTGTTCCACGCGACCCGCTCATCCGGATGCTGCTCGGTGATCTCGGCGTCGAACTCCCGGATCTGCCCGCCGATGTTCACCCTCCAGGCGGTGTGCGTGTCGTCGATCTGCCTGATGGATTCCACCCGGTCGAGGAATTCGGGGAACTGCTCGAACTGGGTCCACTGGTTGTACGCCGTCGACACGGGAACCGCGACGTCGACGGTTTCGATGATCTGAGTCATGCGTTTCACGGTAGGTCGCGCATCCAGAGTGCTCGTCGACACTCGGCTGACTCGGAGGTGTGCACGACCTCCGCTTGCGCCACAGAATGTTAGTCACTAACATTATGACGTGACCAAGGCCGAGCGGACCCGCGCCGCGCTGCTGCGCGCCGCACTCGAGCTCTTCGACCAGCGCGGCTACGACGCGACGACGGCCGCGATGATCGCGGAGCGGGCGGGGGTGACCGAGATGACGTTCTTCCGGTACTTCCCGTCGAAGGATTCGGTGCTCGTGGACGACCCCTATGACCCGCTGATCGCCGAGGCCATCATTCGCCAGCCGGCGAACGTTCCCCCGATCGCGGCGGCGATCGGGGCGATCGCCGAGGGCTGGCGCGCCATTCCGCCTCCCTCGAGCGAGCAAGTGCGCGGCCGGCTTCGCATCGTGTCGCGCACGCCCTCGCTGCGCGGCGCGATCGCGCGGAACAATGCCGCGACGGAGTCCGCCATCGCGGGAGCCCTGGTCACCCGCGGCGCTTCCGCATCCGACGCGCGCATCGCCGCTGCCGCGACGATGGCCGCTCTGACGGCCGCCCTGCTCGAGTGGGCCGATGGCGACGATCCCGATCTCGGCACGGCGATCGACGCCGCGCTGCGGGTGCTGGCGGGGGGTGCGCGATGACCGCCGCGCTGGCGCTCGAGAAGGCCACCCGGGTCTTCAGGAACGGCTCGGGCATCTTCGACATCGATCTCGAACTGGCATCCGGCTCGATCGTCGCGCTGGTCGGCCTGAACGGCGCGGGCAAGTCCACGCTGATGCGCGTCATGCTCGGGATGCTGCGGCCGCAGTCTGGACACGCACGACTGAACGGCCACGACCTCGAGTCGGCGCCCTTAGCGGAATGGGCCCGGGTCGGGCACCTGGTGGAGTATCCGCTCGCCTACCCCGAGCTGACCGCGCGGCGCAACCTCGAGCTGAGCGCGCGTCTGCGCGGCGTCGCCGACGTCACCGCGGCGATCGACCGCACGATCCGCGAGTTCGCGCTCGAGCAGTATGCCGATCGGCGGGTGCGCACCCTGTCGCTCGGCAACCGGCAGCGCGTCGGGGTCGCGGCTGCCCTGCAGCACGGCCCCTCGACGATCGTGCTCGACGAGCCGACCAACGCGCTCGACCCGGCCGGCGTCATCCGGTTGCGTGAGAGCCTGTTGCGACGAGCGGCGGATGGCGCGGCCATCCTGGTGAGCAGCCACCACCTCGACGAGGTGGCGCGCATCGCCGACCGGATCGTCGTGATGAATGCCGGCCGTCTGATCGGCGACCTGGCGCCCGACACTCCCGAGATCGAGCGCGCCTTCTTCGAGGCCGTGCGCACCGACGACGAGAGGGCGACCGACGAGAGGGCGAACCGGTGAGGGCCGCGATCTGGGCCGAGGCGGTGAAGCTCGCCGGATCGACCGTCGGCCGGGTGGCGTCGGTGGCGATCGTGGTTGGCATCTCGGTGATCAGCGCATCCATGTTGCTGGCCGCGGCGACCACGACGGATCCCCAACTGCTCGCCAAGCTCGGCCCGGTCGCCGCCGGCGATTGGCGGGGCTTCTTGCTCGGCGCCGTGCAGATCACCGGTGCGGGCGGTCTCGGCGGATTCGCCGTCGTGCTCGCCTGGATGTTCGGCCGCGAGTTCGGCGACGGCACCATCGCCGGCCTGTTCGCCCTGCCGGTGCGGCGGTCGACCATCGCCCTGGCGAAGCTGGTCGTCTACCTGTGCTGGGCGGTCGCGATGAGCGTGCTGCTCGCGATCGTGCTCGCCCTCGTCGGCACCGTCGCCGGCCTCGGCCCGATCGGCAGTGGCACGCTCGAGGCCCTGGCCCGTCAGGCCGCGCTCGGCGTCATGTCGGTGGCGATCACGCTGCCGGTCGCCTGGGCCGCGACGCTGGCGCGTTCGGTTCTCGGCGGGGTCAGCGTGGCGATTGCCTTGGTCGTCGTCGCGCAAGTGTCGGTGCTGGCCGGACTCGGAGGATGGATGCCGCTGGCCGCTCCCGCGCTCTGGGCCATCTCGCTGGGCATCACCGTCAGCCCCCTCCAGCTGTCGCTGCTCGTCCCGTTCGGCGCGATCTTCGTGGTACTCGTCGCGCAGTCGTGGCGGCGGATGCAGCTCGACCGCTGATCCGTCGGCGCGGGCATGATGGATGCATGGCTGACGACTCGATAGCGAAAGAGATCGACGCGATCATCGCGAAGGCGGGCGGCTGGCGCGGCGAGACGCTGGCGCGCGTGCGTCGGGTGATCGCGAAGGCCGACGCCGACATCGTCGAGGAGATCAAGTGGCGCAAACCGTCGCGGCCCGAGGGCGTGGCGACCTGGGTACTCGACGGCAACATCTGCATGGCCGACGTGCTCAAGAACGCGGTGCGGCTGACCTTCCCAAAGGGAACCCGCATCGCCGATCCCGACGGCCTCTTCAACGCGCGCCTCGACAGCAGCGGGGTGCGGGCGATCGACTACTTCGAGGGCGCGGAGGTGGATGACGCGGCGCTTGGGCGGCTGGTGCAGCGTGCAGTGGCGGTCAGCCGCGAAGGGTGAGTTGTCGGGCGTGCCGCGCCCTACGATCGGTGCGTGGCTCGCTTTCGCACGGTGCACATCTACCCCTACTCGGGTTGGCCACAATGGCCGTGGGAGGTGGGGCGCGACGCACCTGGCCCATTCGATGACGACGTGCTTGATCGGGACGCGGCAGCACGCTCCGCACGTGCGGTCACAGAGGCGATCTCACTCGCACTTCAATCGAGGTCCGTTCAATCGCGACGCTCCACCTATTCGATCTACCTCGTTCAGCGGCACGGCGCCGCTGACATCGAAGTCGGGACTGACCTCACCTTTGCCAGGCACGGGTTCCTCGGTCGCGTTCTAATCTCACGGGGTTTTCGCGAACTACTACCCGAAGATCGTGCCGCGATCCTCCTCGACGTCGTTGGTCGGAATCTGGCTCCGCTGGCCGACGCCGAGGGGTGGCGCGACACGCTCGACCGGGTCTTGGACGACGTCCGAGCGGGCGGTTTCGAGTGCTCCTGGGTCAGTTCTTGGAAGCGCTCTCCAGATCACCAGCACCAGGTCCGAATCGTGGCTCGCATCGCCGATGATGGGTTCGGCCGATGGCGAGTGCAGATCTCGGATTCGACAGGCACGGTGGTCCGGGAGTCCCCCGAGCTCGTCGGTTGGACATGGGTAGAGAACTTCCAAAAGATGGCAAAAGAAATGCGATTCGACACCGCGAGACGCCTCGTCGTCGGACGAGGCAACATGTTCATGGACGATGTCACGACCATCGATGTGGGCTCGGCCGACGTGATCGACGAACGGTCAAGTCGTGGCGAGGACGGGATTCCGCTGCGCTACCCCGGACTGTCCGGAAAATCGCTGCCGCGGGTCATCGACGAGAACGTCCCGCGGGTGAGATTCACCGGCGGGTCCGGGCCTCTTTCTGACGACGTCATGCAGTACTCCTGGCGCGCTCACGAGCTGAACGAGCAGATCATGGCCGGCCCATGGGTCGAGTGGTGGCAGGGGGCAGGGCTTTCGGAGGTGCATCTGCCGATCTGGTACACCGGGACATCAGCCAAGGTCTTGCTGCGCAACGTCGGCGGGCGACTTACCGTGACGCGCTACCGCCCGCCTCGTTCGATCCCCTCGACTGCCGAAGCGGCTCGTGCCCTTGCGCTGTCCGACATCGAGCTCCTAATCTCGAAGGTTCGTGCCCGCTTCGACCTGCCCGCGCCACCGCCTCTGATCTGACCGTCTCAGGCGTTACTTCGCGGGACAAGACAGTGGGCCCGGTGGGGCTCGAACCCACGACCCGCGAATTAAAAGTCCGTGCCGGGATCGTTACAGTGCCATACGTTGCCGTTCGATGTGGACAAAATGTGGGCACGGACTATTGAGCCCGGTCGGCTGTCGTCGCTCTGACGTGGATTGCTTCTTGCACCTGTTCCGGTGACGCCAGCCCATCCTTGATCGCGACCAGCGTCAGCAGAGTGATTGGGAGTCCCAACCGAGCGGCCGCCGCGAACTTGTGGTGGCCATCGAGGAGGTAGTGCGTGATGGCCCAGTGCTCGTAGTAATCGGCCGCCTCGGTCACGGCGGGAGCTGAGATGTCGACGATCGATATCGCTACTGCTGTTGGTCGCGCTCCTGCGCTGATCGCCGTCATGTACGAATGAACGCGGTGCTCGTCACTCCAGGCAGGTGGCACCATCGGAACCGCGAATTCGTAGAGGTGGGCCTCCGTCGACACCGGGGCCTGGAACGTCCGGTAGTACGACGTCTTAGGGTCGTGGGCGGGATCCCAGTAGGTCCGCAGCTGCTCGTGGGCGAAGTAGTCGTGTTCGTCCGCCGGCTGAGTGAGATCAGGGGTGATCTCGAGCAGGAGAGGCTGGTACTCAGAGAGGGGCAGGAGAGCCGCGAACGTTCGCACAATGTCGGCATCGATCGAGGTGAGCCCGTCGGCCAGTCGCTGGTCGAACGAGGTGTCAGCAATCGGCTGGGCCGTCGACTCTTGTCGTTCGAAGAGAAATCGGCAGGTTCCGCACCAATAGGACAACTCGAACTGGGGAGCATCGCTGATCCTGAGTTGTCGCGTTCCCGCCCAGGAACCGGGCGACTTCTCCGCTTCGATGATTTGCAACACTGAGTGGCCAGAACCATCTCCGAGTTGCTGAATATCACCTTGCTCGATGATCACGATTCTCCGACTGAAGTGCGCTCATCCATGGATTCATTGTGGCTGTGATCACCTGATCCTTGGATGTCCGCCCCGGCCGCGGAGCCGACCCTGTTCTGAGTAATCGATCGGGACAAGCCACTTCCACAGTGGGCCCGGTGGGGCTCGAACCCACGACCCGCGGATTAAAAGTCCGATGCTCTGCCAACTGAGCTACAGGCCCGTGCGTCCAGCGTAGCGGCGCGCGGCACCGTCGGCTCGCGGTGCTATCGGCTCGCGTTCGACGGTGTCGCGGGCGCAACGCGCTCACGACTGCGGCGAAAGAAGGATCGACTACACCACTTGCATCCGCCCCCGGGATTCCGCTACATTCATCGAATCGGTTCGACAGTGATCGTCGAGCCGAGACGACCCGAATGAGAAGGACAATGGCGACCATCGGCGATGTGGCCCGTGAGGCGGGAGTCTCCCGCAGCACCGTGTCGTACGCGCTGTCCGGCAAGCGGTCAATCTCGCGCGAGACGCGTGAACGCATCGATGAGGCCATTGCCAACCTCGGGTTCACCGTCAATGCCGGCGCGCGGGCGCTGGCCACCTCCGAGACGATGGTCATCGGGCTGCTGCTCGAGTTCCACGACGACGAGTTCCCGCCGGCCATGCTGCAGTACATCCTCGCGGTGTCGACGGCCGCCCGCGAAAAGGGCTACGACATCCTGATGGTCACCGATTCCGATGGCCCGGGCGCCGTGAAGCGGATCACCTCGTCGAACATGGTCGACGGAGTCGTGCTGCTCGACGTCACGCACGACGACCCGCGCCTCGATGCGCTCCGAGCGGCGAGGCAGCCGGGAGCTCTCGTCGGCCTCCCACGCGACACCCAAGACGTCGACGTGTTCGACCTCGACTTCGGCGAAGCGGCCAGAATGCTGGTCGATCACCTGTACGGACTGGGGCACCGCAAGATCATCCTGGTGTCCCCCCCGCGGCACGTGTTCGATCGCGGCGGCGCCTATGCCTGGCGTTTCCGCGACGCGGCGGTGGAGCGCGCGGCGCGCTACGGCATCCAGATCTACCCCTATTACGGCGAATCGCAGCAGCCCGGCATCTCGCGCAGCCTCAACGCGATTCTGGATGCGCGACCGGATGCCACCGCCATGATCGTGCACAACGACGCCTCGATCGCGGTGCTGCCGGCGGTCTTGCATGAACGCGGAGTCCAGGTTCCTCGCGACCTCTCGGTCGTCAGCCTCTACTCGCAAGATTTCGGACGGAGCTTCCTTCTGCCATACACGGCAGTGGAGACCTCGCCCGACAAGTTGGGTCGCGAGGCGGTCCAGCACCTGGTTCGACGAATCAGCGACCCCGACTACGCGCCGACGGTCGCCAAATTCATCGAGCCGGAATTGACGATCCGGGGCAGCACGGCCTGACGGCTGTGACGTCTCGGAGCACATGTCCGGGATGGCCATCGAACCGGTTCGACGGAAGTAGGAACCAGCAGCACACCAGTACCACCCCTAGTAGCACCCGAACTAGCGAATGATTCAGAGAGGAAACATCGTGAACAGCACCACAGCAACACGGCTGCGGGTCGTGGGCGCGCTCGTCCTGAGCGCCGCCCTGGTCGGCTCGCTCGCCGCCTGCTCGACCCCGTCATCCAAGCCCACCGCCGGCGGGACCTACACCCTGTGGGATCCGTACCCCGACCGTGACGCCAGCTCGACCTGGGCCAAGGCGGTGGATGCCTGCGCCACCCAGCTCGGCATCACCATCAAGCGCACCGCGTCGAACACCGGCGACACCGTGAAGGACCTGACCACCGCGGCCAGCAACCTGCCGGATGTCGCCCTGGTCGACAACCCCAAGGTGTCGACCCTGGCCGACGCCGGCTTGCTCACCACGACGAAGCAGAACGGGTTCGACGTCTCGTCGATCTCGAAGAACATCCTCAGCGCCGGTGAGATCGACGGCAAGTTCTACGGGGTTCCGACGGGTGCCAACACGCTCGGCCTGTACTACAACCCGACCGTGCTCGCCGCGGCCGGCGTCGACATCGCCAGCGTGAAGGACTGGGCATCGCTGAACGACGCGCTCAAGAAGGTCGTCGCCTCGGGCAAGAAGGGCATCACCTTCTCGGCCGTCGGAACCGAAGAGGGCAGCTTCCAGTTCCTCCCGTGGTTCTGGGGCGCCAAGGCCGACCTGACCAAGCTCGACTCGAGCGAGGCCGAGGGTGCGCTGAGCCTGTGGACCGACTGGGTGAAGAACGGCCTCGCGCCGAACTCGGTCATCCAGAACACCCAGGGCACCAGCTGGACCGAGTTCAAGACCGGTGACTTCGGATTCGCCGAGAACGGCTCGTGGTTCAAGAGCGACGCAGACACGGCCGGCTTCAAGTCGATCCAGATCCCGGCCGAGAACGGCGGAGCGGCTCCCGCCCCGACCGGCGGCGAGTTCATGACGATCCCGATCCAGAAGGACACCTCGCGCTACGCCACCTCGGCGAAGATCGTGGGATGCCTGAGCAAGGGCGACACGGCGGCCACGGCCCTCGGCTACGTCGCCCCGACGAAGGCCGGTGCCGACGCGCAGCTCGCGGCGGACCCGAGCCTGAAGTTCTGGATCACCGCCGTTGGCGACGCGAAGCCTCGCACCGCTGACAACCTGGGTATCAAGTACGGCAAGATCTCGGAGCAGCTGTACACCGCGATCCAGTCGGCGCTGTCGGGCACGGCCACGCCGGCCGACGCTCTGAAGACCGCCCAGGCCGCCGTCAAGTAACGCACGGCAGCACGAAAGTCAGAAGGAGAACGCCATGACCGCACT
>Ga0207667_10001748_pt1 | contig 27351 bp, 21 predicted proteins | sample KBSCornC52_FD_184301 | JGI IMG/M metagenome (GOLD analysis project Ga0207667, IMG submission 184301) | Corn rhizosphere microbial communities from Kellogg Biological Station, Michigan, USA - KBS Corn C5-2 (SPAdes) (version 2) | ecosystem: Host-associated > Plants > Roots > Rhizosphere > Soil ...
GTCGCGCCAGCCGACCTTGCCGAAGGCCTGCGCGACGCGGCTCGGATCATGCCGGCCCCAACCGTGCTCGTGCAGCACGCTGGCGGTGCCGAAGGCGGCCAGGTGCGCATCGTGGGCACCGCCCTCGGCGTCGACGGCCGCGCGGCCCCACGTGCCGCCATGGGTGCTCACCTGGCCGCCGTCCTCGTCGAACCCGTCGCGGGTCGTCACGCCGAGCGCCCCGCCCAGCGTGTTCAGGCCGAACACCGGGTTCGAGCCGGGGATCACCGAGACCTTGGCGATGGCGCCGGCCGGGACCAGGTCCCAGTTGACCGTGTCGCCGAAGACCTCGTTGACGCGCACCCCGTCGACGAACACCGACAGCCCCTGCGGCGTGCCCAGCGCGGGCGAGGCCGTGAAGCCCCGGAAGCGGACGTCCAGCTGGTACGCATTGCCGGCGGTGTCGTTGACGTTGACGCTGCCGATGCCGCGGTCCAGCGCCTGCGCGAGCGTGCTGGCGCGCATCGGGGACAGCGCGTCGCCGCGCAGCGTCTGCACGTTGGCGGGCACCTGCGACAGCGGCGTGCCCGCGCCGGGCAGCACGGTGGTCGCGACCACGGTGACGGTCTGCACCGCGGCCACCTGCACCGCCTCGTCGGCCCGCGCAGCGCCTTGCCCGAGCGCCAACGACAGCACGAGAAGCCGGAGCGGGTGGCCCAGCCGCATGGTCAGCCCGGCTTCTTCGAGTAGGCGCTGCACCAGCCCGTGGCGGCGACCTGCTTGCGGCCGAACATCGCGCAGCCGCCCCAGGCGTCCGTGGGGCCCGCCTGCCAGAACGCGCAGCCGGCACAGTGCTGCTGCGCGGTGTGGTTCGGGTACTTCTTCGCGTCCGTGAGCGTCGTGTCGTGGTGGTAGCCGAGCGCGACGGCGGTCTCGTCCGTCTCCTCGACATGGGCGGCCGCGTGGGCCGGGGTCGCCAGCCCGAGGCCGGCGGCAGCGCAGCCGCCGGCCAGCGAACGCGCGATGAAGATGCGTCGTGTCGTGTGGTTCATGGGGATGTCCTTCGTACGAGCCGTCCCCGCGCGGCGTGCGCGCTCGCGCACCACGCGCCGCGCGCGGGCGCGCGGGGGCGGCCCTGGCCTCGGGGGATCAGCGGGCGGCCGCGACCGTGGCGGTGGGCGCCGCGACCTGCTTGACGGCAGGTGCACCGCCGGCCTTGGGGATCTTGAAGACCCAGACCATGCCGCCCTGCTCGAGCATGTTGACCTTCTTGGCGACTTCGCCTCCCCACAGCGGCACGGCGCCGCCCCAGCCGGAGACGACACTGACGTACTGCTCCCCGCCCTGCTGCCAGGTGATGGGCGGGGCGACGACGCCCGAGCCCGTCTGGAACTCCCACAGCACCTTGCCCGTCTTCGCGTCGGCGGCCTTCAGGTAGCCCTCCGGCGTGCCCCAGAACACGAGGTTGCCGCCGGTGGTCAGCACGCCGCCCCACAGCGGCGCGGCGTCCTTGACCTCCCACACGATCTTGCCCGTCTTCGGGTCGACCGCCCGCAGCGCGCCGATGTAGTCGTCGTTGAGCGTCTTGATCGTGAAGCCGGCACCCAGGTAGGCCGCGCCCTTCTTGTACGCGACCGGCTCGTTCCAGATCTCCATGCCCCATTCGTTGGACGGCACGTAGAACAGGTGCGTGTCGGGGCTGTAGGCCATCGGCATCTGGTTCTTGCCGCCCAGGAAGCTGGGAGCGTTGAAGATCGGCGCGCCCTTCTTGCCGTCCTGGCTGGCCGTCGGGTCCCCGGGGCGGCTGTCCTCGTTGTAGATCGGGCGCCCCGTCTTCAGGTCGATGCCCTTGGCCCAGGTGATCTTGCGCACGAACGGGAACGCGTTCATCAGCTTGCCGTCGGTGGCGTCGATCACGTAGAAGAAGCCGTTGCGGTCAGCCTTGCCGCCCACGCGCTTGCCGTCCATGTCGAAGGTGACGAACTCGTTGACGCCGTCGAAGTCCCAGCCGTCGTTGGGCGTGCCCTGGTAGTGCCACTTGATCTGGCCGGTCTTCACGTCGATGGCGATCGTGGAGCACGAGAACAGGTTGTCGCCCTTGCGCATGTGGCTGTTCCACGGCGCGGGGTTGCCGGCGCCGAAGTAGGCCAGCCCGGTCTTGGCGTCGTAGGTGCCGCCCAGCCAGGTGGCGGCGCCGCCGGTCTTCCACAGGTCGCCGGGCCAGGTCTGGCCGGGCGTGCCGCTGACGCCATTCTCGTGCTTGGTGCCGTCGGGGTCGTAGGTGTAGCCCATGTGGCCTTCGACCGTCGGGCGCGTCCACACCAGCTTGCCGGTGCGCGGATCGCGCGCCTCGACCCGGCCCACCACGCCGAACTCGCCGCCCGAGACGCCGGTCAGCAGCAGGCCCTGCGCGATCAGCGGCGCGGCCGATGCCGAATAGCCCGCGGCGTAGTCATCGATCTTGGTCTTCCAGACCACGTCGCCGGTGGCCTGGTCCAGCGCGACGAGCTGCGCGTCCAGCGTGGCGAAGATCACCAGGTTGTCGAACAGCGCCGCGCCGCGGTTGACGACGTCGCAGCACGGCATGATGCCCTCGGGCAGGCGATGCTCGTACTTCCACAGCTTCTTGCCGGTGGCCGCGTCGAGCGCGAAGATGCGCGAATACGAGCCCGTCACGAACATGCGGCCGTTGTAGATCACCGGCTGCGATTCCTGGCCGCGCTGCTTCTCGCCGCCGAACGAGAACGCCCACACGGGCGCGAGCCGCGACACGGTGGCGGTGTTGACCTGCCTGAGCGGCGAGTAGCGCTGGCCCTGCGTGTTCACGCCCCAGGTCAGCACGTTGCCCGTGCTGGTGGCTTCGGCCTGGATCATCTGGTCGGTGACGCCGCCGGCGGCGCCCGCTGCGCCGAAGGCCGCGGCGAGCCCGCCGGCGATCGTCAGCGTCAAGAGTCTGGAATGCATGTTGTCTCCTCGTTGGGGTTGCTGCGACGTACCGCGCGCCGCGAGGCCGTCGTGCAAGGCGTGCGCAATGTCCGTGCCATGCGCGCGGCGGGGGATCGGGGCGCTTCACGCGCGGATCGCGGCGGTCCCGTCGCGGGTTTCCCCGTTCGGCGGGGGTTCGATTGCTACAGGTTCGAACACGGCTGCGCGGCCGCGTGACACGACGGCTCAGGCCACGCCCAATGCCAGTCCCGGTGTCGCACCCCGGCGGCCGGACTTGGCGATCCACAGCGCATCGACGTTCCAGCGGCGCGCGACGTCCATCGCCCGCGCGGGCCCGGCGATGAAGAACACCTTGGTCAGCGCGTCGGCCAGCGCGCCGCTGGGGGCGGCCACGGTCACGCCGGCCATGTCGGGCGGCGACCAGCCGGTGCGCGGGTCGAAGATGTGGTGGTGGCGATGGTCGGCGCTGAACGCCGTCTGGTCGTCGGCGGACGTGGCCACGCAGCGGCCGTCGGCGAACAGGCGCGCGACGAGCCGGCCGTGCACCTGCGGGTCGGCGATGCCCAGCGTCCAGCGCGCACCGGCGGGGTCCTGCCCCGCCATCGCGTATTCGCCTGCGTCGACCAGCGCGTGCTGCACGCCGTGCGCCAGCAGCACGCCGCGCACGCGGTCGGCGGCGTAGCCCTGCGCGATGCCGTTGAGCGTGACGCCCATGCCGCGCCGCGCCAGGCGCACGCCGCCGCCCGTCACGCGCAGGCCGCGCCAGTCGACGAGCGCGCGGGCCGCCGCCACTTCGCCGCCGGTCGGCAGCCGGCCCTGCGCCTGCGCGCCGGCGAACGCGCGCCACAGCGGCTGCACGGTGGGATCGAACGCACCGCCGCTGCGGCGCGCGATGCCCAGCGCGATGGCCAGCACCTCGCGCAGTTCGGGCGGCGGCGCGTCGAGGACGCCGTCGCGGTTGAGCCGCGACAGCGCGCTGTCGGCGCGGAACAGGCTCATCTGTGCCTCGATGCGCTGCAGCGTCGCGACCGCCGCGTCGAGCGCGATCGACAGCGTCGCGTCGTCGGCGTGGCCGGCCCGCAGCGACAGCGTCGTGCCGAAGCCCACGAGGTCGCGCCGCTGCCAGCGCAGCGCGGGCACCGACGCGCCGGCGCCGGCGATCGCCAGCCCGCCCAGGCCCAGCGCCGCGCGCAGCACCTGGCGCCGCGTCACGCCGCGCCTCCCGCGCCGGGCAGCGGCCGGATGCGGATCGTGCGTTGCCGCTTGCCCTGGATGAGCGGCGCGCAGCGTTCGTCGCTGTCGTGGATGGCCACGCACTCCAGGCACTGGAAACAGTCCTCGTAGACGACGCGGCCGTCGGGCTCGATCGCTTCGTAGTCGCAGCGGTGGCGGCAGGTCTGGCACGGCGTGCCGCACTCGGCGCGGCGCGCGATCCAGTCCAGGCGGCGCAGCCTGCCCAGCACCGCCAGGCCCGCGCCCAGCGGGCACACGTAGCGGCAGAAGCCCTTGAACACGACGGTCGACAGCAGGAGCAGCGCGACGGCCCAGGCCACGAACGGCCACGAGCGCACGAACAGAAGCGTGATCGCCGTCTTGAACGGCTCGACCTCCACCGCGCGATCCGTCCACGAGCCGGCCGCGGCGCCGAACGCCGCACAGCCCACGATGACGGCGAGCACGCCGTACTTGAGGCGCCTGAGCCTGGCGTCGAGCGCCGCGCGGATGCGCACCGGGCGCAGCCCGAGCGCGCGCGTGACCTGGCCGACCAGCTCCTGCAGCGCGCCGAACGGGCACAGCCAGCCGCAGAACGTGCCGCGCCCCCACGCAACGAGCGTGACGGCCACGAAGGCCCACAGCACCACGGTCATCGGGTCGTACAGGAAGAAGCCCAGGCCGCGCCCCTCGACGGCCGCCTGCACCAGCGCCGTCACGTTGACGATGGACAACTGCCCCTGCGCGAACCAGCCGATGAACGCCAGCGTGAACACGAGGTAGCCGGTGCGAAAGCGCGCGAGTCGGCGCGCGTCGGCGACCAGCCAGCGCGGCCGGGCGAGCACCGCCGCCAGCAGCGCGAGGCCCGCCACCAGCACGACCAGCTCCCAGGCGCGCGCACGCCAGATGCCCGGCCAGGACTTGTTGTCCGCCTGCGGCAGCACGACCTGGTCGGCGGGCAACGGATAGGCCAGCGCGAAGTCGCGCGCGATGCGTTCCGGATAGATGAGGCCCTTGCTGCGCACGACGTGCAGCGCCAGATCGAGCGGCTGGGCCGGATCGAGTCCGGCCGGTCCGATCACGCGCAGGACCTTCGCATCGGCCCCGCGCAGGGCCGGTGGCAGCGCGAGCACGTCGTCCAGGTCGAGGTCGCGCATCTCCAGCGGCAGCCCGCCCTGGTGCAGCATGATGCGGTCGGGCACCGCGCCGCGCACGAAGTCGTCGCCGATGAACGTCCACGCGCCGCGCGAGATCGCCAGCAGCGCATGGTCGCCGTCGTCGAGCCGGCCCTGCAGGTGGGCCCAGCCCGCATCGCCGAGCAGGTTGCGCCCGACCACGGGCGCGGACAGCCAGGCGATCCACAGCTCGGTGAAGGTGTCGTCGCCGGCGCCTGCTGCGTCGTCCGGTTCGACGCCGGTACCGGCGAACGCGCGCGCCGCCTGCGCGCGCGTGACGCGCAGGTGCGCGACCAGGCCCGCCCGCGCGAGCGCGTCCCAGTCCATGGGCCGGTAGGTGTCCTGGCGCACGCGCGCGATCAGTTCCGGGTCGCGGCTGCCCGCAAAGCCCAGCCGGGCCCGCGCCACGCGCAGCGACGCCGCCAGCAGGCTCTGGTTGACGATGCGCACCGAGGCCGTCGCCTTGGCCACGCCGTCGATGTAGGCGTTGGCACTGCCGCGCTGCCCGTCGCGGTTGCCGCGCGCGCCGATCCGGATGTTCTGGCGCAGCGACAGCCCGCGGTATTGCGCCACGAAGCGCATCAACGGCGCCGGGCCCAGGCCGTCGAGGAACACCGGCTCGTGCTGCGACAGCACCTGCACGTCCATGAACACGCCCTTGGCGTCGAGCGCGACGAGCAGGTTGGGCGGCGTGCCCGAGAAGCCGGGAATCGGGGCGAGGTCGACCGATTCGTAGACATAGCCGACCAGCGGCACGGCCGTGCCGTCCTGGCGGAACAGCGGCCACACCGGCAGTTCGGCGTCGCGCTCGCCGACGATCAGCGGCGACGGGAAGCGCTGCTGCAGGTCGGCCTTCGTGGGCGTGCCCGCCTGCGTGCCGCCGACGATCGCGCACGTCCCCGCGATCGCGAGCGCGACGCGGCGCGCGACGCGGCGCCAGTCAGTCGTCGACCAGCACGGCATTGGGGACCTGTCCGACCGCGATCGTCTTGAGGACCCCGCCGCTGCGCGTGTCGATCGCGGTGAGGTCGTTCGACAGCCCGCCCGCCACGAACAGCCGCTGGCCGTCGGCGGACAGCGCCAGCGCCCAGGCCCGCTTGCCCACCGGCACCAACGTGCGGACCCGATGCGTGGCGACATCGACGAAGGCGACGCGGTTGGCGCGGCCGAGCGCCACGTACATGGTCGCGCCGTCCGGCGCCAGCACCATGCCCACCGGCGTGATGCCGTCGGCCGCCAGTCCGTCGACGGCGACGGGGACGGTGTCGACCACCTCGAGGCTGGCCGTCGAGATCACGCTGATCGTGGCGCTCTTCTCGTTGGTGACCCACAGCTGCGAGCCGCCGGCCGCCAGCGCGAGGCGACGCGGCCGCTTGCCGACGGGGATCGTCTTGACGACGGCCAGCGTGGCCGTGTCGATCGCATGGACGACGCCCGCCACCTCCGAGGTGACGTAGACGCGCCGGCCGTCCGCGGACAGCTTCACGCCCTCCGGCTCGGGGCCCAGCGCCACGCGGCCGACCTCCATCTTCGCGGCGAGGTCGAAGACCGCCAGCGCGTGGTCGTCCTCGGCGGAGACATAGGCGAGCCGTCCGTCGGCCGACAGGTCGAGCGCCTCGGGGTCGTGCCCCAGCGGGCTCGAATCGACGACGCGCCGCGTGGCCAGGTCGATCGTGTCGGCCTGGCCCGCGTCGCCGCAGGCCACCAGCAGGCGGGCGTTGCCGGGCAGCCTCTGCAGGTGGCGCGGGCGCGCGCAGGTCGGCACGCTGCCGACGACGGCCAGCGTCGTCGCGTCGACGAGCGTCAGCGCGTTGTCCTTCTCGGCGGCGACGACGATGAGCCCGCTGCCGGCGTGGGCCGCGTGGGCGGCCAGCAGCAGGACGCCAGCCAGGGCAAGGCGGTGCAAGGGGTTCATGGCGTGGTGGCCTGCAGTTCGTCGATGGGTGCGGACAGCGCGAGCGACGCCGCGTCGCCGCGGAAGACGAGGCCGCCGCCGGCGGCAGCGCCGGGCACGAAGCGCAACGGCGCCTCGCGCGTGCGTTCGAGCGCGGCCGACGCGGCGGCATCGAGCAGCGCGTCGACACGCCCGCGGTGCGCGCTCTTGCGGCACACCGGATCGGCGGCGGCGGCGTCGCCGGCCAGCAGGAAGGCCTGGCAACGGCAGCCGCCGTGGTCGGCGTGGCGCTGGTCGCAGCTGCCGCAGGTGTCGTCCATCCACGCCTCGCCGCGGTAGGCGTTGAAGGCGTCGCTGTCGAACCAGGCGCGGCGCACGGAGGTGTCGCGCAGGCTCGGGAAGGCCAGGCCCGGCAGCATGCGCGCGCTGTGGCAGGGCAAGGCGAGGCCGTCGGGCGCGACGACCAGGAACACCGCGCCCCAGCCGGCCATGCAGGGCTTGGGCCTGGCGTCGGCGTAGTCGGGCGACACCCACAGGATCTTCATCGCCTGGCCGGCCGAGGCGAGCCGCTCGCGATGCGCAGCGACGATCGCCTCGGCGTCGCGCAACTCGTCGACGGTGGGCATCAGCGCTGCACGGTTCTGCCAGGCCCAGCCGTAGTACTGCGTGTTGGCGAGCTCCAGGAAGTCGGCGCCCATGCGCTCGGCCATGTCGACGATGCGGCCCACGTGCGGCAGGTTGAACCGGTGCATCACGCAGTTGAGCACCATCGGGTAGCCGGCATCCTTGATGATCGCGGCGACGCGCGACTTCAGGTCGAAGGTGCGCGTCGAGCTGATGAAGTCGTTGAGCTCGCGCGTCGAGTCCTGGAACGACAGCTGCACGTGGTCGAGGCCGGCGTCCTTGAGGGCGCGGGCCCGCGCCGCCGTCAGGCCCACGCCGGACGTGATGAGGTTCGTGTAGAAGCCCAGCGAGCGCGCATGCGCCACCAGTTCCTCGAGGTCGTCGCGCAGCAACGGCTCGCCGCCCGAGAAGCCCAGCTGCACCGCGCCGAGCGCGCGGGCCTCGGCGAGGATGCGCTTCCAGGTGGCGGTGTCGAGCTCGGCGTCGTGGCGCGCGTAGTCCACCGGGTTGGAGCAGAAGACGCAGTGCAGCGGACCGCGGTACGTGAGCTCGGCCAGCAGCCAGAATGGCGGCTTGACGGCGGCCGTCACGGCGCGGCTCCCGGATGCACCCAGCCGCGCGCGCGCGCCTGGGCCAGGAACGCGAGCACGTCGGCCGACAGCCCGTCGCGCTCGAAGGCGCGCTCCAGGTCACCCACGATCTCCGTGACCGAGCGCCGGCCGTCGCAGCGGCGCAGGATCTCGGCGGCGGGCGTGTTGAGCTTGACCATGCCCTCCGGGTAGAGCAGCACCCAGCCGTCCTGGGCCGGCTCGAACTGCAGGCGGTACATCGGCGCGACCGCGGGACGCGCTTGCGGATCGATCATGGGTGCAGCTCCCGGGCGAGGTCATCCGGGTAGGCCAGCGCGATCGCGTCGAGCATGGCCCAGAGGATGTCCAGCTTGAAATCGAGGATCGCGATCGCGCGCTCCTGGCGCTCGCGCGTCGTGCACCAGCGGCGCGCCACCTCCAGGCCGTGTTCGACGTCGCGGCTCGCGAGCGGGATGCGACTGCGGAAGTAGGCCAGGCCGTCGGCGGCGATCCACGGGTACAGCGACGGCCAGCCGGCCAGGCGATCGGCGTGGATCTTCGGCGCGAACAGTTCCGTCAGGGACGAGATCGCGGCCTCCTCCCAGGGCGCGCAGCGCGCGAAGTTGACATAGGCGTCGACCGCGAAGCGCACGCCCGGCTGCACGTGCCGCATGGAGGCGAGGTCCCGGTGCGCCAGGCCGGCAGCCGTCCCGAGCTGGCTCCACGCCTCGATGCCGCCGGCGCGGCCGTCGCGGAAGTCGCCGCGGCCGTCATGGTCGAGGATGCGTTCGATCCAGCGCCGGCGCTCCGCGCGATCGTCGCAATTGGCCAGCACCGCGGCGTCCTTGCGCGGGATCTGCGTCTGGTAGTAGAAGCGGTTGGCGATCCAGCCGCGCACCTGGAACGGCGCGAGCTCGCCGCGGTTCAGGCGCAGGTTGAACGGGTGGTGGATGTGGTACCGGCACTCGCGGGCGCGCAGCCGGGCCTCGAAATCGTCGGGGCTCCACGGCGCCGCCAGGGAAAGACGATCGTTCACAGCGAGATCTCCATGCCGTCGTGCGCCACCTCGATGCCCAGCGCCGCCAGCGTGCGGCGCGGCACGCTGTCCTCGTCCAGGATCGGGTTGCTGTTGTTGATGTGGATGAGCACCTTGCGCGGGCACGTCGTGCCGCGCAAGGCGTCGACCATGCCGGGCCGGCCGTCGCTGCCCTGCTGCGGCAGGTGGCCCATTTCCTGCGCCGACTTCGTTCCGAGGCCGGCGGCCGGCATCTCGTCCTCCTGCCAGAACGTGCCGTCGACGAGCGCGCAGTCGGCCGCGTCCATCCAGGCCCGCTCCTGCTCGCCCACCTGCGCGAGGCCGGGCGAATAGAACAGGCTGCTGCCGTCGGCGACGTCCTCGATGCGCAGGGCGATGTTGTCGCCGGTCACCTGCTCGCGCCGGTGCGGCGAGTAGGGCGGCGCCTTGCCGGGGATCGCCAGGGCCGTGAAGCGCAGGCCGGGGGCCGCCTCGATCTCGAAGTCGGCGCAGGTACGGCCGCCGTCGACGGCGATCATGTGCCAGCGCGTGCCGCAGTAGTGCCGCAGCACCCCGAGCAGCGGCAGGCCGCTGGTGAGGTCCTCGAACACGCAGCGCGTGGCCCACAGGTCGATGCATGGCCCCTCGCGCAGGCCCAGCAGGCCGGTGACGTGGTCGATCTGCGCGTCCATCAGGACGACGGCCTTGATGGGCGTGTCTCGAAGGCCCCGGCGCGGATGCAGTTGCGGCTGGCGGCGGATCTGGGTGCCGATGTCCGGCGAGGCGTTCAGCAACACCCACGCCTGCCCGTCCGCCGAGACGGCGATCGAGCTCTGCGTCCGCTCGGCCGCGCGGATGCGTCCGCCACGCTGTCCGGCGCAATTGCCGCAATTGCAGTTCCATTGCGGGAAGCCGCCGCCGGCTCCGGAGCCAAGCACAAGGATTTTCATGATCGTGGACCTGGTGTCGGGCGGGCGACGCGGCCGCGGGCGCGGCGTCGCGTCGCCCTTGGCGGATCAGCGGGCAGCGATGTACATCGTGATCTCGAAGCCGAAGCGCAGGTCTTCAAAAGCGGGTTGCGTCCATTGCATGACAGTCTCCTGGTGGGTTGGACGCCGCCGTCCGGCGGTCGCCGCGCCCGCGCGGGAGCACGGACACATGCCCTGCTTCGCAAGTCGCGTGCCGCGCGCGACGGCGCGCGACGCGTCGGCGATTTCGAGGGTTCACCCGCGCCGCGGAGACGCTCGCGCGCGCGCACTCGCCGGCGCGCGCGTCACGCGCGCAGCAGGCGTTCCAGGATGGGACAGCGGAGCGCGCCGCCTGGCACAGGGTTCACCCCCAGCCGGGCTCACCGCCAGCGCAGCTTGCGATAGATCGTGTTGCGGCTGATGCCCAGCGCCTTGGAGGCCACGGAGATGTTGCCCCCGGCGGCATCGACGGCTGCCTGGATCAGTGCGATCTCGGACTCGCCCAGCGTGCGGGAGGCCGCCGCGGACGCCGGGGCTTCGGCGGCCGCAGGTGCCGACGTGGACGGGGCCACGGCAGGCGCGGGGACCGGGGTCGCGGTGCTCACGCCACCCGTCATCGCCGGCAGGGGATGCCGGCGCACGTCCTCGAGGAAATCCTCCGACAGGTGCTCCTCGGTGATCTGCCGCTCGCTGCCCGCCATCACGACGGCCGTGCGCAGCACGTTGGCAAGCTGGCGGATGTTGCCGGGCCACGTGTAGCGCTCGAACAGCGCCATCACGGGCGCGCTGATCTCGGGTGGCGCGTCGGGCGCTTCGGCGAGCAGGATGCGCCGCGCGACGGTGCGCAGGTCGCCGCGGTCCCGCAGCGCCGGCAGGCGCACGACCAGGCCGTTGAGGCGGTAGTACAGGTCTTCGCGGAACGTGGCGGCGGCGCACATCTCGCGCAGGTTGCGGTGGGTGGCGCTGACGACGGCGATGTCGACCGGGATCGACTTGTGGCTGCCCAGCGGCGTGACGCAACGCTCCTGCAGCACGCGCAGCAGGCGCGCCTGCAGCGACAGCGGCATGTCGCCGATCTCGTCCAGGAACAGCGTGCCGCCATTGGCCTGCAGGATGCGGCCCGTGGCCCCCTTGCGGCGCGCGCCGGTGAACGCGCCGTCCTCGTAGCCGAACAGCTCGGCCTCGATCAGCGACTCGGGAATCGACGCGCAGTTCACCGCGACGAAGGCCTGGCGCGCGCGGTTGGAATCCTGGTGCACGGCGCGCGCGAGCAGCTCCTTGCCGGTGCCCGTCTCGCCCAGGAGCAGCAGCGGGATGTCCTTGTTGAGCACGCGCTGCACCTTGGTCACGACCGCTTCGACCTGGGCGTCGCCCGTGCTGAGGTAGTGCAGGCCCGACAGCCGCGAACGCCGGGCCGATTCATCGTCGGCGAGTGCCCGTTGCGGCAGCGGCGCGAAGACGCCCGCCGACGCGCCGTCCTGGCTCGCGGCGGCCGGGTCGGCATCGCGGGCGCCCTCGAGGCCGGCCATCACGGAACGCAGCGGCCCGTTGAAGCGCGCGGCGGCGTGGAACTGGCGGCCGCTGGACAGCGTCAGCCGCATCGGCAGCGGGATCGGCGCGCGGAAATGGTCGATCACGGCCCCGATCGTCGTCTCGAACAGGCTGGTGATGGTGTGCATGCGCAGCGCGGCGCCGCTGATGTCCAGCTGGTCGAGCGCACTGCGGTTCGCGCCGAGGATGCGTCCGTCGCCGCCGATGACGACGATGCCTTCCAGCAGCGTGCCGATGAACTCGGGCCGCAGATGGAAGTGAAGGCGCAGGCGGTTGCCGTAGTCCTCCGACAGCCAGTGGTTCTCGATCATGCGCGCCGACATGCGCACCAGCCCCATCGTGTGCTGGTGATAGGACTGCTGGTCGCCGGTGACGTCGAGCACGCCCAGCATGTTGCCGCGCGGATCCACGATGGGCGCCGCCGAGCACGTGAGGAAGCTGTTGGCGTGGATGAAGTGCTCGCCCGCGTGCACGAGCGTGGGCCGCTCCTCGACCAGCGCGGTGCCGATCGCATTGGTGCCCTTGGACTGCTCGGCCCAGTTCACGCCCGGCGCCAGCGCCACCTTGCCGGCACGCGCCAGGAACTCGTCGTCGCCGATGGAGTGCAGGATGGTGCCCTGCGCGTCGGTCAGCACGATCATGCTCTCGGTGTTGACGATCTGCTCGAACAGCATCTCCATCACCGGCGCGGCGTGCGTCAGCAAGCGCTGGTTGCGTTCCCTGGCCACCACGAGGTCGCCACGCACCATCGGTTCGAAATCGGGCCGTTCGACGCGCGTCAGTCCCAGTGCCGTGCAGCGCAGGTGCGACTGCTCGATGAACTCGGCACGCGCGGGCATGTCGGCGGACTGTGCCGTCGGCGTCGTCCAGCCTCCCGGGAACGGAAGGGTTCGGAGGGATGCTGACATGGGTCGCTTCCTCTGTTCCTGCCGGCGGCAGGTTGTCTCGTCGTTCTACCCTCGAGCAACACGACGGTGGAACGTCGTTGCGCCGCGGACCGTTCGATCCTGGTACAGCCCGCGGGTGACAGCGTCGGGGCTATCCCTGACGAACGCCTGACGGCGCGCTGCCGTTGGTGTTCCAGGATAGCACTCGAGCAGTCGGTTCCCGGTGGGCGGATCGCCGGGAACCAGCGCGGGAGCGCCCAGTTGCTTGCGAATTCGCAAGAAACATTCCCGCTGCCCGGCCGCCGGTTTTGGCACGGCCTTTGCAGACCGCCTGCCCGTTCGACAGCCTCGCCATGACACGGAGACAGACCATGCCACGCCCTGCCCACCTCACCCATCCTCCGACGCCCCGCCGCGCGCGCGCCCGCTTCGGCGCCGCCGCGCGCATCGGCGCCTTCCTGCTCACCGTCGGCGGCTGCGTCGTCGTCGCCGCGCACGGCAACGTCACGCCGCAGGCCGTGGACACCACGGGCCTGGAGCCGCTGGGCGACGCCTGGCGCGATGCCAACCCGTACAGCGGCAACCCGAAGGCCGTCGAGATCGGCTCGTCCGGCTTCAACCAGAACTGCGCGCGCTGCCACGGCCTGGAGGCCATCTCCGGCGGCATCGCGCCCGACCTGCGCCGGCTGGACAACGATTGCGCCGGCATGAAGGACAAGTCCGCGCGCGACGGCTGCGTCAAGGACAACGACGACTACATGATCACCACCGTGCGCCACGGCCGCACGCGCAACGGCGCGGTCTACATGCCGCCGTTCGAAGGCGTGCTGAGCCAGGAGGCCATGTGGGCGATCAAGACCTACCTCGAGTCGCGGCGCGAGAAGCCGCTGGCGGACGCGCCATGAGCGCCGCCCGGCCGCCCGAAGTCGCTCGCCACGCAGCGCGCAGTGCGGAGGTTGCCTCATGACCGCCGCGAGACTCGACCGCCGCGGCGCCCTGCGCACGCTCGGCGCGGCGGCGCTGCTCGTCTCGGCCGGCGTGCGCGCCGCGGACGCCGGCCTGGCGGCCGTGAAGGCGCGCGGCACGCTCACCGTGGCCGTCTACCGCGACATGCCGCCGTTCCACGACCACGGCCAGGGCATCGACGTCGACCTGGCCGGCGCGCTCGCCGAGTCGCTCGGCGTCAAGCTCGCGCTGATGCCCTTCCCCGCTGGCGAGGACATGGACGACGACCTGCGCAACATGGTCTGGAAGGGCCACTACCTGGGCTACGGGCCGGCCGACGTGATGCTGCACGTGCCCGTGCAGGCCCCGCTGATGGACGCCAATCCGCAGGTCCGCATCCTGGCGCCGTATTGGCACGACCGCGTGATGATCGCGCGCCGGCTCGACCAGCTGCCGCACCTGGAGACGCTGGCGCAGCTGAACGGCCGCACCGTGGCCGTCCCCGGCCAGACGCTCGCGGGCTGGCTGATGATCGGCGCCGACGGCGGCGCCTACCGGCAGCAGCTGGTGACCACGTGGAAGGACGGGGTGGAAGCCGCCCGGGCGCTGCAGCGCGGCGAATTCGCCGCGGCCGCGGGCCTCGGATCGGAACTCGAATCGGTGCTCGGCGACGACCCGCGCTTCGTGATCACGCCGTTGCCGACGGTGAGCAATTCGCGCGGCGGATGGGCAGTGGGCTTGGCCGTCAGGAAGGACGCCACCGACCTGGCCGCGGCCCTGCAGGCGGGCGTCGACGGGCTGATCGCCAACGGGCGGATGCGCGAGATCTTTCGCAAGGGCAAGCTGGATTGGCATCCGGGCTGAAGGGGCCGACGGCGGCACGCCGCGCGCTCCGCGGCAGCCGCCGTGTCCGACCGATGCGCGCGTCGGCGAACGTTGATCCCGGGCCCACGCTGCCGGCGCGACCCGGCGCGCTCATTGCCGCAACGAGGCTCTCCCGCTGACCAGGAGCCGACATGAGCGATCCACTGCGCCCCACCGACAAGCCCGCACCGCGCCGGGCCGAGCCCATCCAGCCCGACAGGCCCACGCGCGGCAGCGACGCGCAGCGCGACACGGCACGTTCGACCGACCGGGCCAAAGAGTCCCTCGACCGCGCGACGACGCAGGAGCAGGCGGCGATCGAGAACGTCCGCAATGACGACTGAGCCCACGGCCCGGTAGCGCTTGCCGACTATGTAAGCGTCCAGCCCGGAAACGTGCGGCACGATCGTCAGCGTCGGCGCCCCGCCGACTCGCATGCCGCGCCGTCCGCCGGCGGGCGCCACGCGGCGGCCAGGGCGTTCCGGCGGACGCTCGCGAGCGGCGGCACATGGGTTGCATGCGGGCCGTCCCTGACGACGCAACGAGCGGCCGACGCCCTGTCCGACCCATGACCCATCGCATGACCTACGGCGAGTTCCCCACCGCCGCCGTCTTCCTGTTCGGCCTCGGCCTGGGCGCCTCCCTCGACGGCATCGTGTTCCACCAGGTGCTGCAGTGGCACCACATGGTCAGCACGTGGTACCCGCCCACATCGCTCGAGAACCTGCGCCTGAACACGCGATGGGATGGGGCGTTCCAGGCCGTCGCCCATCTGTTCGTCGTCACCGGCATCGCCTTGTTGTGGCGCAAGGCGAGCATGCGCGTGCTGTACTGGTCCGGCCACATGCTGATCGGTGCGCTCCTGTACGGATGGGGCTGCTTCAACGTGGCCGAGGGGCTGGTGGACCACGCGCTGCTGGGCATGCACCATCTGAACGAGACCGTTCCGCCGAGCCTGCAGCGCTGGTGGGATGTCGTGTTCCTCGCCTGGGGCGCCGCGATGGTCATGGCCGGGCGAGCACTGCTCCGATGGGCGGAGCGACAGCGTCGACTGCCTCGCGCGCGCAATGCCGCCGCGGACAGGGTGTCGGCTTGACGCCGCCCCCAGGACGCTCGCGGGTTCATGCATTGCCGTCGCCCGCCCAGGCCCGCGGACTCGCGCGCCCCTCAACCCCTCTCATTCCAGGAAGGCCCTCCATGTTTTCACACAACAAACGCCTGCAGTACACGGTGCGCGTCAACGAGACGAACCCCGGCCTCGCGAACCTGATGCTCGAACAATTCGGCGGCCCGCAAGGCGAGCTTGCAGCCGCCTGCCGCTACTTCACGCAATACCTGGCCGAGGATGATCCCGGCCGCAGGGACATGCTCATCGACATTGCGACCGAGGAGTTGAGCCACCTGGAGGTCATCGGGACCATCGTCGCGATGCTGAACAAGGGGGCCAAGGGTCGCCTATCGGAAGCAGCCGAGAGCGAGGCGGAGATGTACCGCTCGATCAGCGGTGGCGGCAACGACTCCCACGTCACGCAGCTGCTCTATGGCGGCGGGCCGGCGCTGGTCAACTCCGCAGGTGTGCCGTGGACTTCCGCGTACGTCGACTCGATCGGCGACCCGACCTGCGACCTGCGCTCGAACATCGCGGCCGAGGCGCGCGCGAAGATCGTCTACGAACGGCTCATCGCCTGCACCGACGACCCGGGCGTCAAGGAGGCGCTGGGCTTCCTGATGACGCGCGAGGTCTCGCACCAGAAGTCCTTCGAGAAGGCGCTGTACTCGATCGAGCCGAACTTCCCGCCCGGCAAGATGCCGCCGGACAAGGAGTTCGCGAGCGTCTACTTCAACATGTCCACCGGCGACGGCGAGCAGCGCGGGCCGTGGAATGCCAGTCCGTCTTTCGATTTCCGCGAGGCCACGCCCGCCGTCGACGGCGGCGACGGCAGCTTCCGGGTCTCGCTGAACGGCGACGAGGTGGCGGCCGTCTCCGCGATGGCGGAGCGGTTGAAGTCCGACCCGGAATCCGATCCCGTGACCGGCGCGGACCTGGGCGCCGGCTCGATGGACGACGACGTCGAAGGCGACGCCACGGGCGCCTGAGGCCGAGGGCGGCCGTGCCGGTGCGCGGCCGCCGCAACATCCCCGAGTCAAGAGGCCGATGAACACCGCTGCGATCGCCCACCCGCCGGTCGACGCCGGCTTGGACAGCCTGCAGGGCGCCCATCGCTCCGTCCATGTGCCGGCTGCCGCTGCGGGCCGCCTGGGCGGCCTGCGCCGCCTGGGCGCTTTCGTCGGCCCCGGCTACCTGGTCGCGGTGGGCTACATGGATCCGGGCAACTGGGCCACGTCGCTGGCCGCCGGGTCTGCCTACGGGATGGCGCTGCTGGGGGTCATCGTGGCGTCGAACCTGATGGCCATGCTGTTCCAGTCGGCGGCCGTGCGCCTCGGACTGGCAGGCAAGGTCGACCTGGCGCGCGCCTGTCGCGAGCATCTGCCGCGGAGTCTGAACCTGCTGCTCTGGATCGGCTGCGAGGTGGCCATCGTCGCCTGCAACCTGGCCGAAGTGCTGGGCATGTCGATCGCGCTGAACCTGCTGTTCGGTATTCCGCTGCCTGCGGGCGTCCTCCTGACGGCGCTCGACGTCGTGCTCGTCCTGGCGTTGCAGCGCCAGGGGTTTCGCCGCGTCGAAGCCGCGATCGCGGCGCTGGTCGGGGTGGTGGCTGCGTGCTTCGTCGCCCAGCTCGCGTGGGCACACGCCGCGTTGCCGGCGGCGCTCGCGAGCGCGATCCCGCGCGCCGTCGACCTGGCCGACGGCAACTTCATCTACCTGGCCGTGGGCATCGTCGGAGCCACGGTGATGCCGCACAATCTCTACCTTCACTCGGCCCTGGTGCAGACCCGTCGACATGGCGGCTCCGAACCGGAGACGCGGCGGGCCATCCGCTGCGCCACCGTGGATTCCAACATGGCGCTCGCGCTCGCCACCTTTGTCAACATCGCGATCCTGGCCGTCGCCGCGTGCGTGTTCCATCGCCCCGGCCAGGCCCCCGTCACCGACCTGTCGCAAGCCTACCGGCTGATCTCGCCCCTGCTGGGCGTGGGCATCGCCAGCACGGTGTTCGGCGTGGCCCTGCTGGCGTCGGGGCTCAGCGCGTCCGTGACCGGAACCCTCGCGGGCCAGGTCGTGATGGAAGGCTTCCTCGCCTGGAACCTGTCGCCGGGCGCCCGCGCGCTCCTCACGCGCGCGCTGGCGCTGGTGCCCGCGCTCGTCGCCGCCGCCTGGTTCGGCTCGGCCGGCGCGAGCAGGCTGCTGGTGCTCAGCCAGGTCGTCCTGTCGCTGCAGTTGCCGTTCGCGCTGCTGCCGCTGCTGCTGTTCACGACACGGCGGCGCTACCTGGGCAGGCACGCCTTCGGCGGCCGGACGGCAGCGCTGCTCTGGACGTGCGCCGCGGCGGTGATCGCCTTGAACCTCTGGCTGCTCCTGCACGTCCTGCGCGACTTGTAGGCTCCCCACCGCCACCCCACTACCCCGCCGAACCGGATCGCGCCGTCCTCGACCGCAGCGCGCGGCGGCTTTGCCCGGCAGTGGGACCGCACGCATAACCGTCGACTGCAGGGGCGCGACGCCTGGCAGAACGATCGATCGATGGAACGGCTTTTGCCGGAGGTGGCCTCGATCAATGCATCTCCGAGGGAGTTCCAATGAATCCGACTTCTTCCGATCGACTGCTCGACTCGCTTTCGGAGTCGAGCACGCTTTCGGCACGCATCCCCCTGGTCGTCCTGTCGCACCTGCGCTGGGGCTTCGTATTCCAGCGCCCTCAGCATCTGCTCACGCGGCTCGCCAGGCACTTCGACATCTTCTTCGTGGAGGAGCCGGTCTACGTCGACGACGTGCCGCGGATGCATCGCACCGGCCGTTTCGGCCAGGTGGAGGTGCTGACCCCCCACACCCGGGAGCGCACGCCCGGTTTCAGCAATGGCCAGCTCGAGGCCATGAAGCCGCTGATCGCGGAGTTCATGGCCGAGCGCGGCATCGCCGAACCCATCGTCTGGCTGTACACGCCCATGGCCCTGCCCCTGGTGGCCGACATGGAGCCGCGCGCCGTCATCTACGACTGCATGGACGACCTGGCCTCGTTCAAGTTCGCACCGCCGGAGCTGGTGGCGCGCGAGGCCGAGCTGATGGCGATCGCGGACGTCGTCACCACGGGCGGCCCGTCGCTCTACGAGGCCCGCAAGGACCGCCATCCCAACATCCACTGCCTGCCCAGCGCCGTGGACGTCGAGCACTTCGCGCCGCGCAACCTGGACGGCAGTGCGCCCGAGGCGCAGGTCGCGGCGGAGCTGCACCGCACGATGGCGCATCCGCGACTCGGCTTCTTCGGCGTGATCGACGAACGCCTGGACCTGGCGCTGGTGGCCGGCCTGGCCGATCGCCGGCCCGACTGGCAGATCGTCATGGTGGGCCCCGTCGTCAAGATCGATCCGGCCACGTTGCCGCAGCGACCCAACATCCGCTGGGTCGGCATGCAGAGCTACGAAGCCTTGCCGCACCATCTCTCCCACTGGGACGTGTGCCTGCTGCCCTTCGCCCTGAACGAGGCCACGCGCTTCATCAGTCCCACCAAGACGCTGGAATACCTGGCCGGCGGCAAGCCGGTGGTGAGCACGCCGATCCACGACGTCGTCTCGCTCTACGGGCCGGCGGTGCGCATCGGCGCCGGCGCCGACGAGTTCGTGCATTGCATCGAGCAGGCCCTCGCCGAGTCCCCGGAGGAGCGGGCGGACTGGCGCGTGCGCGCGCAGGCCATGGTCGACAGCTGCACCTGGGACGGCACCGCCGCGCAGATCGCGGGCCTGCTGCGCCCGTACGCGCCGTCGCCGCAGGCCAGGCCGATCCCGGCGGCACCGAGGGAGCACTCGAGCGCCCCCCACGCGGCGGGCCTGGCGGCGTCGCTGGTCGCGGTACCCACGCTCACGGAGGTCGTGACGCTGCCCGCGCCGAATTGAGCGCGGACCGGCCGTGATCATCGACGCCCACCTGCACTGCACCGGCGACGAGACGACGTCCGACGTCCTGGAATCGCTCGACGATGCCGACATCGATGTCGGCGTCCTCATCGCGCCCTTCCTCGACAACGGCTACTCGTTGGCGGATCCGGATGCGATCCGCCGCGCCAACGAGCACCTCGCACAGCTCGTCCGTGGCTACGCGGACCGCCTGTTCGGCCTGGCGGTCGTGAACCCGGCGCTGCCGGGCGCGGCCGACGAACTGCGCCACGCGGTCGAGACGCTCGGGCTGCGCGGCGCCAAGATGGTGCCGTCCGGCTGGTACCCGGAGAGCGAGGCCGTGCAGCCCACGTTCGCCGTGGCCTCCGAACTGGCGCTGCCACTGCTGTTCCACAGCGGCGTATTCATCGACGGCAGGGCCAGCCGATTCTGCCGGCCGATCGGCTTCGAACCCCTGCGCGACCATCCCGGCGCGCGCGTCACGCTGGCGCATCTGGGCTGGCCGTGGACGGACGAAGCCATTGCGCTCGGGTTGATCGATCGCATCCACGGCGTGCCCGAGGACGCCTGCGCGTTCCGCTTCGACCTGTCGTTCGGACCGCCCCCGCCCTATCGGCGCGAGGTGCTGGGCAAGGCGCTCGAGGTGCTGGGGCCGGGGCTGCTCCAGTACGGCTCGGACTGCTTCCTCCCCTGCCCCGGCCGCGCCATCGCGGAACGCCGCGACTGGCTGCGCGACCTGCTGGACGAGTTCGATCTCGATGCGGCCCAGCGGGAACGCATCTGGTCGGGCACGGCCGCGGCCTGGCTGGGCATCGCCGGGCAAGGCGTGCCGTCACGCGAACGCGTTGCGGACGCCGCGGGCAGTGCTCGCGTGCGGTCCGACGCCCATGACCTCTCGTCACCGCGGCACCGTGCCGCCCGCCACAAGCGTGGCTGGCTGGGCGCGCGGCCCTGGTCCCTTTCCTGCTGCTGATCAACCTCATGGAACCCGATCCCTGTTCGACGACACGACGACCCGGACGGATCCACGTCCTCGAGGTCATCGGCAACGCCATCGTGGGCGGCATGGAGACCTACGTGGAACGCCTGGTCGAGAACCTGCCTCCCGAGCGCTTTGCCATCACGGCGCTGTGCCCCTTCGAGAGCCCGTTCACCGAACGGCTGCGCGCCCGCGACATCGAGGTGTTCGTCACGCCGATGTCCGACGATCCGCCCTGGGCGTCGATCCAGATGACCTGCGCGATGATCAAGGCCGGCGGCATCGACCTGCTGCATGCGCACCTGCCCAACGCCCATGTGCTCGCCGGCGTCGCGGGCCGCCTCACGGGCAAGCCCGTGCTCGCGACGCTCCACGGCCACCGCGTGGGGTTGCTGGACCTCGAGGTGCACCGGCATTCGGGCACGCACCTGAGCGTCGTCTGCCGTCAAAGCTACTTCCACGCCCTCGGCCTGGGCATCAGTGCCGGCCAGCTCAGTTGCAATCCCAATGGCGTCGACACGGAAGCGTTCAAGCCGCGTCCGCGCCCTGCGAACGGCCTTCGCGCGGCGTTGGGCATTCCTGCGACGGCCAGGGTGGTGGGCTTCGTGGGACGGCTCTCGCCCGAAAAAGGCCCCGAGGTCTTCCTGCGCGCTGCGTTGCTGGCGTCGGCCAGGCTGGCCGACACGCACTTCGTCTTCGTCGGCGAGGGCCCGCTGGCGGCAACATTGCGCGACACGATCGCGCACGGCCACCTGCAGGACCGGGTGCACCTGGCGGGGCTCCGGCAGGACGTGGCCGCCGTGCTGAACGACATCGACGTGCTGGTGTCCAGTTCGCACTCGGAGGCCATGCCGTTGGCGGTGATGGAGGCGATGGCCAGCGGCCTGCCGGTGGTCGCCACGCGCGTCGGCGGTCTGCCGGACATGATCGAGCAGGGCCAGTCCGGCTGGCTGGTGGCGCCCGAGGACTACGAAGCGATCGCCGATCGCGTGCAGCAGATCCTGTCCACGCCGGGCGAGCTCGCGCGCATGGGAGCCGCGGCGCGCCAGCGCGCTGTCGAGAAGATGGCGTTGTCGGACTGCGTCGAACGCGTCGCGGCGCTGATGTGCCGACTCGTCCCTGCCCGCACCACCCAGCGCGAGATCAGTGCCGTGGTGAGCGAGCCGACGCGGCGGCGCCCGGCCTCGGCACGGCCCGGCACGGTGGACCGGGCCGCCACGGTGGCCACCCGCGCGACGCCTGGCGCGGCCGCCGACTAGTTCAATGGTCGATTTCGGCGTCCGTCTCGACGCCGAGCGCCTGGGCCAGTTGCAGGGCATCGAGATCGGCCGCGTGGCCGCTGCCCTCCAGCATGCGTGCGAAGGCAGGCTGGCGGTCGCGCAATTGCTCCAGGGTGCCGCTGTCGACGAGCCGGCCGGCATCCATCAGCACGACACGATCGAAATACGACAGCAATCCCATGCGATGCACCGACGCCACGATGCAGGCTTGCGGGAAGGTGCGATCCAGGCGCCGGTGCACGTCGGCCTCCGTGATCGGATCGAGCGCGCTGGTCGGCTCGTCGAGGAAGACGACGGAACTGCGGCTGGCCGCGAGCACGCCGCGCGCCAGGCACAGGCGCTGGCGTTGCCCGCCGGACAAGTTGCTGCCCCGCTGGGCGACGGGAAATTCGAGGCCGCCCTCCAGCGAGTCGAGCACCACGCCGAACGCGCTGCCATGCACCGCGTCCTCGATGCGCCCTGCGTCGATCCCCGTGCCGAAGTCCAGGTTCTCGCGCACGCTGCCCTCGAAGACATCGGCCTCCTGCGGGATCAGCGTGGCCAGGGCAGCCAGGTCGGCGGCGTCGGGATGGACGATGCCGTCCACCTCGATCTCGATGTGGGCTGCCGCGTAGAGACCCGCGAGGACCCGCATCAGCGAGCTCTTGCCGGAACCGCTGCCGCCGACCAGCGCGATGCGTTCGCCCCGATGCAGCACAAGCTCGGCGACACCGAGCGACGGCGAATCGAGCGGCGCCTTCGCGTGGCGGAACGACACGTCACGCACGACGATGCGTTGCCAGTCCCTCGGCAGCTCGACGGCATGCGGAGCGCTCGGCGCTTCGAAGATGGGGCGCGCGCTCTCGAACTGGGTGCGGGTATGGGCCAGGCCCTGCAGCTGGCCGGCCATGGCGCTGGCCACGTCCGCCGTCCGGCTCGCGTACTGGTGCACCATGAAGACGGCGCCGATCGCCACCCCGGCGCCCGCGTGACGTGATGCGATCCAGACCCAGCCGACGACCAGCGACCAGGTCAGCGCCGTGCTGACCAGGTCGACCATGCACCACTTCCATTCGGTCAGCGAGATGGCCTTGCCCAGGGGCTCGAACGACGCCTGCATGCGCTTGCGGAGCAGGACGCGCGTGGCCTGCTGCAGGCGCAGGCTCAGCACGGTGCCCATGTGACCGAGGAAGTCGGACATGCCGGCGGCGTAGCGGCGCTCCAGGTCCATCTCGCGCGAGCTCAGCCGCATCAACGCACGGTCGAAGCGCTTGCTGAGCACGGCAAGCACCAGGTAGCCCACGCAGGCCGCGAAGCCCAGGCCCGGAGACAGCAGCGCGAGCGCGACCAGCGGGCCCACGAAGTTGACGACGCTGTGCAGGTAGACGAACTGGTTCTGCGCGAAATCGTACAGCGCGCCCGTCGCCTGGCCGGCCCGCTGCTGCATGTCGGTGGAATGATGGCACTCGTGCCAGCTCAGCGGCGCGTTCGCGAGGCGAGCGTAGAGCGTGTCGCCCAACGATTCGCGCACGCGCATGCCCATCGTGCGCTCGAGCACGCGGCCGGGGCCGTGCAGCATCCAGCTGCCGACATACGCGCCGAGCACGCCGGCGACCCAGCCGAGCGCGCGCGGCAGCATGTCCGGCCCGCCGGCCTGCAAGGCGTCGATCGCCTTGGCCGCGCACCACGGGACGCCCAGCTTCACGAGCTGCGACGCCACGAGCAGCAACATCGACCCGACGAGCGCCACGCGCGCACCGGCAGCGTGGCGCCAGACATTGCGGTAAAGACCGTCATCGACGGGGTTGGAGTCCGCGACAGCGGGAGGGCAGGCAGGCGAGGGAGACATCGGCACGGGGGGTTCAACGACGTCCGGACGGCGTCGGTTGACATCGTCGCCCGGAATGCCTGTGGGGAATCGTTGAAAGAAGTGCAGCACGTCACGCCATATCGCCGGATGACGCGGAACGAACGCCCAGCGGCGCCGTCCTGCGTGCGATCGGACTGCTGATTGCCCTCGCCGTGCACGGCGGCGGGGGCGCAGGGATGGCGAGCACGACGCCGTGCCATCTTGTTTTCGAGTTGCACGGAGGTGCGTCCAGTGTTCGGCTACCCGAGACCCCAGCTCCAGCGCGCGGCGTGGACATCGCTCAACGGCCCGTGGCGCTTCGCCTTCGACCCTCGCAGGCAATGGCGCAAGCCTGGCGACGTGGCGCAATGGCCATTGACGATCGAGGTTCCCTTCCCGCCGGAATCCGTGGCGAGCGGCATCGGCGACCAGGGCTACCACCCGGCCTGCTGGTACCAGCGGGAGTTCGAGGCCTCCGCGGGAACGGATCGCGTCATGCTGCATTTCGGCGCGGTGGACTACCAGGCCGAAGTCTGGATCAACGGGCAACTGGCGGTCGTCCACGAGGGCGGGCATACGCCGTTCTCGGCCGACATCACCGAGCTGCTGAGTCCCACGCCGGTGCAGCAGCTGACCGTGCGCGTGCGCGACGAGCCGCTGGACCTGACCCAGCCGCGCGGCAAGCAGGACTGGCAACTCGAACCGCACTCCATCTGGTATCCGCGCACGACCGGGATCTGGCAGACGGTGTGGCTGGAGCGCGTGCCCGAGACGCGCATCACCGAGTTGCGCTGGACGCCCTTCGTCGACGGATTCGCGATCGACATCGAGGCCACCATCGTCGGCGGCGACCTGGCCGACCTGACCATGGAGGTGACGCTCTCGCACGACGGGCGCTGCCTCGCTCACGATGCCTATGCCGTGGTCCACCAGGACCTCACGCGCCGCATCGCCCTCAGCGACCCCGGCATCGACGACTTCCGCAATGAATTGCTGTGGAGCCCGGAGCGCCCCACGCTGATCGACGCGCACATCCGCCTGCTGCGCGGCGGCGTCGTCGTCGACGACATCACGAGCTACACGGCGTTGCGATCGGTCGACATCCTGCGCGATCGCTTCATGCTGAACGGTCGGCCCTACCTGTTGCGCCTCGTGCTGGACCAGGGCTACTGGCCGGAGAGCCTGCTGGCCGCTCCGAGCGACGATGCGTTGCGGCGCGATGTCGAACTGGCCAAGGCCATGGGCTTCAACGGCGTGCGCAAGCACCAGAAGATCGAGGCCCCCCGCTACCTGTACTGGGCCGACCGGCTGGGCCTGCTGGTGTGGGAGGAGATGCCCAGTGCCTACCGCTTCACGCGCACGGCCATCAATCGCGTGGTGCGGGAATGGACCGAGGCCATCGTCCGCGACTACAGCCATCCGTGCGTCATCGTCTGGGTGCCCTTCAACGAGAGCTGGGGCGTGCCGGAGCTCACCTCGCGGCGGGCCCAGCGCGATGCCGTCCAGGCGCTGTACCACCTCACGCGGACGCTCGATCCGACGCGCCCCGTCATCGGCAACGACGGTTGGGAGTCGGGCGCCACCGACATCATCGGCATCCACGACTACGACGCCAACCCCGACCATCTGCGCCAGCGCTATGCCAGCGAGACCGCGCCCGAACAGTTGTTCGACCGCCGGCGTCCGGGCGGACGCATCCTGACGCTGGACGGCTATCCCCACCGCGGCCAGCCGATCATGCTGACCGAGTTCGGCGGCATCGCGTGCGTCCAGGCGCAGGACGGTGAACCGGGCGCCTGGGGCTACTCCGTCGTCGGCGACGCAGGCAGCCTGGGCCAGAAGTTCGAAGCCCTGCTCCATGCCGTGATCCACACGCCGATGTTCAGCGGCTTCTGCTACACGCAGTTCGCCGACACGTTCCAGGAGGCCAACGGCCTGTTGACAGCCGATCGACGTCCCAAGCTGCCGCTCGAGCACATCGCCAGGGTGACGACGGAGAGCCGGATGCACATCCGCGGCGGCGTCTAGTGGCGCACGCCCTGCATCGGCCCTCCCCTTTCAGGCGCCGACCGCGCTGGCCATGCGCCCTGCGCCGCCGTGCACGCCCGCTCGCACGGCGCGCAACTCCGGGATCGGCCCCGGCACGGCCTCGTGGTCGCGCGGATAGCGCGCCATTGCGTCATCGAGGGAGGGCAGGAGGCACGCGGGCGCGGCGTCCACGCGTTCCGGGCGGGCCGGGTACCCGAGCGCGCAGACGGCGTCCGGAGCGGCGGGCGGCATGATCCCCAGGGAGGCGCCGGCCCGCATGGCGAACGTGCCCCAGTCCAGCGTCTGGCCATGCGTGAGCAGCCAGGCGCCGGCTTCGCCATCGACGAGCAGGTCCAGGCTGGCCTGGGCCAGGTCGGGAAGGTAGGTCGGCGTCACCGCAGCGTCCCGTGGAACGTGCCCGGCGAGTCCCTGCCGCCGCCTGTCCAGCTCCCGCGCGAGCGCATGGTCATGGTGCCAGGGGCCGAAGAGCGATGATGTCCGGACGACCAGGGCCTTCGGGTGCAGGCACAGGAACGCCTCCTCGAGTGCTTCACACCGCGCATGCGCGGCGTTGCCGCCCATGTCCTGCCAGGCGTCATCGACCGCGCCGGGATCGCACGGCGCGGGATCGGCGGAGACGACGAGAAGCCTGGTGCCCGCCGCGCCGCATGCCGAGGCGATCTGCGCCGCAGCATCGGCGCGCCTGGCGCTGCCCAGGGAATTGCCGCTCGCGTCGATGACTGCCCAGAATCCGCCACGCGAGACCGTGGCCGACACGAGACCTGCGAGGGCCATGTCCACCGCCGGGCATGCGATGCGCTCGTACGGCAGGCCGCGCATGTGGCACAGGCGCGCGAATGTCGCGGCCAGGCCGCCGTCGCCCACGATCAGGATCGCGTCCCCTTGCGCCGGGAGCGCGACGACGCTGCCATGGGCGTCGACCCGCAGGCGCAGGTCGCGTTGCCACCAGCCGGGCGAGGCCAGCATCGGATGTTGAGGACTCGCCTCGGGGTCTTCTCCGCTGGCCAGCGTTCTCGCAAGCCGGCCCAGCGCGGTCAGGCGGGGAGCACCGCCGCGCACGTCCCAGAGACCTGGCTCGTAGTGACCGCGCTCCTCGGTCAGCAGCGAGCTCCAGTCGACCGTGCCGAATGCGGCCCAGGCCGTGACGGCGCGCACGTCGATGCCGTCGCGCCTGGCCGCCAGGGCCGCCTGCCAGGCCTGGTGCAGCCAGCGCATCTGCTCCTCGCGTGTGCAGCCCATGTGGACTTCGGTGATGGCCAGGGGCAGTCCGTAGCGGTCGTGGGCCTCGCGCAGGCGCCCCGCGAAGCCATCGATCAGCTGGCCGTCGACACGCGCCGTCTCGATGTCGACATAGGCCTGGCGTCCGTTGCCGCCGTGCAGTTCGACCGGGTACAGGTGGAGGCGCTCGTCGAGGAAGCGCTCGCTGGTGACGTAGGCGTTGATGCCCATGATGTCCGGGGCGCAGGGGTCGCTCGCGAGCGCGTCGAGCTCGTCATCGCCTGCACCGCAATCGCGTAGCCAGTCGCGGAGCGGGTGGTGCTCGTCCACCCGGCCGCACAGCAGGTCGAAGGCGAGC
>Ga0207667_10001752_pt1 | contig 27305 bp, 30 predicted proteins | sample KBSCornC52_FD_184301 | JGI IMG/M metagenome (GOLD analysis project Ga0207667, IMG submission 184301) | Corn rhizosphere microbial communities from Kellogg Biological Station, Michigan, USA - KBS Corn C5-2 (SPAdes) (version 2) | ecosystem: Host-associated > Plants > Roots > Rhizosphere > Soil ...
GCCATCGCCGACGCCTTGGCCCCGCCAAAGCCCGTCGCTCCGAAAGCAGCCATCATGAACGATGGCTCCAATGGTGACGCGGATCCAAGGAATGGCGACAACTGGCCGACCACCAAATCTCATCCATTCAGAGACCCCATCGTGCTTGATCCGAACGGCACTGGCGTTGACGGGCTGCCGATGAAGCTTGATCGAATGACTGATAATAAGCCGGTCTACATGGACCCACTTGATGCACTGAATGCGGCTGGCGGACTTGAAAACCCCGATCCTGCGAAGCTCGAGGAGTACTCCAAAATGGATGTTCGGCAGCAGTACTACAAGGGCGCACAAGCCGATCAGATTGCCGCTGCACTTGATAGCCAACGACTTCAATTGAACGAACGTTTGAGCGAGATCGATCGCTATAGTGATTCCGACGTCCTGAACCTGCGAGGTTCGTTCGGTATCGCCCCGGATGCCACGACCGAACAGGTCGGCGCTGCTCGTGACATTATCCGAGCAAGACTGGTGTCCGAGCTTCAGATCAATGCGAAGACGACCGTATACGACTTTGTACCCGGATCGCAGAACGACTCAAAGCTATCCGACGAAACTTGGGCCAGCACCGCAGCGTACGTACACCCCGGTGATACCTCCCACACGATTTATGTTGGACCGCAATTCTTCAACCTCGATAGCGTTGACCAAACTATGGTCATGTCGCATGAGATGTCTCACTTCGAGGGTACTGGTCCGCGCAATCCAAGGGCGGGTGCAGGCATCGCCGGAACGGGCACCATCGACGGCGAGTTCGATGACCGCGGTAGGACCTTGATGACTGAGCATGACACCGCGAGGCGCGATCCGATCACACATGAACTCCTTCGTACGAAGGACCTGTCTGTCATCATGGAGCATGTCGAAGAACCCGTTCGATACTATGGCGATCAGTACTCCGCAATGCCTCCCAAGCTTTCGCTCTACCACGCGGATACCTTTGCCTACTACGTGGGCGGATATCAAAACCATTATGCAGAGGCATTCCCGAACGGCCATTGATTGGGTTGCTGCTATTGCGCTCGTGACTTCACTGTCACCAAGGCTCGTCTACGCATGGCCAGCAAAAGAAATCGGCTCAATCCATTCTGCAGCAGCAGGCGAGGCAATGCTCGAAGCAACTGTGCATGTGTTACGCGGCGAGACGGCAATCGTCGCGTACGTCGACGTCACCAATCGCAGCAGCAATACTGTCGAATTGGATATTCACTCATTGCAACTCGTGTCGCCCCATGCTGTCGTCGACCGCCCAACGATGCTGTCCCGCGACAGCTACGAAGTCAGCTGCGAAGGGTCAAGACTTAAATACAGCGGTCAGTCGTTCCCATGGCACGGCCCAGTAATGAACTTGGCCGTCCAGCCAGGTACATCAATTCGCATCGGTGTCGACGACCTTTCCGCCGGCTACTTGTTTCCTTCGCACTCCGCCACTTGCACAGTGCGCTATGTGCTCTCAGTGCGACCGCAAGGAACTCAGGCATTCAGGCCTGAACGCTCTGGACTGACGGACTTCAAACTCAGCGATGCAGACGCGCGACGTTGACGACCTCCGAGCTTCGCCTGGATCGCTCTCGCTCGCCGCTCGATAGAATTTGAACTCCGACAATTAAAGAAGCCATCATGTCGATCTCGCGGGCGCAAGAAATCATGGATCAAGCCATATCCGCAAGTCGCGGAGGCGACTTCCCTAAGGCACTCCAGCTCTTCGATGAAGCCGCCCAAGCCTCCCCCGGCAACGCCATCCCCCACTACCTGATGGGCGCCGAATACGCCCAGCTCGGTCAGATGGTCGACGCCGAGGCTGCGTTCGCGCGGGCCGTGCTGCTTGACCCCGGTCTGCACATGGCGCGGTTCCAGCTCGGCCTGCTGCAGTACACCGAGCGCCGCGTCGCGGTCGCGATGATGACGTGGAAGCCGTTGTCGGAGCTGCCTGCCAGCGAGCCGCTGAACCGGTTCGTGTTCGGGCTGGCCGCGCTGGCGCGCGACGAGTTCGACGAGGCGCGCGCGCGGCTGCTCGAAGGCATCGCGGCCAACACGGCGCATCCGCCGCTCAACGCCGACATGCGCATGGTGCTCGCGCGCATCGATGCGCTCCAGGGTCGTGCGCCCACCGAGCCGTCGGGCGACGCCGCCGCGGCGCCGGACGGCGACACGCACGTCCTCCTGAGCAACTACCAGCAGCAAGGTCCGGCCAACTGACCGACGCGCTCCGCAGCGCGTTCAAGCCGGCCGCGCCGGCGTACGATGCCGCATTCACACGAGGCCGCCCTTGACCACTTCCTCGCCCGCTGCCGCCCGCGCGGCCCAGTTCGACGCCTTCCTGCGCCAGGATCCCGACAACGCCAGCCTGCTGCTCGAGGCCTTTGACGCGCACCTGCAGGCCGGCCAGTTCGACGCCGCCCAGTTCCATCTCGTCCACGCCACGCGCTTGGGGCACGACCGGGCGCGCTGGGGCCTGAACGCCGTCCATCTGGCATTGGCCCGCGGCGAGTGGGAGTCGGCCGCCGCGCAGGCGCGGCAGCTGCTCGACCAGCCCGGTCAGGCGCCCGAGCTGCAGTCCGCGCTCGCACACGCCGTGGCCTATGCCAACTTTCGCCTGGGCCGTTTCGACGAAGCGGCACTGGCGCTCGAGCCGCTACTGGCACCGGCCGACGACCAGCCCCTGGCGCCCGCCACGCAGGCCCTGGCGCTGCGCGTCTGGCATCGCCAGTATCAGTTCGAGCGCGCCTTGGCCTGGGCCGCGGCCCGCTTCGACGCCGGCACCTTGGCCCCCGAGGCGGCCGGCGCCGCCAGCCTGGTCGCGCTCGACGCCGGGGACTTCGCCGCCAGCACGCGCTGGGCGCAGGCCTCGCTGGCCGGCGGCCCGCCGACCGCGGAAGCCCTGGTGGCCGCCTCGTCCCTGGCCACCGCCAACCGCGATCCGGCCAACGGCCAGGCGTTCGCACGCCAGGCGTTGGCCTTGAACCCGAACGACGGGCGCTCCTGGTCGGCGCTGGGCCTGGCCCAGATGCTGGCCGGCGGACTGCACGACGCCCGCGTGAGCTTCCGCAACGCCGTGCGCTCCATGCCCGAGCACCAGGGCACCTGGATCGCGATGGCCTGGGCCGAATTCCTGCTGGGCGACGACGCCGCGGCGCTGCAGACCTTCGAGAAGGCCGTGGAGATCGACCGCAACTTCGGCGAGGCCCACGGCGGCCTGGCGGTGATCCAGGCCAAGCTGGGACGCCGCGAGGAGGCGCTGGCGAGCATCGAGCGCGCACGCCGCCTCGACGCGAGCGGCCTGTCGCTGCGCTTTGCCCAGCGCCTGCTGGAGGGCGGCGACATCCGCGACGACCGCGGCCTGCTGCTGCTGGCCCGGCGCCTGCTGGGTGAGCGCCCGTCGCCGCTGGGCGGCACGATGGCCGACTGGCTGCCGCCGGACGAGCCGCCGCCGGCGCCCTGAAGTCGGCACACGCCCGCGGCGGACGACCCGCGCGGTCGGGACGTTCAGGCCAGCGCGCCCAATCCGTCCACGAAACGCGCCGCGCCGGCGTCCGCCTGAAGCCCTTGCCATGGCGCGGCCGGGCCTTGCGCATGCATCGTGTGGCTCAGCAGCGCGAAACCTTCGGCGAAGAAGCTGAACGCCCCGTCGACCACCACGTGGTAGACGGTGGTCTCGGCGTCGAACGCATGGAAGATGGGGCGCACGTGCAGCCAGCCCTGGGCATGGGCCACCTGCTCGGGCAGGTCGAACCACAGCGGCGTCGGCGGCACGTCGAACTGCAGGCCGATGCCCTGGCGCGATTCGTACATCGTCTGGGCCAGGTTGTACGTGCCCCAGCCCTCGCGGCGCTCGCCCGCGCCCGCGGTGCGCGAGACCCACAGGGGGTGGTCGTCGGTCATCACCAGGCACTGGTCGCCCGTGCCGCGCAGCTCGACGACCTTGCGGCTGAGGCCCAGGCGGGTGGTCTCCAGCCGCAGCACCGGCGCGGGGCCGCTCATCGTGGCCACCAGCTGGCCTGGCCTCAGGGTTTCGACCGCCACCAGGCTGCCGTCGGCCAGGAGGATGCGGTTGCCGGCCAGCACGCAGCAGGCGCCACCCTCGCTGCCCAGGTCGTCGAGCAGCGACTCGCGCGACCGGGGCCGGTACGGACGCTCGGTGATCTGCCAGCCTTCGGCGGCGTCGTCGCCACGATCGGCCTCGAGCCTGATGCTCAGCTGTCCATCGACGTGGACCGGATTGTCCTGCTTGCGAAAGAGTCCCACGGCGGCTCCTGTTGGGGATGAGCGGGGAATCCAGTCCCCTCCGGGAACATATCCGCGGATCGGCGGGAAGGTTTAGCGGCGCGGGGCCCCTGTCAGGGAAACGGGTGCGGGAACCGGCCGCCGGGGGCGGCGCGCAGCATGCCCAACGGCAACGGTGCCTGCCCGAAGACGATGGGCACGAGCCCGGGCACCAGGGCCCGCACGGTGTGCAGCGGACGGCCGTCGAAGCCCGGCGGCGCGTCGGCCTGGCTCAGGTCGGCGAAGAACACCTCGCGCCCGCGGGCGCCGAGCCGGTCGAGCGCCTGTTCGAATGACGCAGGCCATCGCTGCCAGCCGTCGAAAGCCACGCCGTCGGCGAACAGCACCTGCGCGCGCCGGTAGTGGCGACGCTGCGCGAACAGGTCGGCGTGGTCGCGCGCCCGGTGCACCGAGGCGACCGAGACGGCGGACGCCGGCTCGCCCATGCGCGTGCGTGCGGCCGTCTCGGCCTCGTCGAACGCGCGCCGCAGCGCCTCGCCCGGATCGCAACCGGTCGCGGCGCCGATGGAGAAGAAGCCGCCAGCGTGACAGCGGATGCCCACGAGCCAGACCGGGAACTCGCCGTCCAGCACGCCGACGGAAGCCTCGCAGCCGTCCGCCGCGAGCCGCCGGGCCCGCAAGACGAGCGCCTCGGGCCAGTCGGCCAGTCCCAACGGCTGGGCAGGACGTTGTCCCAGCCAGTGCCGCATGAAGGCATCGCGCTCGACGAGCTCGAACAGCGCGTTCGCCCGCGCCTGCGCAACGTCCGGGTGCGAGGCGCAACCCGACGAGTTGCTACGGGTCAGGCGGCGTCCGGTGGGCGACGGCGGCAAGGCGTCCGCATGGAAGACGAACTCGGCCGGCACCCAGTGGGACGCATCGTCGCCGGCACGCGCGACCACCGTCCACAGCCGACGCCGCGCCGCGTCGAAGCGCTCGAACGGGAACGCGGGCGACGCGTGCTGGCCGCGCGAATACGCCACCAGGGCGCCGGGCGGCACCACCCGGCCGAGGTCCTGCGCCCTCGCCTCCTGCAGCTGGGCCGGGCGTCGCCAGGCCAGGCGCTCCACGGCCTCGCCGAGCGCACGCGCGGCAGCGAGCCGGGGATCCGTGTCGCGCCCCCAACCCGAAGCGCCTTGGCCGGCGGGATCGGCCAACTCGATGCGGGCCACGTGGAACGGCAACGCCGGGTCGGTGGTCGCCCAGCGAAAGTCGAACGCCAGCACCTCGGGCGCAACGGCCCTCGCGCAGCCGAACAGCGCGCCGGCGATGACCTGCTCGCCCGGCGGCAGGCCGCACTGCGCGCCCAGCACCTGGTCGTCGTAGCCGCCGAGCACGTGGAAGCCCAGTCCTGTCTCGGCGCAGGCGAGCGCGCCGTTCTGCAGCACGGTGCCCGCCTCGATGAGCGCGTACGGATAGCTGCGGTTGCGGTATTTCAACGCCGGCGGCCCCAGATCCACCGACAGCACCACCACGCCCGACGCGCCAGTCACCCGATGCGGCTGGATGAACGCCCGCATCCACTGCGGGGACAGCGGTGCGACCTGGTCTCGCACGAGGCGGCCGCGCGCGTCGAGGCCAACGGCGTGCACGCCTTCGGACCAGCCGTCGCAGGCGCGCAGGATGATCACCCGCACGCGCAGCGGATACAGGCCGCCCGCCGACGGATGGGTCCGCCGTCCGTCGTCGCTCGCGCGACCGGCCAGGGCCCAGCACAGCGCATCGATCGCACGCGGATCGGCCTGGCCTTGCACATCGAAGCCGCGTGCCGAGCAGCGGCGCGCCAGCAGCCCCGCAAGCGTCGGCACGGCGGTCTGCGCCCTGCCCGTCCCCACAGGATCGCCCGCCTTCGCAGGCACGGCCAGCACCTGCACGATGGCGGGCCATTGCGCACGCGGCAAGGCGTAGCCCCAAGGGCTGGGATGGCGGGCGTACGCGCTCGCGGCCGGCAGCACGCAGGCGGCGTCGACCAGCAGCCCCGCCGACAGCAGGTCGCCGACGAAATGCATCCAGCGCCGCGCGTCGGTCTCGCCCCACGCGCGTCGCGCCATCGACGCGAGCTCGGCCAAGCTGCGCTGGCCGTCGCACCAGTCATGCAGCGGCCGCAGGTAGCGTGCCGGTGCGGTCACCTCGCGCAACGCGAGCGGTGTGCGCAGGCTCAGCGTCCGGCCACGCAGCAGTCCCGGTCCGGCGAGCACGGGGCACACGCGCACCGCGTCCGCGTCGCTCGACGCGAGGCCGGCGCTCATCGCGCCGGCTCGCCGGAGTCGCCGAGCAGGTCGTCCAGCATCGGGGCGTACAGGGCCGGATGCAGCATCGGATGACTGTTCATCTCGAGGAACCAGGCCGCGTCGTCGTCGGAGATCACGGCATCCAGCGTGAAGATCGCATCGGCCCGGAATTCGGGCGGGAGGGCCGCCTGGGCGACCGCTCCCGCGCGCGCGAACGCCGCGCGCCACGCCGGGGCGGCCGTTGGCCAACAGTCCCGATCGAGCAGCGTCATGCGATCGAACGGCGTGACGTAACGGTAGCCCACCAGGGCCTGTTCGCCCGCCGCGAGCACCGTGTCCGGCCCGTGGCCGTGCAAGGCGAGCATCGGCAGCGCGTCCTCCAAGGGCACGGGCCGGTCGAAACTGCCGCGCGGCTCGGACAGCAGCTGCGCGATCGTGCGCACGCCGTCCCCCGTCACGCGCGGCGGCTGCAATACCTCGAGCGCGACGGGCTTGGCGTTCCAGTACCAGCACTTCGCCGCGCGCCCGGCCACGAAGCGCTCCACGAGGTGGCCCGCCGCCAGGGAGGGCGGCGCACCTGAGGTTTGCGCGAACGGTCCGAGGATGCCCGCCCCGAAGGATCCGTTGCGCGGCTTGAGCAGATAGGGAAACGGCACCGGCCCGCCCACGGGCGCCAGCTCGGGCACGGCCAGGTCCGCCGCAAGGAAATGGTTCTTGAAGGCGAGCTTGTCGGCGGAGAGGGGCCAGGTACGCACACCCGCCGGACTCCATCCCACGAAACCAATCGCGCGGTCGATGTCCTCCGTGTAGGCGAGCGCCGTGCCGTTGCGTGTCGTGAAGCGCGGGCGCAGGCGCAGGCGTTGCTCGCCGCGCCAGACCGTCAGGCTGAAGTCGTCGCCGGAGATCGCGAAGCGCGCGCCTGCGGCGAGCGTCCAGGCGCGCAGGGCGCGCACATGGTTCAGGGGCTGGAAGAAGAACTGCATCGGCGAGACGTCAGCGCGCGGCCTGCCCCAGCAGCGTCGCCGATGCACGGCGCATCATCTCGGCAAGTTCGGGGGCGCTGGCCATCTGGTGGTAGAGGCTTTGAACCAGCTGGTGGAACGCCGGGTCGTTGATCAGGTGGTCGCCGAACTCGGCCAGCAGCACGGACTCCAGGAACACCTGGAACGCCTTGGCGTGCGCATCCGGATCGGCGGGGTCGACGGCGCGCACGCGGCGCGCGACCACCGCGGCCAGGTCGCCGCCACGCGTCTTCCTGCGCGACCTGGCCTCGCCGGCGAGTGGCGCCGTGGGCGTCGCTGCCCCGGCGGGCCGCGCCAGGCTGCCGACCTGGCGGCGGATGATGGCCGCGAGCGCGTCGACGCCGTCCGGTCCGATGCGGGTCATGCGAGAGCTCCGGCAGGCGCGATGCGGTTCATAGGATGAGGTCCAGCGAGTCCGGGGCGCGCAGCCTGGCGCGCAGCTTGTCCAGCGCCTGCTTGTGGATCTGCGACACGCGGCCCTTGGTCAGGCCGAGCTTCGCAGCGATCTCGACGAAGCGCAGGTCGTCCAGATAATGTCCTTTGACGACCAGTTGCTCCTGCTCGGACAGCTCGCCGATCGACGCGCGCACGCAGGCCTGCAACTGGCGCAGCTCCACCCGCTCGTAGGCATGGTCCGGGATGGCGGCGTCGAGGGCCGGTTCCACCATCGCGGTGCCTTCCAGCAGCATGCCCAGCGCCAGCCCCATCCCGACTTCGGCCAGCACTGCGAACAATTCTGCCTCGCCCACCGCTGCGCCCGCATCGCCACGGCCCGCACGCGCCGACTGCAAGGCATCGTCTGCCCGTTCCTCGCGCAGCCGGCGCCGGACGGCGATCTGCTGCTGCTTCTCGGTGGAGCGCTCCAGCCCATCCAGAATGCAGCCGTGCATGCGCCGGCTGGCAAAGGTGCGGAATCCGGCGCCTCGCGCCATGTCGAAGCGGTCGACGGACTCGATCATGCCCAGCAGAGCCCACTGGTGGTACTCGTCGAACTCGATGTCGTCGTCGATGCGGCGGCCGAAGTAGGTCGCCGCCACGATGCGCGCGAACGGTCGATGCATCTCGATGAGCGCCGCCCGCGCCGCCATGTCGCCGCGCTCGCGGAAGCGCAGCCACAGCTGCGCCTCCTGCCCGGGAGCGGACGTCGGCGCGTCGGCCAAGGCCTCCACGTCCGGGGGATCGCTGCTGTCCGTGGTCGCCGTCACGTCGTCAATGGAAGGAGCCAACGAGGGCCTTGAGCACCAGGCTCCAGCCGTCGACCAGCACGAACATCAGGATCTTCAGCGGCAGCGACACCGTCACAGGCGGCATCATCATCATGCCCAGCGCCATGAGGATGCTGGAAACGATCAGGTCGATCAGCAGGAAGGGCAGGAAGATCACGAAGCCGATCTGGAAGGCCGCGCGCAGCTCCGACAGGATGAAGGCGGGCGCAAGTTGCACCATGCCGATGTCGTCGATCGTACGCGGCTGCGGCGCCTTCGACAGCTCCACCATCAGCGCGAGATCGTGCTCGCGCGTCTGCCGGATCATGAACTCGCGCAGCGGCTTGCTGGCGCCGGCATAGGCGGCCGAGGCGTCGATGCGCCCCGCCATGAAGGGCTCGACGGCATCATGGTTGACGGACTGGAAGACCGGCTGCATCGTGAACAGCGTCAGGAACAGCGCGAGGCCGATCAGCACCGGATTTGGCGGCGTCTCGGGCATGCCGATGGCCTGGCGCAGCATGGACAGCACGACGATGATGCGCAGGAAGGCCGTGCAGCAGATCAGCAGCGAGGGCAGCACCGCGAGCAGCGTCAGACCGATCACCACGCGCAGCGCCAGCGCGGTCTGGCCATCGCCGCCCGAGGGCTGCAACGCGATGTTCAGGGCGTTGCCGTTCGCGACGCCGGCCGTGACGCGCGGCGCAGCCGCCTTCGCCGAGGCGGTTGCGCCCCGCTCCGCGGAAGATGTCGTCGGCGACACGGCGGAAGCTGGTACCGTCGCGACCGCCGCGCCGGTGGCAGGCATGCTTGCCGACTCCTGTGCCGCCGCCGCGCCGACCAACAGCGTCGCCGCCAGGCACAGCGCAGCTCGCGCAGCGCGGCCGAGCCAGGCCCTCATGGCGACTCCTTGCCGACGTTCGCCGGTGCCGCGACGACGTCCAGCGCCACGGGTGCGCCCGTCCCGCTGGCCCCCACGAGCACGCGCCGTCCGCCGGCCCACTCGACGACCAGCAGTCGGACGCCCCCGGCCACCTGCGTCGTCTCGATCACGCGCATTTCACCCTGCGTGCCGACAGCGCGGCCCAGGAGGACGGGCAGCAGCGGACCGCCCCGGCCCCTCAGCCCCTTGACGCGGCCGTACCACCACGCCCACACGGCCGCGACCATGAGCGCGACGAGCATCAGCGCGCCACCCAAAGGGAATGCGTCGTCCGCGTCCTTGCGCAAGGTCATCGCAGACGAGGTGGCGGACAGCGTCCAGCCGGCGGACGCCGCCGGCGCGGCACTTGCCGCGGAGGGGATGTCCGGCGTCACGGCTTCAGCGGCAGCGGCAGTTCAGTGACACGTACGGCGAACTGGTCGTCGACCGCCACCAGCTCGCCGCGCGCGACGACCTGCCCTTCCAGCATCACGTCCACAGGCTGCGACAACAGGCGGTCGAGCACCAGCACCTGGTGCTCGCGCGCCGACATCAGCTCGCCGACCGTCAGGTGGATGTCGCCGATGCACACCTGCAACTGCGTCTTGATGTTGTGGAGCGGGTTGGACGCAACCCCGTCCAGGAGGCGCGCGGCCCCAGGTTCGCCTTCTGCCAGCGGCGGAAGCTCGAGGGTGTGCACGGAAGCGGTCGCTGCGTCGGCGACGGGAGTCTGCGGGGTCGTCATGATGGGTCTTGCTGGGAAACGGAAGCGCGCACGACGGGTTCGACCGCGCGCGAGGGGCCGCGCCGGCCCAGGTAGCCGGCGCAAAGGAGATTGAGTGCACCGGCGGGGCCGGCAACCGAGACGTGGAGGGGGGTGTCGAGCCGGTGGCTCAGCGGCAGCACGTCGCCGACATGGAGTGATTGCAGCGTACCCAGGGTCACCGGGCTGTCGTCCAGGTGCACCGTCAAACGCAGGGGTCGCGCCGCGATCGCCCGCGCGACGCCGGTGAGGGGCATGCGTCCGGCGCTCGTGGACATGAGGGGAGCGCCACCGCACAGCACGCCGGACACCGGCTCGCTGCAATGGAGCACCCAGCGCTCGGCGCGGCCATCGCGCGCCAGCGCCAGGAGCAGCACGATCGCGCCGGACCAGCGGCAGCGGTCAGTTGCCGGTGGCGCATCCGCGGAAGGCATTTCCTTGCGCGGCGACGTCGCGGCGAGACGCCCGACCTGCTCAAGCAGATCGGCGAGCGCGGCCTGGGCGACATCGTGCGCTATCGAATCGGCGCCCCGCACGGGCGAATCGAACAACAGGCCGTCGAGCGACGCCGCAGCCGGCCCCGCATCGGCGGCCAACCACGAGGCGCCACCTGCCACGGCCGCCCACGTCCGTTCCGGCACGGCTGTTGCGTCGACGGCGTTGAGCGCGTCAAGCACGGTGGCGTCGAGGCCCCAGCAACGGCCCCATTCGGCCAGCGCGCGTTCGACCGTGCCGCGCGCGCGCGCGAGCGCGTCCGCCGACCAGTGCCGCAGCGGCCGCGCGTCGCGCGACGCGCCCACGGAGCGGGACGATATCGGCATCACTTGCCGCCCGTCATCGAGAACAGCTGCTGCAGCATCTCGTTGGCCGTGGAGACCACCTGCGACGAGGCCTGGTACCCGCGCTGCATGATCACCAGGTCGCTGAACTCCTGCGACAGGTCGACGTTGGAGACCTCCACCACACCCGACTTGACGGTGCCGAAGCCGGCGTCGCCCGGCGTGCCGGTGTGCCACAGCGCCGCGTCGGTCTCGTCGAACTGGTTGCTTCCGTTGGCCTTGACGGCCTCGGTGGTGTCGAAGCGGGCGAGCTGCAGGCGGTTGCCCTTGGTGGTCTGGCCGTTGGAGTAGGCGTAGACGACGGTGCCCGTGGCGTCGAACGTGACGCCGGTGAGCGTGCCCGCAGCCACGCCGTCCTGCGTCGCCTGTGCGAGCGTCGACGAGGTGCCCGAGGCAAACGAGGTCACGTCCGAACTGAAGTCGAGCGTCACGGACTGGGTCGGCTGGTTGGCCGGCGTGTAGTCGAACGTGATGGTGTCGGCGGAAGCGTCGATGTTGCCGCCAGGGAATTCCAGCTTGCCCGTGCCCACCTCGGTGCTGCCGTCCTTGATCGACACCAGCCACTCGCCGGACCTCGTCGCCTGGTTGTTGGTGAGCGTCAGCGACAGCGTGTGCGAGCCGCCGGTCTTGTCCAGCACCGTGACCGTGCCGACCGAGACCGTGGGTTGCGTGCTCGAGATGTTGCCGTTGAATACGACCTTGGTCGTCGGCTTGGCCGGATTGCTGCGGAAGCCGTTGAGCGTGAACGTCGACTGTGCGCCGTTGACGTCGACGCCGACGACCGTCGCATGGCCGGTCTTGCTCACCAGGACACCGTCGGTATTGAACGTGAACTGCCCGTCGCGCGAGTAGTGCAAGTCGCCGGAGGTGTCGCGCAGCGTGAACAGGCCCTGGCCGTCGACGCCGAGGTCGAGGCTGTTGCCGGTCTGCTGCATGTCGCCTTGCTTGAAGTTCAGGCTGGTGCCGAAGGTGCCCACGCCGAACCCGAGCTGGCCCCTGAAGCTGCCGTCGGAAGCGGCGCTCGTGTAGAACATGTCGCCGAACTGCAGCGACGAGCTCTTGAAGCCCGGCGTGTTCAGGTTGGCGGCGTTGTTGGAGATGACACGCAGGCCCTCGGCGTAGCTGCTGAGGCCGCTCATCCCGACGTAGATCGAATCGAGCATGGGCAATCTTTCCGGACGAAGAAGTGGAGGGTCGAATTCAATGCACGTTGACGAGCTGGCTCATCGTGACGCCAGTGAGCGTGCCGCTGGACGTCTGCACCGTCATCGTGGGCGTGTCTCCGCTCAGCGACAGGGCCTGCACGGTGCCGGTGGCGGTGCCCGCTTCGGGGCCGGTGCCCGTGGTGATATCGACGGTGCGGCCGATCAGGCCCACCGATTGCAGGGTTGCCTGCGTGTTGAGCAACGCGCTCATGTTGGTGTTGAGCTGCTCCGTCTGGCCCAGGGTCGTGAACTGCGCCAGTTGCGCCATGAACTGCTGGTTGTCCATGGGCTTGAGGGGATCCTGGTACGTCAGCTGCGTCAGCAGCACGTTCAGGAAATCCTGCAGGTTCAGGTTGTTGGCCTGCAGGTTGGTGGATGAGGTCGTTGCGACCGCGCCGATGCTGGCCATCAGAGGGCTCCTGGAGTGAAAGAGGATGACGGGGCGCCCGCGAGCGTCTCGCCGTTGCAGACAAGGCAGCCGATCGCGCCACCGCGCGAACCGACCCAGTCGTCGATGCCTGCGCGGATGTCGGGCAGTTGCTCGAAGGCCTGCCGATGCAGGCCGATCCAGACGTCAGCCAGGCGGCCGCGCCATTGCACGTGCACGCGCACCGGTACGGACGACCCGAGCGCCGACAGCGTGAAGCTCGCTCGCCGTTCGCGTGCCGCGGGAGCACCCGCGTCGTCGAGGACCGAAGCCGCGCGGACATAGCCGGCAATGGCCTGCACAGCGCCGGTCCGCGCCAACGCGGGAGCGACGACACCCTGCTCGACCGGCGGCACGGGCACCGATCCATGCGACGGCCCAGCGTCGCGACCCGCGGCGGGCGCCTCGCGCTGCGGGCGCGTGTGCCGCGCCATGACTGGCAAGCGCGCGCCGGTGCCTTCGACGGGCGCAGATCCCACGCGGGGCTGCGGCGCCACTTCATGGCGCACGGCCATGGCCCCCCGGGTGCAGACAGGCGCCGGAGAGGCGACGGTCGCCGGCGATTGCGGCGCATGCGACGAGTGCAGCGCCGGGTTGGCGGCGACAGGCGCGTGCGGGTCGGTGGTCATCCATGCCCCCGGTGAAATCGCCGGCGCCCCGGACGGCATCATGCCGACGTTGGCGAGCGTCATCAGGTACCCGGCCTCGGCCGCGCGGCCAGCCGGCGGTACCGTACCCGCCCCCGCGCCATCCAGCGCACGCTGCCATGCCTCACCGCCCATGCCGTGGCCATCCTGCGGGAGCCCCCGTGCGTTGGGGGACGGCGTCACGGCAACAAAGGGCGAGAAAGCCGAGGTCGACGTCATCGCGGCAACTCCTCGCTGGGGAGACGGCCCGATTGCCACGCGGCGCGCGCCAGCCAGTCCTGGTCGGCATCACGCTGGGCACGGCGCCCATGCTCTGCGACATGCTCGCCCAAGCGGTCGGCACGATCGCGCTCGAGGCCTTCGACCTCCGCCTGGGTGGCGGCCAGCGCAGCGCGCAGATCGTCGGCGCGACGATCCGCCATCAGCGCGTCCTGCTCCGCCGCGGCGTGTCGGTGATGCAGCAGTGCGAGGTAGTCGAGCGCCTGGCGCGCCCGCGGCGGATCCAATCGGCTCGACTGCGCCCGCGCCAGGGCGCCGGCGACTTCAGCCGCCTCGCATGCCAGCGTGGCGACCCGCTCGTGAAAGGACGCGGCGTGCGCGAGGGCGCCGGCGAGCGCGGAGATCTGCTCGTCGTGCCGCCAGCGCAGGCGCTGCAGCTGCGGTTCGAGCGCGTAGGCAAACAGGCGCTGTTCGCCGTTCATCTGGCCACCTTCAGGGCCGCGGCCAGTTGTGCCAGAGCCGCCTCGCGGCGCACCCCGCCCTCGGTCTGGCGCAGGAACGCGGTGAGCGCGGGGCGCGCCAGCAACGCCTTGTCCAGAGCCGGATTCGTGCCGGCCGAATAGGCGCCGATGTCGACCATCTGCCGGTACTGCTCGATCAGGGCGAGCATGCTCACTGCTTCCGCCGCAAGCATGCGCGCATCGGCCGGCACGAGGTCGGACATCACGCGGCTCGCACTGTGCAGCACATCGATGGCCGGGTAGTGCGCCTGCTGGGCGAGTCGGCGCGACAGGACGATGTGGCCGTCCAACGTGGCTCGCAGGCAGTCGGCGATCGGCTCGTTGAGGTCGTCGCCTTCCACCAGCACGGTGAGTAGCGCAGAGATCGAGCCGCCGCGGTCGCCGGTGCCGCAGCGCTCGCACAGTTCGGGCAGTTCGGCAAAGACACTGGGCGTATAGCCGCGCGCGGTCGGCGGCTCGCCGGCAGACAGGCCGACCTCGCGGCGTGCCATTGCGTAGCGCGTGATCGAGTCCATGGTGAGAAGCACCTGCTGGCCCGCGTCGCGGAAATGCTCGGCGATCGTGAGGGCCGCGTGCGCCGCACGAAGGCGCGCCACGGCAGGCTGATCGGATGTGGCGACGATGACCACCGAGCGCTCCAGGCCGGCCGTTCCAAGCTGGCGGTCGATGAACTCGCGCACCTCGCGGCCACGCTCGCCGATCAGCGCAATCACGTTGACGTCGGCGCGCGCATGGCGCGCGATCTGGCCCAGCAGCGTGCTCTTGCCGACGCCGCTGCCGGAGAAGATGCCGATACGCTGCCCTTGCCCCAGCGTTGCCAGCGCGTCGATGCTGCGAATGCCCGTCTCGAGAACCTGCGAGATGCGCGACCGCTTCATCGGGTTGATGGGCGCTGACCTGAGTGCGCGTCGCACCGTGGTCGCAGGCATGGCATGGCCGTCCAACGGCGCTCCGAACCCGTCGATCACGCGACCGAGCAATGCCGTCCCGACGCCGATGCTCGCAGACTCGCCGGTTGCGATGACCTCGCAACCGACGGCCAGACCGTCCGCGGACGAGAACGGCATCAGCGTGACGGCCCCCGGCCGCAGCGCAACGACCTCCGCCTTCAATGGCGCCCGGCCGCGCGCCAGGATCGTGCACATCTCGCCCACCATCACGTCCGGCCCGGTCGCCTCGATGGCGAGGCCGCTCACCTGGCGCACGACGCCGACGCGGCGCGTCAGCGTCGCCGCGGCGGTGCGTTCCCGCAACCGGGCGAGCATGCTCATGCCGACGCCTCCGTTCCGCCGCTGCGCCACAGCGCCTGCAACGCGGCCAGCTGTGTCTCCAGGCGCGCGTCGAGGCTGCCAGCGGTGGTGTCGACCAGGCAGCCACCGGCCGCCACCGCGGCGTCGGCGGTCCATTCGACCTGCGGCGCCGCGGCCTGCAGGCGACGGCCCTGGTCGTCGTTCAAGAGGGCGCGCAGGTCCCGTTCGTTCATCCGCACGGCGACGATCGCGCTGCCACGCAGTTGGGCCAGCGCCTGCTGCACGAGGCCGGCGATCGCAGCCGGGTTGCCGGCCTGCGTGCCCAGCATCTTGCAGACCGCCCCGTAGGCGAGCGCGATGGTGTCGGACTCCAGCTCGGCGATGCGGCGCGCGCTGGCGGACTGGAAGGCTGACAGCAACTGCTCGAGCTGCGCGAGGCGCGCGCCGGCTTCGGTCTTGAACTGCTCGAGCCGCTGACGGGCCGTCTCCTCGAACTCCATGCGCGCTGCATTCACGGCCTCGTCCACGCGCTGCCGTGCCCCTTCGAGGCCCTGCTGGAATCCCGCGGCGCGACCGAGCTCGACGCCCTCGCGATAGCCGGCCTCGGCCGGCGCCGCGGCGATGGCGTCGACCGCCCCATGCACGGCAGGCAGGGCGGGCACATAGCCCTGTCGTGGCGATCGCGGGAGGTGACGCGGGCTGGCGTGCGTGGAGACGCCGCGCAGCAGCTCAACGTCGCGCTTCTTCGGTGCTGTCACGCTGCCGTCCTCTGCGCAATGCGCTCATGGCGGGAGCGCGCCGCGTCGACCGCGGCGAGCAGCACCGGCATGGATGGCGCGACATCAACCGCGTAGCGCGAAGCGGCGATCGCGCGCGCGCGTGCCACTCCCAAGCGGGCCCGCAGCCCGTCCGCCCACGGCCAGTCGCCCGCGCGAAGCACCAGCGCGATGAGGTCGGCGCTCTCATCCTTGAGCACCGCCATCGCCTCGTCGACGCTCCAGCCGGCCAGGCCAGGTGCGGGTGACGGACCAGCGTCCACGACTCCCGCCAGGGCCTCGCGCACAAGGTCTGCGTCGACGGGAAAGTCCAGCGCGGTCAATTCGTCCAGCAAGGCCTGCAGCCGCGCGCGTTGTGCCGCATCGACCCGCGCGAGCATCCAGCGTCGATCCGTCTCGGCCATCGAGTGCAGCAGCATCGCGGCCTGGCGCAGCGGCACCGCGGCCTCGACGCCCGGCTCCAGGAAGTCAAGCGCCATCGCGCGCTCCCGGGCCGGCGACGGGGTCGGCGGCCAGCCAATGCCGCAAGCGTTGCAGCGCGGCCTCCCGCTGCACATCGGTCATCGGCTCGACGCGGCGCGGCGCCGAAGTGCGGCGACCCGCTCGCCTGGCCAGCATGACCGCAAGCAACAGCACGGCCAGCGCCACCAGCACAGGCAGGAAGGCGAACGGGTGACTGCCTGCCGCGGACGACGCATCGGCCGCCGGGGCCCGCGCCGGCGGCGTCGAGTTGGACACCTCCGGCTGCAGTGACGCGCGGTCCTTGGCCGGCCCTGCGGCGACGGCGTCCACCGTCTGCACCACCACCAGGTCGCCACGCTCGGTCGAAGCGCCCACCGCGGCGCCGAGCACCGCACGGACCTGATCCTGCTGCGCCGGCGTCATGCCGCCCTGCACCACCGCCACCACCTGCAGGCGCTGGATGGAGCCCGGCTGCGACACGACCTGCTCGACGCGACGCCCGACCTGGTACTCGGTATCGCGCTGCGTGTTCGAGCCGGCGTCGCGTTGGCCGCCCACGCCGTCGTCCTTGGTCGTCTCGCGCTGGCGCACCACCACGCCCGCCGGCTGCTCGCCCGCGCTCGCAGCCGGGTGCGTCACGTCCTCCTTGGTCACGCGCACCTGGTCCATGTTCAGCGTGGCGTCGACGCTCACCACCGCGCGGCCGGGGCCCACCGCCTTGTCCAGCATCAGCGTGGCCTTGCGAACCAGGGCCTGCTCGAGGTCATGCTTGAGGTCCATCGCGACACCTCCGCCGGCCGCGCCCTCGGGCGATGCGCGAGTGAGTGCCACGCCGTGCTCGTTCACGATCGTGACGTCGTCGGCGGCGATGCCCGTCACCGACGCGGCCACCAGGCGCTGGATGCCAGCCACCTGCTCCGGCCGCAGCGTCTCGCCGGGTTTGAGCGCCAGCGTCACCGAGGCCTTGGCCTTGGCCTGGTCATGCTTGAACAGGCCGTCCTCGGGGAACGCGATGTGCACGCGCGCCGACTCGATCTCCTGCACGGACAGGATGGTGCGCGTCAGTTCGCCCTGCAGTGCACGCTGGTAGTTGATCTTCTGCGCGAACTCGGTCATGCCGAAGTCCGAGTTGTTGAACAGCTCGAAGCCGACCGCCCCGTGCAGCGGGATGTCGTGACTCATCAGCTTGAGCCGCGTGGACGGAACGGCGGCCTTGTCGACGAGGATCGAGGTGCCGTCGGCGCCGAGCCGGTACGGCAGCTTCATGCGATCGAGCTCCTCGGTCATGGCTGCGGCATCGCGCGACGACAGGTTCCCGAACAGCACGTCGTAGTCGGTACGCATCGCCCACAAGGCGAAGGCGGCCGTCAGCGCGAGGATGACGGCCACGCCCGCGACCAAGCCACGACGACCCGACGGCGCGAGGCCGTCCCAGAACTCCTTGAACACCTGATATCTCCCTGATTCTTGCTGATGGCGACACGACGGGCGGCGATGCGCCTCACAGCTGCATGCGCATCACTTCCTGGTAGCCCTCGAGCAGGCGGTTGCGCACTTGCATCAGCAGCTGGAACGACATCCGGCTCTCCTCGAGGCCGATCATCACCTGGTGCAAATTCACGGGCTCGCCGGCCGCGAGCTGCTGCAACTGCACCTGGCCCGTCATGAGCTGCTCGTTGACCTTGTCGATGCCGCCGGTCACCAGCGACGAGAACGTGTCGGCCTCCGGCGTGGCGCCCGCCCCGGCGGCGATGGACGGCGAGAGCGACGGCTCCTGGATCGCGGAGATGGCGGCAATGGCCTCGGCGCTCACTTGGAGCCTCCGATCTCCAGCGCCTTCATGGCCATGCTGCGCGCCGCATTCAACGCCGACACGTTGGCCTCGTAGGCCCGCGTGGCGCTCATCAGCGTCATCATCTCGACTGTCGTGTCGACGCCCGGATAGCGAACGAACCCCTGGGCATCGGCGGCTGGATGTCCCGGCTCGAGCACCTGGCGCGGCAGCAGCGTGCTCGGCTGGACGACGGCCTGCGGCCCGACCAGGCCGCCGCCCACGAGCGCGCCGAAGCTGCCAGCCCGGGTGGCCGTGGCGACCACCTGCAGCGGCTGGTAGTTGGCGCCGTTGACGGTGATGGGCGCGTTGGCATTGGCCAGGTTCATTGCCGCGACGTCGACGCGCAGGCGTTCGACGTTCATGCCCGCTGCGCTGATGGCGTAGGTCTGCGAATAGTCCATGTCGGTGCTCCTTCGGTTCAGCTCTTGCCGTCGGCGATGGCGGCGGACAGCACGGAAAGGTGCTTGTTGAGACCCGCCACGAGCGTCTGATATTGCAGCTGGTTGAGCGACAGTTCGGCCATCTCGCTGTCGACCTGCACGGCCTGCGGCAGGCCTGCCGCATCCAGCCGGGGTGCGACGTGCGCCTGCAGCGAACCCGTGCCGGGGGTGGCGGCGAACGCGTCGCTCATCACCGCCTCGAAGGTCACCGTCCTGGCCACGTAGCCCGGCACATTGGCGTTGGCGATGTTGGCGGCGATCACCTGCTGGCGCATGGCGGCGGCGTCCAGCGCCAGGCTCAGGTTCGCCATGGTCACGGCTTCGATGGAGGGAGTCATCTGGGTCTTCCTGGAATGGTCACTGGACGATGAGTTCGGCGTGCAGCGCGCCCGCGGCCTTGACGGCGCGCAGCACGGAGATGATGTCGCGCGTGTTGGTCTTGAGCCGGGCCAGCGACTGCACGAGGTCGGCGACCGTGTTGTTGGCCGCCACGAATCCGGCGCCGCCCGATTCAACGACATCGACCGTGCTGTTGGCGACGGGTTGGGTTCGCACCGCATCGCCCGCACGGCCGAGCACCAGCGGCTGCGAGACGCTGTTGTCGGTGCTGATCGACACTCTCAGATCGCCTTGCGAGACGACGATCTTCGAGATGCGGACGTCGCCGCCGGACACGATGGTGCCGGTGCGCTCGTTGATCACCACCTTGGCGCGGCGATCGGGCTCGATGCCGACCGACTCGAGCCGCGCGATGAAGCGCACCAGCTGGCCACGGTCGGCCGCCGGCACCTGGATGTCGATGCCCGATGCGTCGCGCGCCTGCGCCAGGTGCTCGCCAAGCTGCGCGTTGATGCCTTCGGCCACGCGTTCGGCCGTGGTGTAGTCGGCATCCTGCAGCACGAAGGTCAGCTTGTCGGGCTGCGTTTGCTCCGACCTGGGCACGCTGGCCTCGACGACCGCACCGCCGGGCACCGAGCCCACCGTCGGATGGTTCTTCTGCACCACGTTGCCATTGGCGTCGTAGCGGTAGCCGCCGACCGACAGCGCGCCTTGCGCCAGCGCGTAGACCTGGCCGTTGGCGGCCTTCAGGGGCGTCATCATCAGCGCGCCGCCGACCAGGCTGCGGGCGTCGCCGGCCGATGTCACGGTGACGTCGATGGCGTCGCCCTCGCGAGCGAACGCCGGCAGCGAGGCGGTGACCATCACGACGGCGACGTTGCGGCTCTGCACCTGATCGGCTGGCACAGTCAGGTTGAACTGCGACAGCGCGTTGGCGAGCGCCTGGCGCGTGGCACGGTTGGTCGGCGCGTCGCCGGTACCGGCGAGGCCGGACACGATGCCGTAGCCGATGAGCGCGTTCTCGCGCCAGCCCTGGATCTTGCCCAGGTCCTTCATGCGGATGAGGTCGGACTCGGCCGCGGCCGCGGCCGGGGCCGCCTGGATGGCGACCATGGCGACGGCCAGCAGGCGCACGGCGAGGCGAATGACGTGGCGGTGCATGGTCAGAACAGATCCAGGATGTGGCGCAACCAGCCGGTCTTCTGGCGACTTGCGACGTCGCCCTCGCCGACGTAGGTGATGCGGGCGTCGGCGACGCGGTTGGACGGCACGGTGTTCGCGTCGGTGATGTCCTGCGGCCGCACCCGCCCGGCGATGTCGATGCGCTGCTGCTCCTCGTTGATGACCAGCAGCTGCTCGCCCGCGATGAGCAGGTCTCCGTTAGGCAGCACGTCCATCACCGACACGCTCAGCGTGGCGAGCAACTGACCCGTGCGCGCGGTCTGGCCGCCGCCGTCGAACTGCGTGTTGGCCGTGGCGTTCGCGCCCGCGATGGGGATCGGCGAACGGAAGTGCAACTCGGCGCCGGCCGAGTTCGAGCGCTTCAGGTCGGTGTCCGCATTGGCAGACGCCGATGCGTTCTCGATGACCTGGATCGTGAGGATGTCGCCCGGACGGAACGCCTTGCTGTCCGCCGTCATGGGGCGAAAGGTCTTGGCGTCGAACAGGCTTTGGGCCGACGACGCCAGTGCGACCACGCACAGCAGGGCGCCGCAGATCATTGTTCTCATTGACGAATCTCCACCAATCCGGGCTTGAGCACCCGACCGATCAAAGGCGCCCGCGAACTCGCGATGCGCACCAGCACGTCCTGGCCCGCCTTGCCGTCCTGCAGGGCCTCGCCCTGCGCCTCGACCGCGAGGTCACCGGCGCGGCTGAACACCTCCACGACCTGCCCACGTGACACCCAGGGCCGGACCTCCGCATCGAGCACGGTCAGCGGCTGGCCTTGATGCACGCTGCGGCGCAGGCGCAGGTTGTCGGCCGCTTCCGTCCACAACGGACTCGTGAGCTGGGCCACATCGACCTGGGACTGGCGCAGCCGTGCGGCGTCCAAATCCTGGCCGCGCACGAGCTCCTCGGCTGCGACCCAGCCGGTCCTGAACGCCTGCACGCGGTAGTCGACCGCCACCGAGCGCTCGAAATGCCCGCCAACCGCGATGTCCACCCACACCGTGACCCTGGCGCCCGGTGCCGCAAGTCGCGGCAGCGGGCGCACCGACAGCGACACGCGTCCCGTTGGCACCGCAACGACCGCCAACGGAGCGGCCAGCTCGATCGCATGGGACTCGCTGCGGCTCGCCAGCCACGCGTCCAGCACCGGACGCGCGGCATCTTCCAGGTCCTGCTCGCCCAAGGCCTGCGAGGCGCGCTCCAGCTCGACCTGCGTCGCGCCGCTCCATTGCACGCGGACGCCCGCGGCGGGCCGGTAGATTCGCAGCCAGTCGTCAAATTGCGCCTGGCGCAGGTGGGCCGGCTGCCCGACGCGTGGCGCGGGGCCGAGGTCCAGATCGAGCAGGCGCTCGGCCACGTGTGCGTCGTCCTGCAACACCTCGACGACGTCGCGCAGCCTGACGCGGTCGCCATCCGTGCCGGCGCGCGCGAGCAGCGAGAGGCGCACGAGCGGGCGCGCATCCACCGTCGCGGGGGCGGCCGGCTGCGCGCAGGCGTGTGCGTCCGCAAGTGCGAGCGCCGCGGCCGCGAGCACGCGAAGCAGCAGGGGGCGGGTCGAGGGGATCATGGGAAAAAGGCGCGCCGGCCGGATCACTTGCGCAGGTTGTTGACCATGCCCATCATCTCGTCGGACGCCTGGACGACCTTCACGTTGGCCTCGTAAGCGCGCTGCGCGACCATCAGGTTGACCATCTCGTCCACCATCTTCACGTTGGAGCCCTCGAGGAAGCCCTGCTGCACGGTTCCCATGCCGTCCTCGCCGCCGTGCCCCGAGATGGGCTCGCCGGAGGCGTCGCTGCTCGCGTAGAGATTGTTGCCCAGCGCCGTCAGCGATCCGGCGTTCGCGAAGCGGACCATGGTCAGGCGACCCACCTCCACTGGCGTGCTGGAACCTGCCGTGGTGACGTTCACGCGGCCGTCGACGCCGATCGCCACCGCCGTGGCCGACGCAGGGATCTGGATCTCGGGCTGCAGCACCTGGCCGGTGCCCGTCGTCAGCAGGCCGTCGGCGCCGACATTGAACGAGCCGCCTCGCACATAGGCGCGCGAGCCGTCGGCGCGCGCGACCTCGAGGAAGCCGTCGCCGGTGATCGCGAGGTCATACACGTTGCCTGTCCTCTGCAGCGTGCCGCCGTCGAAGACCTTGTCGACCATCGTCACGGCCACGCCCGCGCCGGATCGTTGTGCCGCATCGAGGCCGGGCATGGCCGAGGTGCCCGCTTGGGCCAGCGCGGTCACGTCGGCGCCGTGCGTGACGAGGTCGACGAAATTGACGCGCGACTTCTTGAAACCGCTCGTGTTGACGTTGGCCAGGTTGTTGGCGATGGTGTCCACCGTGAGCTGCTGGGTGCGCATGCCGGTGGCGGCGATGTTCATGGCGTCGAGCATGGGATCTCCTGGATTGCGGGCCGGGCTCAGAACGAACCGAGCTTGTTGATGGCGGTGCCGACCATGTCGTCGTAGCTCTGGACGACGCGGGTCATGGTCTCGAAGTGGCGCATCACCTGCGCCATCTGCACCATCTCCGTCATGTGGTCGACGTTCGAGTTCTCCAGCGCGCCCTGGCGTACCTGCACTTGCGCCTCAGCCAGCGGACGGGCCGGGGTCGACGACGCGTACAGACTGCCGCCGAGGTGCTGGAGCGCGTCGGGTGCGTCGAGTTCGACGACCTTGATCTGGCCGACCGGACGGGCGTTCTGGATCACCTGGCCAGAGGCGTCGATGGAGACCGGGCCAGGCGCCAGCGTGATCTGGCCGCCTCGGCCCGAAACGGGCTGCCCCTGCGACGTCACCAGCGTGCCGCGCGCGTCGACGTGGAACTGGCCGTTGCGGGTGTAAGCCGGCCCGTGGTCGGTCTCGACCTCGAAGAAGCCGGTGCCCAGCAGCGCGACGTCCAGCGGCGCGTCCGTCGTCTTGAGCGTGCCGTGGCGCGTGTCGAAGCGCAGCGAGCCGGGCAGCGACTCCGCGGCCGCCGGGGCCACTGCGACCTGAGCCTGTGCGCGCTGGCTCTCGACCGCGCTGGCAAAGCCCGAGAGGCCGCTCGCATCAAGAATCGGAACCTGTACGGTCATCTCGCGCCGGTATCCAGGCGTGGGCAGGTTGGCGATGTTCGCGCCGATGCGGTCCATCGCGGCGGAGTCGTTCTGCAGTGCCTGCAGGGAAACGGGGAGGATGGCGGTCATGTGGGTCCTCGTTCAGGCGCCGACCACGGCAAATGACTTGAGTTCGACGACCTGCGGGATCTCGGTCATCGAGAGCACGCGCAGGTGCGGCAGCACGCGTTCGGACACCAGGCGCAGATGACGGCGCAACTCCGGCGAGCACAGCAGGACGGGCAGCAGGTTGCCCTTCATCATCCGTTCGGCCTGCAGCACGAGACGGCTCATGAACTGCTCGATCAGCTTCGGGTCCAGCACGCCGTGCTGCCCGATCTCGCTGCTGCGCAGGCCGCTCAGGAAGCGGCTCTCGAGCGTGGGATCGAGCGTCATCACCTGCAGCGAATTGGCTTCGCCCAGCAACGCCTGGCAGATCGAATGGCCGAGGCGCGCACGCACGCGCTCAGTGAGGGCTCCAACGTCCTTGGTCTGCCGGCCGGCGTCCGACAGCGTCTCCAGGATGGCCTCGACATGGCGGATGCTGACCTTCTCGCGCAGCAGCGCCTGCAGCACGCGCTGGACATCCGTGATGGAGAGCACGGTGGGGATCAGCTCTTCGACCAGCGACGGCTGCGACTGGCGCACGCGCGCCAGCAGGCGCTCCGTCTCGGCGCGCGTGAGCAGCGTGGCCGACTCGCGCTTGAGCACCTCGGTCAGATGCGTCATCAGTACCGTTTGTGCGTCGACGAGCGTGCAGCGCGCCGCCAGAGCGGCCTCGCGATGCTGCGGCTCGATCCACAGCGCGGGCAAGCCGTAGGTCGGGTCGCGGGTGGGCTCGCCCGGCACCGCCTTCAAGTTGCCAGAGGGATGGATGGCCAGCAGCCGGTCGACGCGCGACTCGCCCTTGCCCGCCATCACGCCGTCGACCCAGATCTCGTACTGGCTCGGGCCCAGCCGCGGCGTGTCCTTGAAGCGCACCCGCGGGAGCACCAGGCCGAGATCCTGCGCATGCTGCTTGCGGAAGGCCGCGACGCGATCCATGAAGAGACTGCCTTCGCGCGCGATGGACGCGGCCCACAGGTTGCCGACGTGCATCTCGATCGGCTCGACCGGCAGCAGCGCGTAGGGGTCGTCCTCGCCGGTGGCGACGGGCTCCTCGGCGGCACCGGCCGTGCCAGCCGTCTCTGCGGCGCGGCGCGCCTGCGCCCGATACGCCGCGAAGGCGCCGGCCAGCAGGAGCACCAGCATGGCCAGCGCCGGCAGCACGGGGATGCCGGGCATCAGCATCAGGCCGAACACGGCGGCTGCCACGAACAGCAGCGTCTTCGGGTGCGAGGTGATCTGCTTGAGCGCTTCCTGGCTCAGGTTACTGTCGGAGGCCGAACGCGTGACGATGATGCCGGTGCCCACCGCGATCACCAGCGCCGGCACCTGCGTGACGATGCCGTCGCCGATGGTCAGCAGCGTGTACGTCTGCAGCGCCTGGTCCCAGTGCAAGCCCAGTTGCATCACCCCGATCACGATGCCGCCGATGATGTTGATCAGCATGATCAGGATGCCGGCGACCGCATCGCCCTTGACGAACTTGCTCGCGCCATCCATCGCGCCGTAGAACGCCGCTTCCTTCTCGAGGTTCTTGCGGCGGCGCTGTGCCTCGGCCTGGTCGATGAAGCCCATGTTGAGGTCGGCATCGATGCTCATCTGCTGGCCCGGCATGCTGTCCAGCGTGAAGCGAGCGGCGACCTCCGAGACCCGTTGTGCGCCGTTGGTCACCACCACGTATTGCACGACGATCAGGATCAGGAAGACGATCAGGCCGATCACATAGTTGCCGCCGACCACATACGCGCCGACGGCGTTGATGACTCGACCCGCGTTGGCCTCTGAAAGGATCAGGCGGGTGGCGGCCACGTTGAGCGACAACCGGAACAGCGTGGCCACCAGCAGCAGCGACGGAAAGGTGGAGAACTCCACCGGGCGTGCCATGTAGAAGGTCAGCAGCAGGATCAGAAACGCGAAACTGAAGTTCGCCAGGATCAGGAAGTCGAGCAGCGGCGACGGGATCGGCGCGAAAAGCACCGTCAGCACGCCGATGACGAGCACCACCAGCGCGAGATCGCTGTGGCGGCCGAAGAAGGCTTGCAGGCGCGTCATGCCAAAGCTCCCAGGCCGGCGCGCGTGGACGGTGCCGCGGCGCCGCGGCGGGCCAGCACCCACACCATGATGCGGGCGACGCCGGCGTAGTGCGCCGCAGGCACGTAGTGGTCGAGCTCCATGGACTTGTACAAGGCACGCGCCAGCATGGGGCTGGGCACCACAGGCACGCCGTGGCGCGCCGCGACCTGCCGCATCGCCGCCGCCGTCGCGCCGACGCCCTTGCCTACCAGTCGCGGCGCCGCCATCTTGCCGTGCTCGTATTGCAATGCGATCGCGTAGTGCGTCGGATTCGTGATGACGACGCTTGCGTCCCTGGTACGCGCCACCGACTGCGCCTTCTTCAGCATGGCCCGGCGCAGTTCTCGCAGGCGCCCGCGGATGCGCGGGTCGCCTTCACGGTGGCGGACTTCTTCCTTCAGCTCGCGCTTGCTCATGCGCATCTTGCTGTTGAACTGGCGCACGGTGAAAAGACGGTCCACCGCCGCGATCAGGGCCAGCGCGACCAGCATCTTCACCGCCAGCGAGCCGACGTCCTGCACCAGGACCTGCGACTGCCCCAGCGCCGACAGGCCCGCCAGATGGTGGAACTGGGGCAACAGCGCCCGCAGCGCCAGCAGGGCGACGCCACCCAGCACCAGCAACTTGGCCATCGACTTGAACAGCTCGAACAAGCTGCGTATCGAGAACACGCGCTTCAGGCCGTTGACCGGGTGCAGACGCGAGGCGTCGGGCGCCAGCGGCTGGAACGTGAAGACGGGCCCCGTCTGCGCGACATTGGCGACGACCGCAGCCAGCAGGATGAAGCCCAGGAACGGCGCGAGCATCGCCAGCGCTGCCCGCAGTGCGTGCTCGGCGAGCGCGTAGAGCGACGTCGTGCCGGTCTGCGCGAGCAGCAGGTTGTCGAAGCGAAACAGCGCGCGCAGGCCCTCCCAGCCCTGCGCGAAAAGCCACGCGACGGCGACCGCCAGCACCACCACCGTCGTGACGTCCTGGCTCTTGGCCACCTGCCCCTTCTCACGCGCCTTTTCGAGCTTGTGGGGGGTGGCGGCCTCGTTGCGATCGAGATCCTGGTCGGCCATCAGCGAAACATCGCCTCCCAGCCACGAAAGACCGCACCGTGCGTGCGCGAGAGAAGGCCCAGGCTCCCCGTCGTCCAGAGCGCCAGCGCCGTGATGCCCACCAGCACCTTGATCGGGATGCCCATGACGAACATGTTCATCTGCGGCAGGCTGCGCGAGATCACGCCCAGTCCGAGTTCGACCAGCAACAGGCAGAACACCACCGGCGCCACCATCGCAAAGCCCAGCGCGAACAGGCCGGAGACCTGCCCGATCACGGGCAGCAGCGCTGCGTCGAGCGACCATGCGTGCCCCGGCGGATAGGCCTGGATGCTCAGCACGACGCCACGCAGCAGGCCATCGGGCGCCTCACTGGTGAAGAACAGAACCAGCGCGAGCTGGGCGAAGATGCCCAGAT
>Ga0207667_10001754_pt1 | contig 27291 bp, 63 predicted proteins | sample KBSCornC52_FD_184301 | JGI IMG/M metagenome (GOLD analysis project Ga0207667, IMG submission 184301) | Corn rhizosphere microbial communities from Kellogg Biological Station, Michigan, USA - KBS Corn C5-2 (SPAdes) (version 2) | ecosystem: Host-associated > Plants > Roots > Rhizosphere > Soil ...
AGACTTCAGCCAACATCTGAAGCCGCCCTCGCAGATTACGATTACGTGCCCTGCAACGCTACGGGACTTCCACCCCTTCACGCCTGTCACACGGGTTGCTGTTCTTTTTTCGTCCGCGCTCACTTTCGAATCTCCCGATCCGGTGCCTTTATCGGACGTTTGCTTCACGCACAGTTGCCCGTGGAAGCGTAGCCGCCTTGATGCAGAGGGTGTGGCTAAGGAACTCTGTCCGCCAAACAGAAAGCCTGAAAAGCGAAACCCTCCACGCAGGAGTGAGCTACGTGGAGGGCCATATTTGCGCTATGGAACCTTTTGGATTCCGGCAAAGGGTCGCCACATTCCTCACTCGAATGTTTCAGGCTGTTTTGAGCATAAAAGAACTCTTGGAACGGTCAAGGAAAATTGTGGGTGACAAGGGAAGAATTTCTGGCACAGTAAATGTGAAGAGTGACAATCGATTGCATTTTGTCCGGTGTGTTAGGGGTGAAAGTCCCTTTGTGGGCGTTCCTTGGGAAACTGAGGAAAGTTGCCCGCATATGCCAAGGTCGAAGGCGTGATGCCTTTGGGCTGTCCCAAAAAGGACAGTAGAGCAGCCGGACACCTTTTGTGGGATTGGCAGAGTGGCAGTGCATCTTCTTTCCAAGGAGACAAAGGCGGGTTCGATTCCCGCATCCCACTCTTAAAATTGGTCTGCCAGACAGGAATTGAACCTGCAACCTCACCGCCCCAAACGGCGTGCTCTACCAAATTGAGCTACTGACAGATTGGTCGGGACGGCTGGATTTGAACCATTAGGCGGCAATGCGCTTCCGCTACTCCTTCGGGCTCTCATATGTCCCGATATGCACCATACACCACGCCCCGCAAATTAGCGGATAGACGGTCGGGGTGATGGAGAGTGAATAATCATTGGGAAGGCGTTACAAGCACCTTAAAACCATAAGCTAAGCACAACCAAAATGCGAGGGACATCTGAATCATGCACCCCTGTCGAACAATGTCAACACCTGAGTCCCGTTTCGGTGCTGGCAGGTCCAAGAATGCCCTAGCTACCCACGAAGGCGGTCCTGAGGAGGGTTCTGCGGGTGGTCATGGCTTGTTGAGTGGGTCGTGACGATCCAAAGGAAAGACTTTCCCACCCAAAACGGCAGGATGGATGAGGGTTCTGGTGAAGAACCTGCGTCCAGCACGGACGTAATCGGGATTGGGCTTCCCTCCTTCAGGGCATCTGGCACACATGTCGTTCCACTCCTCAACCTCTTCGGGTGAGAAGTCGTCAGGTGGAGGCGGGAATGGAGGGTTCATGACGTCTTGTTGGTAAAGGTGATGGAGCGCACATTCTTCGGCAGAAGTGACTTTCTGGTGTAGCTGAACATCCAGCCTTTCTTGGTCTCCCCGAAACGGATTTCACCCTTCCCTGAGTGATCCAGTTCGATGGCATGGTCACAGAGTGGAAGTTCTTGGGTGGTTCCGTCCTTGTATTGGATGATTAGTGAGGCGTCGGAAGTCATGGCTTTGGAGGATTGTCAGCAAAATATCGGTCCTGCTCTTCAGGGGTCATCTTGGTGATCGCCTGCATCTGGTCCAGATCATTGAGGAATTCGTGGACCTCTCCAACCGTGACGCCGGACGGTCGGTTGTAGGTGGCGGGTTGATAATTGTAGCCCAATCCCTCAGGCAACACGCCCTTCTCCATCAGTGCCGAAATCCTGCCGGGAGGATGTTCAATTTCCTTCAGCCACTCCCCAATCTTCTCACCCTGCTCATGGAATGCCTTTTCCGGCGGCGTAGAGGGCTCTGGCGTGTGTTCTGGCTTCAGGAGGGCATCCAGAGAGGTCTGGAACTCCGACGCAAGGGAGGCGACTTCTGCGCCACAGAGAGGGCAGAAGGAGAAGAGCGGGGAGAAGTCCAGCCAACTGTGGGGTTCTTGGTCGGCGTAAATCAGGACGACTTCTCCGTCATGGTCCCGTTCGCAGACTCCGATGATATGGTTGCAGTCAGTCTTCATGGCAGTATCACGATGGGTTTCTCCGTGCTTCCGCATCCAAGACAGAGGAAGCGTGTGGATTCTTCCAATGGGCGGGAAAGCATCACCTCTTTCTTGCAGCCGGGACAGAAGTATTGCGGTTCGCCCTTAACCGCCTTGACGAGGCGCTGGTAGATTTCGTCGAGTTGGGATTGGGTGTCGCTCATGGGACAGAAGAGCAGATGGTGACAGTGGGCAGAAGATGGGGTTGGACCTCCCATGTTGCATAGGGACGGCAGTATGGACCTTGTTCCCACGGATAAATGGGACGCTCATCTGCTGGTTGCATGGGCCACTTGCCGACGTTTGGGTTGTAGGGATTGACAGGATCGTCCTGAATGTTCAGGATCGACTTGAGTTGGTGGAACAGGGCTTGGGCCTGAGCGAGGGTCAGTTCGGTGGTCTTGCCGTCAATCTGGAGACAGATGACTTGGGTGATGGAGGGGTCGGATTTCATGATTTGTCTGAGGGTGAGGTTTCTCCGTTTTGTGGGTAGCTGACATCAGAGATGAGTTCGTGGTTGACCCAAATCTGTCTGCGGATGATGGTTTGGTCAGTGGGCCAATTGACCATCCATTCGAGGATTTGGCATTGGGTGGAGGTGACGTGGTCTGGAGCTGGTTTCATGGTTTGGACTTGAGGTTGGGAAAGAGCTTTCTGGGGAGGTGGAAGTTTGAATTGGAGAGGTTGTGTCAGCGGCCAGTGGAGCCAAAGCCTTGGGAAGAGTCGGTAAACCCATCCATCCACATCAACCAGAAAAGCGTTGCGCCAGCATCCAGCGCCACACCTTGGGCAGCCGACAAAAAAGTCCCTGTGGGCCGAACAGATGGAATGCCAGTCCCACCGGAATGGATAGATTCCCCGTGATTTCATGGCAGTGAGTGGAGAAGTTTGGAGAAGGCCCATCCCATGAGGGCGATGACGAGCAGGAAGTCAGAGGCGGTCAGGATGGCTGCTGTAACCATGCAGATGCCTTCAAGGAAGGTTTTCATAGCCTAGTCTTCATGGCGTTTGAAGTGGTAGATGTTGCGGATTCGGTCTCCGTGTTTGTCCTCCCATACCCCGTAGAGGGCGGCACGTCCCCAGCGGGCGGTGGTCATGAGGATGATGAGTTTGTTCATTGGGAGGATTTGGAGATTTTCTGATGGCGGAGAATTCGGGTTCTGGTCTGGTCGATATGGACTTCCCCGCATTTCTCAGGAGGATGGAAGGTGACGGAGAAGTAGCGGTCTTGGGGAATCTGGAGGGCTTCACGGACCTTGGCGTCCCACTCATCGGTCCAGCCTGAGGAGGCGTAGGATTTGAGGAGATGGGCTGGAAGGGTCATGAGTGGTGAAGGCGGTAGATGACGATCAGGGAGATGAGCAGGCCGGGAGCGAAGATTGCACAGGCTACGGCCATGCGGGTCCAGTTCTGGAGGGGGCGGGTTCCGGCCTCACGGTTGAAGACTTCCCTGAAGAAATGACCATGGCAGCTTTCCCGAAGCCAGAGGGTCCAGACCACCCAAGCGGCCTGTGGGAGGCAGAACGCAGAGGCGAGGATGATGAGTTGTTCGGTGATGGTCATGGCTTTGGAGGAATGGGATGTCCCAACTCATCAAAAGTGAAGGAGGGATCGACATTAAAGATGACCTCTGTTCTTGGTTGAATCATCGCGCTTCGATAGCGTTCCAAAATCCATTGGGGAGGCTCTTCGAGGTAGGAGGCGCGTGCCATCCACTTGAGTTCATCAACGGCCAGATGACCGCTTCTTTTCATGGATGACAGCCAGTTCCAGCAATTTTCGTTTTCTGTAGGTTCAGTGTTCATGCGAAGAGAGATAGATCGTGTGGAATGTTTTCGCCTGCGTTGATGCGCCTGATGACCTCATCCCGCTCCCTGATGAAGTCGGCGAAGGAAGGTCCAGCGTCAGGATCAGCGGGAGCTGTGGTCTGGGCTGCACAAGAAGGGGTTTCACCCTTCCCAAGAAGCCCCTTCGGGGTTCCCAAGAGCGAGAGCAGTGAGGTGAGGAAGGCTGAGCGTTTCATGAGGTAAGTTGTTTGGCGATTTCCCTGAGGTTTTTGAACCCGAAGTCCGGCTTTCCTTCAGCGGTTCGGGCGACCAGATGGGGCAGGTGGTTGGGGTCATTCTCGTAGGAGCCGTCGCCGATGGCTTTCTCCTTCTCCCATCCCCTGAGTTTGATGGAGCCGAAACAGCCCGTGACATCAAGGAACTCGATCAGATTTGAGGCGTAGATTTTGCCATCAAGGTTGAAGTGGGTTTTCATGGGCGGGAAGAAGACCAAGATTTGGCGTAGCCTGACTGGTAGAGGCCGGAGAGGAAGCAGGAGCGGAAGAACCCTGCAAAGGTGGAGAGGTAGAGCAGGAGGGCGAGCCAAGCGATGGGATAGAGATGGGTGAGCAGGGCGATGAGGCAGATGATGATCCCGGCTGGAATCGAACTGATCCAAGCAAAGAGCCAGAGCCCTGAAATGTGCATTTCACGCTGCATCATGGCCATCCAGTTTCCGCAGGTCCAGCGGGAGGTGTCGTAGGGGATTTTCATGACAGGGGTGCAGCGTCAGCCGTGGGAGGTTCGTTTTGGCCTTGGGTGGGACAAGAAGGCGCTTCGCGCTTCCCGAACACGACTGATGCCAGTTTCTCTGGATACCCTGACAGTTTCAGTTGGGTCTCCAGCCAAGGACGGGAGATGACCATGCGTGGGCAGTTGGACTGAGCCCAAGAGCGGTAGGACTTGGCTCTCTGGAGTTGGGCCGTGAGGTCGGCAGGGGAGAGGCCCTGAGGGAAGATGGGGTTCATTTGGAAGTGGATGGCTCATTCTTCGGCTTGGTCTTCACCGCAAGGTTGAGAAGGTTTCTGGCCCATGAGGAGAACTGGCGTGAGCCACCTGCGGCTTTCTTCCACAGGGATTTCTCCTCGGAGGAGCAGCGAACTTGGGCTTGGGTATCGTTGGGCATTGTATTGACAAGTTCTGAGGAATTGATTAATGTAATGACATTACATCATGAACTGTCCCTACTGCAACATCCAATTCGAGAAAAAATTTGAGACCCAAAAATTCTGCACGCCCAGATGCAGGGAGAGATTCCAAAAGAAAGGACGATACCTGAAACGCTACAGACCACCGGGAGAAGTTCCCAAGAACCAGCCGATGACCACCGAGCCCAGAACATGCAAAGGATGTTCGGTTGAGTTGAAAGTCCCACGGGTCGCCAACCAAACCTACTGCACCCCTCTCTGCGCAACCCGAGCCCGACAGAGGCGAAACAGCAGGGATAGGAGAAGCAGCCAACCCTACACAAGGGCGAGACATCAGCTTCAGAAGCGGTTCGCAGGAATCATGAAGGACAAGAAAATTCCACCTCCCTATGGGATCGCCTCCTTCAGCAATGCGACCAACGAATCAGTAAAACTGCACTTCCAGTCCAAGTTCGAGGATGGGATGTCATGGGACAACTACAACCGGAAAGGGTGGCACATCGACCACATTGTCCCCTGCTCACGGTTCGATCTTCTCAGGGAAGATCACAGAAGAGTCTGTTTCCATCTGGAAAATTTACGTCCTGCATGGGCGCTGGATAATGCGGTCAAAGGAGCATCCATCCATCACTACCTGATCTCTGAAAAATTAAGGGAGATGTGTAATGACATAGGTGTTGACTTGTCATGACAAAACTTTTTGGGAGTGGAAAAACTCTGAGACGGGTATTAGCGTGGCAGAGGCGACCGCGAGCGAACCCACCATGACGGGCCGGGTGGGGCGGGTGGTCCTGCTCAGCACTGCTCGTCCCATCCTCGTCCTGTCCACTCATCCCATGCTCCGCTGACCAGCCAGAACATGGAACCGAGTTCCACCTTCTTTGTATGCACAATGGCAATACATAAACAGTCCATCCTAAAGGAACCGATTCTAAGCCTCTTGGATGCCGTTTAGGGTCAGGACAAGGGTTTAGCAGTTCAAATCGATTCTAGGGCACTTTCTGTGCAATCTAGACGGTATCTGAGGAATTGTCAGAACTGTCACTTTCTGTCTCGCTCTCCACATCCAAAACCACCCCTTCCTCCATCTGCTCAGCGGGACGGAAGAGACCACCGAGGTTGATTTGCACGTTTTGAGCGGGTTTATCCAGTCCTGCGGCCCTACCTACAATACGATCCGCCGTATCCATCTCCTTCCAGTTTTGAGGTTCTGAGAGGTTGGAAATGCCAGCCAGTGCCAGTTTTTTGGCTTTCTTGAAGATTTGGAGACGGTAGGCTTGCCCCTCCTCAGCCACATTCTCCGCTGTGAGAGCCTTGGAAAGCCCCTTGTGACGATTCGTGAGGATTGATCTCTCTTTATGCTCATTTGCCAGTTTGGCGATTCTCCTTGGAACTGCCCATTGATACTCTGAAGCTCTTTTCCTCAGCGCTGTTTCCGCTATCCCTGTTTCCTCGCTGATCTCCTTGTAAGGAACTCCCGCTATGGCTGCCTTCTCTGCTTCAATCCATGTAGAGTCTGGGAAATCGCTTACGTTGGGCATTCCTGCATTGTAGCCTATCCGTCAAGATGCGCGATTCTTTCTCTGTTTCCAAGGTGCCTGTGTTGGTCTTGTGAGGAGTGCTTTTGGATCGGCTGGAAGGCTCTGCGGTTTAATGGTGGTTCTATGTGACACCGATGTCACCACTGTAGTGACGTCCATGTCACCATGCTTTTGGAGAATTTGGTAATGGCTTGGGGCTTTCTTCCCGTCTTTGAACTGATGGGAAATGGCGATGTGTTTTGCTTCAGCAAGGGCCTTTAGATGCCTTAGGACAGACCTTCTGTGGAGATTGCACCTTTTGGCAATCGTTGCCACTGAAGGCCAGCAAACCCCGTCCTTGTTCGCCATGTCGGCAACGCAAAGCATCACGAGTTTCCGGCTGGGGTCTCCATAGTCTGCTTTCCAGACTGCATTGAGGAGATGGATCATCGGCACGAAAAACCCCGTTCCGATGTGACAGCACCAGAACGGGGAGAAACTGAGTTGCGGTGGCTGCTTGCGCTGTCACACATGCAACCCGGTTTTCAAATGACCCTTCACCTTATCATTTCCCGCCATGAAGGCAAAAGAAAACCTGCGAGGGACCAGCCCGCAGGTTCGCTTGGTTTGGATGGGTCTTTAGGTGGTGGGGGATTTCAGAGCCTTTGCGCTGCAACCCCGAATCCTGCCTTTTCCATCATGGCCTTCAGGTCTTGCGCCTTCTCTCCCCTGACCCGCTTAATGGCCATTGCCTGCCGGAAGGTCTTTGGCCCCTCGTAGTGATTCCCATCCAAATCGAAAGGATTGGAGGCGCAGAGAGCCAGTTCAAGTTTGTCTTCAAGGTGCAGGATGAACTCCCGGCTTTCGCCATCCTGCTTGGCGCTTTCGATTTCACTTCTCAACAATTCAACCCTGCGCTGTGCCTGTTTTTGGTTGTCGCTCCTCATTTCGTTTCTCTGCTTGACCGAAAGGCCAATGTTACGGTTGCAGGTCGTGGCAAGTTTAAGGTATTCGTTCATTGGTGCTTTGCTTTGTTGGTTTTGCTCCCCTGCTCTCTCTTTTGGGGAATGGAAACGATCTTAGGTGAATCCTAATCTAATGCAAGAACTATTTTAGAGTTTCTTTTGTTTGGGAAGGCCAAAGGCCATTCGCGCCAGATTCGATTTGTAGGCCATTCCCTACAAAATAATGAAGAATAGTTCTTGCTCTACTCTGATATATCCTGCATTATTACGCCATGAAGACAAAAGCAGAACACGAAAGCAACCTCCTTTCCATGCTGGCAGAAGGTCCGAAATACCTTTGCGCATACACTCAACTTTCCTTGTGGCTGGCCGCCCATCGTTTGATGCAGGCAGGCAAGGTCAAAGAATCCCAAGTTTCCAATGTCTTCCAACTCGCCTAATCCCATGAAAACAGAAGCAACCACCACCATTGAACTAGCGCCTGACCAAATGGCGCAAATGCAGCGCCTGAAGGCATATTTCCCCTACCGGATTGTGTGGGGAATGTTTGACAAGATCACCGGAGAATTCTCCTGCTCCGCCAATTCAGACAAGCGCCGGATGAACCAAGCCATTCGCGCAGGCCATACGGTCTTTTCATTCTAATCCTGATTCACCCATGAACTTCACCACCTTCGCCAATTCTTCCGAATGCGCCACGTATCGCATCCGCCGCCATTCCTCCCAAAAGGGACAAGGCAAAGAAGTTGCCTGCAACCTGCGCAAAGCCCTTTGTGATGCTTCCGCATCTGGAGCGTTGCGCCTTGTGTCAGCAAAAGCCAAGAAAGCGTTGCCAGAATTCAAAGGCCATTATGCACCTGAGCATTGGGAAGTAATTGCTCGCTTCCATTCCTTAGCCGACCGGATCAAGGGCGACAAACTCGCGGCAACCTTCAATCTGGATAAAGTGGAGGTAGTGGCATGATTCTGGACGATTTCACGCCCGAAACTCATCGGGAATACGGCGCAGGCTACTTTTGCACCCTAGACGTTTTTGAACGGCTGCAAACCTTGGTGCATTCCAGCCAGCTTGCTATGTCAATCCTTCTGGCGATTGACAAGCCCGCCCAAATGCAGCGCGAGACATTTTTGACCCATCAAAATCATGATGCGCTCAAAGCATTGAGGGAGGGTCTTGAATTATGACAATCCGTGAAACACTCGCCAATTCCCAGCCGGGCCAATGGCTGATGATTCGCAACCCTTCACGCGGACATCGCATGATGTCAGGCATTGCCCTTGCTGGAATCAGTCACGATGGGCTTTTAAGGGCAATGTATGAGGATGGAACCGAAAGAACAAAACAAGCGCCAGATTCAATTCTTGAGCTTTCAGCAACCCCTGAAGATTTCACCCTTCTCTCTGTAGCCTCCGCCCTTTCCTCCCATGACTGACAAACCCCTCACTTACGAACAAGCCCGCGCCATGCTTTCGATTGCCATGAAGGTGATCGGAAGCGCGAACAAGGGCAGAACTCCCAACACGTCAAAAGCCAAACTCTTGGCAAATCTGGCAAAGGCCAATGAAGGGCGCAAGAACTCCAAGCGCCTAGGCCGTCCCAAGGGCAGCAAGAACAAGCCAAAACAACCCCTTGAATAAATAATCAAAGATTTATCTTGCATTATCTGAAACTAGGAGTAGAATCACAAACATAACGGCCTCCGGCCCTCCCAAACTGCCAACCCTTGCACCAATATGAAGACAGACGCTGAATCATTCACTGAGCATTATTCATTTTCCGACTACTATCCCGAATTGGCAGAGTGGACGGCAATAGATCAAAAGGAGGTGTTTACAGCCGCGCAACCCTTTATCCTGACAGCTAGACATGGTAAAAGCAATTCGGCGGTGATGAAGGCCCGCGCCACACTTCGCAGGCTTGCCAAATCTGCCACATATACCAGCGGGATGATTCATTATCGCAACGGCCAACCCATTAACACCCGCTGGGCATCATGAACCAAAGATTTATTCAACATCAAGTCAGGGCAGCCCGTGAATCATTCGATGGACTCTTGGAATCCCTGCCAACCAAGCCCCTCAATGCGAATCAACGTAAACTTGCCAAATCCAAGGCTGGAACCCCAGCGCAATTCGGGCGCGCCGTGGTGAACGCCATCGGGGAAATTTCCGTGGATGAAGCAACGGCTGCAATTGCTGCTTATTTAAAGAAATGGAACGAATCAGCCTAATCCCCCACAACCCCGCGCGTCCAGCCTTCTGGCGTGCGGCATTGTGGCAGGATAGGCCAAAGGCCATTCTTGTCCGCCATAGAGCAAACGAACCCTTAGGAACTGACGTAGCACCCCATGAAAACGCATCAAGCACTCAAGAAAGCCCGCTCCATTTGGGGCAGAAATGCCGCCGTTCAAGATCGTGGCCCTAAATATCCCACCACCTTTTCCGGTCGCTTCATTGTGGGGCGGGTGGAAATGGGAATCTGTTTCTCCGTCAAAGGCGACGGCGATTCTTGGGAATCTGCCTTTGAGTCTGCCGCCAAAAGGGACGCCGCTGACAAAGCCCGTTATGCAGCACTTCGCAAAGCCTAATCCACACCACGCTTTCACCCCTCAAATCATCCGAACCCTAAACGAGACAAAGCACCATGAAAACGTTCTTTAAATCATCCGAACTTCCCCACCTTTGGGCGCACAACCTTGCGCAGAATGCCCGCTGTCCTTCCGCTGAATCCATCGAGGGGGATTCCTATATATCATACAATACCGTCATCGGCCGGCGCTACGAACACAAGGGTGTTCGCTGCTTTCTGGCGAACGTGACGAGCTACAGCGTCACCACTTCTGGCCACCAATCCGCCATGCTGCGGGCCATCCCATCGGCAACCAAGGTTTTCCGCATTGGCAACCTCAGGATGGGCGAGCGGATGCGCTGGGATTCCCGCAAGCAAACGGGAATGGCGTTCTTTGACTATGCAGTAAGCGAAGCGGCAGAATGCGCGCTGAAGGCAGCCAAGGCCCGCAAAACGGATTCCAAAGAGTTCCACCAAGGCCAACAAGCCAAATGGCTGGAAGATGCGCGCGACATCTCCGCTTTCTTTGGCCTGAGGCGCAAGGTGGACAGTGCCACGATTGAACGTCTCAACGCCGCCAAGGTGCGCGCCGAAAAGGCAGCCGCCAAAGAGGAAGCACGCCGTCAGGCAGAGCAGGAAAAGCAGGATGCCGCCTACATCGTGACCGCTGCAAATGCCTACCCGGAGCTTGTCAGGCAAAACGGAGAGTTGAAGGAGGCGTTGCAGGAACTTCTGGAAGACTCCGAAGTCCACACTCCGAAACATGCCGCCAAATCCAAGGCAGTCATGAAAGCCCGCGCCCTCCTTTCCTCCCTCAAGACACAGGGAAGTCCGAAGGACGTTCTTGGACATGCAGTGACCGAAACGAACCCCGTGGGCTGACGTTGGGCGTCAATCCTGAAAACCACAAAACGTGAACGTGAAATTATGAAAACTGAACCTAACCAACCTGTTTATCCCCACTCTTCTCCTGAGGCAATGGAGCAAAGGCCCTCTCTTACCATCCGTCAGGCTTTTGCGATGGCTGCCATGCAGGGGCTTCTGGCAACTGACGCTTTCTTTGCCCAAGAAGCTGCGGAAGCGGCGGTGCAATGCGCTGACGCCCTGATTGCCGAACTCAACAAGGAAGCGTGACCCATGAAACCGTCCTTTATCGAAGCGTTGGTGCGTTTCATTGTCGCCATCCCATTTGCCTTTCTTGTGCATTGGATTGAACCGGAGATTCACCCCTCATCATGGCTTCACGGTGCAGGCTGCATCCTCTTCGGCCCTTGGTTGGGTCACACCTTCTCAAAAGCGATCCTCTACCTCAAAGCCCCACCCTCCTCCCCGTGCAAAATGCAATGAGGAGTTGAATGGGTAGCCCCGCAGACATTGTTTATCCTCCCGTCTTATGCCATCCGAACTTCTCAGTCCGAATAGTTCCAGAACTCTCGTTCCTAGGAGTGAGCCTAATTTGTTTCGCGACGGACGAACTGAGCATCCCTGCCCTTCACTATTTCGCGTTGCGGGCGTTACCGTGACCGCTGGCCTCTGTTTAAGGAGGGTTGACCAAACAACTCCAGACGCAACAAAGCCCAACTCTGTGCGGCAAAGTCGGGCTCAGTGCAGGTCTGCTGTAAGGGCTCGGATCACTCCAGCCGCACTAGAGCAAACCTAATTGGTCTGACAAGACTCTTCCATTTTTCCTACACCCCGTCAACCACAAATGAACATTCCCAATCCAAACGAGACGTTGCTTCTTCGTGACAAGATGAAATTGCAGACCGAACTCATGCAGGAGAGGAACCGCAACCTTCAGCGTGACCGTGAGAATTGCGCCCTCATCTCCTCCCAAAAAGCCCAGATCGCAGAACTACAGGCCCAAGTCCGCAGGCTTGAGCAGGAGAACGCCGTGCTGGAAGTCTGTGACAAGGACGGAGCGGTCAGCCCACCACAATCCTAAACCATGAAAACAGCCCAAGAACTCAAAACCGAATCCGCTGCGCTCAAAGCGAAGGCGCAGGAACTTTACGACCAAGCCAAAATCCTGCAACGGGAAGAGCGAAAGGCGAAATGGCGCAAAGAGAAGGAAAAAGAGTATGCAGAGATCGAGGAATCCAAATCAAGACTTGCCAAGGAATACAACCTTGAACGTAACGCCAAATTTGAGAAAGCCTATGCCCTTGCATGGGATTATGGGCACTCCTCAGGCATTAATGAAGTGGAGAATTATTTCCACGAACTTGCCCCGCTTCTTGCCTGAGCAGGTCCAACGTCAGCCCAGCATAAACTTCCCGTCTTTCGGGAACAAGAAGGCAACAGCCACCCCAAAACGTGAACCTGAACAAAGCCAATGAACACCACCAACGCCATCCCCTTCACCACACCCTCCGAATCCTCCCTCTGGAAGCGCAAGGCCGAACTTGCCCAAGAAGCCGCCCAGAAATGGAAGGAGGAACTGGACAAGCGCAACGACCAGTCAGCCGAGTGCGCCAAACTCCGCTCCGCCCTCCAGAATGAGAGGATGGACCATGCCGACACCAAAGCCAAACTGGAGGGAATGCAGGAATGGCGGTTTGCGGCCATTCTGGGGCTCTTGGCTGCGGCGGTGGAGTTTGTCATCCTCATGTTGCTGTAACGCGCCACAACCCGCTTAAAACGCAAAAGAAAGGCCATTCCATGAACAAGCCGGAAGTAGGACAAGAACTGTGGCAAACCAACATGCGTCACAGAGCCAAAAATGACGACCCGCCCCAACCCGTAACCGTAGTCAAGGTGGGAAGGAAATATTTCACCACTGCCACCAAAGACAAGTATTCATTCGAGGTTGAATATCATGTGGATAATTGGATGGAAAAATCCTCTTTCACGCCAAACTATTACCTCTACACCTCACTTCAGGCGTGGGAGGATCAGAAGGAAGCTACAGAAATCACTTCCTTTTTGAGGAATTTCTTTAGCCATGGTCAAGCCGCCCTTCCCCTCGAAACACTCCGCCAAATCAAAGCCCTTTGCACCCCTGAAGAGCAGCGTCAGCCCAGCGGGAACGAAACCATCTAAAGCGAACAAGAAGGCCCTCAGGGCCAACCAAATACACCACACCATGAACACAGAACCAAACCAACTAGGCAAAGCCAACTTCGAGGGATACTACAAGGACTATCCCGAACCCGTTCCATATTGGCCTACTGTGAACCAGAAAAACTGGCAGGCAGGAGGCGAGGCAGCGGTCAAGGTCTTTATCGCTGAGGTCTATAGGGCATTGAGATGGACTACTATCGCCGACGAAGACTCTGAAAAAGGAATTCACGCTCTCCTCTCCCGTCTCGCAGCACCCATGCAGGGAAGCCCCGAGGTCGCTCCCGAGTCTGAGTGGGAGGAGGCTTACGGCGATGTAGCCAAAGCCAATGGATGGAGGTGGCAGGAAACGGAGGCCAAAAGCATGACGGGGAAATGGCATCCGATGGATTTGATGTATCCCTTCCAAGACGGCAGGCTCTACCGCCGCCTGAAACGCCCAGCCTCAGCACCCGAGCCCACTTCAACTTCACACATTGAGCCTCCCGCAGTGGGGGTGGAGTGGAAGGAGTTGCCCCAAGGAACCAAGGTGGAGCAAGGAGATCAAAAGCGGAACGCAGTGAGCCGCTATGGCGAGCCCATTGTGTGGGGAGAATGGAAAGAAGTTCCCGAAGAAGATATTGGCAAAACTTTGATGAATGATCGCGTGCAACTCCGCCGCCCCATCCCACGCCAGCCTGCGGGTGAGGTGAAGGATGAACCAAAGCAAGTTTTTGGAGTATGGATTGCCGCACACAATCGTTTTTGCTGCCCTAAATGCGGAGGAAGTCACTTTGGATCGACCTTGCAAAAAGGTGATTCGTTTTCGCTGATTACCGCGAGACAATGCCACGACGAATTTAGCAAAGGTTGCCATTGGTCAGGTCCATATTATTTTCCAAGTGACCTAGCTTCATTGGCGAGACGTGCTTTAGACGATCAAGCGTTGCTCACCACCGCCCACTCCCAGATCGAAGCCCACAAGGCCGAGTTGGCGGAGGCGCGCAGGGAGGTTGAGGAGTTGAAGAAAGAAGTGCAGTCCTTCGTCACGCTGGCCTACAAATTAGTTCCGATGGCGGATGGAATGCCGGGCGCGTATCAGCGCCTTGGGATTCTCGGAGCCGAGCACAAGCAATACAAGAGCAACGCGGAATACTTGGCGAAAGAACTGAAGGTTTGGGAGGACAAATGCAATTCCATCACCACCCGCAACCAGCAGGCACAGGAGACGATTCGGAGGCTGGAGAAGGAGCTTGGCAATAGATGTGAACACTGCGGAGCCAAACTATACAGCGGTCCTCCTGATTGCCCCGGATGCGGAGCGCCCAATTGCTGTCCTCAATGTTGCAAGATTTTGAATCTTGAAGATGAGAGAGACGATCTAAAGAAAGAACTCACCCGCCTTCAATCCCTCGTCACTTGGGTGGATTGCAAGGTGCGGATGCCGGAAGAGAAGGATGGGGACAGGAATGGATGCGTGGAATGGCTCGTCAAGACGGGAGTCAAAGGAACCACGGTTTACTCTCGCTTTTGGCAGATCAGCGAACAGGCCAGCAGGATCAACGAATATACCCACTGGCGTCCCACAAACCTTCCACCCCTCCCATCGCCCCAAGACGGCAGGGATGAGGCAATGAAGGCTGCATGGACTAAATTCTGCAACGAGAATCCAACGCTCACGTCGCCACTGCATCGAGTGGGATTTGAAGCTGGTTACATCGCCTCACAGGGCGCAGGGAAGGAGGGCAAGCAGTCATGAAACCCAAGAAACCTATGAGTGATAAAATTTTAAAGTGGATTGAATCCAAGGAAAAGATTGCTTCCTCGGCGGCGGAAGGGCCTTGGTATGTAGCAAAAGAAGGTCTTGGGAATCGTGGAAAATTCCCAACGGTGTATGCGACCAACACGGACCTCAACTACATCTGTCAATGTGCTGATGGATTGAACATTAGTCCGACCCTCAACCAAGAGAACGCCGCCTTCATCGCCGACTCCCGCACCACCACGCCACTGGCTTTGGAGATTGCGAGACTGGCGGTGGAGGCTTTGGAGATCGCGAAGGATGGAATTGTTCCTTTAAGCAGAGAGCCGCTGTCAAAGCCTCTTACCACCCAGCAATGGTTGATCGAAAATGCTGAAGAAACCCTGCGCAAAATCCAAACCTTGATCGAGTCATGAAACTTGTCGGCATACTCATCTGCAAAGTCTGCCTGCTGCTCTGCCGTTTCGCCCGCTGGATCGCAGTGAAGGGAGATTGGCCTGAATGCCTCAATGAGGCCAACCAACTTCGCAGAAAAACCTACGAATATTTAGCCGAACTAAGAAAGCCATGACAACCAATCCCGACCCCACACCGACACCGAGAACTGACGCGGCGGAATTTGATTGCGCCATGTGCGCAGTCTTGCGTCCAACGGTTCATTCCAGTTTCGCCCGCAAATTGGAGCGCGAACTTGATACCGTCTATGGAAAGCTATGCGCCGCCAACCTTCTCCTCGAAGCCGAGAAACAACGACGTATGGCAGCAGAACTCGCCCACGAGACAGACTGTGGACTGCTTCAGGCCAAACTCGCCGCGATGGAGGCGGAGCGTGACCGTGAAACAGAGTTCTGTATGGGCCTTGCTATGGTCGGCCCTGACGCCATTAAGGAGAAGTTTCAGGAGGCTGCGGCGCTGAAGAAGGAACTCGAAGCATTGAAGGCTGAAAGGTCAGCCGCTCCATCGGGAAGCGCGGAGGATGTGGCGAAAGCCATTGCAGACGCCATCTACTCAAAATATCATTTGCTTCCAAAGTTCAATCCTCCAAACGTTTGCACGGTTAACGTTTGGCCTGCTGACTTCGCTCCCATCATCGTGCCAAAGCTCGCGCCGTTCTTTAATAGAACCGACAAAACAGAGGAGTGATTGACAATTATACGTTTAACTGATATTTTGGAGGCAAATGAATGAAAAAGAAAAATCCACATGCTCAGGCCCTTGGGAGAATGGGAAAAGGAAAACCAAAAAAAATCTCCTCGCAAGAATCCGCCAAAAGACGGGACCGAATGGCCGCAGCACGAAGCCGGCGGTGGAAAGATTCCACAAATACTACATCAAAACCGAATCAGGATGCTGGGAGTGGATCAAATACCTGAATAGGGATGGCTACGGAACTCTTTCAGTTCTCAATGAAGAAGAGAGGGCGCATCGAATTTCTTACGTCATACACCATGGAGAAATACCCGATGGACTTTTAGTGTGCCACACCTGCGACAATAGGAAATGTGTAAACCCTGACCATTTGTTTCTTGGGACGGATGAGGAAAACCTCAAGGACATGGCCAAAAAAGGCAGGGCGAGAAATGCGGCCATGATGAAGACTTCGTGCAAGCGTGGTCATCCTTTTTCTGAGGAGAATACCTACCGTTTCACGCTTCATGGTCGTCCTCGACGAAAATGCAGAACTTGCATGGAAATAAACCGAAACAACAAATTCACTCAATGAAGACATACGAAGAACTTTTGGCTGAACTTGCCAAGGAAAAGGACAAGGTAAAGCGCGCCTGCCAAGATTGGGCCGAGACTGATACCAACATCAAGGAGACGTGTGCCAAGCATGGCATCGCAGATGCTCATCCGAAAGAGTTTAATGCCTTCAAGACTGCCGAAGAATGCGTGGATGAATTATCGGCTAAACTTACGAAGGCCGAATCCCGCTGCGAGGCTTTGAGGGAGTGTTTGAAGGGATGTGTGGAGGCGTTGGAACGGTATCCTGAACAGCCTGAAAATGGAAGAGACCTTGTAGCGGAAGCCATTGAGGCCGCCACGGCACTGCTGGGAGACGGGGAAGGCCGGAGGCCGTTCGCGGACCCAAGCGGCCAAAACGAGCCCAAAGGAACTGACGCTGGAGGTCAGTCGTGAAAAGAACCCCGCTTCTGCGCAAAACCCGTCTCAAACACTCTAATCCTGATGAACACGAACGCGCCTACAAAGCATTGCGGGCAAGACAGAAGAAGGATGGATGGGTGATCTGTGGGGAGACAGGACAGACCGTTCCCTATTCCTCCCGAGAACCCCATCACATCAACCGCCGTCTGGGAAAGAACGTCCTGATTTTCACCTGCATTTCCCAAGGTCTTCACCACTGGATCGAAAACCACTCAAAAAAGGCCCGAGAGCTTGGCTGGCTGAGAAACGAGGGTCAGGGATACCCGATTAACCGGACGCAGCCAAAGCCTTGGAAACACTGCTACAACGAAGAACTACTGAACCACTAAACCACATCATCATGAACAACAACGGCCATTGGTATCGAACAAACGGAGAACCCTGCTTTGAAGTCCCCAACAAATCCAAGGGAGGAATGCGCCCCACCACATTGAAGGATGCCAAGACCCTTGGGCTCCTGCCATCAGTGACTACTTGCTTCAAAGTTTTAGCCCGTCCCGAACTGGAGAACTGGAAACATCGTCAGGTGGCTCTTGCTGCCCTCACCTTCCCCCACGCGCCCGGAGAGGATGACCAAGCCTTCATCGAAAGGGTGATCGTGGACGCCTTTGAGCAGGTGCAGGACGCGGCAGACTTGGGAACGCAAATCCACAAGGCCATTGAACTGCATTTTGAGGGCCAAGGATACGCTCCAGAGATGAAACCCTACGTGGAGGCGGTTGATTCTCTCCTGCGCTCTGAGGGCGTTTCTGTGCATCAGAATGAGATTCGTGTGGTGGGGGAAGGGTATGCCGGAACCACGGATGCTGCGGGAGAGAAAGGCGGGAAGTCCTGCATTGTGGATTTCAAGAGCCGTAAGACCAAAGCAGGGCAGAAATGCACGCCTTGGAGCACCGAACCAATCCAGATCGCAGCCTACGCCAACCCATGGGGAGCGAAGATTGGAGCCAACCTCTACATCTCCACCACCGAACCGGGAAGGGTTGAGATTGTCTGGTATGACGAGGAGACGCTGAAGAAGGCGTGGGAAGCGTTTACGCACATCCAATGGCTGTGGAGTTACCAGAACGACTACTGGCCGAAGAATAATTGAATTATTCCTGTTGACTCTACCAACCGCTTCGTGCAATAGTCTCGCATGGATCACAAGGAATTTTCCAGCAAGGGTGGCAAGTCCACCTCTGAAGCCAAGAAGAAAGCCGCAAGGGAAAACTGGAAGAAGGCCCAAGCAGCACTGAAGAAAATCAACAAAGCCAAGGTTGTCGTGAAAGCCTTGGGCAAGAAATCCTGAACCACCACACGGAAATGAAATCCACCGAAACAGCCAAAGCCATCCTCACCTTGGCGGGTGAAGGGGAATTACCTGACAACATAGACAAGGACAAGCTGATTAAGGATATGGCTTGGTGCCTCCTCGAATCAATTGAAGGCTTGGAAGCCTACTGCGACTGTTCTGATGGCTGTTCCTGTGGGGACGGTTGGGGTCATAGTCCTTCCCGTGAAGCCTTGGAATACATCCAAAAGAAAATCAAGGTATGAACAAATCCCAATTACACGATGGCTTGGTCCTTAAACAGATTCAAGCGCCTCAAGCGAGAATGACGCTTCTGTCCCACGAAAAGACCCGTTGGCTCTGTGAGTATGAAGACGGTCATCGGGTTTATTGGAGCCAATCCCACATTCTTAAATACTACACGCTGCCATGACGAAAGAGCTTCTTTTGGAAATCTGGAACGCTGCTTGGCAGTGTGGATACGACAATGGATCAAGCAATCAGCTTGCTGCTTCATGGGGAGAGCAGCCTAAGCATCCCATGATTCCAGAAGAGGCTTGGAAACGCTACGTCACGGAAACGCCAGAAGAATGGGAAGACATTGAATTTTGGAGAAGTATTTAGCATGAAAATTATCGCTACAGACAACCAAAACCGAGACGGAGTTGACGATCTTCTGGTCGCCGAGAATGTCGATGATCGTTGGGCGATAATTATCGCAGATGCTTTGAATAAATCTCTCTGCACATCAAACCAATCTTCCAAGTTTTTCAGGGCCGTAGAAGACGACCATAAACTTTACAAGTTTGAGCCATGACAAAAGACTCACTGGAACGGGCGGTTTCTGCTCTTGAATTCCGAATCGATACTGTTTCGGAAGACCTCAGAGCCGGAAGCATGAAAGGGCACATCCAAAAACTGGTCGAGACTGGTCTTGAAAACGACCGGAAAGCCTTGGCTGAAATTAAATCTCACCTCGAATCCCAGAATTACCACGGACCCGGTTGATATGCTCCTCTTCTTTTCTGGCTTTGTCACTGCCGTCCTCTTGATGATCCTAGTTCTCTGGATCGGCTCAAACAACTTCAACCCATTCAGATAAATGAAAACGTCTGAGACGCTTCCAAAGAACGATGATCCCGTTCTCGTCCTTTATAAGGGAGAATGGAGAATTGGTTCACTTCGCTGGGAACGACCCTCTTGGGAAGACACATGGCAAGCCTTCCAGTATTGGGATGATCCGCACAACGACGGGCAGGATTGGGAATGGAATGATGTTACGGATTGGCAAGAACTTCCCGTGACGCCTTCACCCCTGACAACCACCGTCAGTTCCCACGGCCCCGTTTCGGACTGTGTAGAACGCGAAGGCGCAGCTTCCCAACTCCCCACAAAACACTCCTTATTGGTCCTCTGCTCCTCCATCCAGTCAGCCGACACCCCTCTCTGCCACAAGGCAGCCCACTACAGATACAGACAACTCACCCTCCTCCTCAAGGAACACGGCCATGACATGGAGGTCTTTGCCGAGATGGAGCGCATCTCCACCCTGAAGGGGTTTTGGCCGGAACAATCAACCTGAACACCACATGAACGAAGCACCACAGAAAACACTCGCCCAAGCCCTCCTTGAGGCCCAGAAGAAGATCGGAGCCGCCACCAAAGGAGCAGCCAACCCATTCTTCAAATCCCACTACGCCGACCTTGGAAGCGTCATGGAAGCCTGCAAAGGACCGTGCAACGATGAAGGCATCACCATCCTCCAACCTTTGGGATGCGACCAATACGGGGAATACATCGAAACCACCCTGCTTCACGTCTCAGGGGAAAAGATCGTGTCCCGCATGAGGATTCAACCTCCCCAGCGCATGGTTTCCGCTTCCAAACCCAAGGGCGCAGGAGACGATTGGGTTCCTCCCTTTGATCCCTACCTCGCCCCAGACCCCCAAGCCCAAGGCTCTGCCATTTCCTACGCACGCCGCTACAGCCTCCAGTCCCTCCTGTTCATCCCTGCCAAGGACGATGACGGGGAAGGAGCCATGCAGCGCAAAGACGACTCTTCATCATCCAAAGACGGGTGGTAAAATACAAACCAAAACAGACACAACACCATGAGTGATAAGCAATACGATGAAACAAACCGCTGCACCCTTTGGATGCAGGAAGACAAGAAAAACCCCAAGGCCCCAGATTTCAGCGGAACCGTCAATGTGAACGGAACTGATTTCCGACTCAGCCTTTGGAAGAAAAAGACCAACAGCGGGAAGAAAATCCTTTCCGGCTCTGTCCAACCCGCAGAAGCGAAGACCGTGAGCAAAAGCGCCTCCAGACCTCAACAGGAGGAGTCTGACGACATTCCTTGGTGAGCAAAAGGAATGGTGGAGGTTCACGAGTTCGCAACATAATTCGTGGCCTCCACTCTCCGAGATTGAGCAATACATTGAGAGAACCTTTGAACCACCACCATGAACGAATCACCTGAACAAAAACCAATCATCTGGACAATTGAAGAAGGAATTTCCTTTGTCCGAAAACTCGAAGACCACCTTCGTGACAAAGGATTCCACGTCGCACTGAGCGGTGGAGTTCTTTGGAGAGGGTCATCTACCAAAGACTTGGACGTTATTCTTTATCCGCATCAGTCTGATGGATGTTCTTTCGACTATAAACTCAAACCCCTTCTTGAAGGGTTGATCGACTCGGAATGGAAGGAGGCGGATCACGAGGAATACGGGGACGCCAAACTCGTTATGAAAGCGACGGTTGGAGGCAAAACAGTGGACTTCTTCCTGCTCCAATAGCCATGAATGACCTAAAGGCCATCGACATCAAAAATTGCGAAGTCGGACCCGTGACTTCCATGAAGGATGCCAGCGTAAAATTCGTGATTTACTCGCCGGAGCTTCGACCCAGCGAGGCGGGCGCGCTGATGCAATTTCACGGTAAGGCATGTCAGGTAGCCCTGATTCCGCACGATGTGGAGGAGTTCGAGTGCATTGAAGTAACGACCGAACGTGAAGTGAAGTCCACCTCACAGAGGCTCTACAACGTCCTCTACATGATCCATAAGACCAATCCCGAGTATCAGAACGTGCCCTTCGAGGTGTGGAGGCTCCAGAAGATGGAGGCTCTGATTGAGAAATTGAAGAAGCAGATCAAGGAAGCCTGAAGACTTTCTATCCCCTGCGCCTGTTCCGTGGACAGAACGGCGTGCCCGCATACAATTCGGTGTGGCGCAGGTGGATGGATTTTTTAAGCCAAAAATTTCTCGAACCTTAGAGTGAGGCTTAGTATTTTATCAGGAATTTGTTTTGACCTGTTAACCTAACTCTGTTTAAAATGTTAACAATGTATGCCAAGCTCTTTTCTCGGATCACGGAGTCTTCGCTGATGGAAGAATCGATTCCTACCCGCTACGTCTTCATGATGATGCTGGCGATTGCCGACCCAAAGGGTTATGTGATCGGGACGGACATCGCCATTGCGAGACGCATCAATCTGACTGTCGATGAGTTCCAAAAGGCCCTGAAGCCTCTAATGGCCCCCGATGAGCATTCCAACAGTAAGGAGTTCGACGGGCGAAGAGTCATCCAAAGCGATGGGGAAAGAGGCTATTATCTGGTCAATTATTTGACCTACAAAGGATTGTTCGATGAGGATGGAAGACGCTCCTACATGCGGGAGTATATGAGGGAGCGACGCCTCAAAGAGAAGGGGTTAGACGAATCTGTTAGCGTTGTTAATGTTAACGGTAAACAGTCGTTAGCTGCGTTAACACAAGGAGAAGGAGAGGAAGAGGTAAAAGAAGAAGAGAGAAAAGAGGCTGCGCCTCCCTCCTCCCCTGATTTTTTCCTGCAAGTTTGGAATTCCTGTTCTGCCTTCTCTAAGATTCGCAGTCTCACCGAAAATCGACGGAGGGCTTGGAAGGCCAGAATGTCCGATCAGTTCTTTCGGGAAAATTGGCAAACAGCCTTTCAAACCATGCAGGCGCTTCCGTTCTGCCTTGGTCAGAATGCTCGGGGGTGGAAGGCGGATGCCGACTGGTTTCTCAAGCCCGATTCAGTCGCTCGAATCATGGAGGGTAAATACGGCTCGTCCGAACCTGAAGTAAAAGAATCCCCTGATCTTGCCTTGCAGGCCCCAGAGGATCGGGACTGGACTATCGCCCAAGAGTTCCGCAAACGTCTCGCCCAGATGCAGGAGGTTGTCCATGAAGGTTGAGATTTCCGAAATATCCCGTCGTCTTGCCGATCAGGTTCACTCCATCGCAGCCATGCTGCTGCCGGGAGGGAAGCAATCAGGGGCGATGTGGAAGGCTGGAGACCTCAACGGCGGTGCAGGCAAGAGCGTTGTCGTTCACCTCTCAGGCTCCAAAATGGGAAGATGGGCGGAATACGCCGACAGTGAATCCAATGACACCAGAGGCGACCTGATAGACCTTTGGCGCGTCACAAAGGGCATTACAGCCGCTCAGGCGATTCGGGAGGCAAAACAGCACCTCGGAATTTACGATGCGTCAGAACGCCCCAAAACGGCCAAATACACCCTTCCCACATCCAATGGCTGCCATCCTCCAAATCCAAAAGGGGCAGCCATGCTCTACATGACGGAGAAGCGGTTGATTCTGGAATCGACCCTGAAAGCCTACAAGGTGCAGGTTCAACCTGAGAAAAAGGCCATCGTCTTCCCCTGCTACTCCCCAGACGGAACGCTCATCAACCGTTCCTACCGGACGCTGGAAAAGAACATCTGGCAGGAAACGGGATGCGCCCCATGTCTTTTCGGGTGGCAAAGCCTGACCGATTCAGTTTACCAATCGGGGAAAATCTGCATCACCGAAGGCCAGTTTGATGCCATGACCATGCACCAATGGGGGATTCCCTGCCTGTCGATCCCAAACGGATCAGGGCAGTCATGGGTGGAGTATTCATGGGAAGACCTTGAGATTTTCCAGACCATCTACCTCGCCTTCGACAAGGACGGTTCAGGAGCCAAAAACGCGGAAGGAATCGCTGAAAAATTGGGAAAACACCGCTGTTTGATCGTGTCTTTCCCCCACAAGGACGCCAACGACTGCCTGAAGCAGGGATGCACAGCGAAAGAGGCCAAGGAGTGGATCGCTTCAGCCAAGCCTTTCCAGATCAAAAACTTGGTCATGGGAGACCAGATGGCTGACAGGGTGGTGGAGGAGATGAGGCCCAAACCTACAGCCTTCACCCTTCCCATGTTCAAGATCGAATGGCCCAAGAGAGGGCTCTACTTCCGCCCAAGAGAGGTGACAGTCTGGACAGGTCCAACCAGCGCAGGAAAGAGCACCTTCCTGAACTTCCTGATCGTGGCCTACATCCTGAGCATGTCCAAGGTCTTCGTGGCCTCCATGGAAATGCTGGCTGAGACAAATATCGCCCAGATGGTTTCCTCCTCCATGGAGTCATCTCCAGATGAGCCAATCATCCGCTCTTTCGTGAAGGAGTTTGGGAAATACATGGCCTTTGCAGACCTTGTGGGGGAGATCAAATCCAAGGAGCTTTTGGAGATGATGTGGTATTGCCATCGGGTCCAAGGAATCAACGTCTTCTTCATCGACTCCCTGATGAAGATTGCTGACTTGGAGGAGGACTTTCCGGCACAAGGTGAGTTCTTTAACACCCTGACAAAGTTCGCCATCCAGACAGGCTCTCATGTTCATCTAGTGGCCCACGCCAAGAAGGTCAAGGCAGGGGAAAGAGTTGTCGCCAACGACGTGAAGGGAAGCAGTCTCATCATCAACCAAGCCATGAATGTGGTCGCCATCACCCGCAACCACAAGAAAGACCTGATGCGCAAGGAGGGAACACTTACTCCCATGCAGGAAATGGAAATGCACGACACCGAGATCACGGTGGAGAAGCAGAGGGCCAGCGGATGGGTGGGCAGCTACCTGCTCAAATTCAATCCAAGAGACTACACTTACACCAAAAAATGAACTACACCCTCCGAGTCTCCAAGGAATGCCAGAACTGTGCCCATGGGCAAGTTCCACGGAAACAGATTGTGGCCCATGTCTGGTGTGACAAATGGAACCGTCCCATGTTGATGACTAAGAAATGTGAATGCATAACCCCACGCTCCAGATGAAATTGATTTTTACCATTGTTGACCATGGCTACGCCCTGCATTTCCAAGACGGAGATGTCATCAAAACCTCCTACGTTCTGGAAGTCCCGAACGAGTCACTTCCCATGAAGGTGAGAAAATTCGTCACTGATCCCGAATGGCGCTGTCATCAAAACATCACTGTCTCCATGGTCGATGAATGGAGTGAACAGGAAACCGGGGAAGAACCAGTTGAAGAAAAGGACTTTCTACGCCCATGATCCCTCATCCCAAACTACCGCTCGCCGACCAAGAACGCGCCGAACTCCTCATCGCCATCGCCTACGATCCCAAAAGGATTCCCGCCATCAAGAGGAAGTATCGGAACTACCGGGAGGCCGAATTTCCGGGATACATGAAGCAATACGAGAAGGACTTTGAGGCTTGGCTTCAGGAAGCCGATCACACACCACACCGCCACGAATAGCCATGCTCTACGCAGGAATCGACAATGGTTTGAGCGGCGCAATCGCCTTCTTGGACTCCACTCCATGTTCAAAACCCTTCGACATGAGGCCCCTGCCCCTACAGAGCGTCGGGAAAAGACAGGAAGTGGACGTAGTAAAGCTCTGGGAATTTATTATCCCAAGAATTAGCACGGGTAACATTGAGACTGTCCGCTGGGCTCATACCAGCCAGATCACCGTCATCATCGAAGAGTGCTCCTACCACCAGCCCAGTCATGCCGCGATGCGCTCCCAAGCCCTTTCTTATGGAAAACTCACCGCCCTTCTTGAGATCAAAGGGATGCGCTTCATCGCCGTGCAGGCCCAGAAATGGCAGAAGGACTTGCTGGGCAAACTTCCTGCCGGAACCACCAAGGAGGCTGCTCTTGGCCTTGCAAGGCGTCTCTGGCCTTCCGAAACCTTCATCCCTGAGGGATGTCGGAAGGTGAGCGATGGGCTCGTTGACGCAGCCCTGCTTTGCGAATACGCCCGAAGGAACAATCTCTAATTTACCCCTGAGCCCTTCCAAATCCACACAACTCAAATGAAAGCCGAAATACAGACCATATTCGCCCGTCATTTCACCCACGCCCAAGGAACCGAGCCCTGCGCACAGTTCGTCTGTGGAAGGTGGTATCTGCCACGGGACAAAGACAGCCTTGACCTTATGATGCAGGAAGTGGACGAGTTCTTTGAAGCAGAAATCGCAGAACTTGAAGAGGAATTAGCGTCATGAACTGGACCATCGAAACCATCACCAAGGAAGGAATCGACAAGGCTGGCTACGGCAAGGTCGTCTCCACCACCGTCCTGTTCTACAGGGGACAGGAAATGATGAGGAAGGAAGGTCCGAACGGCAGGCAGATTCTCCATGATCTGGCAGAGCAATACAACGCTTCAGGGAAGACGGTGAAGCTGGGTCCAACCTGCATGGCTGATCTGGAACCCAAAGATCGTGAAGCAGCGATCAAGAAGTTGGCGAACAACGCTCAGGAGGCGTTGCCGTTGATTCTTTCGCCGGACGAGAACATGAAAGCCAAAAGAAAATGGAAGGGTGAAAGCTATGACGGCTGAACAATTTCGCAATTTGAAGGTCGGAGACAAAATCTTCCGCTCAGGCAGACTTTACCCATTTGTGGTGATGGAGATTTCCACAGACTCCATTGGAGTGGCCCAAGTCAAATCCCTTACCCTGTCAGATGTCTCGGAGTGGTCCTTGGAAACTCCGAAGGAGCTTCTTGGTCCCGGTAGAGCTTTCGGACCCGTTCAACCTGACGTAGCGCCCTTTCCGATGATCTAGCCATGATTGCTGATATTTCGATTCTCAGACCAAGCGTGATTTATGGGACATGTTTGGATTTTGACCTCCATCTTCATAATTGCGCTGCTACAGCGTGTTGCGCTTCAATCTGGTATGGCAATCCTTCCAAGGAAGACCGGAAGGCTAAGCGTTATCGATTGGGAATGGAACGCGCCAAAGCCTCTTGGAAACCTTTTAATGAGAAGGTTGTGGACGCAAGGGTTCCGGTCCTTTTACCAATCAGGATTGATCCACGAATCAGCAATGTTCGCAAACTCGCCTTCCAGCGGAAACGCAAGCACCTGATGAAAAAGTTGAAACGATTGAGCGTCCAGCGTCAGCACAGCGGGTCATAAACACCCCTGAAGAACTCGAATGTCCTTCGGACTTCCCCAATGAGATGGTCATTACCCCCACCCCTCCGCAAGTGCCCCTTCTGCCACAAGGAGCACAGCAGGCTCAGGACAGATTTTTGCAGTTCCAAATGTCATGAAGATGACCGTAACCTCAGGAGACGACTTGGGAGGGCCGAAGGCCGTTCCCGAACCCCACAGGCCGAAACGGACCAGAATGGGTTGACGTAGAACCAAACAGACGAACATGAAACGAGAATGTGAAATTTGCGGAGGAAGGGTTTTCAATCTTAATCCTCGAACCACCACATGCAGCCCTAGATGCACAAAAATGAAGCATTGCGTCTTTTTCACAAACGGTGAAGGCTGCGCCAAACGGGAGAAATGCACCTGTATTGACGTTCCTCTTGATCTTCCCGACTGTCGCCCTCTACAAAACACTGGAGGATACATCCAATGAACCGTCGCTCACTCTTCAAATCATTCCTCTCCACCGCAGCCGCCATCACCGCCGCAAGTGCGATGGAGTGCTTGGGGTTGGCAAGACTTGAGACTCCAAAACCTCTGGTATTTCTAACCGATGAATGGCAGGAATTTGAAGCCATCATCTGGGAAACCTACCGTGATATGCAAAAGGAGAAGATGTGGGACTTTATCCTGCATGGTGAGGTCGTCACAGACTGGCCTATTTTCCTTCCAGAAACGCCTTCTGGCGCGTCGGACGTTCTGGACAGCCTGAATCGCGTCCAGTCAATTTGAA
>Ga0207667_10001755_pt1 | contig 27283 bp, 45 predicted proteins | sample KBSCornC52_FD_184301 | JGI IMG/M metagenome (GOLD analysis project Ga0207667, IMG submission 184301) | Corn rhizosphere microbial communities from Kellogg Biological Station, Michigan, USA - KBS Corn C5-2 (SPAdes) (version 2) | ecosystem: Host-associated > Plants > Roots > Rhizosphere > Soil ...
GCTGAAATGGATTGGACACGCTTTTTAGAAGAAAATAACATCCACTATGTCACCAGAGGCCCGAATACCAAACGTGGCGAAGTGTCCATTCAGTGCCCCATGTGTGGCGCTGACGACCCATCTGAGCATCTTGGCATCAACCTAAAAACCGGGAAATGGGGTTGTCACCGCGACTCAGGTCACCGTGGCAAAGCCCCCCGTACCCTGATTAAAGCCCTATTGGGCTGCTCCAGCCCTCAGGCTGGCTCCATAGTCAAGCAATACAGCCACAGCGACCCTGACACGTTGGAGGCGGCACTGGCGGTGCTTGAGGCTGACGCCAATGGGAACGTTGCTCATGAGGAGGACGTTGCGCGCAAGGCCAAGCATCAGGCGCTGGGCCCTCAGTTCGATGATTTTTACCACATCAAGTCACGTGGCATCACCAAACGCTTCTTCACCTATTTGATGGAGCGCGGCTATGATGACCCTCAGGAAATAATCAAGCGCTACGAACTGCGCTGCGCCATGACTGGCCGATACAAGGATAGGATCATCATACCTGTCAGGCACAGCGGTGAACTGATGGGCTGGACCAGCCGAGCCATTGGCAACCCCAAGAACGCGCCGCGTTACTTGGCATCCTCAGATGAGGTAAAGGTCACGGTATTCAACTATGACCAGATTAAAGAGGGCGGTGAGCGCCTGTTCATTGTTGAGGGCCCGTTTGACGCCATCAAAATGGATTCATTTGGTGTGGGTGACATGGACGGCGATGACGTTAATTATAGAGCTACCTGCACCTTTGGCACATCACCCACCATCAGCCAATTGGCCCTTCTCAGGAACTTGACTAAACGATATAATAAAACATTCGTTCTGTTTGACAAAGGTGCTGACGGCCCCGCCAACACACTGGCTGAGTGGGTCGGTGCAGACATGGCATATCTTCCCTCTGATTTTGATGACCCCGGTGAATTAGGATATGACGAGCTTAATTTGCTTGCTGGGAAGACATACAATGGTGTTTTAAACATCTGGCGAAATTATGAAAAATTGCAGTTGCAACAATGGAACATGATTTGGTCTGATAGTCGCAAAAAGCGGCGCTAGAGGGTATTGCATCTAAAACAACTCTTTGCCAACTTTGCGCCCCACCATCACCATACTTCCAAGGGGCTCAAATGCAAAAAGTGCATCGTAAGCGTGCCGTCCTGTCTTGGCGGCCTGAATGGTCAACCCCAATTGAGAAATGGACAGCCTACCAAATCAGCAAAAATCTGTGGCGCTTTGATCGCATGGATGGGCCTGATGACTTGATGCAACAGGCCCGAATACTGTTCTGGGAATTAGGTCAGAAGTATCCAACCGTGGAAGATCCACGCCACTTTTTCGCCCTCTACAAAACATCACTATTGCGACGCTTCATTGACAAGGCCCGTACCCGGCAGCGGTCAGCAATTGACCACCTTGTCAATGCCGAAGACCTCACTATTGAGGAGGAGGGTGTGCCCTCCAATGCCGGGCATCTATCATTGATCCTCCAAGAAATGCCAGATGAGCTAAAAACAGTTCTACACGCCTTGACGTCTGGGCGGGTTAGGCGCAGGTTGGATAGACCACCGGTTACTTCTACGCGTCAACGGGAAAACCACAACATGCGTCTCAAGCGGCGCTTCTCACTGACCTTGGATGATCCTGTGGGAGAACTCAAGAACTACCTTCTCAACATTTAATCCCAGAGGGCACAATGCACGCTATTGAACGTGAACTTATCAAGGTTACTGGCTACAAATCGCGAGCCAAGTTTGATGACCGGCAGGACTACCTGAGCTCCATCCTCAACGCCGTTGGCAAATTGACAGATGATGATTTCGACAACCTGTCTGACGAAGCAGCGGCTTGGGCCAATGCGGCAGTAGAAGCCAAGAACTCAAGAAATCAGGAACTGCCTGACTTCGACGAGGTTGATCCTGAAGAAGCTTCTGAGGATGATGAAGCTGAGGAAGACGCTGAGTCTGAGGACGAGACTGAGGAGGACGCTGATGATGAATCCGCCGAGGATGATTCTGAGGCTGAGGAGGATAGTGAAGACGACGGTGCTGACGGTGCAGCTGATGATGGTGCTGATGATGCTGCCGATTCTGATTCCGATGATGGTGTATCCGAGGACGATGAGCCTGAGGAAAAGCCAGCCAAAAAGGCTTCCAAGAAAGCCCCTGCCAAGAAGGTTGAGGCAAAGCCTGAGAAGGCTCCGGTCAAGAAGCCTGAACGCAGGCCCCCGCCGCGCCGTGGTGCCTCATCTGATGATGATGTGATCCTTGACAAGTGGGGTTGCATGGAAGGTAGCAAGAACTCACAGGCGCTTGCCCTGTTTGAGAAGGGCGCTACCACCAAGGACGTGAAAGACGCCATTGGCGGCACCTATTACAACATCCTGAAAAAGATGGTGAAGGACGGCCACAAAATGGACAAGAAGGGTGCAATGATTACCCTTGTCCACAAAGATGCTGTCAACAAAAAGGCCGCCCCTGCTAAGGCTGCACCTGCCAAAAAGGCCAAGAAGTAGTCGGGCCATGGTTGGGCCGCAGGACTTCTAAATCCACGCGGTGGGGGTTCAAGTCCCCCACCCGACGCCAATAAGGAGGTACCATGACTGAGGAAGTTCTACGTTCAGCAAAGCTGTGCAGGAAGAAACTTCATTTAGTTCATGGTGACAACATCTTGCTCAGTCGTTATCCAGATGGATACACCATTAAAAGATGCAGGGCATGCAATAATGAGCGCATGAAGAACTACATGCGCAGGGTTCGTGACAGGAAATTGAAAGCAAAGGAGGTAAACAACATGGCTTAGATTACCACGAGGACCGCCTGAACTGAAGGTTACGCGTACCTTCAACAATTAACCTTCAGGAAGATCAACATGAGATCACATCTACAGATAAAAGTTTTCTCGCTGACTGCCGAAATGACGTACATCAGGCGTCAAGAGGAAAAATGGAAGTCAAGGGCTAGACGTGCCAGAGAAAAGGGTCGTGACGATAGTTACGCTTTCAAGAATTTCTGGTCACAACGTGGACACCGTACCTTCTTGAAAGGCCAAGCCCGCACTGCGCATCTTGCTCACGGCTTCCTCAGAGGTCAACCGTATTCAGCTATGGAGCGGATTTGCTATGGGCCCCTCAAGGGATATGGCAGCACCGAGCCCAACTGGGACGCCGTTTCAACTACGGTTGAACGCTTTACCAAGGACGACACTGACCCTCAGGGCACCATGCAGCGCTTTTCTGAGTGGCTGACTGATGCCAAGGTTTGGTACGAGGGTAATGAGAAGCGTATCAAGGAAATGGTGGCCGCACAGGTGGCGGCTGCTACTGCGAAGAGACTAGCCGCCAAGGAATAAGCCAAATTGGGTGACTGGCCAGAGTATGGCGTAGCCGGTCACCCAACCCATCTGGTGCATCACATGAAGCCCCGACAACGACAGACATGCAAATATGGCCACGCCATGACTAGGGGCAATGTCATCATTTCAAGTAAAGGGAAGCGGCGATGCCGATATTGTTACAACGAATGGTGTCGGCTGCGTTATAAGAACAATCCGGATTACCGTGAGAAACGATTAGCACGTTATCACTTGAAGAAATCACCTGAACTCAAGATGACGGATGTAACTGTAACCGACATCTAAAGTACCCAACGTATGTGGGTGTGTTGGGTTTTACCATTGACACCCTTTAACTGGAGCAGCGTACCCCAATGAAGAAGCTTTTATTGACCACGACTGCCTTGTTGGCCCTTACTGTGGGCGCTCAAGCGCAGAAATCCATCATGACAGGAGGTGAAAAAGGAGCGTACAACAGCACCTTTTGTCCGCCACTGCCAGCTGTCCTCGGGCAGTCAATGTTCCAAGGCTACCACTGCACTCCGTCAGATGGCACTTTGGCGAACATTGCCGGAGTGCTTGCCCGACCAACCAACATCGGGTTTGTTCAACTTGATGTATTGGCGCGCGAGATCGCCAACAAACCGGAACTGGCTAAGCAGGTTACTGTCATCAGGCAGGATATCGCCTGTGAGGGCCTGTGGATGGTCACCAAGAACGACAAGCTGAAGAACTACGGTGACGTGCTTGGCTATGCCCGGCGCATTCCGTTTGTGCTACCGGCCCAAACCAGCGGCAGCGCGGCCAGCTTCAGTTTCCTGCAATCCATCGACCCTGATGGCTTGGGCCGTGCCCCGGCTCGCAACATCAAGTACGTGCAGGATTCCACCACGGTCATCAATACCGTGGCCGCCAGCACGGACAACAGCGTCGGCTTCTTTGTGCAGTTTGCCGACCCTGAGAATGCCAATATCCGGTTGATGGTGGAAAAAGGACTGACGGTTATCCCGGTGGTGAGCCGTGAGATTGCCAATGCCAAGGTTGGTGAGAACCAGCTTTACAATGTGCAGAGCTTTGGCCTCAAGGCTGGTGGCATCTTTGTCAGCGGCGATGAGCGCGTCACCGCCTGCACCCCGGTGGCGGTTATCACTGGCAACCCTGAAGCAGCGAAGGACAACAACGCTCGTGATGATCAGAACGACCTGATCAAGGCGGTCCGTGACGTGCCTTCCTCAGCACTGCTTCCGCAGGACTCGCGGCTTGCGAACCTGCTGAAGTCGGTCAAGAAGGTTGGTGGCTCAGCACTCAATGAGATGCTGGCTGCGACTGACAAGTTCAAGAAGGCTGCTGAGTCCATGGCCAACTAACCCTTGCGAGGGCTCATAACCCAACCGCAAGATAGGACGTGAGACCAGTTTATTCTAGATCGGCGCTGGTTCTCACGTCCGCCCCTTTTCTGGAGGTTTTCATGGAATTAACTGGTTTTGTGGTAGTATGCACCATTGTTATGGCTCCAGCATGGTCGCAGTACCAAACCACATTGGTGATGACAAGAAGTCAGGGAGCATGTCACAAATATTCGAATGATCACAATGGCCGTGGCATGGTAGCTTATTCGCGCCCTCTTGAGTTACCAAGAGATGTCCGAAAATTCACTGAATTGTGTGGCCCTAAGGGCGCTGATTGTATCAACGCCATCCCGGCAGGAGATGACAAATGAATCGTTTGGCTAATATTCCCATCAAGGTTTGGTATCTGTTCTCGGTAGTGTACTGCTACATGCTTTGGAACCCGTATTACTCCTTGTGGTCATTTGTGCAGGGCGCGGCGGACCCAGCCCTCAAGGCCATTGCAATTATCTTGGCCGTCATCATTGCCGCCCTCTACCTCATTGAGGGGCACCGCAGCATGAACGTGGTCGGCATTGTGCTGTTCCTGAGCCTCACAGGCGCTGTCATGTGGCTGGCGTTCAATCACGGGGCCCGCTTCAACTATGCTGAGCTCTGGGGCCAGTGGGTTGTAGGGGCTTTCATGACGCTTGCCCTGCAAGGTGGCCGTATCTACAGGTCCATGACAGGCCGCGTGCCGGTCACCGGAACCGTGGAACACGACACAGCTGGGCACCACCATGGCTAGAGGGGCCACTTACGCTGGCCTCTCACACCAAGAGATGGTGGATAAGAAGCGCAAAAATCGAATGGATAAGATTGATGCGTTTGATCCTGCAACTCGATCATTGATACACGAATACGGCATGCCGGTAGTAGAGTGCCTGCATGCTGTTGGCGTCACGAAACCAAAACATGTGCGTCACGTAGTTGAAACTATCTTGAATGAGTTCAGCCCTACACGTGGGTCGTATTCAAGACAGGGTATCCGGACAGAGGTTGATGAATGAGACATTTCATTGAATTTTACAGTACAAAAGAAGCTTGGCTATCCATCTGGAATGAGATAGCTACTCCAACCGGGTTGATTGCATTTGCACTGGGCATGATGTTCGCCTCAACGCTGATGATGATCGGCAGACTATTGGAGAAATAAGTGCTGTTTAAAACCACCGATAAGGTCACCGGTAAGGTACTCAAAACCAGCCGCCCGCTGCTGATCAATGCGAAGGACGCTTACGTGCGCCCTTCACAGGGCAAAGATTGGTTCAGCACTACGACTACCATTTGGCAAGTGGATGAACTAATCAAGAGGCGTGTGAGGGACTGGCGTCGGCTGACAGGTGAGACCGGCCATACAGGGGCCCGTGACGGCGTGTTCCGCGCTGATCATGAGTCGGTGTACACGGGCACCCATTCAGTGTTTCCAGCCCCATTGATGGAAATGATCATCGTCAGATACGGGGGTGCACATGGTTCTTCTATACTTGATGCTTTTGCTGGCGGCCCTCCTCGCGGGTTGGTCTCTAGCATCATGGGTCATCGTTATACGGGATTCGAAATACGACAAGAACAAATAGACGAAAATGAGGCGTTGCTTAAAACCCTGAAACTGAAGGGAGCACGCTATGTCAAGGACGACGGTCGTTTTCTGGACATTGATGAGCAGTTTGATTGTGCCATTACTTGTCCACCTTATTTTGACTTAGAGGTTTACAGCGAGCAGCAAGACGACATCAGCAACTTGGGCAACTACGATGAGTTCAATGCCAGCATGTGGCTTTGTGCTCAAGCCCACCGTGAGCGGATGAAGCCCGGTGCCTTTGTGTGCATCATTGTGGGCTTGTTTCGTGACAAGCGTGGTGAACTGATTGACTTCCCAGCTGACACGGTTGAGAATTTCCGTGATGCAGGCTTCCTGTACTGGCAACATATTATCCTGTCCAAAAACTTTGCATCAGCCGCCGTCAGGGCAGGCAATGCTTGGAAGGGTCATAAATTGGTCCCACGTCATGAGAACTTGTTGATCTTCAAAACCCCTGAGTAGCCATGCACGAGCTGGAAGACAAGCTTGAGGTTGAAACGCCGCTAGGGCGCGGCAAAGCCATCTTGGTTTCTGAGTCTGACTACGACACATTTTGGACGGTCGTATTAGACGATAGCTGCGCCATTGTAACTTTCCGCCAGCACGAGCTTAAAGTGGTCCGCAACTACGGCATGGGCTGGGGCATGAGTGTTAGGGAATTGGAAGCAGTTATAAAGGCGAGCAAATGAGCATTGATCCAATCGATCTGTTGGTGATTATTGGTTTGGGTTTGATAGGTATCTTTTCTTTGAAAGCTCTATTTAGACCTGACCGCCATGAACTTAAATATGAGGAGGATGAAATGCCTGATCGTGACTTGTGTTTTGCAATCGAGAATGCTGAGCCAGATAGGGCTTTGGCTGCCAAAGTCAAATGCCTTGAGTGGGCCATCGGCATGTGTAATGACGATGCTGACAAAGCGGTTAAAGATGCTCAAAAGTTCTGGGCATTTATGTCCTTAGAACCTGAGGACAAGTAATGAACCGCGCTGAACTCGTCAAAACACTGGAACTGGTCAAGCCCGCCTTGGCCAGTAAAAATCTGGTACCCATATTCCAGTCATTCACCTTCACCACCGGTTCGGTGTCCGCCTATGACGACACCATTGCCATTGTGGGGCCGTGTGAGATTGAAGAAGCTTGTGGCATTCACGGCAACACGCTGCTGGGCATCCTGTCAAACATCAGTGCTGAAGAAGTCAGCCTTGAACTGAAAGCCGACACCGCCATCCTGAGCGCTGGCAAGTCAGTGACCAAGTTGCCGTTTGACAGTGAGGATAATTTTATCTTCAAGGAGCCTACTGGCAAATGGGACTTCAAGGTGCCGTTCACTCAATCGCTGTTTGAAGCGATGGAACTGTGCCTTGAGACTGTTTCAGTAGATGAGACACAAGCCGCGCTGCACGGTGTGACCATTGATGGCAACAAACTCTACTCCTGCAACGGTGACACCATCACCCGTGTGCAAATCAAGGAAGGCAGTAAGGGCCGCGTGCTGATGCCCACTCAGTTCTGCACCTCCGTGGTGAAGCTGTGGTCCAGCCTTGAAATGACGAAGGGCATTCTCCACTTTAATGACGAGTGGGTGTGGGCCAACTTTGAAGATTGGGCTGTCTATGGCCGCGTGCTTGTGGTTGACAACCCCATTGATTTCGAAGCGCTGATCAAGCGCACCATCAAGGATAAGGTGCCCACGCAGGCCGTGCCAGATGGGTTTTCTGAAGCCCTGTCACGGGCCCGCATTTTGGCTGACCCTGAAAGCAAAATGACTTCCGCCACGGTCAGTAAGGGCAGGCTTAAACTCACCACTGAGACTCACATGGGTGAAATCAAGGATGATCTGGCTTTCAAAGGTCACCCTGACGTGGAAGCCAATGTGAACGCCAGCCACCTGTACCGGGCCCTCCAGCACTGTGACAAGTTCGCCATTCATGAGAACTGCACCGTGTTTGAAAAGGGCACTGAAGTGCTCCAACTCGTCAGCAATATGGGCTAATGAGTTTTTTCTTCTCAGAAAAGAAACGCAAGCAAGTTGCGAAGCGGGGGGCAACCCCCGTCAAAGCCACGCAGGCAGGCAGGGCCAGCAAGGACAGCCTTACTCGGTTGGGCTGCCGCGCCTGCCCGCTTGACAAGGATAATAATTGCACCCCCAAGATGCCGCCTGAGTTGCGCGGTACCGGTGGTGTGTACTTCCTCAGTGAAGGCCCCAGTGAGCGGGATGACGAAATAGGCAAACCGTTACGTGACGCCAGCGGCGTGATGCTGCGCGGCTTGCTGGGCTCACTCAAATCAGTTGCTAGCTTCGATCAAGTCATCAGGGATTATGATCACTACAAGGAACAGCCTTCATGGGTTGCCATGGAGTGCTGCCGTGGTCTGGTGACCAAATCAATTGAAGAGGCCAAGCCCAAACTCATTGTGGGATTGGGCATCCTGCCATTGCAATGGATGCTCAACAACAGTGACATGGTAGGACTTCGTGGCCGCGTGTTTGCGGTCAAGGTAGGCAATCATTCTTGTTGGTTCATGCCCACCTATCACCCGCAACATGTCATAGACAAGGCATTTGAGGGGCAGGACCCCATCCGCAGCAAACTGGGCGTTTGCCTCAAGTTTGACCTGCAACGGGCGAACCAACTATTTGAGGACCTGCCACCGGCCCAAATTGATACCCCACAACAGGTTAGGGCGGGCGTACAGGCGTTTAATGGGTCAGGGGCGGGGCAACTAGCCAAGGTTTTAAAGCTTATCAGTGAGGCCCGCAGGGCACCTGAAAAGGCTGTTGATTTGGAAACGTTCCCCCTCAGGCCATACTCTGCCGGGGCAAAGGTGCTGACGTGCGCCCTGAGCTTTGAAAGCACCAATTTTGCCTTCGCAATTGACCACCCCAAGGCGGGTTGGAAACCTGATGAAAAGAAGGCCATCAAAGAAGCCTTACGTGATCTCCTGTCAGACAAAACCACCATCATTGCCCACAATACTCCGTTTGAAGTGGAGTGGTTTATTTATCTGCTGGGCAAAGATGTAATTTTCCATGATGTGTGGGAATGCACCATGATGCAGGCTCACTTCCTAGATGAGCGGCGTGGCAAACGCGGGGGTAATGATGAACAATTCCAGCCGAATCCTTATCAAGCGCTTGACTTTCTCGTCAAACAACATTTTGGCATCTCCTATAAGTCTCTATTTAAGCTTGATCGTAGGCATATGGACAAGGCTGATTTGGATGAGACGCTTATCTATAATGGTGCCGACACAAAATATACGCTTAGATTGTTTAAAATACAACGAACACTCCTATCAAATACTGGTCTCCGGCACGCCTACGACGAAGCTTTACCACGTCAGGTATCGGTTGCACTGATGCAATCACTGGGCATTGACATTGATCAATCCCAGAACAAGCAAATGAGGAGGTTATTGAAAAGTGAAATATCTCACATTAAGGGAAAGATATCAGGAATACCTGAGGTTAAGGATTACGTTGCTCGAAACAAAACTTTCAATCCTGCATCTCAGCCAGAAGTTATCAAAATCTTCGAAGACTACCTCAAGGTCGGAAAGCAGCTTATCAACTCAGAAGGCAAAAAGACCGTCGACAAAGGCACACTTGCCCGAATCAAGCACCCCCTAGCCAAGCACATTGACGAGTTCAGGAACCGGAGCAAGTTAAAGTCCACTTATGTGGACGTGTTCCGACTTGGTAAGGGCGCATTCATTTATCCTGACCGCAAGATACACCCTACCTGCAACACCACCTTTGCTGAAACCGGTCGGACAAGTTCGGACACGCCAAACAATCAGAACTGGCCCTCACGCAACGATAAGTGGGTCAGGCGTCAGGTGGTGGCTGCGAAGGGCTATGTACTTGTGGCCTTTGACTATGGCCAGCTGGAAGCCTGCACCGGGGCAATGTGTTCCAAGGATAAGTCCTTCGTCAAGGCCCTGTGGGAGGACTATGACATCCACATGGAGTGGGCGAAGCGCGCTGCCTACCTGCATCCAGCCTTCATAGGCGGCAAGCACATGTTGGATGACAAAGACACCATGAAGGGTTGGCGCAGCCTGATCAAGAACAAGCTGGTGTTCCCTGCCTTTTTCGGCGCAGCCAAAGAATCCATTGCTGGTTACATCCTTGACGCCACTGGCGTGGAAGTGCCGCAGCACGTCAACAACAAGCTGTTTGATGAATTCTGGACTACCTTCAATGGCTTTGGCAATTGGCAGAAGCGCCTCATGTCAGGCTACTACGAAACCGGTTACGTGGAAAGCCCCACTGGGCGCAGAAGGCATTACCCGTTGGGCCGCAGTCAGGCTATCAACTACCCAATTCAATCCGTGGCGTGTGACATCGTCTGCCGTGCCATGTGCACCCTGTCGGCAATGGCAGCTGAAACCGGCAAATGGTATTTGCATCCAATCATGAACATTCATGACGATCTGACGTTTGCTATCCCTGATGATGACAAGCTTCTTGATGAAGCCATAGAAACCATCTACCGAGTCATGTTGAACCCGTCGTATGACTTTGTGAACGTGCCCCTGTCAGTGTCTTGCTCGGTTGGCAACAATTGGCTTGAGATGACCGAAATGGGCAAATTCTGGTCACACAAGGATCTCTGATGGCTAATGTCTATATTGCTTCACTTTACAGCACCATCGAACAGATGCGTGAAGTAGCCAAACGTCTGACTGAAGCAGGTCACATCGTAACGTCACGCTGGCTTGACGGCAGTGAAGAGCACATGACTCGTGAGGCCGCAGCCTTAATGGATGTGGCTGATGTAGATTTTGCTGATGTTGTCTTATCTTTCACACTGCCTCGTAAAACCATGCACAATGGTGGTGGCAGGCATTGGGAGTTTGGCTACGCTTACGGCACCGGCAAACGGAACATCATTGTGGGCCCCAAGGGGGAGCACGTCTTTCATTACCTCCCCAGTGTTGAACACTTTGAAACGCTTGAAGAAGCGATTGGAGCCCTCTGATGCTTACTTTCGAACAAATCATTGAAGCCAACCGTACTCGCCAAAAAGAGTGGGACCCGGCCAGCGTCTTGACTTTGAGTTTCAAGGCCACGGAGCTCGCAGGTGAGATCGGTGAGGCATGCAATGTGATCAAGAAGCTTGAACGTGAGCGCCTTGGGTTGCCGGGCAGCCGCGCCACGGTGCAGGATCTCGCTGATGAATTGGCAGATGGCATCATTTGCCTGATGCTCGTCGCCATTCACCCCACCGTCAACATTGACCTTGAAGCGGCCATTATCCGCAAGTTCAACGCATCGTCAGATAAGCTGGGTTTGGAAACACGCCTGTGAACAATGATCCATATGACGTGCTCGGTATAGGCAAGGATGCCAGCCCTGAGGAAATCAAGGCTGCGTACCGGGCACGTTCAAAAGCGGCACATCCTGACGCTGGTGGCTCTGTTGAAGAGTTTCAACGGATAAAGTCCGCAAGCATGGTGCTGCTTGACCCCTCAAAGCGGAAGCAGTTCGACGAGGAAGGCATCATTGATGATGGCGGCCCCGACAACAAGGTGACGAGGGCCACTGAGCAGGTTGCCCACTTCTTCATCCATCAAGTCAACACCCAAAACAATTTGGATTACTTTGACCTGATCACCGCTGCTGAGCATCACTTCAGGGCTGAGATTGCGCACTGCAATCAACGTATTCACGAAGGCAGTGTGCAGGTAGCCAGATTTGAGAAAGCCCTGTCCAAGCTGAAGATTAAAAAGGGCAGCGGCGTCATCAAAACCATGATGACCCACCACATGGGTCAGATCAAGAAGGTGATGGCAGCCAATGAAGAGCAGATGGGCATATTCAAGATGTCCATTGCTATCTTGTCTGACTATGACTTCGAACACATAAAGCCTCAAATATTGACAAACCAACAGGCACTCAACACCAATTCAATCTTTGGGCCCGGATTTTGGGGACAGCGATGAGAATTTCTCATTGGAGAAAAAACAAAGCACTGACAATGCAGGAGGCTGTTGAACAATGCTCCCTTTCAACGGAGTCTCTCTTGGCTAATTTGCTCAAGCTCCTGATTAACAGGAATATAATTTCAAATGCCGAACTTGAAGCATTGTTTGAACATGACTTCTCAGTAGAGGACGATAAGTGACTTCCCTACATGTCAAATACCGGCCTGAGACGTTTGATGACGTGTTAGGTCAAGATACAGCCGTCCGTTCACTCAAACGTGTGGTCAAGGATAGGCGTGGCAAGACGTTTCTGTTTGTTGGGCCAGCTGGCACCGGCAAAACCACGCTGGCACGCATCCTAGCCAATGAGTTCGCCGGGCAAACAAAGACACAGGCCAACGTCATTGAGCATGACGCAGCTACCAAATCAGGAAAGGCTGATATCCAAGCCTTGGTGCAATCCACGCTGTACCGCGCCATTGGTGATAGCCCCGTCAAGTTCGTGATTATTGACGAGTGCCACAAGCTGTCATCAGACGCGTGGACCGTCTTCTTGAAGCCAACTGAAGAACCACCAGAACACGTCTACTATGCGTTTTGCACCACTGAGATGGGCAAGATACCCAAAGCCATCATTACCCGGTGCATGCGGTATGACCTGAAAGCAGTCAAGGAAGAGCTTATATTGGAGCTCCTGCTGAAGGTTGTTGATGCTGAGGGGTTTGATACCTCAGATGAAATAATTGAAGCCATAGCCGAAGGCTGTGGCGGCAGCCCACGTCAGGCATTGGTGTTCCTAGAGGCCTGCCTTGGCTGTAAAGGCCTGTCTGAGGCGCGTGAAATCATGCGCAGCCATGGCCAGAGCAAGGAATTGATTGACCTAGCGCGTTGGCTGGTGGCTGGCAAAGGCCATTCATGGGCCGAGGCTGTCAAACACCTGAAAGCCTTAGAAGGGCAAGAAGCTGAGGGCTGTCGTATAGTCCTTATGAACTACTTTGCGGCTGTCTTGCTCAAAACCACCAATGACAAGCGGGCAGCTGATCTTTTGGCGATGATGGAGTGCTTCAAAACCCCATATTACTCACCTGAGAAGCTGGCACCCTTGCTGTTCTCAGTTGGGTTGGCAATAAGGCTGGATACATGAGAAATCTGACAATCAAGGCCGTGGTCATCACGGATGGTGACAACTACTTTATCCACGGTTCAAATACTGAAACATCAGCTGAGATGTTCAAGGCCATGTCACCCATTTGGAAATTTGATCCGTCAACTGAGACGGCTCATTTCGTTGAGATTGAAATAACCCTTCCTGAACTTGAAAACGTCCAAGCATTAGAAGATGCATCCTTGGACCACAAAGTTGAAACTGACCGTGCTGACTCTGAGTGACCTGAAAGATCAATTGGCCATAGACAAATCGGTGCTGGATGATGAAGTCATCCGGCAACCGGTGCTGTTCTATACCGTCAGTGAGATGGTGACTGAAGCCATTGCTGAACGTGATGCCGCCAAGGAAGAGCTCAATTCAGTGGACGCTGACTTGGACAACCAATGGCGCAAGAAGCTGGCTAAGGAGTCAAAAAGCCGGGTAACTGATGCCGTCATTAAAAGCTGCGTCCAAACCAGCCTAGCGCATGAGAAGGCCTTTGCCGTGTGGCTTGAAGCCAAGACAAAGGCCGACAGGTTGATAGCCCTCAAGGAAGCCTTTCAGGCCCGCAGCTACATGCTGCGTGACTTGGTCGCCCTATATTCTGCCAATTACTATGAGGAAGCTTCTGTGAAGCCTACCAAGGTGCAAGAAGCTTCTCACGCCGCTGCAAACCGCGTTCGTATGTCCAATGCGAGAGCAGCAAGAGGTAAGTGATGGCAGAAGTGATTTTTGGGGTAGTTCTATCCGGTGTGGTCCTGCTTCTTGTTGGCCACTCCTTCATAGACACTATCTTCAAGAGGCAGGAGGAGATTATTAACCGCATGACGACGAAAGGTGACCTGTAATGGCTAAAGAACAGCGTAGCTTCCGCTACGAAAAGCGCAGCAAGGATTCGCTCAAAGAGCGGGCCAATATGAAGGGTGGAAATTTCGACACCTACATCAAGCCCAAGTTCAAGCAGTGGAAGCCAAAGGACGGGAAAAACCTGATCCGCATCCTGCCACCCACGTGGAAAAAGGCTGACGCGCCTTGGCAGAGCACGGCCCATTACGGTTTGGACATTTACGTCAACTTCAATATTGGCGCGGACAACCAATCGTACCTCTCACTGAGCAAGATGCAACAAGGGGATGACCCGCTTGCCGAAGCCCGGCGTGAAGCCCAAAAGGAAGGTGACAAGGACCTCGCCAAGGCGCTCAACCCGTCACAGCGAATCCTTTACTGGATCATCGACCGGCTGGATGAGGATGAAGGCCCCCTCCTCTGGGCTGCGCCTTTCACATTTGACAAGTCATTGTCAAATCTTTGCATTGACGAGGATACTAAGGAGGTGATGTTCATTGACGACCCTGAAGAGGGTTGTGATGTCCGCTTCTACAAGGAGGGCACCGGGCTCACCACCAAGTATGACCCGTCTAAGATGAAGGTGTTGAAGGAAAGCCCCATTCATGAGGATGAGGAAATTCAGGCTGACTGGCTTGATTTCATCACTGACAACCCGCTGCCGGAAACCCTCAACTTCTACAGCTACGATCACATCAACGGCACCTTCAACGGTCAGGCTGGCCGCAAAGAGGACGATGATGATGAAAAGCCGGTGCGCAGCCGCCGTGCCAAAGAACCTGATGATGACGAGGACGAAAAGCCGGCTCGCAGCAAGCGGCGCGCTGACCCTGAAGATGAACCTGAGGAGAAGCCTGCACGGTCACGTCGTAAGGCTGAGCCTGAGGATGAACCTGAGGAAAAACCGGCCCGCAGCCGCCGCAGGGCAGACCCTGAAGATGAACCTGATGACGAGCCGGATGAAAAGCCAGCCCGTTCACGGCGCAGGGCTGAGCCTGAGGATGATGAACCTGAGGAGAAGCCTGCACGTGGCAAACGCCGCGCTGAACCTGAGGACGATGAGGCTGACGAGCCCCCTCCGAAAAGCCGCCGTGGGAAGAGTGAATCTGAGGACGAGGAAGGTGGTGGCAGCCTCCGTGAGAAACTAGCTGCGAGGCGTCGCAGTCGTAACTCAGACGACGATTGAGGAACGCAAACTTGAGATACTGAGGCGGGCAGGCAAAGACCCGGTTGTCATTGACAAGCGCCCCATCGGTGAGATCATGAACGACGAAATCCCGTACCTGCGTTGGGCACGGGAAAATCAGGTGATAGTCAGGGCAGGTTACCGCACTTGGGCCGAACTGTTGAAGGAACGTTTTGATGCCAAGGATAAGTAATACCCCCAAGGAAGCAGCCAGCCCTGACTTGATCCTCGCCAACAAGCTGATAGCTGAATTCCGTCAGCTGTGGGTAGACCAACTCAAAGATGCGGGTGTGTCCCATGTGGATTATTCCCGCATCAGCCTCGTAGCCCTCAATCAACTGGCCGCCACCATAGCCGTTGATCTTGGGATGAAACCGCAACAATTCACCGCCATGTGTGGTGGGGCTTACATGGAAGCTTACAAACAGGCCCCTAAGTTCAGTTAGAGGAGAGCAACGTGATACAAGCAATTCTACTGACCACCGGGTGGTTATTTTGGGGTATTCTGGCTGTCATTATCCTTATAGACGTGCTGGCACTTTCAACCGAGGATGAAGGCATGGGCGCATGGGCCATTTTCCTGACCATGGCCGGTGCCATCCTATCAATTGGCTTCACTGACGCCTTCATTGGCGTCCAGCTGGCGTGGCTGGCTGTAGGATTTGCCCTGTACGCCATGCTTGGCGTTGTGTGGTCATTCAAGAAGTGGGTTGATTTCGTCAAGGCTCAGAAAATTCTGGCCCCTTCACGCGATAGGCCCAAGGCAGCGGACAACAAAACACGCATCGTGACATCCATGGCCTTGTGGCCGTTCCAGTTCACTTGGTGGGTATTGACTTGGCCACGGCACTTCTTCAGTTGGGCTTACACACGGCTCAGCACCGTATTCGACCGCATCACGGACCACATCTGGGATTCAAAATGATCCTTTCAGCCCAAAGCATACGCCGCCGTAAAGGCCTGATCACCCCGTTCTTTGAGCGGACAGTTACTCACGGCATGTCCTTTGGGCTGTCCAGCTGCGGGTATGACGTGCGGATAGCAGAAACTTATCTGTTGGGTGTTGGTGCTGGCGCAGGCTTCATGCTTGCATCCACCATTGAGCACTTCGACATGCCACCAAACATCGTTGGCCGCGTGCATGACAAGTCAACATGGGCCCGACGTGGACTGGCCGTTCAGAACACTATCATTGAGCCGGGTTGGCGTGGTCACCTGACCTTGGAACTGTCCAACAACGGCAATGAGCAAATCCTAATTCATGAAGGCATGCCCATCGCTCAGATCATCTTTGAGTTGCTGGATGAGCCTACGCACCAACCGTATACCGGTAAGTACCAGAACCAAGAGGCACGTCCCGTGCCAGCAAAACTTGAGGAGTGAGATGTGGCTGAATGGATTTTAACTGGAATGTTGTTGGGGTCAATTGTGACCAGCACTCACAGCGGCCAAGAAGCTTGTGAGGGCCGCAAAGCCATGCTGGCTAAGGAGAGGAACGTCACTGCGCTTGAATGCAGGCAAGTTTCGCAATTCACTACGCTTTCTTCTGGCAGTGCTATTGGCTCGTCACGGCCCTACACATGCGATAGCTCTGGGACTTGCAAGGTACAGTAATGGCTAAACGTGCGAGGGTTGCAGTTGAGAAACCCAAGAACTCATATTTCACGTCTGACAAGACGAGCATTAGTTTCGTCAGCACTGGCTGTGCTGTACTTGACTGTGCCTTGGGTGGCGGTCTCGCTTTGGGCCGCACTGCCAATGTTGTGGGCGATAAAAGTACAGCTAAGACAGGCACAGCTACAGAGGTCATGATCAACTTCGCCATCCAATACCCGGATGGCGATATTGCGTACCGGGAAACGGAAGCAGCGTGGGATGACGCCTACGCCGAGGCCATGGGCTTGCCAATGGATCGCATTGACTTTGGCAATCGTGAAGACCCCATCATCACTGTAGAAGATTTCTACAACGACTTTGACGCTTTTTGCGACAAGCAAATCAAGACCAAGCGGCCCGGTTGCTACGTGCTGGACTCATTTGACGCGCTGTCAGATGACGCTGAAATGGCGCGGGACATTGACAAGGGCTCATTTGGTGCGGCCAAGGCCAAGAAAATGAGTGAGATGTTCCGCAAGATTACCCGCAAGCAGGAAAAGGCAAACGTCCTGCTTTTCATTGTGTCTCAGGTGAGGGACAACATTGGTGCCATGTTTGGTGAGAAGCACAAGCGCAGTGGCGGCAAGGCACTGGACTTCTATGCCAGCCAAGTGTTCTGGCTTGCCCACCTTGGTATCCTGAAGCGCACCATCAACAAGGTCAGCCGCCCCTATGGCATCGAACTGAAAGCCAAGGTCAAGAAAAACAAGGTTGGCATGCCGTTCAGGGAGGCTGAGTTCAATTTTGAGTTCGGGTTTGGCATCAATGACCTTCTTGCCAGCGTCACATGGTTGAATGAGGTTGACCGGTTGGATGCTGTTGACTTGAAGAAGTCAGAGTTCAAGGAGTATGTTGCCAACATCAACAAAATGAGCAGTGAGGAGTATGCTGAGGAGCGTGCCCGTGCTGCCAAGGCTGTCAAGGAAGTATGGGCTGAGGTTGAAGAAACCCACATGCCCAAGAAAAGGAAGTACGCATGACAGAATGCAAGTGCCTTGAGAAGCTTGCTAAGTGCCTGTTTGAAGACAGTGAGACCGCAGCGGCGGTACGGTATGCTCATAACGGGTACAAACCAATGACTTGGGAAAGTCTGAACAGTCAGCAAAAGAAGCGTTGGTTTCTTCACGCTGCCGTGCAGGAATATTCGTAATGTGGGCTTTCAAAATAGTGTGCGCAGCTAGTGCGCTCAGCTGCCTTGGAACACGTGAGTACAACAATTTGTACATGTCCACTCGGACAAAGGAAGAGTGTTACAAATCTGCTGAGCAGGTAGCTCAGTGGCGAGGTTTGTGGGCGGACAAGTGGAAAATTATCTGCTATCAGACACCGCCTGTTGCAAAAAGGGATGAAACTCAATGAGCTCCTTTGTACTCGCAAGCTCTCACATGGGCCCACTGATTGTGAACGTCCGCGATGAGGGCGTCGGCGGTCAGGTGCTGGCCACTGGCACCCATGAGCCGGAAGTCATTCAGCTTGGTTGCCTTATCCTGAATGAGAAGCGCAAGCTGCGTGGTGACGGTGTGCACGCCTTGGACGTAGGGGCCAACATAGGCACCTGTACGATGGGCTGGGCCAACCACATGGCTGGTTGGGGCTCAGTCACCGCCTATGAGCCTCAGGAACGCGTCTACTACGCTCTGGCAGGCGGGATAGCCCTCAACAATGCCATGAATGCCCGTGCCATCAATGCGGTGGTGACTGAGAAGTCAGGCACCATGAAGATACCAACCCTCAATCATAGCGCTCATGCCAACTTCGGTGGCCTATCGCTTATCCCTGACGTGCAGGTAGCACCGGGGCAGCCGGTGTCATTTGATCCCAAGGATATGGTGGACGTTCAAGCCGTGGCGCTCAATGATCAGAAGGGCCGCGTTGACTTCATCAAGATGGACGTTGAGGGCATGGAGCCCATGGCGCTGGCCGGGGCACTGGAAATGATTGCCCGTGAGAAGCCGGTCATTGCAGCTGAGTTCCTCCATTGCGGGCCTCACAAAATCAGGGAGAAGGTTCCTGACTACCTGCACCTCTTGATCAACTACAACGTCTACCTCATTCACCCCGATGACAAAGTTATTTGGGATATGTTGAGAAGTCAGATCTCATATGCTTGAGAATATTCTTGCCATCGCTGCCATACTACTGATCCTTTGGTTTCTGTTGGCTAGAAGGGAGCCTTTCTGATGCGCCCCGGTGGTGGTAAGCAAAAAGGAGCCGCGTTTGAGCGCGAAGTCTGTGTCCTGCTTTCAAGGTGGTTGACCAATGGCACCAGAGAAGACGTATTTTGGCGTTCAGCCATGTCAGGTGGGCGAGCTACAGTCGGGCACAAGCGTGGCAAGCACCATTCTACCCAAGTCGGTGACATTTCATGCATCCACCCAGCCGGTCACAAGTTTAGTGATACGTTCGCCCCTGAGTGCAAGTTCTATGCGGACCTCAACTGGCAAGGGTTGCTCACGGGTAAGGGCAAGCTGTTAGATTTCTGGAACGAAATTAACACTCAAGCTAACAGGTACGGGAAGCACCCTTTCTTGGTTGCGCGGCAGAACCGCATGCCTGCTTTCGTATGTCTTGATGCAGCCGGTGTTGCCAAGCTGAAGCTGCACTCCTCAAGGTTTGTCTTGATCAGCTATCGGTACGATATGTTTATCATCGAGGCTGACAAGTTTTTTAAGAAGTGTGAACCATATGTGGTACCTAGTCGGAGACCTGCACTTCACCGATCGCGCAAGCGACTCATATAGATGGGGGATATTTCCTTGGCTTGTAAAACAGCAAGCCAAATACCAGCCTGAAGCTACCTTCCTAGCCGGTGACATAACTGATTCCAAGGATAGGCACTCAGCCACGCTGGTAAACAAGATTGTTGCTGGCCTGATCACGCTGAAACCCCCCATTTACATCGTCATGGGCAACCATGATTACCGTGACCCAAAGAACCCCTTTTTCAAGTTCTTGAGCCACATTGATGGAATTCACTTCGTGACTGAACCAACGGTCGTCAAGGCCGGTAAGCGCATGGCGCTTATCCCCCACTATAGGACGCAAGATGAATTTACCGCTGCTGTTAAGCTGGCTTGTGATGACAATCCTGATAGTTTTCTTTGTCATCAAACCTTTGATGGCGCTATAGCTGAGACAGGTGCCCGTTTGTCGGGCTTGTCAGCCTCACCCATTGAGTCTTTCAAGCCGAGGCTGGGTGTGTACGCTGGTGACGTCCACCGCCCCCAGACCCAAGGAATCGTGACCTACATAGGGTGCCCCTATCACGTGCGGTTTGGGGACAATTTTGAGCCAAGATGCATCCACGTCTGCCCATCAGGTGATGAAACCTACCCATGGTTCGATGCTCCGCGGAAATGGTCCCTGACGGTGCGGGGGCCTGAGAACATATTGAATAACAAAGAACTGCTTGAGGGCGATCAAGTCAAACTCACGGTGCAGCTGGCACGTGAGGAAACCATTGAGTGGAAGCAGGTGCGTCAAGCGGTGTTGGCTGCCTGTAAGGAACTGGGCCTTGAAGTTCACGGGGCCAAATTGGAGGTCAGCACCACCACACGACGTGAACGCTTAAAACTGGATGATCAAAATGGTAGAAGTGCTGCTGAAACATTTGATCAATTTTGCAAGTCGGAAAATGTCGCAGCGAATATCAAAAAAGTTGGAAAGGAAATCGTCGATGGCAACCCGGACGTTCTGTGATCATTGCGGCAATACCATACGTAATCCCAAAGTACTATCATTCGGTGATCTGAAGGGGGTTCTTAGTCGCAATGAAGCACAACACCGAGCCGTGATGCAGCAGGTGCAGGCTTTACATGCTAATGTGCAGTACATACCACCACAAGCAGGACCTGTCTCAGCAAAACAGTCTGGTGTGCCTGAGATAGGTGTAACACACGTTGACTTGTGCCCCACTTGCGTTCCTATTTGGCTGGAGCGCGTGAAGGCCCTTTGCAAGGCTTCGGACCCCGATGTTTGACCTTCACAGGATAACGCTGTTCAATTTCCGGTCTTACAACGGCAGCCACACTTTTGATTTCCCAACAACGGACGGCCTGTATTACTTCACAGGCCGTAATCTGTTTGAGCCTGAGTTAGGGGCCAACGGGGCAGGCAAGTCCACCATGCTGGATGCCATTACGTGGTGCCTGTACGGCTGGACCACGCGCGGCCTCAAAGCCAATGAGGTCCTTTCATGGTTCGGCGGGGTAAGCACTCACGTCGTGCTTGAACTGACCGTTGGCAAGAAGCGTTTCACAGTGAAGCGCTCACAGAAGCCCAATGGCATTTGGATAGATGATAAACCGGTTGACCAGCGTGAACTGGAGACCCATTTAGGCCTCAATTACGAGGCCTTTACGCATTCAGTCATCAGTCCGCAATTCGGTGACCCTTTCTTTGACAAGTCACCGTCTGACAAGCTGAAGCTCTTCTCAGATATCATGAAGCTAGACTACTGGCTCACCCTTAGTGATTTGACCGGCAAGATAGTCACCTCACTTGAAAATGACATTGCTGGCTTCGTCCGGGTGATTGATCAGCATGAGGGCAAGATTGAGATAGCCAAGGCTGACATTGAAATACTTGAATTGAAGGAAGCTACTTTCGAGGCTGATAAGCAAAAGCAGCTGACTGCTATCAAAGCTGAGAGCAAGGCCACGTATAAAGACGTTAAGAAGTTTGAAAAGATGGCAGAAATACAGGTTGACCTAGAGGAGGGACTCAAGGGTGAGCTGAGTGATGCCAAAAAAGATCTTGTGCGCTACAAAGCGCATGTGGATTTCATACTTGAGTCGATATCTAACGCAAACAGAGAGAAGGACCGCGCTCTCACCACACATGAGACTGCCTTGTCAGCAACCAAGCGTATGGGCTTCAAGGGATCATGCCCGCATTGTGGTCAAGAGATGGACGCCGCTCATGCCACTAGGGAAAAACAACGTAATGAACAAACGATGGCTCATTGTGGGAAGGTCATAAAAGACCAACAAACTGCGATTGAAAAACACCTGAGGGATTTGGTACGGGCCAAGGGTAACGTAGCCAAGACTGAAGAAATAATTGATGAAATAAAGGAGGAAATGCGGATTTGGGCTACCAAGCTGGAACGCGCTCAGGACGCAGCCAAGGGGGCAGCGGCCAAGTTTGATGAATTGGGTGAACGCCTTCACGCCTTGGAAAAATCAACCAACCCGCATACTGAGATGCTGGCTCGCAAGCGCACTCAATTGAAGGCTTACAAGAAGATCATTGCTGAGAGCACTGAAACCCTCAATGAATTGGAAGCTGAACGTGAGGGCTCAGTATATTGGGTGAAGGGGTTCAAGCGGATTCGCTTGTTTATCATCGAGCAAGCTTTCAGGACATTGGAAATTGAAGTCAACAACTGCCTTGCTCAGCTGGGTATGGTGGATTGGCAGGTTACCTTTGATGTTGAGCGGGAGAACAAATCTGGGGGCATCACCAAAGGTTTTGTGGTAATGATCAAAAGCCCCAGCAACAAAGAACCTGTACGTTGGGAGAACTGGTCAGGGGGTGAGACGCAACGGCTGCAATTGGCCGGTGACATGGGGTTATCCAACCTCATTATGCAGGGGGCGGGGCTCAGCAACACAATTGAGTTCTATGATGAACCTTCCACGCACCTATCGCCGGAAGGCATGATGGACTTGGCTGACTTGTTGCATGAGCGCGCCGTCAACGAGGGTAAGCGTATATGGATAGTAGACCACGCCTCAATCACCAATTTTGGCGGCTTTGAAGGCGTCATCACAGTGGAGAAAACAAAAAATGGATCAGCTATCGTTCACTCCTGACGTGGTCGTTGAGCCCGTCAGACGGGGCAAGAAAATAGTATGGACTGAAGAGGATCATAATGAAGCGTTGGAAATGTACCGCGCTGACAAGTCCATGGAAGAGATTGGCGTCAAGTTTGGCAAGTCACGCAGCGCCATAGCTGGCATCATTCACCGGGCCCGCAAGAATGGACTCCTCAATGATGTTCAATTAAAACGCAGCACGCCCAACAAGCACAAGGGCATCCCGCCGAGGCCGGAACCGGTCAAGGTAGCCAAGATGTTTTTGAAGGCCCCCGTGATGGTGGAGCCGGTCAAACCAAAGAGAATTAGATTGAGGCTGATCGACAACGATACGGCAGTGACTTTTGCTGAACTCAAGGAGTGCCACTGTCGGTGGCCGTTTGGGGAGCCGCGTCGTTCTGACTTCCGCTTCTGTGGTCAGCAGCGTCTTGATAACGATCCGTATTGTGCTGAACATAAGCGGATGTCGCTTCGGGTGTATGACAAGCAGTCATTTACTCAGCCGCGCGTGATTCGGCCAAGCTACCGTCGCTGATTTCAAATCGCCGCATACCAGCCCGTGGCTCCAGTTCATGGACCACGGGCTTTTCAATTCCATGAATAGCAGCAACACGTTTCAAGTTACTGGACAGTGACCCGTGCTCAGGTGCCAACAGCAAGATGACTTTGGGCAGCGTGAACACGGGTGACACCTTAGGCTCGCGGGTTGACTACGGTGAAGCCTGCCAGTGAGCGCACGTGGATGCGTGTCCGGTGACCACCTGAGTTGGGGTCATAGGCAAGTACCTTCCCGTTACCCAGAACCTGCTCAATAGCGAACACATGCCCTCTACGGGCCGCCGCCATGCCGGGGGCCGGGGCAGCGCGCGGGAAGCGCAGCCAGTTGGCAGCCACCCACAGGGACCGAATCGGGGCACCCAACAGCCTTACAGCCACGCCACAGCCACAGAACGCACGTGAGGGGCACCCCGAGGGGTGCGCTACGACCGTATTAGCGGCCCGCTCATGCGTTATTTCACTGCGGCGCTCATATACCGGCTTGGCCGCGCCAAACCCACCCATGGCCTTTACAATGCGTTCACCACGGGGGGATTTGATGACGCCTTCACAAGGCCAAAGGATGTTGCAGCCTTCCGCAGCAGCTTGGACGCGATACTTGCGGGCCTCAGCTGGGGCCGCCATGAACAGTAGAAGCGCGATGAGGGTGAGTGCGGTTTTCATTGACATTGCCTCTCTTTGTGAATGGAGGCGCAACCTACTAAAACTCAAAACAGAGGTAACCCCTTGACAGGTGAAAACCTCTATTGCAGGGCTATATGCCTGTTCCTTGAACGAAGCACCAAACATAGCCGTAACTGTTGACAAAGAGAATGGCGTGGCCGGTTGGATTGCCACGGTCGTACTTCAATTTCACATCTGGTATTTCAAATTCGGTCCCCATCGCAATGTGGGGCCTGCCCAAGGGTGCATCAGGGCGATCATCCGTTATCTTGCAATAGGTCTTGCCTTTGCGCACTGAAATATCATCGCACCAATAGGCGTCAGCCTCACCACAGCATGAATTCTGGGGCGCGTCAGGGCGCATCAAGCCTTGATACCATTCACGCACTTTAGGGTCAGCAGTTTCCCACTGACCGTTGTCACGCGCGAAGCTGGATGAGGATAAAAGGGTCAGGCACAACGCAAACAACAGTTTCACAGGCCTGACCCATTCTTGTAGATGCGGGAAACTTGGTCACGTGTGTAGAGATCCGCCAGCATTGCTGCAAACGGATCCTTCGCACGGTGATACACTTTCAGGTTTTCCTGAAGTACGTGAGCCTTCTCAGTGATGCTGTCAGCAAGCTGGCGGGACAGAATTGCCTCCGGCGCTACAGTGCGCCGGGGCTTCATCAAAGATCTCAACCAGTCAAACAGCGCCATGGCTTAAGCCGCCTTACCGTTGTTGAAAATCCTAGCGAGTGTCTCGAGAGTATTTTCAGTTTTTATCATAGCTGAAATCATATCTCTAGAGACGGTTTTGTGCTCTTCACGCTCTTGACGGCGCTCTTGACGTTCGAGCCACCACATGATTGCAAAGATCAGAGCCGGTCCCCCGGTTACTACTTTCTCCAACCAATCAGGCATTTCACTGATGACCCTTTCTTGTTTTTGAACGCCCTCATTCCATCGGTTTGTTGAACTCTTCGATTTGAGCGTCAAGAAGCGCTTCGGTCTCAGCAAGCTGTGCGTCAGTGACGGTGCCAGCTTGGCCGCCCGATGCAAGGTCCTTGATGACTTGAAGGGCCGGGCCAGCCGCCTTGCCAGCTGCAATGGCCATGCTGACGACAGTGACGGCTTTCTCAATCAGAGCAAGAATGGTGATCGGGTCCATGTCAGTTCCCCATGGGTACGTTGGCCGCCGCAGCTTGCGCTTTCACGGTCGTCACCAACTTTGAGATGTTGTTGTACACCACCGTAGCGTTGACCTGATCGTCGTTCTTCACGAACTCACGAAGCTGGGCCAAGTAAGGCGGAATTTGACGCGTATACACCTGCACAGCGCCAATCTGCTTTTCGCAGTCAGTGTTGATCAGGCGTTGGGCACAGCTTTGCTTCCACGTGTTCAAGCCAGCGAACACGAGGGTGGTTGCCGCCTCCAGCTGATTGAGGCGCGTTTTGGTCACCGGGTTGGCCACCGATGCGGTGCCAATGCTGATGACGTCCTGAAGCTTCTGAAGCTGGGCACAACCACCCAGCGACAGGGTTACCAGAGCTACTGCAAGAAGTTTCTTCACTGCGTGTCTCCAACAGGTTTGGCCACAATCGCCTCAGAGGTGGCGATGTTGACTGCGGTGGGTGAGATGAGTTCAGGGTTGACCTTGATCTCAATGGACTCAACGCCGGTCTTCTCCTTGACCTGCTCAAGCAGGCCATTCAGGCGCGTGCCGTACATCGTCCAGACCAAGTTGGCCAAGATGCCCACGATGCCTGCAATCATGGTCTTGGTGCTGTCGGGCGTCGTAACGCCGACCGTGGTCAGTCCAGCGAAGATGTTGTACAAGAGAATACGCACGTACTGTTGAAAGGTTTGACCCGTCACAGAAGCCTCCTATGCGTTCGCGAGTTTTATGGCAATTCGTGTTACTGGGCCGCCCACTCCATCCACTTTCAAACCGTGAGAAGTTTGGAATAGTTGGATAGCCTCAACCGTCGGTTTATCACGTTGACCGTTGACTGCCAAATGAAGACTTGGGCTCCATTGGTTCAATGCAGCCTGAAGCCAGTAGATGGATACCAATTCCACCGAGTTGAGCTTGGAAGTATCGGCTTCCTGTGATGCGACAGGCACATCATGGGTATGCGGTGTCGCAGGGTCGGTCACCGGGGCTGGTGTTGGGGCGACTGCGGTGTTGCCCATGGCCAACTGAACATCAAAGACCAGCTGAACCTTGTTGATGTTCTTGCCGGGGCACGTCTTATGCGTGGTGGCCTTGTCCTCTTTGTGGAAGTGAAGGCCCCGACCAGCCGTCTCAACGGTGTTGCCGCCTAGGATGAAATTATCCGGGCTAAGCTTGAATTTCGTGTGCAGCATCGCAAGTGCTGCAACCAGATTGGCTTTGGTTGGATCTTGGAACGCCTCACGTTCAAACTCACCGACGGTTTCAACCCCCAGTGAGAACTTGTTCCATGAAGGGGTGTGCGTACCGGGGGTGTTCAACGGATTGAGAACGAGGATGGTGTCAGGCGTGGGTGGGATGAAAAGGTGCGGCCCACCCTTCCAGCCCATGCTTGAGTAGTAGCTTTCCAAATTTCTGAGCCACTGCTCCGCCGTCCAGTTCTTGTACTTGCCCTCGCGTGACTCCCATTGCTTGTAGAGGGCAATGTCAGGCACGCTGGTATTGTGCACCGTGACGAACTTGGCCCAATGACCAACGTCCAACCCATCAAGGTATGTTTTGAACTCAACGTGAGTGAATTTCTTACCTACGATTTGCATCACTAAACTCCCTTAACGCGCTCTACGTGCCGATATGAACCCAAACGCACCGTTGGTGCCTGAGAAGTTGCACAAGGTGCTTAGAAAGATTGTGGTTGTACCAGACAGGCTAAAGCGAATCTTACCTACAGGTCCACCATAGGTCGCCGTCGTGGAAATGCTGTTCTGAGCGTACGCACCACTGTTGGGGGCAGTCGGCAGTGAGGCTGACGTTGAACTTATCCACGCGATGTAGGCAGTTTGTGTACCTGCGGGGGCCGTAAGAACAACACCCTCTACATCCCAATCACCAGCGGTTAGAGAAATGGAAGTTACGTTTGCTGCGGTTCCTGTAGTTAGAGATACCGCTGAACCAGACAAAACCGTTTGTGAGACAAA
>Ga0207667_10001763_pt1 | contig 27229 bp, 22 predicted proteins | sample KBSCornC52_FD_184301 | JGI IMG/M metagenome (GOLD analysis project Ga0207667, IMG submission 184301) | Corn rhizosphere microbial communities from Kellogg Biological Station, Michigan, USA - KBS Corn C5-2 (SPAdes) (version 2) | ecosystem: Host-associated > Plants > Roots > Rhizosphere > Soil ...
ATCGTCTCCAATGGAAAGCGTGCCTCTGGCTAACGTAGTACCACCGGAATAGTCATTCGCGTTGTGGATGACCACGTCCGAATTGTATCCTGTGGCGTCCTGGCTATTGACGGTATAGTTGGCCCCGATGACCACAGAATTCGTGCCGGTGAAAAGGTTTGGTGTGCCGGCAAAGGTCAGCGTCGAACTGGTCACAAAATTGCTGCTGCCGCCGCCAAGCCGATAAACACCGCCAACTCCCGCGCCGAGACTCGTGGCGGTGTAGGTGACGTTGGTACTACTGGAACCGAGGAAGAGTTGGCCATTGCCAAGAGCCGCCATATTCAACACCGTGCCATAAGTAATGCCATTGAGGGATAGTGTGCCACCGGTCGTGTTCGTGGGATTTGAGTCGATGATGTTCCCGGGATTGATCGACGAGTTATTCATTACCAGGACGCTCCCTGGCTGCATCGCTACCTTTTGGCCTGGCGCCAGGTTGGACTCGACGGTCAAGCAAAGCACGGCGCCGTTCTGCAAGGTGACGCCACCTGTCCCGAGACTTTGATTCGTGCCAGTCACATTCACTGTTACAGCACCGAGGGTGGTGCCGCCGGAATAACTGTTGGCCAGCGACATTGTGTAGCGGCTTTGGATGAAGGATCTCGAACTGTTACCCGGCTGGAGGTTCAATGCACCTGCTCCGTTGATGGTGCCGGCAAAAACCATGCTGGCACCTCCCCCAGTTTGAACCGTCGCAATCCCTGCATCCAGTGTGAGATTTGATGTCAGGGTAGAAGGAGCGTCTAAACGCAGAACCGCATTGTTGATTTCCACAGGACCGCTGCCGAGAGTGCCCACACCAGCCGCTTCCAAAACACCGGCATTGATGGTTGTGCCGCCAGTGTAACTGTTTGACTGGGAGGCGAGCAGCAAAGTCCCGCCTCCTGCTTTGATTAAACCGCCCGCGCCTGAGACCGTGCCATAGACATAGGTGTCCGGCCCGGAGAATGATACACCGCTATCGCTCCACGTTTGCGTCGCTCCCAGAACGATGTTCGGATAGATATACACGCCGCCGCCACTCGCGTTGTTCAATCCGCCTTGGAGCGTGAGTGTGATGGTCGTCGAAACGGGGGTGCCGATATAGGCGACCCCGGTGTCGAGGGACGTCGAATTGAAATAGATGGAATTCACGTTCCAGTTTTGATCCATCGTTGTATCGCCGTGTGTCTTGAGCGGATTATCTACTTGGGAGAATACCAAGTTTGCCGTCCCATCATTTGTCGGCAAGGTGCCACCCCAATTGGCAGGGTCGCTCCACAGGCCACTATTGGTCGTTTGCCAGGTCTGCGCAGTGAGCTTTTCGCTCCCTTGAATGAGCAAGTTTAGTAGGAGCCCGGACAGGACCATCCAATCTTTCAAATTCCGCCGTATCATCATATAGTCTCAAAACGTTAGGCCGTTCAAGCGCGTAGTTTTCAGAACGCCGTGCGCTTTGGAAGGAGTAATTTGTGAACTTATCTTGCACTCCGACGGACAGTTCTCCCCTCCCTGCCACCACCTTGACGCCAGAGACTTGTGTTATTCGGAAATTGCCTTTGAGAGCCTTTGTAAACGGTTGCTCGCCGGCAAAAGAAAACGGAGAGCGGACATTTCTGTCAGCCCTCCGTTGTAATGACTTCGTTAGGATCCCGGGTCTTCGAGTCGAAGTGACCTGAAAGACTAGCGTAGCCGCCCGCTTACCGGCTGGTCGTGTGCACCGGCTTGCGGCTCTTGTCGGTAAGCGTGTGCAGGAAGGTGACGATGTCGTCGACTTCCTGGTCGGTCAGCTTGCGGCCCAACTGGAGCCACGCCATTTCGCGCACGGTGCCTTCCAGCGTGGTCTGGCTGCCGTCGTGGAAGTAAGGGGCGGTGATCTCGATGTTGCGCAGGCTCGGCACCTTGAACTTGAACTTGTCCGCCTCATCCTTGGTGATCGCGAAACGGCCCTGGTCGTCGGTTTTGTAAACATTGACGACGCCGAGCTTCTGGAAGCTGTTGCCGCCGAAGAGCGGGCCGTTGTGGCAGCCAACGCAGCCGACGGAAACAAACGTCTGCAGCCCCTTGCGCTCGCGGTCGTTGAGGGCGCCGTCTTCGCCCTTGAGGAAATCGTCGAAGCGATCGTGGGTGATCAACGTGTGCTCAAAGGCGGCGATGGCGCGGGCCAGATTGTCGTAGTTGAGTGGCTTGGCGTCCTTGGGGAAGGCTTTGGCAAAAGCCTCGTCGTAGCCGGGTACCGCATTGAGTTTTTCGAGGACGGCGTTCTCCCCGTGCATGCCCATTTCGACGGGATTGAGAATCGGCCCCTTGGCTTGGGCGGCGAGATCGGCCGCGCGGCCGTCCCAGAATTGAGCGACATGGAAACCGGCATTGAGGACCGTTGGGGCATTGCGTCCGCCATGCTTGCCGGCATCTCCGAGCGAAGTCGGAACGGTGTCCGCGCCGCCGCGCTGCTGGTCGATCGCATGGCAGGAGTTGCAGGACTGGGTGTTGTTTGCGGAAAGACGGACGTCGAAGAACAGCGTGCGTCCCAACTCGATCATGTCTGGAGTGTCGGACTCGGAACCGGGCATTTTGTCCGGGATGGGGCCGAGGACGGCTTTGCTGGTCTGACGAAGTTCAGCCGGGGTATTTTCCGCCAGCATAGAGGAGGCGGTGGCCAAGGCGAGAACGAGGGGAATGACAAATTTCATATTGGTAACCTCCTGAGGCATTTTTGGAAAAAATCTTAGGGTTTTAGACATTCAAATTGAGCGCCAGAGAGATTTCACCGCTGCACGTGGTTTGTCCGAGAGAGACCACCTTTTGCCAAACTTGGGAGTGGTTGTGGCTGCTGCACCTTTGCCGAGCACGATGCCGACATGCCTGAATCGTGACCGCCAGTCAAAACGCACCTTCCCATCAAGTCGTGTAGCCGATGAAGCGATCCCGAAGACTGCTGTCGCTCCGTGGAGTCGTTAACTCCACTCCACCTTTTGGCAGCGCTTTCTCCCTTTATTGATCCGCCTTCGCCGGAATGGCCGCCGGTGCTGGAGTGGCGGCCGGGACGGGGCGGGGATCGACGGGCATGACGCTGAAATCCTGCTCCGAACCATCGCGGGCGACCCGGATGGTGATTTCGTCCGTCGCCGTGAGGAAAAAGGAGGCGGCGAGGACGTCTTCCGGTGAACTGACCTGATGGCTGCCGACCTGGATGATGACGTCGCCGGCATGCAGGCCGGCCTTTTCCGCGGGAGCGTCGGGCAGCACTTCCTCGATTGCGGCAGTAGAGCCGTTGACGGGTTCTTCCAGCGGCTTGATGCGCACGCCAATCCAACCGGGGCGGACATCGTGGAAGCGCATGAAGTCCTTGCGCACTTTTTCCGCGGCTTCGATGGGCAGCACGAACGAGCCATTGCCTGACTCGAGGCGACTGATGAGAATGCCGACGACTTCACCGTGGGAATTGACGAGCGGGGCGCCGCCTTCACCGCGCTGGACGGGGAGATTGGCGCGGATGTGGGTGGTAGCGAAAAAGCGGCCCTGGTATTTCAACTCGAAGCCGCCGACGGTGCCGAAGACGGGCGTGAGCGGCAGATCCATCGGGTAACCGATGGCGATGACCGGTGAAGCGACGGAGAGCTGATGCGAATCGCCGAAGGTGAGAAACGGAGTCTCGGCTTCGATCTTGAGAATGGCCACGCCGCTCCGAATGTCGCTGACCAGCCGCTGTGCCTTGTAATGAGCGCCGTTGAAAGAGACGTGGATGTCGTGCGACTCCCCCCCGACCGTGTAGGAGGTGTAGAGCATGCCACTCGGGTCGATGAAGAATCCCGTGCCGGAGAGATAACCACGCTCGTCCTCGGCTTCGATGCGCACGACCGAATCGCGGCATTTGTGGAAGATGGCCTGGACGTCGCGCTGAATGGCGTCGAGCGTGATCGCCGGCTCGTCGGCTTTCGCAGCATCCGCTGCGAAGACCGTGGCGCCGCCGAGCAACCCGCCCACCATGACTGCCAGGAGAAACCGCATGGATGAAATGGCGCGGCAGCGCCCGCGCGAGCGCTTAAAAGCTGTAAGCGGCAGCCGGCTCATAACTGGCAGGACGCGCATCGATGACGTAGCGCGGCTGTTGCACTGTGGGCGACATGGGCGCCGTGAGGACTTGAGCATTCGGCAGCGAAACGGAGGCGGGCAGAGCGGAAGAAACGAAGCCGGTCGACGGCGAGGCCGTCTCGATGGCCAGGAGCTTCTTTTGCGAAAAGGCGTTATCCGCGGGAGTGATGTCCCGGGGTGGGTGCGCATCCGCCACGGCAGGCAAGCCCCGTGCGCCCCTGGAGTCCAGCGAACCACCGGAAGTCAGGATGCCAATGCCCACGACGCCGACGACTACGACCGAGGCGAGCGCGCCGGCATACGAGAGGTGGCTCATGCTGTGTTCGCTGAAGAACGTCTGCAGGCGTTCCGCGGCAATCTTCCAGAGGGGACGGTGCAGCAGTTCCGAGCGCTGGCGACGATGAATGTTTTGCAGGAGCTGATCGAAGTACTGCGGAGGCGGTTGCTCGAAGCGCTTGATCCTTAACAGGGCGGAGAGTTGTTCTTCGGTCATGGTGGAGATGGCGCGAGGCTTAGGAGTGAAACTCAGTGAGAAAATTTTGCAATTGTCGATGTGCGTAAAATAATCGGGACCGGACGGTGCCCTCTGAGATCCCAAGGATCTTCGCGATCTCCGCGTGGGGCATCCCCTGAATGTCGAACATGGTAACGACTGCCCGATGATCGTGAGACAGTTTCTGCATGGCCTCGTTCAACCTTTTCTGGAGTTCGCTGAGGTCCGCCTCGCGCACCGGGGTGCTGCTGGCGGTGAGCTCGATGAACTCCTTGTCGTGCTGTACATTGGAGTCGATGTCATCGAGGCTCAAGGTGTAGCGCCGGCCGCGTTTCTTGAGGAAATTGATGGTCATGTTCACCCCGATGGAGTGAATCCAGGTGTAAAACGACGACTTGCCGCGGAAGCCGGCGATGGACCGGTAGGCCTTCGACCAGATGTCCTGCATGAGGTCGTTGGTGTCCTCGTGGTTCGAGGTCATGTTGTAGACCAGGCCGTAGAGCCGCGGGCTGTACTTGACCACGAGCTCATCAAACGCCGTCGCCTCGCCCGCTTGAGTGCGGGCGATCAGTTCGTCGTCTTGCTTGCGGCTCAGGTCATCCTGCATCGTCCGCGCTTTGGTAACAGGCTTCGCGGCGGAGGGGAATTCCGTTTCCGCGGGAGCAGGCGCAGGGGAAGGGCTGAGGGGCCAAAGGCTGGTGGCAGGAAGGGCAGAGGCGAAACTCATGAGCGGAGGCGCCGTGAGGAGGCGCGGATGCGCACGGGGACCCGGGCCGGAGCAGGCCGAACTGAAGCGAGGATGAACACGGCGAGAAGCAGCAACGATAAGGTCACAAGCATGCGGGGAAATAAGACAACCGCATGGCGAGGGTGTTCAAAAAATCGGGCGTCTACAGAGAGGAATACCGGTGAAAAGGGGCCGCTTTTCCGGAGGGACGCGCTCCGGCGCGCTCCCCAATCCCGTCGATAAAAGCGGAACGGAGCCTGTTTTTATACCGATCCGCGGAAAAAAATTTCCGAATCACCAGAGGCGCTGGAGGGCACCGCGCCGTCGGTGCTGGGAGAACGCGTCCCCAACGGAAGCGACGGCGCGCTTCCCTCCAGCTCCCATGCGGAAATTAGTTTTGAGAGATGCTCCAAGACCCCTTTCCCGGCAAAAATGCCTTCCGCCTCGCCGCAATATTCGGACGCGCAGGAGCGCATCCCTCCGATCAAATTTCGAACGGCTTCGGGAAGCCGGACAACAAGCGATTCCCCGTTTGGGTGATCGTGATCACGTCTTCATGACGGACCCCGCCCAGACCGGGGATGTAGATGCCCGGTTCGACAGTCACGACCTGGCCGGGTTGGAACGTGGTCGCCGCCACGCGGGGTGATTCGTGAATTTCGAGTCCGAGCCCATGACCGAGTCCGTGGAAGAAGCCATTCCATCGGCCATTCCGCTGTTCGGTGGGATAACCCTGCACGGTGAAAAATTCCCGGACGCTGTCCTGGACCTCTTTGCCGGCGACCTTGGGTTTCATCGCGCGAAGGGCGCGCTTCTGGCCTTCGAGACAGGTGTCCCAAAGGTGCCTCTGCGCGTCGCTGGCCCGGCCGCGAATGACCGTCCGCGTGAGGTCGCCGAAGTAACCGCTGCCAGCCGAACGCGGAAAGAGATCGAGGATGACCAACTCATTCCCCCGCAAAGGGCCGTGCCCGCGCTCATGCGGATCGCAGGCCTGTTCGCCGCCGGCGACGATCGTATTCGCCGGCACGCCCCCCGCGCGCAGGATGGCGGAATCGATTTCCGCGCGGAGGATTTCGGAAGTGAGCGGCGCGCCATTCCAGCGAAGCGCTTTCTTCGGGCCGATCTTCGCCGCCCGCAACACTTCCACCCCTCGAGCCATGCCTGCCTCCGTAATCGCAATGGCCTGGCGCATGAGTTTCAATTCGTCCGCTGTCTTGTGTTCGCGTTCCGGCCAGAACAGCCCGGGTTGCGGCACAAGCTTGATGCCCGCCTTTTCCAGATCACGCGCGAGCCCCAGTGGGAAGGACGCCGGCACCGCCGCACGCCGCACCTTGCGTTCCTGCAGGAACGCCACCACATGGTCCACAAAGGTGGCGTTCTTGCGCTTCTTCAGACGCTTCGAAATATCCGAATATGCCACGATCTGATCGACGCGCGCTTCCTTGCGCCCGCGGTCGATTTCGAGGTCGCTGAGCACAATGGTGGAGCGCTTTCCCTGCTGCAGAAAGAGAAACGCATCCGGCACGAAGAAGCCGGTCGCGTAGAGCATATCGGCATCGTGATCACTGGAAGCGATGATGAGTTTCGGGAGGGGTGCTTTGCTCATGAGATATAGAAAGGAAGGGGTCGCACCGGACTTCACCCAGCTTCGTGTTCCCGCCGAAGCTGGACTGCGACGAAAGCCGTATCGGGCAGGATATATTTCCGCAGCTCGACCTCGACCGCTCGTAGCGGATAGCGCGCGAGCACTTGCCCGGCGATTTCCTGCGCGAGCGTCTCGATGAGATGGCGCGGCCGCGAGAGGCTCAGCGCTTTCACGAAATTGCAGACGTCGAAATAGTCGACGGTGTTTTCGATGTGGTCGTCGAGCGCGCGGAAGTCGCGGATCGGCTCCAGCACCAGACTGACAGTGAGACGCTGCGTCGTCGCGCGTTCTTCCGCCGGCACGCCGATGTAAGAGCGGAGCTCCAGGCTCTCGATGCGAATGCAGTCGGCCATGCGTCCTTCAGCCGAGACGGAACTTGATCTCCCGCACGGTGCGGGCGCCAAAGCGGTTCTTGAGCTTGGCGATGATGTCGCGCTTCCACACGCGATCGAGCTCGAAATGCACCGTGGGCTGCAGCACGGCGACATAAAGCACACCGTCCTTGAGTTGCTGCGGCGCGGAGTGTTTGGCGAAGAAATCACCGACGATCTCGCGCCACGCGGCGAGCACTTCATCCGCCTTCAGGCGATCGCCGAGGCCAAGGCTTTGCATTACCTTTCGCACGGCATCGCCGACCGGCGTGGTGCGGTCCGGGCGGACGTACGGCTCCGCCATTCCGCGCCATTCGGCGAGGGCACGGGCGCGGAGCTGCTCGGGTTTCATCAAGGGGAAGTGTCCACGAAAATGGACGAATGACACGAAAAAGTACGTTCACCTTTTCGGCTAAGGTGGTGCGGCCCCATTGGTTGTGCTGACGATCCAGTTCATTCCCCCCTGAACCCATGCGCATCTGGGATTTGCATACTCACTTTCCCGCCATCGGCGGCTCTGCGGAACAACGCGCCGAGCGCCTCCTGCGGGCCGCCGATCGAATGGGCATCGAGCGGCTGTGCCTCTTCATGGGCTTCCCCATGACGCAGGATCCCAAGCCGGAGCGCTTCCGTTTCGAAAATGACCAGGTGTTGAGCGTCCTGCCGAAGTGGCCGGATCGACTTCTGGGCTTCGTGTATTTGAATCCAAAATATCCCGACGAAAGCCTCGCCGAGTTGGATCGCTGCGTGAAGGAAGGCCCAATGGTCGGCGTGAAGCTGTGGGTGGCCCAACATTGCAACGTGCCGGCGGTCGACCGCATCGTCGAGCGGGCCCACGAGTTGCAGGCGCTCGTTTTCCAGCACACGTGGCTGAAGGCGATGGCCAACTATCCCGGCGAATCGACCCCCATGGATTTCGCCGAACTCGCCGGGCGTCATCCCACGATTCCGCTGGTCTGCGGACACACCGGCGGCGATTGGGAGCAGGGGATTCGCGTCATCGCCTCGCTCCCGAATGCCTATTCCGATCTCGCCGGCTCCGATCCTGTGGCCGGTTACACCGAAATGGCCGTGCGTGAACTCGGCGCCGAGCGCGTACTTTACGGCAGTGATGCCGGCGGACGCAGCTTTGCCTCGCAACTCTCCAAGGTCTATGGCGCGGACATCCCGGAGGAGGCGAAAAAGCTGATCTTTGGCGGAAACCTCATCCGCCTGCTGACGCCGATCCTCCGCCAAAAGGGCATCCAGTTCTGACTCCCCATGAGCGACTCCTCGTTTTCCCTGCCTCGGCGCGATTTCCTGCGTGGCGCGCTCGCCGCCGGTCTGCTCGCCGGGCGGACGTCCTCGCCCGCCGCTCCAGCGGAACCGCGCAAGACAACGCTCATCGATACCAACGCCTGGCTCGACCCATGGCCGATCCGCCGGTTGCGTCTCGAAGATCCGGCGGCGCTCGCCGCGAAGTTGCAGCAGAACGACGTGCGCCGCGCGTGGGTTTCTTCCTTCGATGGAATCCTCCACAAGGACATCGGTGGCGTGAATGCCCGGCTCGCCGAAACCTGCCGGCGATTCCCGATTTTCGAGCCCTTTGGCCTCATCAATCTCTCGCTCCCGCGTTGGGAAGCCGACGTCGAAGCGTGCGCGCAAAAGCATGGCATGCGCGGGCTGCGCTTGCTTCCCGGCTATCACGGCTACAAGCTCGGCGACCCGCGCTTTGCCGCGCTGCTCAAGCTCGCGACGGAACATCGCCTCGCCGTGCAGATCGCCGCGATGCTCGAAGACGAACGCACGCAAAACCCATTGCTCCGCGTGCCGCCGGTGGACGTTACGCCCCTGCCATCACTCCTCGCCGCGGTGAGCGGCGCACGGGTCATGCTGCTCAACTGGCCCCGTGTCTCCGGCGGCAAACCGCTCCTGCTCGCGCTGCAAAAGACCAGCGTGCTCCTGGACGTTGCCATGGTGGAAGGCATCGAGGGCGTCGCCGGAGTGCTCGACGATTTCCCTGTCGCGCAACTCTGCTTCGGTTCCTACGCCCCGGTTTTCTATTTCGAATCCGCGCAACTCAAACTCCGGGAATCCACCCTCACCGATGCCCAGCACGACGCCATTACCCACGCCAACGCGCAACGTTTTCTCGGCGCTTGAGTGCCTCGCCGCGCTCGTCCTGCTTCTGCCCGGCGCGGCCTTTGGCGGCGAGCCGCTGAAGTTTCCCTCGATTCCCCCGACGTCTCCCGCGGAAGCCGCGAAGACCTTCCACACGCTCCACGGTTTTCACATGGACCTGCTCGCCGCCGAGCCCATGGTCACGAGTCCCGTGGCCTTGGCTTACGACGAAGATGGCCGCGCCTACGTCGCGGAAATGGTCGACTATCCCTACACCGACAAGGCGCACCACAAGGTCAACCAGGAGAATCCCACCGACGCGCCGATCGGCCGCATCCGCATGCTCATCGACGACGATGGCGACGGGAAATTCGATCGCAGCACGATCTTCGCCGAAGGTCTTTCGTGGCCCACGGGTATCGCCTGTTGGAAAGGCGGCATCATTGTCACCGCCACGCCGGATGTGTGGTACTTCAAGGACACGAAAGGCGACGGCCACGCGGATGTGCGGCAAAAGCTCTTCACCGGCTTTCGTAAATTCAACGTGCAGGCGGTGATGAACAACCCGGTATGGGGTCTCGATAACCGGCTCTACATTTCCGGCGGCAGCAATGGCGGTGAAATCCGGAACCTCCTGCACCCCGAACTGAAGCCCCTGACCTTGCGCCGCGCGGATCTGCGGCTCGATCCGCGCAACAACCTGCTCGAACTCGTGAGCGGCGGAGCGCGCTTCGGCAATGGGCGCGACGACTGGGGTAATCGCTTCCTTTGCAATATTCGCAACCCCGCGCAGCACATTGCCATCGAGAGCCGTTATCTGGCGCGCAATCCTTATCTGCCGGCGATGAGCCCGCTCACCGATGTGGCGGAATCCGGCGACCAGTTGCCGGTCTATCGCGTGAGCCCACCGGAAGCCTGGCGGGAGCTGCGCGCCAGGCGCTGGTCCGCGGATTCCACGGTGACGGCGCATATGCCACGCAGCGAATTGGTCGGCTCCGGCGTGGTGACTTCGTCGAGCGGCATTACCGTGTATCGGGGCGATGCTTATCCGGCGGAGTTTTACGGCAACCTGATCGTCGCGGATTGCGCGGGGAATCTTTTCTACCGGCTCAAGACCAGGCCCGACGGCGTGACCTTCAAGGCGTCGCGCGTGGATGGAAAGCAGGAGCTCTGCGCGGGACGCGACATCTGGTTTCGCCCGGTGAATTTCGTCAACGCTCCCGATGGCTGCCTGCACGTTTGCGACATGTATCGCGAGGTCATCGAGCACCCCTGGAGCCTGCCCGATGACATCCACGCCGCCCTGGATCTCGAGCGCGGACGCGATCGTGGCCGGTTGTATCGGCTCGCTCCGCCCGGTTTTCAGCCCCGGCCCGCGCCGCATTTGAGCAAGGCGGGCACTGCTGAACTCGTAGCGCTGCTCGCGCACCCGAATGCGTGGCATCGCGACACCGCCCACCGCCTGCTTTTCGAGCGGCAGGATCAAAGCGCCGTCCCGGCCCTGCGGGAGATGCTGTCGAAAAACCAAAATCCGCTTGCTCGTCTGCACGCGCTGTGGTCGCTGGAAGGTCTCGGGGCGTTGCACGAGGCCGACATCGTTGCTGCCATGCACGATGCCGACGAACACGTTCGCCGCGCCGCCGTCCTGCTCGCCGAACCCCGGCTGAAAGAATCCGAACCGCTGCGCACCGCGGTGATCCAACTCGCGGACGATGCGGCGCTGGGTGTGCGCTATCAGGTTGCGCTGACCTTGGGAGAAGTGCCGGATGCCGCGGCTCAATCGCTGGCTGCCCTGGCTGCGCGCGATGTTGCGGATTCCTGGATGCGCACGGCGATTCTCAGCAGCGCGGGCGCTCACACCGCCGAGGTGGCGACAGCGGTCCTGCGCGGAACCAACTCGCCCGATGCCGCGACGTTTCTGCGCGACGCTGGCGGAGTGATCGGCGGCGAGGCCAGGGCCGATACCTGTCGTCACTTCCTCGATACGCTGGCCGGCGAAGCCGTGGCCCACGCCAGCTCCGCCGAAGCCGGTGCGCTCGGTCTGGCCAAAGGCTTGGCGCGGCACAGCCAGTCGCCGACGACATTTGCTTCACCCGCTGCCCAGGAATGGCTGCGCGCTATTTCCGCGAAAGCGCAGAGCGGCGCTCTCGTCGCGAAGGCCAGCGTCGAGCAACGCACCGAATCCGTCGCGCTGCTGGCGCTGGCGGATTTCCCCGCGATGCAATCGCTCGGGGGCAAACTTTTGCAGCCCAACCAGCCGGAACCGGTCTGCGTCGCCTTCATTCAATCGCTCCGCGACCAGCGGGATCCCGGCGTGGCCACCCTATTGCTCACGGGGTGGCCGGCTCTCACGCCCGGCGCGCGTGAGGCTGCTGTCGGGGTGCTCACCTCGCGCAAGGAATGGTTGGAGCCGCTGATCGTCGCGGTGGAAAAGCAGCAGATTCATCCCGCCGAACTCAGCCCGGCGGCGCGAGCGGCGTTGCAACGCTTCCCCGATGTCGCCCTGCGTGAGCGCGCTGGAAAGCTATTTGTCGCCGCCGTTTCCAGGCAGGAAGCGATCACGCGCTACCAACCGGTGCTGACCATGCATGGCGACGCGGCGAAAGGGCACGAGGTTTATCGGACCATTTGCTCCACGTGCCACCGCAAGGGCGACGAAGGCCGCGATATCGGGCCGAATCTCGCCACGGTCGGAGCGTGGTCGCCGGAACAATTGTTGGCCAACATTCTCGATCCCAACCGCGAAGTCGCGCCAAACTTCATGCTCTACGCCGTGGAATTGAAAGACGGCCGCGCGTTGGCCGGCGTCATCGCCGCCGAAACGGAAACCGGTGTCACCTTGAAGAGCCTCGATGGGACCGAGCAAAGCTTCGCCCGCAACGAGATAGGCTCGCTGAAAGCTACCGGCAATTCGCCGATGCCCGAGGGCCTCGAAGGGGCGGTCAACTTGCAGCAAATGGCCGACCTGATCGCTTTCCTGCGCGACGCTCCGTAGGGGATGGGTCGTGGCCACGCGGATCAGCTTGTCGTTTTGAATCGAATGCCCAGATTGGAGCCCGTGAACACCCGCATCTTTCTCATCCGCCATGGCGCGACCACCCTCACGGCCGAGGATCGTTTTGCCGGCGCCACTGACGTGCCACTTTCCGATGAAGGCCGCGAACAGGCGCGCCGGCTCGGGGCGCGGTTGAGCAATGAAAAAATCGCGGCCGCCTACGCCTCCACCTTGGGGCGGACCATCGAGACTGCGCGCCTGGTCGCCGAACCGCACGGTCTCGAAGTGCAACCGCGCGAAGGTCTGCGCGAGATTTCGCATGGCCATTGGGAGCAACTGACCCGGCGCGAAGTAGACCAGAAGTTTCCGGAAGAAGCCGCGGCCTGGGATGCGGATCCGTATACGTTCGCTCCTCCGGGTGGCGAGAGCGGCCTGGCGGTGACCGCGCGTGCTCTGCCTGCGCTGCTCGAGATCGTGCGCTTGCACCCGGGCGAACAAGTGATGGTGGTCTCGCACAAGGCGACCATTCGTCTGCTGCTCAGTTCACTGCTCGGCTTCGACCCACGCCGCTATCGTGACAATCTCGACCAAAATCCCGCGGCGCTAAACATCGTCGATTTCAAAGGCGCATTCCGGGCGCGGCTCACGCTTTTCAACGACACATCGCACTACATGGATGCCGGCCTGGCGATTCCCGCCGTGCCCTCCGCCCGCCTCTCGAAGTGGTGGCATACGCCTCCAGCGCCACAGAAGGGGGATTTGTAATCTTGACTCTGCCTAATTAGTACAGCACTCTCATCGCCACGCTAATGACTCCGTCCCTTTCCATCACGCTTCCGCTTCCGGCCTATCCCGGCTGGCAGGCTGGCTTTGCGCGCGTGGAAATGTCCGCCCCGGTGTTTAATCGCCTCGCCAAAGTCAACCGCCAGCGTCCCGCGCAGGGTTGTTATTCGATGACTGACTAGTTTCCAAACTCCAGACCGCCGAATCCCAACCCTGCTCACCGAAAGGTGGCAGGGTTTTTGTTTGCACGGTCGACCCGCCTTATGAGCACACCCGCCCATCCTCCATCCTTGATCAGCGACCTGCGCGCTTTGCCGCGGTCGTTCTGGGTGCTTTTTGCCGGCACGTTCATCAACCGCTTCGGCACCTTCGTGTGGCCGTTCCTCACGATCTATCTCACGCGCCAGGGGCACACGCTGGGTGAAGCTGCATGGGCGATCAGCGGCTTCGGCTGCGGAGCGATCTTTGGCAGTGCGGCCGGCGGTTGGCTGGCCGATCACATCGGCCGGCGCAATACCATTGTGCTCGGCACTTTCACCACGGCGGCCGGGGTGATGCTTCTCTATACCGTGACGGCCTTGCCGGCGATCATCGTCTGCACGGCGCTCGTCGGCTTCACCAACGGCACCTATCAACCCGCCGCCAGTGCCTTGATCGTGGATGTGGTCCCGAATGCCTTGCGCGTCCGCGCCTATTCCGCTTTTCGGCTCGCCGCCAACGCGGGTTTTGCCTGTGGCGCCTCGGTGGGCGGATTGCTGGCCACGCATTCCCTGTTCTGGCTCTTCGCCGGCGACGCGTTGACGACCGCCTTCTACGGGATCATCGCGATCTTCTGGCTGCCGCATGGTCTGCGCGGGCAGACGAAGAATGCGCCTTGGGGTGACGCCTTCGTTTCGCTTAAGCGGAACCGCGCCTTCCAGGCGCTGTGGGTCGCCGCTTTTTGCTCGGCGATCGTCTTCTCCCAATTCGGCACGACTTACTCGCTGCATATCCTGCGTCTGGGACTGACCTTCGATGTGCTCGGCTTTCACCTTGCGCCGGAGACCGTCTACGGTTTGCTCATCGCGTGGAATGGTGTGCTCGTCGTCTTTGCGGAATTGCCGCTCACCTCACTCACGCTGCGTTTCGATGCGCGGCGGGTGATGGCGGCCGGATATGCGCTCATCGGACTCGGCTTCGGCCTCAATGCGTGGTGCCGCAATGTGCCCACGCTGTTGGTGGCGATGACGATTTTCACCATGGGCGAAATGATCAGCTCACCGACCGCGAGCGCCTCGGTGGCGCGCCTCGCGCCGGAGCGGTTGCGGGGTCGATACATGGGCATGCTGGCCCTGGCGTGGAATAGCGCCGGGATCGTTGGCCCCCAATTTGGCTTTCGCTCCTTTGGCTTCGATCCGCGCTTTGTCTGGTTCGGCTGTGCGCTGCTTGGGCTCATCGCCGCGGCGACGACATTACGCTTCGGTAGATCCGGGGCGCTGCTGGAAAATGAACCGGATCGCAAGCCCGAGCCAGAGCCCGCCGGTGTGCCGTGAGGCAGGTAGCCTGCACCGAAACTAATTCGAGATGAGGGGTGACCACGGATTACGCGGATTGCACGGATTACAGAAATCCGCGCTGCCTCGTCTCATCCGTGAAATCTGCGTAATCCGTGGTCAAACCTCTCTTCGTCCGAGTTACGCTACGCTCCCTTACAACTCGCCCAGCGCCTCGAGCCTTTCGGTGGTGTAAGGGTTCGGCGGCAGTGTTGCGACCTTCTCCGCGAGCGCCTCCAGCTTCGCCCGATAGACCGCCTGTTCCTCTTCGGAGAGAACGGGATAGGCGTCGAAGAGCAAACAGAACGCGTGAACCCAACTCGGCAGCGCGCGCTGGGCTTCGCCCTGGAGTTCCAACGTCTCCGCATCCTGGATGAGCAGTTCCGCTAGAATGACCGCGCGCACATAGCGGTTGGCGCCAGCGGTGGACAGGTGCTCGGCGATTCCGCTGGGCGAAAGGCCTTTCACCGTTTCGAGCGGGAGGCCAACATTCTCCAGACACAGCGCCTGCAAATCCTGGCGCGCCTCCTGGATTTCACCTCTGCGCCGCTTGGCAATGAGCGCCGCCAGCATGGCCGCCGCCTGCTCGATGAGACGCATGATGTAATCCTGAGGCATGAATGGGATGGTGGCCTATCCCGGCAGTGTCTTTCAACCGGCATTCCTTCTCAGAAAAAGGGTGTCGAAACCGAACTGGAGGGAAGCGCTCCTTCGTTTCCTCGGCCTGATCTTCACCTACATCTTCTACGGTGGATGGAGTTGTCGCGGCGAAGCGGTCTCGTCCCGGAGGGACAAAGGACATTAGCCGGGGGTAAAGCGAGCTTGCGAGCGACACCCCCGGGAACACGCCCCACCACGGATGCGCCCCGGAGGTGGCGCCGGAATCCTTTGCTGGCGGAAATTTCCTCCGCCCCTCCGGGGCGGGCCGGTGAGAGGGGGCGGATCCGGTGACTGCGCCTGTTCGCCTGAGGCTCACAGGCTTGCGCACCGGCTAAATTCCGTTGTCCCTCCAGGACAGTTCCCAGCATTGCCTACTCTGAGTCGCCGGCAACTAGCTAAGATGTGGTAAAGATCAGTCGTTGGTCCCAGCAACCCCCAGCACCTACGGAGACTCGCGCGGAAACCTGCCGCCGCCTCGGCGGTGCCCTCCAGCGCTGTCGCGATCTGTTTTCCCCCTTACGCCGGGGTGTGCGTGAACTTCCGCACGCGGCCGTAGGGGACCCACTCGAGCACATAGAGGTTGCCCTTGCTGTCGACGCACATGGCGTGCGGGGCGGCGAATTTGTCCTTTTGCCCGGCCTGGAATTCCTCCTTCTTCACGCCTTTGCCGTCGCCGAGGCGGGCGACGCAGTTGTCATCCTGGTCGAGAATGGCGACGAGGCCGCCGAGGTCGGGGATGTAGATGTGGCCGTCGTGTTGGTAGAAGCAGCAGGGGTTGCGCGCGAAATCGCCGGCGATGGTGCGCTTGTAATTCAACTCCAGATCGTAGACTTCGTAGCGGCCATTGGCACGGTCGGCGATGTAGATCTCGGGTTCGCTCTTGAGCGTATTCACCCACACCCCGTGGCAGGTATTGAAGGTGCCGTGCGGGGCGTCCTTGCCCTTGGGCGCGTCCTTGGGGGCGCGACCGCCGATGGTCTTGAGGTGCTTAAAATTTTTGTCGAAACGGCTGACGATCTGGCTGCCGTAGCCGTCAACGGTGTAGATGTCGCCATTTGGGGCGACGGCCACGTCGGTGGGATTCGTCCAGGTGAATTTCTGATGCGTGGCGTCCTCGGTCTCCACGTTGCCGATGGTGTAGAGGACCTTGCCCTTGAGATCGGTCTTGTAGATGCGCTTGCCGAGATTGGGCTGGCCGGCCGCGTCCTTGGCCACATTTTCGGTGAAATAGAGAAACTCGCCGGCGGGTTCCTTGCTCCAATACACGCAGTGCGCGGTGGCTTTCACCTGCTCGGGATCGTAGCCGTTCCCGAAATCCTTGCTCCACGTTTCCTCGAGTTTCCCATCGGTGCCGAAGACGGCAACGCACGGACTCGTGGAGCGCGAAGTGACGTAGACGCGGTCCTTCGCATCCACGACGATGCCGCAGCCGAAGCCCCAGCTCATGCCCTCGGGGAGCTGGCCCCAGCTTTCATCGAGCGTGTAGGTCCACTTGCCTTCGCCGATTTTTACCGGAGCGGAGGATTCGGCGGAAAGGAAGCGCGGCGCGGCCAGGGCGGCAGCGGAAGCCGCGGTCATTTTCAGAAAGTCACGGCGGCCAAGACGGCGGGGGAAGAGATATTCGGAGTTCATGGAGGAATGGAGAAGGTTTGCGGGGGGATTTAAAAATTCGTCATTCATCATTCGTCATTCATTCGAATGGCAAATGGCAGATGGCAAAGGGAATAGGAGACCGGAAAGAAAAGAGCCGGCGGAGAATTCACCCCGCCGGCTCGCAAATGTTAGCTGTCCGCTACCGGACGGGTGAATTACTTCAGGACGGCCTGATGGAACTCGTACCAGTCGTCGAGGTTGTTCAGGTTCACGGCGTCCTTTGGCGAACCGTCGGGCAGGCCATTCGCGCTCAGGATGCCCTGGCGGGTGGCGTCGTCGTGAAGGTAGCCGGTGACGGCGGCGTTGTGCTTGGCGATGGCGTCGGCGTTGACGCTCTTGCCATTCTGCTTCACCCACGCTTCGAACTGCGGATAGGTGGGCTTGCTGCTCTTGACGAAGTCCTTGATCGCGGCTTCGTCGACGCCGAGGGCGTTGAGGGTCATGGCATCATAGCCTTTGCCGCAGCCGGGATAGCCGGCGGCGAGCTTGCCCGTCGCTTCGAGGGACAGCTTCTGCCAGAGGCGGGGAAGATGGAGAACGCCGAGCGGGCCGGCGGTGCCGGAGCTGATGAGAGGAACGTAAGTGCTCATGATGAACTAATAGGTTGTTGGTTTGGTTTATTCGCCGAGTCTGGGTCGCTTCATGCGGCGCGGACTCGGCGGAAAGTGGAAAATTACTTCTTCTTTTTCGCAGGCTTCTTCGCGGCCGGTTTCTTCGCCGCGGGCTTTTTCTTCGCGGCTTTCTTCGACGGGCCGCGACCCTTGAAGGTCAGCTCCGCGATGCCGCTCTTGTCGAGCTCGCCGAGACCCACCTTCACCATCTTGGTGAACTGCGCATGCGCCGCGGAGGCGAGGGGCACATTGAGCTTCTGCTCCCTGGCCAGGCCGAGGGCGATGCCGCTGTCCTTGGCCGCATGCGCGGCGCTGAAGAAACAGGAGTGGTCGCGATTCATCATGTCCTCGCCATCCGTGACGAGCACGCGCGAGTTGGCGCCAGTCTGCGAGAAGACCTTCATGAGGATGGGCAGGTCCAGGCCGAGCGCGGAACCGAGGCCGAGGCCTTCGGCGAGACCCGCGGTGTTGATGTTCATGACCATGTTGACCAGCGCTTTGACCTGCGCGGCTTTGCCGGCCTTGCCGATGTAGGTCATCAGCTTGCCGTCATCAGAGAGCTTGCTGAGGATGGACTTCACCTTTTCGAACACGGTCTCGTTGCCGCCGATCATGAGATACAACGTGCCGTTGCGGGCCTGGGTGATGGACGAAGCCATGCACCCTTCGAGCGAAGCGGCGCCGGCCTTTTTCGCAAGCTTCTCCACTTCCACGTGCGTCTTGGGGGCGATCGTCGCGCAATTGACGAAGGTGCGGCCCTTGGCGCCCATGAGGAGGTTGTCTTTCTTGTTGGTGAAGACGGCGAGCTGCGCCTTGTCGTCGGTCACGACGGTGATGATGAGGTCGCTGAGTTCGGTGACCCGGGCCAGCTTGTCGGTCGCTTCCGCGCCGAGCTCGGTGGCGAGCTCCTGGGCGACTTCCTTGCGGACGTCATAGACCGCGGCGACAGTGTAACCGACATCTTTCAGCCGCCGCGCCATATTAGCACCCATGCGGCCGACTCCGACGAAACCAATTTTTTCAGGCATAAAAATGAGGGGAATGCGTATTGAGGGAGGACACGAGTAGCCGGGCCGCGAGGCGAGTGGCAAGCGCGACGTGGCACAAACGTTTTACGCGTGCGCGTAAGGAGAGGAAAAGTGCCAGGAGCCAAGAGCCAAGTAACCAGTGGCGACACAATCTGCGTTGGGCAGTGGCCCCTTGGCTCTCGTTACTGGGCTCCTGGTACTATTCCGCTGTCTGCTCGGTGCTCAGCATGCGCAAAGTGGCGGGGCGCAGGGCGTTAAGGCGCAGCCAGAACTCGTTGCCATCGCGATGAGTGTCGATGACTTGCGTCATTTGCAGGGCGTAGAGGATCCGTAAAGCGGCTTCGGGATCGGGGATTTGCAGGCGCACGCCGGACATCGGGACGCGCTTTTCGTTGCCCAACCGGTGGAGGAGTTCCGCAGCTTCGAGCAGATCCGCATCGGTCAGCTTTTGCCAGGCAGCGAGGTTGCTGCCGACGGCGAGGGTCATCCGGGGGACGGCGAGGAGGAAATCCATGAAGATTTCCCAAGAGAGTTTGCGATCGACCGGGCGGGCGTTGGGGTTGAGGCGATTGTCGAACCACGCCAGGGCGAGGCCGCACAGGGCCGCGACCAGGTAGAGCAGCCAGAAGCGGTGAGGGACGTGGGCGTGGGAGACGTCGAAGGCGGCCATGGCGAAGACCAGTATCCAGATGGTCACGAAATAAAGGAGCGCCCAGGCGGCCAGGGCGGCGACGAGGGTGGCGGCCGTCAGCACGAGGACCTGGCGATTGTGTTGGGCGAAATGGGCGCGCAGCACTTCGGCGGTCCCGGCCGGGGTGCGAACCCGGAGCGTCGGTGCTTCTCTGCGCCCTTTGCGGCCGAACGCTGTCATCATCCCGCGCCCTACGCGGGCGAGCGATAACCGGCGGGATCAATCTCCACGCCAGCGTAGCCCACGGCCAGCAAGCCGGTCGTCAAGTCCTGCTCCACTTCCGGCAGACGCGCCATTTCCTCGGGTGCGATTTGCACGCGGGCCACCGGTGTGCCAGCAGCCGCTTCCGGCACGATGTGCCGCACGCGGAAGATACGAAAGCCCAGGGCGCGCACCTTCGCTTCCCCGCGCTCGATCATATCCAGCGCACTCGCCGTGACCGGCGTGCCCCACGGGATGCGTGAGCTGAGACACGGCTGCGCGGGAGCATCCGCGGTGGGCAGGCCGAGCTCGCGCGACAACTCGCGAATCTCCGCCTTGGTCAACCCGGCGTCGCGCAAAGGAGCGAGCACGGCGAATTCCGTGGCCGCCTTGCGCCCCGGGCGCTCGTGTTTCATGTCGTCGGCATTTTCACCATAGGCGATCGCCCGGAAGCCGCGGTCGTGGGCCAGCGCATCGAGATTGGTGAACAGCTCGGCCTTGCAGAAATAGCAGCGGTTCGGCGGATTGCTCGCGTAGTCGGGATTGTCGAGCTCGCCGGTCTTCACCACTTCCACGCCTACGCCGATCTGCTCCGCGAGGGCCAGCGCATCGACCAGGGCCTGGCGTGGCAGGCTGGCGCTGTCGGCGATCACTCCGAGGACCTGTGAACCGAGGGTTTTATGCGCTTCCGCGAGCAGATAGGCGCTGTCCACGCCGCCGCTGTAAGCGATGACAAGGGGAGCGTGCGCCAGCAATTGAGTGCGAAGTAGGGCGAGTTTTTCGGTCATGCCGTTTTACGGAAATGGCGGGTGAAGGTGATGGCCCAAACTAGCATGGCGACCAAAAAAGCGCCGACCCCGAGGAAGAAGGTGGGCCGCAGCGCTACGGGTGCATGCGCATTCGCGGCGACGATCGCCCAGTTAACGATCGTAAGGAGAGCGAGCAGCAGGCCGGCCAGCCAAAAGCCGCGACTTTGGACATAGTCGAAGGTCTCTTCCCGGCGCTCCGGGGCGAGCCAGTAGTCCTTGTGCGGGATATTCAGGCCCCAGCCGTTCATCCGCCGGATGAAGGCGAAATTGCCCAGCACGAAGGCCGGAACGACGGTGCCGAAAATCAGCATGAAACAAAGGTATTGCCCCGGCGTCTGCCAGTTATTCGGAACGCCATTGACCCCGAAGTGAATGGCCACGCGCTGCGGCAGGTGCGCGGACGACCACCACACGTAGCCGGCGAAAGCCAGCCACAAGAGCGCGAGCAACGCAGAGGGGCGCAGGAAAGGACGGGGTTTCATAAGATGGCTGCGACAATCTCGCGCAAACGGCGGCTGCTGCCAAGTCGTCCTGATCGCGGAGCGTCCGCCCACGGAGGTCAGAGGTTTGCCCCGCAGTCCCATAGGCGTCTCGCTTCGCTCGGCTTTCGTTGCGTGTTCTGCTCCCCTCGCCCTCCGGAGCACTTCGCTCAAGGATGACAGCGCTTTTTAGGGACGCCTTACACGCGTCGTTCGCCGCTATACTGACGCATAAAGACGCCGTGGTCTGTCAGATGAAGCTCAGAGTTGCAAGCGCCGGAAGATCTCCTCCAGCGGCAACTGCAGGCCGATGAAGAAGTCCCCGAACTCCGCAAACTGGGCGCTGACTTCGTCGAAACGCATCTCGTAGACGATGCCCTTAATGTTGATCGGATCGTGCGCCAGCAGCGTCACGCCCCATTCCCAATCATCGAGCCCGGTCGAGCCGGTGATCAGCTGCAGGATCTTGCCATGCCAGGTGCGTCCGACCCTGGCGTGACCGCCCATGAGCTTCTTGCGCTCTTCAAAGGGCAGCGCATACCAGTTTTGCCCGGCGGTGCCGCGACGCTTGTTCATCGGGTAAAAGCACATCACCGGCCAGGGCGGCAGCACGGGATAGAGGCGGTCCTTCATGTATTTCGCCATGCGTTCGCGGAAGGCGAGGAGCTTGGCCTCGTGCTCCGGCGTGCCGGCGGCGAGGTTCTCCTCCTTGACCAGCGACTCGGCGTATTCCGCCTCGCTCGTGGTGTATTCGCTGCGCTCGGTCATCGAGAGGAAGCTGTAGGTCGGCGTCAGGACATCCGGCCCGAGGGCGTTGGTGAGGCGCTTTTCAAAGAAATTGGCCGCATGCAGATCGGCGCAGAGCAACATGAAGCCCAGATCGGCCTTCGGCGAAACCATGGCGAAGGTCAGGACCTGCGCACCCTCGGTGCCGCGGACCTCGGCCAGGAGATCGCTCAGGCGGGTGCGGGCGGCGAATTGCTCTTCCGGCGAAAGAAGCGACCAGGCACCCTGTTCGACCTTGTAAAAAAGGTGCAGGACGTGCCAGCCCTCGGCGGCAACAATGGGGGCGGGAGATTTGTCGGTCATAGGAACCTTAGCATCCGGGGCCGAGCGGGGGCGGTCAACGGTGGAATTAAAGGCAGAACATCCAACATCCAACACCCAACATCGAACATCCAATGACCCGCCCGCAAACTCGCCGGGTCCCCCTTTGCGCTTGCGCCATTGGATGTTGGGCGTTGGGTGTTGGATGTTGGATGTTCTGCCTTTCCTCTTTTTCTCCTTCCAAATGGTACGCAAAAATTCGTTGCAATGCGGAGCACTCTCCCTATTTTTGCGCGCTCTAAAACTTAGGACACCAAAAGACTATGGCCGAACTTGCCAACAAATATCCCGAGAACGTCACCGGCACCTTTTACGTCGATGACCAGTGCATTGACTGCGATCTTTGCCGCGAAACTGCACCCGCCAACTTCACCCGTAACGACGACGGCGGTCACAGCTACGTCTATAAACAGCCCGAAAACGACGCCGAATCCGCCCTTTGCAAGGAAGCCATGGAAGGCTGCCCGGTCGAAGCGATCGGCAATAACGGCGCGGAGTAAATCTCTTCCCCGTTCCGCGTCCTAAAGTCTAAGACCCTTTAAAACTCAAAGCCCTCGCCTGCCAAAGCGAGGGCTTTTTGTTTTTTCGGGGAAAAATGGAAAACGCAGAGGCGCAGCGCGGCGGAGCCGCAACCAAAGAGCGCCCGCAAATCACGCAGATCACACGAATGGACTATCCCATTCGCGTGATTCGCGTGATTCGCGGGCCAAAAATCTACGCAGGCTGCGGAAACTTTTAGAGTTAGCACTGCAGAGAGGACGGAGGAAAATCGGAGGGATGCGCTCCTGCGCGTTCCCACTTCTCTCTCGAGCGGGGAAAATTTGGGAAACGCGCAGGAGCGCATCCCTCCGTTTCTCTGCGCCTCTGCGTTTAACCTCTTTTCCTATTTTTTTGCCGGGCGGCGCCGGGCTATTTCAGCGTCGCCAGATACGCGAATAGGTCGCTCACCTGCTGCGGAGTCATCGTCTCGAGCAGGCCTTCCGGCATCATGCCGCGGCGGAGAAATTTCGTGTCGAGGATCTCGCCGCGCGGGATGCGCTGATCCTCCGCGCCGGGCAGGCGCAGCACCACCGCATCCTTTTCATCGCGCACCAGGAAACCCTCGCGAATGCCGCCGTCGCGGAGGTTCACGCGGAAGACGTGATAGGCGCTCTCCATCGAGGCATTCGGCGTGATCAACCGGCGCAGCAGCGCCTCCTGGCCCATCGCACCCGCGCTGCTGATGTTCGGCCCGATATTGCCGCCCTGGCCATTGATCAGGTGGCACGTCCGGCAGAGCATGGCCACTTGATTGCCCCGCGCCGCGTCGCCGGGTTGATTAGCCAGCGCGCGGTATTTCGCGAATTTCGCGTCCAGCGCAGCCGCTTCCTCCGCGGTGAGAATCGGCGGCAGATCGCTCGTCCGGCCGATTTGCGCGCCATTCTGCAGCGTGCCCCATTCGTCTCCCCCCCGGTTGTAAAATACGAGGCCTTCCGGCTTTTGTTCACCGAACCCGCGGTCGAAATCGCGCCGGATTTCCTCCAGCGTGCGCGCGCGATTCCACAGGCGGTATTCTGCAAACGCGCCCTGCGTGCCGCCCTTCGCCGACGTCCAGGCGATGCGCAAATCCTTCAACGGCCCCGGCGCGGGCTTGGTGCCGATGCTGTCGGGTTCGCCATCGATGTAAAGGCTCCAGCAGTGGTTTGCATTGCGCACCGCGGCGATGTGCGTCCAGATCCCGGGCGTCATGGGTTTCTTCGCCACGACCACATCGTTGAGCGGCGGAAAGGCATACACACGCGCCTTGCCACCGAAGAAATTAATATCGAGCTGGCCGGGCGCGCCGAGGATGCCATCGACGTTGCCGATTTTGCGTCCCTGCGGAGTGAGCCGTACCCACGTCTCCACCGTCATCGGACCATCGAAGGCCTGCTTCGTGCCGACCCACGCATTGTCGGCGCCATTGAGCATCAGCACGGGGCGGAAGAGCGAACCGACGTGGTCGAGCAATTGGCTCAAGGCGGTGTCGTGCGAGCCGAGCACGGTCTGCAAACGATCGAGTGTCGAGCCGTCGAGATCGGCCGTCGGGATCGCGCCGGAATTGAATGCCGCCACGATCGCCGCGGCCCCGGCCTGTCGTTGGCTGAGACGATCCAGAGCGACGCGACGGTCGGCGATGGACAGCTTTGGGTAAAGCCCGAGCAGCCGTGTCGGCGCATCCGTCGCTTTGGAAACGGCCAGGGCGATGAGCGCATCGCTGCGCAGCAGCGGATCGGTGGGTGGTTCCGCGAGCTTGGCGAAGAGATCACTACGCTCGCTGCCAAAGGAAGCGAGGGCCCGCAGCGCGGCGCTGCGTTTCGGCGCCCCCGCGGATTCATTTTCCACCAGGCTTGCGAGCTTCGGTTCGGTCGCCGCGAGATCGAACGAAGCGGCGAGACGCAGACCGAGATCCTGCGCCGCGGAATCTCCCGAAAGCAGACCATTCGCCGCTTCGGAAAGCATCGGCGTGAGCTTCGTCGCATCGAGACGGGTGCGCACGGCGATCAAGGCATCGAGCGCGGAAGCCCGCGTCGCCGGTTTCGCCAGCAAAGACTTCAGCGCGTCTTCCACGCCCGGCTCGGTCGGAAATTCCGCGAGCCGCAGAATTTCCTCCTGACCCGGAGCGCGTTCGAGTTGCGGCAAAAGCTTCGCCACCCGGGCGGCGCTGGCTTGCGGATCGAGCGCCAGCGAGGCGAGCAAACGGCTTTCGACTGGCAGTTTCTGGCCTTCATCCGAATCCAGAAACTGCGCGACCTCCTTGGGGTGTTGTTCCAGGAACATGCGCACCAGATAACGCTCGAATTCGCGATCGTAGGCCTCCCGCACTTTGATCGGCTTGCCGTTGCGGGTCGCGGGCGCGGTAGGTTCGGCGAGGGATTCGCGGGCAAAGCGCAAGAGGGCTGGGACAAAGTTCGGAACTCCGGGATAGAGACGAGTTCCCAAGGCGCGGATCGCTTCCGCCCGCACTTCTGGGTCGGGATCGTCGGCCAAGGCTGACAACTGCAATGGATTCGGTTCCTTGAACGCGGCCAGTGATTTGACCGCTTCACGGCGAAGGTTGCGATCAGAGCTCTTCAGAAACTGCGTCGCGATACTTCCTTCCATGACATGGTGAGCACCGAGCACCCAGGAGGCTTGAATTCGACGCTCGGGACTTTCCTTTTCGTCCGCCGCAATCGAGGCCAGCGCGGGCAATTCCACATCGTGGGTTCGATCACTGAGCGTTTGCCAGGCGAGATGACTTTGCGCCATCGATGCGCCGCCGAGCTTGGCGACCAGTTCTTTACCGCTCAGCTTGGTGAAATCCGGCACGTCAAATGGCTTCGCTCCCGTCGCCTTGATCCGCCAGATGCGGCCACGAGTCTTGTCGCGGTCGGGGTGATTTCGCGGCACTTCGTTGTGCGAGATAATCTTGTTGTACCAATCGACGATGTAGAGGCAGCCATCCGGCCCGATGGTGATCGCGGCCGGGCGAAACCACGGGTCTTCCGAGACGACAAAGTCATCGAGCTTCTCCAGCTTCCAGCGCGGACCGTCGCGATGCATCTTGATCGCGTTGATGCGGCCGGTGATCGGATTGGCAAGGAGCATGACATCGCGCCACGGCTCGGGAAAGGGCCCGGTCTTGTCGGTGAGCGCGAGGCCACTGAGCCCCGTGCCGCCCATGCGAAAGTCCGGCGCGGTGCCAGGGAACTCGGGGGCGTAGCTCTTCATCTGTTTGTCGGAGCACCCGGGGTAGTTCGCGAATTCGTGGAAAGGCATGACGGGGAAGCCGTAGTCGTTCGCCTCCTGGATAAAGGCTTCACCCTCGCCGTTGATCACCAGGCCCCAGATATTGCACGGGCCTTGCGAGGTGATGGTGAACTGCGAACCGTCTGGCCGGAATTTCGCCATGCGGCATTGGTCGAACTGCACCCCGGCATCCGGCGGATCGCTGGGCCGGCGCACCTTGCCGTAGTTGAACGCGCCTTGGGCCATCCAAATCCAGCCGCCCGGCGCGCGCGTGAATTGATGAGGGAAAAGATGCGAGTCCTGCACGCCAAAGCCGGTGAGCACTACCGTGCGCTTGTCCGCCCGGCCATCGCCTTTGGTATCTTCGAGAAACTCGATGTTGTGACCATGCGTGACGTAGCAGCCGTCTTTATAAGGCAGCACGCCGACCGGGATGGCGAGGCCGTCGGAAAAGACGCGCGGCTTCTGCGGCCCCGGCGCGAAGGGCGTGTCGAAGACGAGCACCTTGTCGCGCGCGTGGCTCGCGTAAAGGGCGTCGGCCGCGGCGGGATTCTCGTTGCCGTCGACGGGATATTCGAAGGCTGTGCTGGTCCACAGCCGGCCGTGTTGGTCGAAGGTGAGCGGGACGAATTTGCCGATGCCCTCACTTTCCGCCGCGACGAGCTCAACTTCAAAACCCGCAGGCACTTTGAGAGCCGCGCGTTCTTGCTCGGGAGTCCTTGCCGAGCTGTTGATGTTGTTGCCTTCCTTCATCGCCACGCCCGCACCGACATTCTCCCGCGCATCCGCGTCTTTGCCGCCGGCGGATTTCTTTTCCGCCTGGAGCTTCGCTTTCACGCCTTCCACACCGCCGAGTTTTTCCCACGTGGGCGCATTCGGCGTCGGCGGCAATTCCTCGATGAAGACGTCCTTGATCTGCACCTTGGTATTGCCTCCGGCGTGAAGCTGGACGCCGAGGATGCCGTCGTAGGGAATGTTCGGGTCCTCTTCCTTGTAATCGACGCCGGGCACGCCGTTGATCCACGTGCGGATGCGATTGCCCTCCGCGCGGATTTCGTAGTCATTCCAATCCCAGAGGTGAAGGGCGGGGTGCACGACCTTCATGTCCGCGGGCGCAATGAATTTGTTGCGCCGCCCTTCATCGTAAATGCCGGCATACCACGACGGCTCGCCGTAGTCGCATTGGTAACCGCAGACCTCGTGGCCGGTAGGATTGCGCTGCGTGCGGATCTGGACGCCGCTGTTGATCATCCCCGATTTGGGATCGCCGGTGAGCTTGATCTTCAGCTTCAGAACGAAATTCGAAAACGAACGCTTCGTGCAGAGAAAATCGTTGTGCGGGATTTTGTGGGCTTCATCGCCGCCGGTGAGGCAGCCGTCCTCCACTTTCCACAACGAAGGCTCGCGGCTTTCCCAGCCGTCGAGCGTCTTGCCATCGAAAAGCGAAATCGGCTCGGCATGAAGCAGCGTGCCGAAGA
>Ga0207667_10001764_pt1 | contig 27229 bp, 25 predicted proteins | sample KBSCornC52_FD_184301 | JGI IMG/M metagenome (GOLD analysis project Ga0207667, IMG submission 184301) | Corn rhizosphere microbial communities from Kellogg Biological Station, Michigan, USA - KBS Corn C5-2 (SPAdes) (version 2) | ecosystem: Host-associated > Plants > Roots > Rhizosphere > Soil ...
ATGGCTGCAGATCAAGAACAAACCATGAAATCGTCCGGGCGAGTCCGAGCATTTTCCGTTATGTCCGTGCAGTCCCTGTGCAGTCCCTATCAGATCGGACCTAATTTTGTGCGCTTAAGTCATTGAAGTCGCTGGTGACCCCTACGGGACTCGAACCCGTGTTTTCGCCGTGAGAGGGCGTTTAAACCACCATTCAGGGACCCGCGGGGAGCCGAGCGCCGACAAAGATAGCGCGTTTACACCGCCTTTTCGTCCTTGAGCGTCCGTGGACGCCGCGCTACGTATATTACCCAGATATTACCCAAGTGCCGTGAAGGGATCTAGATGGGTAGAACGGTCAAGGATGTGCGCCTTCAGGATCGAGCATCCCGGTCGCGGCTTCCTGTCAGCGGCGACATCTATTGGCGGACGATCAATGAAGGCTGTCATCTTGGGTACTATCGTGGCTCACGTGGCGGCAAATGGGTCGTTCGATACCGCAAGCCGGGATCGGGTAAGGGTTATGTAAAGGTCCGCCTCGGCGAAGCTGACGATGTTCGGGATGCTAATGGCGAGACCATCCTCGACTGGAGGCAGGCGCAAGCCAGTGCTCATACCTGGTTTGAACAGCAAGCGAGGGGAGGGCAGAAAGTATCAGGGCCATATACGGTCGGTAATGCGCTTGATGATTATATGCAGGGCTTTCGTGGTAAAGCGGAATCGGTTCCTGGCGATCTTAAATCCCGCATAGAAGCTATCATCCGTCCAGCACTTGGGCACTACGAAGTTTTGGCCCTGACGACTGAAATCATCCGGAAGTGGCATGAGGGCCGCGCGAAGTCCCCTGCTAAGCTCCGGACGTCAAAGGGGGCCAAGAAGCAGAACCAGCGTCCGGTAGACACTCCCGATGGGGTACGCAGTCGGCGAGCAACGGCCAATCGTGACCTTACGGTACTGAAGGCAGCGCTCAACCGTGCGGCTGACGATCGTGATTGGCTCTCCGTCGATGCTTGGGTGAAGGTGAAACCCTTCGGAAAGGTTGATGTCGCGAAACGTCGCTACCTATCCGATGATGAAGCGCGGCGCTTGGTTAATGCTAGTGATGAAGAATTTCGTCCCCTGGTGAAGGCGGCGTTGCTGACCGGTGGACGGTATGGAGAACTTCGCCATACCAAAAACAAGGACTATGATCGGCAATCGCAAACGCTTTGGCTGTCGGAAACCAAAGGTGCCGATCCGCGACCGGTCTATCTTGATGCTGAAGGCGTCGCGCTGCTCGATGAATTGACGGCTGGTAGATCGCCCGAAAATTATATCTTTGAACGAGCAAGCGGCTTCATGTGGGGCAATGCGCATCAGACAAGGCCAATGGGGGAGGCTGTCGCGCGAGCAAAGATAGCCAAAACGAGCTTTCATGATCTGAGGCGCACCTACGGCGCTCGCCTCGCATTGCGCGGCGTGCCGATGGCCGTCATCGCCGAGGCGATGGGCCACAAGGATGAGCGGATAACCAGGCGGCACTATGCGCATTTGGCGCCCAGCTATGTCGCTGATACCGTGCGCGCGGCGATTTCGGGGATGGGTATTGTGCAGCCATCGACCGTTAAGCGGATCGCATGATGTGCGCGGATATTGGAGTTGCGCTCGCTGACGCCCGTACGGGAGCAACCAGCCTAGCTCCCGATAGCGCGGACACTCCGCCTGCGTCGTCCCTTTCGCGGAGCAGCCTGCGAACTCGGTTCAATGGGTGAATCATCACCCTTCGTAGCGAGCCAGAGGCTTCGGCTGCGCGACTGCTTCCTCCGTTTGCGTGAGGTTTTCGACGATGACGAGATAGCTCCGGCAATAATCGAGGCCGCCCGGCTGGGCAAACTCCGCGGCAGAGCGGATCGTGCCGACCTGAGCTATCAAATTTATGACGGCTGGCAAGGGGAGCGGCACGACGATTGGGAGATCGAGGAATGGGTCTGGACTGAGTCGGAGGTGCGAAATTTAGATGTCAGCGGTATGGGGAGGTATTGGACGCGGCTATTTGGTCCTGATGCCTTTCCAGCGGCTGATGGTTGGCTTGAAATCAATTTGTCCGGCCTCAGCTTTGAAGAAGAGGGATTGGTTTCTTATTTCGGGCTCCAAAAGCAAGCGGCGGCCCAGCCGTCGCGGCGCGCCGCCAACAGAGGGGGGGCGCCGAGGGAAAGCCAGAAATGGGACGCAGTCACCCTCGCGATCGCAAGATTAGCCAACGCCCAAAAGCTCGATAGAAACATGGAATGCCGTTTTCGCAACCAGGCGGAAATGCGTCAGGCGATTTTGGAAGATCCAGATGTCGCGAAATTCGGGGCGGAAGACGCTAAATCGGGAGTGAAGGACGAAACGATCAAAGCTCTCGTGAGAAAGGTGTTTCTCGACCTCCTGGGCTGAGGTTTATACTCTGGTTCACACCGGTTTTTACCGGTTCATAACTCGCGATCAGGCGTCCGTCGGCGTTTTATCGCCTCCGTGGAGAACGACGGAGTGTTCGATGAATTGCCCCTGGTGCAATAGCGCGGGCTCGCCGAAGCTGGCTTATGCCATCGAAGTCGCGGCAGAACAGTCAGACTCTTCGCGATCAGAAATCTACGAAGCTCTGAAGAGGGGCGATCTGCGCGCCAAGAAGAATGGCCGTCGCACCGTCATCTTGCATGACGATCTGGTTGCCTACCTTGCCAGCCTTCCTGATTATCAGGCTTCACCTGAGTGATTGGGTACGCGGCTTTGTCGGCGGCCTGGCAGCTGCCCAAAGGACCTCTCAGAGACCGTTCGAAAGCTCACCAGCATCGCGCCGAACGTTCGAACGACTCCACCCCCAGCCGGCGCAGCTCCGACATAAGCAATATCTTCCATTTCAGTGCCTGCCACGGTGCGTGGTTCGCGCCATGGGCGTGAGGTCGCGTTTGCGGCGGACGGCGAATCCGATCAACGATGCCGATTGCGGACTGAAGATGGTTCTGGCGAACTTCGGCGGGGCGCGTCGAGTATCCCGACTTCCTCGTGGAGCGCTACGCAGTCTTCTTCCGACTGGTCATGGGCATGACGGGGAGGGTAAATGATGGAGGCCGACAGGGGGTTCGCTAAAGCATTTGAACGGCCAAGGGCGCTTGCAATCGATTTCGATGCGGTGCGTGCTGTGGCGCTCTCCAGCGTCATCGGGGCGTCTGTGGCGCTGAAGCCATTCGGCCGGGAACATCGCGGCCTCTGCCCCTTCCACCGCGAGAAGACGCCCAGCTTCTACGTCAACGACGAAAAGGGCTTCTATCATTGCTTCGGTTGCGGCGCGCATGGTGATGGCATCGACTTCCTGGTTAAATCCAACGGCTTCGGCATTCGTGAAGCGGCCGAGATGATTACGGGGGCCACCTACCCGGTGATCCAGCGCGGCACTCCGATCTCGGAGCCGGAGCCTGGTCGCAGCGCGGATGCGGAAGCCCTATGGACCCAGGCGGTGTCGGCGGACTGGACGGTCGTTGCGCAATACCTCGCCAACCGTGCCTTAGCCGGGTCGGTGCCGCCATCGCTTCGTTATGCGCGGCTTCGTTACGGCAGCTCAGGCCCGTTCCATCCCGTGATGGTGGCGCAGATTGTCAACCGGGCTGGCGATCCGCAGGGGGTTCAGCGGACCTATCTGACCGATCAGGGCCGCAAGTTAGATGTCCCGAAGCCCAAGCTGTCCTTAGGTCGGGTTCGCGGCGGCTCAATCCGCATGGCGCCTGCCACGGATGAGGTAGCTCTGACCGAAGGCGCCGAGGATGCTTTGTCGCTCCAGCGGATGAGTGGCATCCCGACATGGGCGGCTGCCGGTGCCGGAATGATGCCGTCGATGTCGCTGCCCGATTCAATCCACAGCGTGATCATCGGTGCCGATGCAGACGAGGCTGGGGAACGCTCGGCACAGGCCGCCGGCAAGGCTTTCGCCGAACAGGGGCTCCGGGCGCGCATCATCCGCCCGCAATCGCCGCACAAGGATTTCAACGCCGAATTGATGGCCGATGGCTGGAGGGATAAGTGATGGCAACCGCCGCTTTCAAGTCTCGCCTTGACCACGCTGAGCTGATCAAAATGTGGCCGGCGCCCGATATGAGTATTCTCGCCGCTGGACGCCGGTCAGCGCCGGTCATGCCACGCGATATGTTTGGTCCCGTTTGGCCACTCATCTGCGATCTCGCGGGGGGTGCCGGCAGTCCGGTAGATTATATCGCGCTCGCATTTATCGCGGCCGCGGCTTCGCTGATGGGCGGCAAGCGCAGGGTGAAGCCATTTTCTACGTCCAATTGGGACGAGCCATGCATTATCTGGGTCGGACTTGTCGGTGATCCCTCGTCCAATAAATCGCCAGCCATCGAGGTTACCACCGGTCCTTTTCGAGCGATGGAGAAGGATCACGCCATAGCTCATGCCTCTGATCTCCTTCGCTGGGAGACAGAAAGTGAGCGCGCCAAAGCCGAGAAGACTGCGTGGCAGGATGACGTCAAGACGGCGGTAAAAGACAACTCGGGCATTCCATCGATGCCGGAAACGGCAGTTGCGCCGGAGGAGCCGCAACGCCGCCGCCTGGTGGTGCAAGACGCGACCCCTGAGGCCCTAGGGACGATCCTGTCCGGCAATCCTTCTGGGACCTTGCACACCCGCGACGAGCTTGCAGGTTGGTTCATGAGCTTCGATCGATATTCGCCCGGTGGTCGGGAGTTCTGGCTGGAAGCCTATGGCGGACGCCATCACGTCATTGACCGCAAGGGCAACAAGGCGCCGATCTTGATCCCATTCAATGGCGTATCGGTACTGGGTGGCATCCAGCCGGAGAAGTTGGCGGAGTGCTTGCTAGGTACCGCTGACGACGGGCTGGTAGCACGTTTCCTGTGGGCCTGGCCGAAACCAATCTCCTATCGCCGCCCGCGCCAGCTTGCCGACATGAATGCGCTCGAGCGTATCTATCGGCGGCTCGATGCGTTGGAATGGGGTGTCGATAGCGACGGCCGCCTGGTTCCTATCACTATGTCGCTCGAAGCGGCTGCTGCCGACATCTTCGAGGCCTGGATGGTTGAGAATCAACAAGGTCTTGAGGATTCAGGCACACTGTTCAAGGGCTTCTGCGGGAAGCTGCCTGGGACGGTTCTTCGTCTTTCGCTGATATCGGAGATGGCGACGTGGGCTGCGGGTGGCATTGGCCCGGAGCCGCGATCGATCGGGGCTCGCACGGTGGCGGCGGCAATTGAGTTCGTTGAGGAATATGCGAAGCCAATGGCGCTAAAGGTGTTCGGTGATGCAGCGCTTCCGCCGGTGGAGCGCAATTCGGCCATACTTGCTCGCTATCTCCTCAAACATAAAGTCCATCTATTCAATGCCCGCGCTCTCCGGCGGAAAGCTGGTCTACCCGGTTTGAGGGATGCCAAGCCGTTCAGTGAGGCGGTGGCGCAGCTGGTTGACGCTGATTGGCTGCGGGATGCGGGTCAGCGTGAAGGTGAAACCGCGGGTCGTCGAAAGTCCGACTTCATCGTAAATCCCGCCGTTCACGGAGGAGATAATGGGTAGGTGGCTCGATCTTGCTGCCCGTCTTGAAAAGGAAGCTGAGGGCTGTGCCAATAGCGCCAATAACGCCAATGGTTCATTTTCCGAATGTTTCGGCACTAACGACACTATCGGCACGGCCGGTGTTCCCACCTTCATCGCGTTAGGACTTCACCGGCTTCGCTCAATGCCGACGCCTCGGGTCACCAATCCTGCGGTCTGGCCTGAGATCGTCGCCGATGCTAGCAGGCTCGCTCAAGAGGGCTGGGCTGCGAAGGCCATCGATCTAAGCTGGGATGCGCTTCACCTATTCGGCTGGGAGCCGGGCGTCGATCTTGAAGCCTGGGATTATTCGCTTGCGGTGGTGATGGAAGGATGGCTGGTCGTGGACGTGTCGGCGGATTATATCACTCTTCGGAAGGGCAACGTGTCCCGCCCGTTCAAGAACCGGCCGCGTCCGGCGCTCACCCGCTACCTGTGGGAATTGTAGCGGCAGAAAGCACGTTTTGATGATGAAGCCTGAATTGCAGTCAAGAACATTCGGACGAACCACCTCGACCCGCGTGCAGAACTGGAGTGATCGGCGCTGTCTTCGGAGACCATCGCCACCGCCAGCCCTTTTGGATTTGACCTTGGTTGAATCCCTATGCACGCCGCCCGAACCTATTGCGAAACGGTTTGGCATTCAAACGTTCCAACGCGCCCTGCGCTAGGAAAACATTCTTCGCGATATCCAGACTGATCGTGCTAACCTCCGACATCGACGCCTCCCTCAAGTGGTGTTCAACACCTCCACTTTGGCACATCGATGCTGTCGGGGGGGTGTCCACCCCATCACCCCCAAAGCCGAAGTTGCCGGACGACCGACGGACCGCCGCTCCCGGCAAGTGTAGACGAGGCCCTCGATGGCGGGGTTGGGTGGAGAGCTGTGGCGGGTGAATCCGGATCGTAATTATAGCGCGCAACCCCACGAGGAACGAAATCGAAAGGGTTGCCGAACGCCTTTGGCAGGACGCAGTGAGGGTACTGCAGGCATGAGCTGGCAGAAGGTCAAACCTGACAGTTCGGCGAACGAAATCGTTGACCGTCTGGCTCTGACAGCGCTAAATTTCAGCATCCAACCTGAGCGGATGGTGGTCTGAGTAGGCGACCGTTCACACCATTTTCAGATCGAGAGGAGGGGTGTGCCCATGCCACCTTATGCTAACTCATTGAATCTAGGCCCCCCGTCAATATTCTGATAATCGGAAATCATGGACAGCAGCAAATCTGATAATCAGAAAAGAAGGGGTAGGCCCGCTACGGGGTCACAACCCATGGGGGGTTCGGTTCAACGAGCTTCAGCGGGACGTAATCACCAGCTGGGCGCATGCTCGCAAGATTTCACGCGCCGAAGCCATTCGCCGGCTGGTCGAACGGGGCGTGTTCGCGCAACGTTAGAAGGGGGGTGGGACCCCGTTCCGAAACACAAACACTCGTCTTCGCGTGCGTGCGCCCGCGCGCGTACGCGCGAAGATCAAGCTTTTGGGCGTGGACTCGACAAGGTGCCAAAGCCAAGAATAGCCGCTATTGGGACATTGCCGCCGATCCCGACGCGCGAGCTCGATGGCGGCTTTCGGCCATAGTAGACGCTTCAGCCGTGTACATATTCCTTTGTCGAATGACCAAGGCTGGTGGCCCGCGGACTGGCAGGTTTAGGTCGAGGCTTGGGATTAGCCGACATTCGCGATGCAGGTCGGCAATTTGTAAGCACCGACCAAGCTGCCATTGGAAGGTTAAACCCCCTCTCTGAAACCGGCCGTACGTTAAAGATGGGCAAGCGTGACCAACTGTTTGTCCAAAGCTTGATTCCGCCGCTAAGCATTCCCAAATGTAACATATTGCGCTGTAGGTTGGGCTCGGTGTGACAGAGAGATAGCAGCTCCCGCCCGTCGAGGGAGCTATCATGGCACATAATCACCTACCTGGACGCAGACATTTCACGGCATTTCGATCAGCTGCGGAAGAGGTGGCAGCCGCTAAGGCGCAGCGGGACGTGCGAACTGAGCCAGGAATATCTGACACGCCAAACCCGACGATGGCGAGCGGCCTGGCTCTGACCTCGACCGAGAGTGCAGACCTTGCGCGTAAGATACTCGCGCATGAACGAATTCTTCAGGCACTCATTCGTCACATAGCTGAAGAACAGCCTGAAGTTTTGGCTCGGCTAAAGAAAACCTTTGGTTCGAGCCACGATCTTGGTGAATATGAGCAGGATCATACTTCGACGCGGCAATATGAGGACCAGTTCATCCAGGCCGTCCAATCGGCCGTAGAGAGACGGTCCGACAGGCGGTAGGCTGGGATCACGGAAGACGTCAAAGATCGTGTGCGAGCGTGTCTGCTCATCGTGGCGGCTCACTGGCGAAGCTACTTCCATGCCGGTCAGTTATCAGCGCAGGACCGGCATCATGAACAAATCAAGGGATGAAGCTTATCATCTAAATCGCGAACCACATGAGCGCTCGCTCGCTGCAGAATCTACGGACCCCAATATGCGAGCGGTTCACTTAAGGCTGGCCAGGATGCATGTGACAATGGCGCGGGATGCTAAAGAGCGGAACCAACCACAGCCGAAAGACAGATCTTAGCCCAGCGACCACGCTAACATCGTGTTGCTCCGAAATCCCAATTGCGCGTTCGGAAAGAGCTGCACAGCGTTCCGCTCCGATCAATGCCCGCGCTGTAAGCGACGATCACGGACGCTGCGCTTCCAATAATCCAGCTCCGCGAGCTGGCGGGCTGGATGACACTTTGCCTTCAAGACACAGCTCCACCAGCCTGCGGATGGCTTCACCGCGGGAGGGACGGTCAGGCTGCTCCCGGCGCCATTCGTCAACCTGGTATAGCCATGAGTCGGTCGCCCGCATCTCAACACGGCTCGAAAATATGTGGCAGTCGCCATAACCGCTTATGGGCCCTTCGGATATCGGATTTGAAGCTTTCGTGCCCTGACTGGCAAAGCCGACATTCAGCTGACGTTGGGTCGGGGGCGATTTTGAACTCTGGTTGGCACGTCACCTTATCGAAGCATCGGTGTGTGTGATCGAGACCCTCGTGCCTGGATAACCGCCTTCGGTTTCGACAATCGCTTCGAGTTGGTTGGCCAAGGCTTCGACGATGCTGGTACCGAGACCTGGCTTGGTGGTGGCGAGCGTCTCCGGGGTGCCAATCCCATCGTCGCTGACGGATAATGTCCAGTCGGAGGCTTGCGCATGGTAGTCGACGAGAATCTTGCCGCCGCGATCACCTGGAAAGGCATGTTTGAGTGCATTGATGACCAGTTCGGTGACAATCAGCCCGAGACTGACCGAGATATCGGCGTTTACACTGCTGCCATCGACGCTCACCGTGATCGACACCCGCGCATCGTCGTGGATCATGGAAGCGCCAAGGCTTTCGCAGAGCTGCTGAAAATAGCCGCGCAACTCGACTGCGCCCAGCCTCGAGGCCGCAAGCTGCTGCTGCAGCGTCGCGATCGACATAACCCGATTGTGGGCATCATGCAGATGGCTTCGTGCTTCTTCGGATTGCACCCGCCGGGCGCTTTGCATCAGCACACTGGCGATGATCTGGAGGCTGTTGGCGACCCGGTGCTGAAGCTCTTGGAGCAGTATGGCTTTCTCGCGCAGCAGGTCGTCCTTGAGTTTCTCGCTGATCCGGGCCTCGGTGACGTCGGAGATAGTCAGGAGCAGGCGAACCTGTTCGGTATCGCCATAGTCGAGCTTCTGGGCATTGAGGACCAATCGCCTGGGTGCGGCATCGCCCTTTAGATCCATCTCATAGGCCTCGATCCTGGCAAGGCCGGAGAGGGTTGTGCTGAGCAGCGAACGGAGCTGCGGAACGTCCCACTCACCAGTGCCAAGCTTGAACAGCGGCCGCCCGGCCACGTTCTGCGGTTGAAGGCCAAAGGCAGCATAGAAGGAGGTGCTGCCTCCAATCACGGTCAGATCTCCATCAAGAAGAAGTGCCGGCGCTGCGGAGGAAGCAAGGATCGCCAACGCCAGATTGCGCGCGACGTCAGGGTGAATAGGTCGGTTCACGAAGAGGCCCCCTTTCCGGGGAGACCGGAAAGCTTTCGGGACGAAAGCCAAGTCCGGGTAATCGCGAGCTGATCGCTCGCAGAGTGAGCGCAGGTACTCGCACTTGAGCCATAGCACGGTTCATTCGGAATCCAGCGTCTATTCGACGCCGGCCGAGTATTTCACCTCACCCGTCCCTTAGGGCCAGAGCATCATTCGGGAAGGGCGGCCGGAAGTCGAAAATAGTCCGTCACGCGCCGGCCATAGTCCTCGTCGAAGATGGGAGCCGAATCCGGCCGGAAGCTGGGCGCGCCCTCCAACAATCGCTTGTCGATGGCTGCCACATATCCGCCACGTTTCTCGTCATGTCGCAAGGCCGACCAGGGAATGGGATGATAGCTCTGCCCCAAGCCGAGGAAACCCCCGGTCGACAGAATGACATAGGCGACCTGCCCGGTCCGCTCGTCGAGAATGAGTTTGTCGACGGTGCCGAGTTTATCGCCATCACGCCCATTCACGATCTTACCCCGCACATCGTTGGCGGAAATCAGAGAGCGCCTTCCGACAGGGGCGGCAGCGGATGTTTCTGCATTGGAGGCCATAGCCATTCTCCGTTCACAAGGGATTTTAGGCGGCAGGCGCTGGGCCCCGCCGCTCCCAAACTGCGCCTACCCTCACACCAGGCTGTGCTTCAGTGCGCTGGCCTGATCATGACCTGCTTTCACCGAGGTGAAGGCATCTCGAATGATGCCCCTCGTTGCAGGTGCAAGGTCGGTGTCCTTCAAGGCGATCTCAAATTTCGCCTTGATGTGATCCTCGCCCCGTTCGACTTCGTCGACGACCGCTTTGTCATTCTTGCCGGTAAGGACCTGCTTAAGATCCATGAAGCTGCGATGGGCAGCGCCAAGGAAACTGGCGCGCTCCTCGGGCTTACCGCCAAGCCTAAGCACTTCTGCCCGCAGGGATGCGACGACCTGTCCGCGGTCGCGCGCGAAATCGGCGAACACCGCCGCAAAGCGGGTGCTCTTTGCGTCTTCGGCGGCGTCCTCGAACCCCTTCATGCTATCGAGAGCTGTGGTGATCAGGCCATTCAGGACGGAGATATCATGCGTGCTATTCATCTTTGGATCCTCGATCTGGGGGTAAACGCCCCCGACAGGTTCGCACCTGCCGGGGGTGGATTATTTCATTTTCCAGAGAGCGCCGAGGGCAGCAAGGCATTGCCGTCCTTAAGCTGCTGCTCGATGATTGGCACGCCGTTGCCAGCGACCTGCTTCAGCGACTGATCGGCACCATCCTGAGCGTAACCCTTGTAGGTCGCCCAGTTACCCTGCTGCACCTGTGCGGACTGGGTGAGGTAGAGGTTGTCGAAGGAGCCGCGGGGTGTGCTGCGGAGCATCTTGAGCATCGAGGCGCGTTGGGCCGAGAGGCCGCTGGTGGGTTTGGCGATCTTGCGCTGGTCATTGTTCAACGAGGCCATCAGCGTCTGCTGGGAGGTCTGCGATTGGGAGATCATGCGCTGCGCATAATCCTTGACGTCGCTGCGCTGTGAGCGCGTCAGACTTAACCGGCCCGCCGTGATTTGGAACTGATTGGCGTCAGAGGCGGCGGCTGCGAAGGCTGGACCATCGAGGCCATGAATGGGAGAAGCTCCCACATTCGCGCTCGAATAGCTGCCAGTCGTGGCTGGCGTCGATTGTGCTAGCGTTATCGTTCCGGCGCCGAGTGCTGCCGTCCCCAGAAGGACGACACAAATTGCACGTTGCATGTTATTGTTCCTTACAGGCGGAGTTCACAGGAAACACCTGTGACCCTGGGCGACTGTTGATTGGCTGGAAACGCACCATCCAGGATGAAGGGCGTCGCTTGGAGCTATTGCTATAATGATCCATAAGGAGATTAGTTACAGAAACTAGCTATTTTATTTATCGATATCACCGTTTGAACGCTGTAGGTCATTTGAACATTATAGGACGATCAGCTCTGCAAGCCGTTTTCATTATAATTGGGGGGCTGAAAATAGTCTAGATTGGTGTGCCAATGCAGCCCCAACGTGCGGATTACCGGGTCGATCATAATGGGCATCTCAGCACCCGTCAGTACGCCCGGCTCGTCGATGAACGGGTGAGAGGGGTCGGTCTGATGCGGAGCGAGTATGGTACGCACTCACTTCGCCGAACGAAGGCATCGATCATCTACAGGCGACCGGAAACCTTCGTGCCGTCCAGATCCTGCTCGGTCATAGCAAGTCGAAAACACAATGCGCTTTCTTGGGATCGACGTGGAAGACGCGCCTGCCCCCGCGGAGAATACCGAAATTTGACCCGTTGGCTCCTCGCCTCCGGCGAGGGGCCGCTTCACGGCGCTTGGGACTTTGCTGCCGTCCCGGTCGGCTCGCCGAACGTCGGCTTCCGGTAGGAACCGTCATTCGCTTCACCTGCTGCTTCGTGAGCGAGACAAGGCCCGGTCGCTGCGGCCAAACCGGGTTTGGAATACCACTATTCAAGTAAGCACGCGGAAAAAGGACATTACCTGGAACGTTCGATCCACGCTTGCTTAGCAAGTTCGGCGCAGGTCAGATAGACGACAACAACGCCGCCGAGTGCGAGTGTGATCCGCCGCGGCAGCACTACAAAGCCGAACCACTCGCCGAGCGGCGTAAACGGCAGGAGCATGGCGACGACCAAGGCACCGAGCGACGAAGCCGCAAGCCACGGACGAGGCAGATTGCGCCACGGCCGGCCATTGGTGCGGATGATAAAGATCACCAGTATCTGCGTCGCCATGGATTCGAGGAACCAACCAGTCCGGAATGCTGGCGCTGCGGCGTGGAATAGGAGGATCAGCCCGCCGAACGTCAGCAGATCGAACAGTGACGACAGCGGCCCCATGATCGCGGCAAATCTGACCAGCGCGCGCATGTCCCATACTTGCGGCCGCGTGACAGCTTCAGGGCGGACCGAGTCGAACGGAATGCCGATCTCGGAGACGTCGTAGAGCAAATTGTTGAGCAGAATCTGGGTCGGAAGCATCGGCAGGAAGGGCAGGAACAGCGACGCGGCCGCCATCGACAGCATGTTGCCGAAGTTGGAGCTGGCGCCCATCCGCACATATTTGAGGATGTTGGCGAAGGTCCGTCGCCCTTCCTCGACGCCGTCGGCAACCACCGCGAGATCGGAATTGAGCAGGATCATGTCGGCTGCCGCCTGGGCCACGCCAGTGGCGCCCGCCACCGATAGCCCCACGTCCGAGACTTTCAGCGCTGGCGCGTCGTTGATGCCGTCGCCGAGATAGCCGACGATGTCACCCTTGGCTTGGAGCGCCTTGACGAGACGCGACTTCTGATCGGGCGCCAGGCGTCCGTAGGCATCGACCGAGTGGACCTGAACGGCGAGCGCGTCATCCGAGAGGTTGGCGAGATCGGCGCCCGACAGCACACGATCGGCGTTGAGCCCGACCAATGCGGCGAGGCGCTTGACCACAACAGGATCATCGCCGGAGAGAATCTTCAACCGTATCCCGGCGGCGCTCAGGCGGGCGATCGCCGCCTTCGCGGTCGGCTTGGGCGGATCCTCGAACGCGCACAGACCTTCGAACGTGAGAGCGGCTTCAACGGCGTCTGCAAGCTCGTGCGGGGCGCCGCTCCAAGCGCGTGATGCGACCGCGACCGCGCGCTGTCCCGCTTCGGCAAGCAAATGGACCTGAGCGAGCGCGGCAGCCCGTGCACCGTCATTCAAGGCGGCAACGGCGCCGTCCGCCCTGCTGAAGCTGCACAAGGCCAGCACCGCCTCGGGCGCGCCTTTGACAATGAGGAGGTCGCCCTCCGGGCCGGCGGCGAGCACCGAACCCAGCCGGCGTGTGTAATCGAACGCGCGCCGCTCGAGCGAACTCCAACCGTTCGCGGCATCGGCCACGCCCGCGATCAATGCGGCATCCATCGCACCGCGATCCCCGCCGAGGCTGGCGGCAATAGCGCCGAGCTGCGACGGGCGCGGATCATCGCCGCCAGCCGGGTTGAGACTGAGAGCGAGCTTGATTTCGGCCGAGGTCAGCGTGCCAGTCTTGTCAGTGCAGAAGATCGTCATCGCGCCAAGATCGTGGATCGAGGCGAGGCGCTTCACGATCACTTTACGTTTCGCCATCCGCACTGCACCGCGCGAAAGCGTCACGGTCGTAATCATCGGCAGCAGTTCGGGCGTCAGGCCGACGGCGAGCGCCACGGCGAACAGCAGCGATTGCAACAAAGGCCGGCCAAAGGAGATGTTAACGGCGAGTACCACCAAGACCAGCGCGAGTGTGAGCCGAGCGGTGAGCAGGCCGTAGGCGCGCAGGTCGCGCTGGAAAGGAGACGCCGCCTCGGCCTGGACGAGAGCCGTAGCAGCCGCGCCGAACAAGGTTGCCGACCCAGTTCCAACCACCAGCGCGACCGCCTCCCCGGTCTGGAGGACGGCACCCCTGAACAAGCCGTTGACCGCTTCGGCTGCTGTCGTGCTGGTCACCGCGCCGGGCTTTTTCTCGACGGGATAGGGCTCGCCGGTGAGCGCCGCCTCATTGACGGTGCATGCCGACGCGGTCAGCACCAGTGCGTCGGCCGGAATGATGTCGCCGGCACGTACCCTGATCAAATCACCCGGAACGACCGCTTCGACCGGCACCGGTACGAAGTTACCGTCACGCTTGACCTCTGCCTTGAGCGCGACCGAGCGCCGAAGCACCTCGGCGGCTTGCTCTGCATGGCCTTCCTGGAATGTGTCGAGGCCGACCGAGAAGGCGAGGATCGTCACGATGATCGCGCCGCCTGTTGCGTCGCCCGTCGCGATCGAAACAAATCCCGCCGCCAGCAGGATCAGCGACAGTGGTTCAAGCAACCGGCGGAGAATGGCGCGAAACGGGCTGACGCGCCGATGCTTGGCATCCGCATTGTCGCCAAAGCGTTTCAGTCGCTCAGCCGCTTCGGAGGCGCTGAGGCCATCCTGCGTGCAGCCAAGCGCCTTGCTCTGCTCCTCAGCCGATATTGTCCAAAACGGCTTCTTGGCGGTCGTGTCGGAGGGCTGCTGCTGCACCGTCTTGGGCTGAACTGCGGAAGCCATGCGATCTCCCCACGAGCAGGAGCACAATTGTCTCTCGGTCGCCGGATGCCTGCAGCTGCCGCAGCGATGGGCACGGCATAGGCTCCATCTCCGGACAAAGCACGACCAAACTATATTGATCGCGTTTCGTCGCATCCCGGAAACATCGCTCGCTTAAGCAAGCGACAGCGCCCATTACGAAGAGGCTATGTCTCCTGACGGCGTCGCGGAGCCCCTTGGCGGACCGAGCTCGCCCGGGTCAACAAGCGGCCCGGCCAACAGATGCAATGGCCTAGTCGCACCACCAACGCCGGAGATACACATGACTGAACGCCTATCACCCGATCTCCTCGCCCGGATGGACGCGTATTGGCACGCAGCCAATTATCTATCCATCGGGCAAATCTACCTCCGCGACAATCCGCTGCTGGAAGCGCCGCTACAGCTAGAGCACGTCAAGCCGCGCCTGCTCGGCCATTGGGGCACCACCACTGGGCTCAATTTCCTCTACGTCCACCTCAACCGACTGATCGTGCAGAACGATCTCGACATGATCTACATCATCGGGCCAGGGCATGGCGGTCCCGGCTTGGTGGCGCATACGTATCTTGAAGGCTCCTACACCGAGCTCTTTCCCGCGATCGAACGGGACCGGTCGGGCATGCGGCGGCTGTTCCGACAATTCTCGTGGCCGGGCGGGGTGCCGAGTCATGTCGCCCCGGAAACGCCGGGATCGATCCATGAAGGTGGAGAACTCGGCTATTCGATCGTTCATGCCTATGGAGCAGCGTTCGACAATCCCGACCTGATCGTCGCCTGCGTCGTCGGCGACGGCGAGGCCGAAACCGGGCCGCTGGCGGCAAGCTGGCATTCCAACAAATTCCTGAACCCCGCACGGGACGGCGCGGTGCTGCCTATCCTGCATCTGAATGGCTTCAAGATCGCGAACCCGACGGTGCTGGCCCGGATCAGCCGTGAGGAGCTGACCGATCTGCTGCGCGGCTATGGTCATGAGCCCTTCTTCGTGGAGGGCGACGATCCAGCGCTGGTCCACCAGCAGCTTGCGGTAACGCTCGATACCGTGCTGGAGCGCATCCGCATGATCCAGGCCGAGGCGCGCGCTCCCGATGCGCCGGCGGGCGGAGCGGCGCGCCCGCGCTGGCCGATGATCGTGTTCCGCACCCCCAAGGGCTGGACGGGTCCGAAGGAAGTCGACGGCAAGCCGGTGGAAGGCACGTGGCGCGCGCACCAGGTGCCTATCGCCGACGTCACCAAGCCTGGACACCTGGCCCAGCTCGAAGCATGGATGCGCAGCTGTCGGCCCGAGGAGCTGTTCGACGCCAACGGCAAGCTGATCGAGGAGCTGGCCGCGCTCGCACCGACCGGACATCGCCGCATGGGCTCCAACCCTCATGCCAATGGCGGCCTCTTGCTGAAACCGCTGAGTTTGCCCCACTTCCGCGATCATGCGGTGGCGGTCACGTCGCCCGGCAGCGTGCGCGGCGAAGCCACTCGCATTCTCGGCCGATACTTGCGCGATGTGATGCGGCTGAACCTGGCTGCCGCCAATTTCCGCCTGTTTGGACCCGACGAGACCGCGTCGAACCGGCTGGAAGCGTCGTATGAGGTGACTGGCAAGGTGTGGATGGCCGACATCGAGGCGGTCGACGAGAATCTCGATCCATCCGGCCGAGTGATGGAGGTACTAAGCGAGCATCTTTGCCAAGGCTGGCTGGAAGGCTATCTGCTGACCGGCCGGCACGGCTTCTTCTCCTGCTACGAAGCCTTCATCCACATCGTCGATTCGATGGTCAACCAGCACGCGAAATGGCTTAAGGTCAGCGCGAAAATACCCTGGCGCAAGCCTATGGCCTCGCTCAACTACCTGCTGACCTCGCACGTGTGGCGGCAGGATCATAATGGCCTGTCGCATCAGGATCCGGGCTTTATCGATCATGTCGCCAACAAAAAGGCTGACGTCGCGCGCATCTATCTGCCGCCCGACGCCAATTGCCTGCTGTCGGTGGCCGATCACTGCCTGCGAAGTCATGGATACATCAACCTGATCATCGCCGGCAAAGACCCCGAATGGCAGTGGCTGACGATGGACGAGGCGATTGTCCATTGCACGGTCGGCGCCGGCATCTGGCAATGGGCGAGTAACGACGGCGAGCCAGACGTGGTGTTGGCCTGCGCTGGCGACGTGCCGACGCTCGAGGCGCTCGCCGCGGTCACACTGCTGCGCGCCTATGTGCCGGACATCCGCATCCGTTTCGTCAATGTCGTCGACCTGATGGTGCTGGAGCCGCGGTCCGAGCACCCGCATGGCCTCTCCGACGAGGATTTCGATGAACTCTTCACCGTCGACAAGCCGGTCATCTTCGCCTTCCACGGCTATCCGGCGATGATCCACAAGCTCACCTACCGGCGCCGAAACCACGACCGGATCCACGTCCGCGGCTATAAAGAGGAAGGCACGACGACCACACCCTTCGACATGGTCGTGCTCAATAATCTCGATCGGTACCAGCTCGCACTCGATGCGATCTCGCGCATTCCGCGGCTCGCGGATCGCGTGGCGGCGGAGACGCAGCGTTACTGGGCGACGATGGAGCGCCATAAGCTCTATGTCGCCGAGCACGGCGAGGACATGCCGGAGGTTCGCGACTGGCGCTGGGCGCGATGATCGTCCTGACGCTCAACAGCGGCTCCTCCTCGCTCAAGTTCGGTCTTTACCGTGTCGAGGGACCCGAGACCGAGGCGTTGATGACGGGCGAGACGGACGGTACCGAGCTGCAGGCCCAGGATGCAAAGGGCTCGGCGTTGCCGGGAACGCCGAAGAAAGCGGAAACGCCGGAAGCAACGATCCAGGCGATCGTGTCACTGCTGGCGAAGGTGTGCCTCCCCGCGCCCGAAGCGATTGGTCACAGGATCGTGCACGGCGGTCCCAGGCTTCGCGGCCATTGCCTGATCGATGACGGTGTAGAGCGCGATCTCGATGCCGCCAGCGCAATGTCGCCGCTTCACGCCCCTGTCGCGTTGGCGATAATCCGCCTTGCCAAACAGGCTTGGCCGGACGTGCCGCAGGCGGCGTGCCTCGATACTGCCTTTCACGCAGACCTGCCTGACATCGCGCGTATTCTGCCCGTCGCGAAGGAGCTCCGGAACGAAGGTGTGCAGCGCTACGGTTTTCATGGCCTGTCTTGCGAATCAATCGTCCGGCAGTTCGGTAACGACCTTCCAAAGCGTCTGATAATCGCGCACCTCGGCAGCGGCGCCAGCGTAACCGCTGTATTAAACGGACGTTCGATCGACACCAGTATGGGGCTTACTCCTTCCGGTGGCATCGTCATGGCGACACGCAGCGGCGATCTCGATCCAGGCGTCCTGATCTATCTTCAGCGCGACAAGGGCTACGATGCCGCGGCGCTGGAAAATCTGGTCGATCATCGCTCGGGCTTGCTCGGCGTTTCCAACTTAAGCGGCGATTTGCGCGAGCTTCATAGAGTCGAGGCTTCGAACGCAGAAGCGCGTCTCGCGATCGCGATATTCTGCATGTCGGCAGCGAAGCAGATCGCCGGCATGATCGTAGCGCTAGGCGGTGTCGACGCCATCGTCTTAACCGGCGGCGCCGGGGAGCACGACGTGATCGTGCGCTCGACGATCGTGGAACGCCTTGGCTGTTTGGGAATCCTGCTTCCAGGCAGTTCCGCTAAGACGGCGGCCGGCCGGATCGATGCTCCCAAATCGATCTGCCGGGTGCACGTCCTACCCTCCCTCGAAGACGATCAGATCGCGCTGCATACCGGTACTCTCGCCGCGGAAGGCAATCTCAGGAAGGCAGGTTGGTAGGCATTGCCGATCATCGCCGGCAAGCGTGATGGCAGATATTCACAGAAGTAGACGTTCACGCCGTGATCGCGGAATGACTGGAGTTGGTCGAGAGCTGTCGCCGGCGAAACCTCATCGTAACCCATAACGCGCGCAACCCCACGAAGAATGAAATCGAACGGGTCACCCGAACGCTTTGGCAGGACGCATTTGGGGCTGCTGCGGGCATGAGCTGGCGGAAGGTCCAACCAGACAGTTCCGCGCATTAAATCGTCAAGCGTCTGGCACTGGCGGCATTCGGTTTCAGCACTCGGCTTAAGGCCATCGTGACCTGAGCGGACCGGAAGTTCGAATCGGTATTGCTACTTCAGGAGGGGGTGTCGACACCCCGTCGTTTTTTAACGCGTTGGATCTGGCCATATTTTCAACTAATTGATAATCAAAAAAACATGGATGGCAACAGATCTGGGAATCAGACAAGAAGGGGTAGGCCCGCTACGGGGTCACAGCCCATGTGGGGTGTTCGGTTCAACGAGCTTCAGCGGGACGTAATCACCAGCTGGGCGCATGCTCGCAAGATTTCACGCGCCGAAGCCATTCGCCGGCTGGTCGAACGGGGCGTGTTCGCGCAACGTTAGAAGGGGGGTTCGGACCCCGTTCGGATATCAAAACCCTTGCCATCGCCTGCGCGCGCTCGCGCGCGTACGCGCGAGGACCAAGATTTTAAAGTGAAGTGCTCGGTCGGTCTCCGCGAACTTACTGGGATGAGGGGATACGCGACCAGCGCTCGGGGGGTGTTCGACCCCCTTCCTCAACCAAAACCCTAGCCGTCGCGCGCGCCCGCGCGCGTAGGCGCGAAGACCAAACTTTTGAGCGTGGACGGGCGCTTCGAATCTCTGCAAACGTCCCTGTCTTGGATGTGACCGATTGAGGCCGCGACATGACGACCGTGATAAACGTGCAACTACAATGTCCCGGCTGCAAACGGCGCTACGCTGACTCGCTGCTGTCGTCCTACTACCGCGCCCGGACTCGGATATGGTCTGATGGGTACGGAACATGGGCGTACGGCTGTCCCGATGACGGCCTGCGTCACTGCCCGTGCGGTAGCATCTTCGACGCAGCCGAGGCTGAGTTCCGCGCTCCCCCTGAACCCGCTCGCAGAGGCTGGTGGCGGTTCCTTGTACCAAAGCCTGCGCCCTTGCCGGAGCTACCTCGTGTTCGTGAAAGGGACGCAAAGCAGGCGCTTGCCACCGGCGATTGGCGAGGTGACGAGAAGATCGAACGCAATCTGCGGATCATGGCCTGGTGGCATTCGCATACACCCCAACGGCAGGCTCGACACCTCGCTGAGGAGACGGAAACTTCCTTGCCGCTGATACCGCCGGAAGAGAGGGGTTCGCTCGAACGGTTGATCGAACTTCTTGCTACCGAAAGTCCCAATTGGATGATGATTGGCGATGCCCACCGTGCTCTCGGCCAGTTCGAGCAAGCCGTTGCCGCCTACGACCGCATGCCGCGAGATGGCAACCAGCCCGCGCGCGTGGCGGAAGTGGTCGAGCAGTGGGCGGGAATGTTGGTTGAGTGTGCGAAGAGGCACTCGAACTGGGTTATCGAATTGCCGCCTCTGCAAGATTGAATCTTTGTATCCAATCTCCAGCACCCGAGATGGCTGCGGCTCAGCCGACTAATGCGTTGCTTCCACACTCCTCGTAGGCGTTCTCCAAAATTTCGGGAATATGAGCATCGAAAGAGGAACTGCGCTTATCAGCACGGTAATAAGGCCCGTATCCCCGAAAAACTTGAGAGCAACGACGGTTGCAATCATTATCCAGAACAAGATGAACTCAGCGGGCTGAGTTCGCAGAGAGATCAATCCAGTACGAGTTGGGTTAGGGTTCCCCATGCTCTTTAAAAAGGCAGCGATTACCATCAGAATCGCCCAGAAGATACCTAAGACGAGCATGAATATTAACGTTTCCATTCCGGGCGCTACCGTGTGAGCACTTGTGGTGCATGATCCGACGATAAAACCAATCACTGCCCAGTTTAAAACACGTGTACCTCTGTAGTAACGCCTCCTTGCTTTTCGAAACCATCCTCTCTTTGGCTGATGCCTTGGCATCCCTAATCCCCCATGCGCTGCGTAGACACAAACTGCGAACTAAGGACATATATGTCCTATCAGGTTTCCGAGCAATGCTGAGTGGTGCGGTCATGGCGGCGACCGGAAGTTGATCCTGGCGACAGGATTGATGCGGTGTGGAGCTAACTTAACACGCCAGGAAAACTGCACGCGGCAAGCCGGCCCGGTCCTTCATCGCTGCCTTATGCTCGATTGATCGTATCTTACCGGCCTTGGCACGTGAACGTCGAACTAAAGGGATTAGCCGTCACGTGCTGCTTGCTCGAGGAACAACTGAAGGATTGCGGAGAGGCGGGACGGGGTTGTTGTTTAGGCGCTTCAGGCTGAGGCGAAGGGGTCGCCATGGAGCCAAGGGCCAGGCCATATAGGAACTGCTCAGTCCATTGTTGCTGGCGCTCGGCTTGGCGTGCTTGCTCGGCCCGCTCACGCTCTTGCTGTGCCTGCGCTTGAGCGCGCAGCTCAGCTTGGCGCCGCTGAGCCATGGCTTGCTCATAGAGATCTGCCGCAGGGACTGGACGACCCATTTCCCCTAAAATGCGGCGACAGTCGGCATCATTCCACCGCGCACCTCCCTTCAGGATTTCTACCCCTTCTTCCATGTGACCGTTATTTATCAGAAGGGCGGCGAGCTCGACGAAGGCTGGCAGGTAGCCGTTGTCAGCCGCCTTGTAGAACCATCCGGCAGCACAATGAACGGGGTCGCAGCCTTTGAGCTTACCGGTTCTTGCCATGATACCCAGCATGTGCTGCGCACGGGGGTCGCCTGACTGAAACCAAAGCTCGATTGCCTTTCCGGTGTCACCGCGCCCGTAGGCAGTCGTACCCGCATCGAAGAATGTGTCCGCATATGCAGGGCTCCACATCAGCGACATGAGGGAAGCGAAGAGGAGCCAACGCGGTGCCGATCCTTTCATTCCCCAAGGCTCCTCGGCCGACCCAACTGTGGAGAATGATGCTCGTCACGGTCCGATCAGCACCAAACGTCACGCACAGCAATCATAGGACATATATGTCCTAGAGCTTCCATGCGCAATGTTCAAGCCATCGTCCATGGATTGGGCGAAGATCGTTGGCGCGAACATCAGACGTCATCGTCTTGCCAAGAAAATGTCTCAGGAGGATCTGGCCGGGGAGGCGGGGATCGCGATGCGGCATCTTGGACGCGTTGAGCGCGCCGAGGTCAGTCCCACGGTGGAAACACTCGCCAAGCTCGCGGCTGCGCTTCATCTCCACCCGGCGGACTTCTTTCGGTGAGCTAGAGTCAGGGTTTGCCCGACTACGCTCAATGAAAATCATGGCTGCGGATTGACAGGATCACCTATGGCGAGGCGGTCGACCTCGGATATTGCCGGCCCGCGACGTTCCGTCGCGATGAAGCCTGGTTCAATCCGCTTCGCGCCTTAATCCCGGTCGTTCGCCGGACCACGCAGAACTTCCAGAAGCAGTCATTCGTTCCGGTGGGGTGGATAAACACGACTACGGCAGAACGGCCTATCCGCATTCGAGAGCAGGACGTCAATTCCGGCCGTTAGTTTGATATTGCTGCGACGCCGCTGCGCGTCGTTGCCGTGGCATAGCTATGAGGTTGAGCGAATACCTTTTCCTGGCGGTCCCCCATTCGCCCTTGTCGAAGGCGTCGCCCTTCTTCACGCCTTTGTATCGCACAGTGTCGACCTAGCCGGTCGTCAGCTCGCGAAACACGGGATGGCGCTGCACAGCGTCGTCGACGGTATGATTGCCGGCTTCCGGTTTCAATGAACGAGCTTGGCATGCGGGCGTTTAGCCTTCATTCAGTGTTTGTTCCGAAAGGGATTCACAGTTCGGTGCGCGCATGTTAGTCTTCGCCCGCGGGGCGAAAGGGTGGTAGTGATCGGTCGATGGCACGAAGTGATCTCCTTGTTTCCCTTATCAAGGCAGGCGCTTCCGGCGATCGATCCTCGTTGACTTCCACGGTCGAGGCGCTGGTCGCGGAGGAGCGCGCCAAGAGCCATAACGTGCTGGCCGACCGCCTCCACCGCGCCCTGCAATCGGTGCCGGTGACCACATCGAGCGAGTTGCGACGTCCGAGCGCTGCGGGCCGCGACTTCGTCATCGAGTCCGAACCGAGGGCAACGCTCGAGAGCTTGATCCTGACCCTGCCGGCAGAACAGCTTACGCGTCAGCTCATCGAGGAGCAGCGGCGCGCCGACCTGTTACGTGCACAAGGAATGCAGCCTCGGCATCGGGTGCTGCTGTCAGGACCGCCGGGCAATGGCAAGACATCGATCGCTGAGGCGATCGCGGAGGCTGTTGCCGTTCCGCTGCTCACGGTGCGTTATGACGCCCTGGTTGGCGCCTATCTTGGCGAAACCAATGCTCGGCTCGCGCGCCTCTTCGAATATGCGCGTGCGACGCCATGCGTGTTGTTCTTCGACGAGTTTGACGCGGTGGGTAAAGAGCGCGGAGACGTTCACGAGACCGGCGAGATCAAGCGCGTCGTATCGTTCCTACTCATGCAGCTCGACCAGCTGCCGAGCTATGTAATCGTGGTTGCTGCCACTAACCATGCCGAGTTGCTCGACAGAGCGGTGTGGCGGCGCTTCCAGTTGCGGATCGATATGCCGTTGCCAACGCGCGATGCGATGGCGGTGCTGATCGATCGCTTTTTCGACGTGTGGCCGGAAAGCCCGGGCATGACCGCGAAGGCGGTTGCCACCCAAATGGGCCAAACCAGCTTTGCCGAGGTGTTCGAGTTCTGCCAGAATATCCGTCGGCGACATATTCTGTCTCAGGGGGGCGAGACGCTGAAGCGCGTTCTCGCGCAGGAGCTTCGGCTCTGGAAAACGCGAATAAGACCGGAGAGCGATGGCGAATCCACCGGAACAACCGTTGTTGCGCCTCGGGCCAGCAACAGCGATCGGGCGACGGACGGGCGGCAGGATACCGATCCCGCGTAAGTTTGCGCCAGGCGATCAAGTCCAAACCCCCGCCGGCCAGAAACTCACCCACCTCAGCGAACAGCTCGACGCGAACACGCCCGCATTGCAGTTGCGCGCCGATCCCGATGCACTCGCGCCCGAGCGGTTGCTCGTTTTCGAGCTGACCGGCGGCATTCTGAAATTTGAGCAGGCGGTCCGCCTCGTGCCGGGGTTGGAATTTCTCGGCGCCGAGGATCTGGACGAGGACGAGTTCGACAAGAATCCGGCTGTCTATCTCATGGTCCCTTCCGAGGGCGCACTGCGCAACATCGTTACGCTATGGCGCGGCTGGCAGCGCGACGGCACCGTCCCGGCACGATTCAGCGCTTGGAAGACGATGCTCTCCCAGCTGCGCAATATCCGGCCATGGGGACCCCAGGACCGCATCGCTTCCGAAGATGTCGACGTCCTGACGGCGGAAGTCGAGGCGGGCCAGCCGACAGTGCGGGTCGAGATCGAACTGGTCTTCCGCCAGCACGCCGAGGTCGCTGAGCGCGAAGCGCGTGCCGGCATCGCGGCCGTTCGCGGCGCGATCATTGCCCGCTCGCGCATTGAGGGCGCCGGCTATCATGCGCTGCTTACCGACATCCCGACCGCGGCGCTTCGCGACGCGCTTGCTCGCGATCCGACGAGCCTCGCTGGATCGGAAGCAATCCTGCAAATTCGTCCACAGAGCATCTTCCAGTCAGTTTCTTTGGAAGAGGTCGACGGATTTCCCGTTGGCGGGGCACCCAACCTGGCTGGCGATCCAATCGCGGCCATCTTCGATGCCGTTCCGCTCTCCTGGCATCCGCGGCTAGCTGGAACGCTAAGTGTTGACGATCCCTTCGGGCTAGAACCGCTCGCGGTCGGTCCGCGCCAACACGGCACCGCGATGGCGTCGGCGGTGGTCCACGGCGATCTGAACCATGCTTGGGATCGCCCACTCGAACGCCCGGTCCATTTCGTCAATATGCTCTATGCGACGGCTGATCCGGCGCATCCTGAGCGTTTCCCTGATCGGCTGCCGGCGGACATGTTCGAGGAAGCGCTGGTACGGATGCGGGAAGGGAACGACGCGACCGCACGCCATGTCATCGTCATCAACGCTTCGCTCGGCGACCCGAACAAGCCCTTCGCCAATCGCATCTCCGGGTGGGCGCGCGTCGTCGATTATCTCGCCAGCAAATATGGCGTGTTGTTCGTTATAAGCGCTGGTAACCACCATGCCTATGTCGAAACGCGGGACATGACCGCGGGCGCGTTCGAGGCGTTGGACATGCCCCAGAAAATCCGCGTCGCGCTCCGCGCCAGCGCATCCCAGATTGCTACGCGTCGCATCCTGGCGCCAGCCGAGGCTATCAACGCGATTACCGTCGGCGCCCTGCACGCCGACAACTATGTTTATCCTCACCCCGTCGCGCCCCCGACGTTCGACCTTTGGGATGGGACCGGCCTCAATACGATATCAAGCGGCCTCGGCCCGGGTTATAGCGGGGCGACCAAGCCGGAGATTCTGGCGCCGGGTGGCCGGCATTATGTGCGGGTCGATCCGGCTGGCGATCATCATCGGCTGCAGCCGCTAACCGCGAACGCGGCCAATTTTGGTGGAATCGCGGTCGCCGCGCCACCAACCGCCACTTCGCTTAGTCCTAATGTCGTCGCGCGAACGGTGGGTACCAGCGTCGCCGCTGCGCTGGCTACTGGCGTTGCTGCTCGCGCGCATGAGGCACTGGAGGCGGCCTATCCCGACTTTGTCGGCCTCCCAAGCGCACAACGGGCTGCGCTGCTCAAGGCATTGCTGGTTCACGGCGCACGTTGGACCGAGGCGCGCGACCTGTTGATCGAGATTCTCGGACCAGCGGACAACAAGCAGCATTACCGTCAGAAAGATAATGTGCGCCGCTATATCGGCTTTGGCGCCTACGATCCCGAGCTGATCGTGAACTGCGCCGATGATCGTGCGACCTTGTGGGCCGTGGGCACGCTCAACTCCGATCAGGGCAAGCGCTTCCGGATTCCTTGGCCGGCCGCGATGAGCGGTAAGGCACAACCCCATGGGTTGTCAGCGACCCTTGCTTGGTTCACCCCGCCGAGGCCGGGTGCCGTCGCCTATCGCGGGGTGCGGATGAAGATAGTCGAGCCGGGCCAGCTCGGTGCGGCTGGTGTGAAGGCTTGCGGCACGCAGCCCGATCCCAAACAGGCCCACAAAGGAACCGTGGTGCATCGCCGCTGGGACGGAGAAAAGGCTGCTGCGATTGCCGGAGACGGCTTCTTTGAGCTGGACGTCCAACGCGAGGTCGATGATCTCGACGCGGCCGCCAATTTCGCTCTCGTGGTAACGCTGCAGATGGCCGGCGAAGCGGCGATCTATACGCAAGTCCTCAATCGCGTGGCAATCAAGCCGATCGTGCCAGTACCTGCCTAAGCTGGGATTCTTGCATTCGCAGGCTGAGGTGGGACAAGCACTCTGATACAAAAACGATCGGATAAGGTGTCAGGTCAACGTTGGGCGGCGGCGAGCAGCCGACCGGCCTAGATCAACGGCCGTCCGCTTGCAGAAAACACGTGACTGTTTCTGAATGGCCACCTTTAAGTCTTAGCATCTCGACTGGTTGGCGGCGAGTGACATCACGCCGCACCGCGAAGAGATTGCTGATTTCGCCAAGGCGGTGGCCGGCGACGAAGCAAGCTTCCACGCCAGCACCTATCGCGAGTGGCTGAAGACCCTCCAAGGCCTCACACCGTACGAATTCATTTGCAAATGCTGGACAAGAGCACCCCAGCGATTCACATCAGATCCACACCATCAAATCCCGGGACCAAACATCTAACAGCGCGCATCCGTGTGCGATGCTGGGCGCATCCGAGCGTCGTGCCTGCAGGGTGCTGGCCAGCACCGCTCGATCCAGCGTAAGCCTCACTGGACGAGGCAAATCGCTTCAGAGGCCCGTTCTTGTGACTCAGGCGAGAATGTACCCTCGTTTGCTCAGGCGCGGGATGAAGTGGTATGAGAAAGACGTCGCGAGCGTCCCGAGCGAGAGGAGAGCCTCTGCAAAGCGGTCGAAGGGATATCTTGGGGGCATAATTGGGGGCCCTTTCTAAAACCACATATAAAATGCGCCGTAAAAACAATAATATAGTGAAGGAGTACTGGTCCTCTTCTGCCTAAGGCACGCCACAATGCGGCTATATCCGGCGCCGGTTCCGCTACGCTCCCCTCCCTCCGGATAGGCCCGCGACGAGCTCAATCCACTAACAAACCAATCGGTTCACTTCGTGGGGGCAGAGCAACTGCTCAAGTGAACGGCTGATATTCGGGCGCATTACCGCGTCATCATCCACCTTGTTGGCTTTTTCGGTGACGTCCATCGCCTGCTTCATTCCGCCTACCTCTTGGCTCTGGTATCATGGCGTACTCCTTTGACCTGGAGAACGGACTGCAGGGCAGGCGGTTCGTCGGTAGCGAACTTGGCAACGGTCCGCAGATGTCCCACAGTGTTTATTATCCATCCGTTATCCGAATTGTCGCCAACTGGCCAACGAAGCTATGTTAATTTATTGATTTTGTTGGTGACCCCTACGGGACTCGAACCCGTGTTTTCGCCGTGAGAGGGCGACGTCCTGGACCGCTAGACGAAGGGGCCATGCTGGCGTGACGCGCATATG
>Ga0207667_10001765_pt1 | contig 27224 bp, 28 predicted proteins | sample KBSCornC52_FD_184301 | JGI IMG/M metagenome (GOLD analysis project Ga0207667, IMG submission 184301) | Corn rhizosphere microbial communities from Kellogg Biological Station, Michigan, USA - KBS Corn C5-2 (SPAdes) (version 2) | ecosystem: Host-associated > Plants > Roots > Rhizosphere > Soil ...
CTCATGCCGCGTCGACGAGGCATGAGGTCGCCGGAGACCGCGCCTGCCGCGCGGCGGCCACGGGCGCGCCCCGCGGGCCGGCCGGGTCGCTGGCGCTAGACTGCGAAGGCCTCGCCCGCCCGCGCGAGGCCTGTCCCGACTGGAGCCCCGACATGCGCCGCCTTCTCGCCGCCCTCGCCCTGACGTCCCTGGCCGGCGCGGCCGCGGCGGCCCCGGCCGAGCTGCTCAAGCCGATGGCCTTCCTCGCCGGTCACTGCTGGAAGGGGACGTTCGCGGACGGCAAGACAACCGACGAACACTGCTTCTTCTGGATGTACGGCGGCAGCGTGCTGCGCGACACGCACACCGTGCGCCGACCCGGCAAGCCCGACATGACCGGCGAGTCCACCTATTTCGTCGACACCGTGGGCAACCACGTCGCGTTCCTCTACATCGAGAACGGCGGCGGCTCCAGCCGCGGCACGGTGGAGAGCCTGCCCGGCGCGCTGCTGTTCCCCGACACGCAGTACGTCTCCGATGGCGAGGCACTCGTCTACCGCGCCCGCTGGACGCGCCAGGGCGACAAGGCCTACGAGGCCTGGAGCGAGGCGCAGGGGCCGGACGGGTGGACGACGATGTTCAAGGTCGTCCTGAAGCGGACGGACTGAGTCCACGCAAGCGGAAGCAGGCGTTCGCTCCTCAGCCGCCCAGCTCCGTGGCCGCGTCGTCTTCCCAGCGCTTCTTCAGCTCGGCCCAGCCCTTGGCACCGAGCTTGTCCAGCGTCTCCATGTTGCGCTCGAAGATGGCCTCGGCCTCGGGAAAGGCGGCCACCGCCCGGTCGACGCTGTCCTCGCGCAGCAGGTGCAGCGTGGGGTACGGCGAGCGGTTGGTCGCGTTGGTGACGTCGTCGGGATCGGTGTCGGCGAACTGGAAGTGCGGGTGGAAGCTGGCCACCTGCAGGACGCCGTCGAGGTCCAGATCCTCCACCGCCGCGTCGGCGAGTTCAAGAAAGTCGTTGAAGTCCTCGAAGTCGCCCAGCACCCGGGGGTGGATGAGCATGGTCGTGTCGACGAGCGCCGGGTCGGTATCGGCCAGGCGCTGCAGTTCGACCACGAGCGTGGCCAGCAGCGTCTCGGGATCGGTGGCGTCGCAAAAGACATAGCGGATCTGGTCCTTGGCGTCCACGGCGCGCGCGAACGGGCACAGGTTCAGGCCGATGACGGCGCGGCGTAGCCAGGCGCGCGTCTCGGCGATGGCCAGTTCGGCGGGCACGCCGTCGATCGAGGCGTCTTGCGTGTTGACGGGGTCGGACATGGTCAAGCTCCTTGGTGCTCGAAGATCAGCATCAGGTTGTTGGCCGGCATCGGGACGCGCTCGCGCAGGCACAGGCCTGCGTCACGCGCGTGCGCGACGACGTCGGCGAGGCGGCGGATGCCCCAGCTCGGATCGCGCTCGCGCTTGAGCCAGGCGTCGAACTCGACGTTGCTGGGCGCGAGCGGTTCGTCGTCGAGGACATAGGGGCCGTAGGTGACGAGCCGGCCACCCGGTGCGAGGTGGCGCCCGGCGCCGCGCATCAGCCCGGGCAGCGTGGCCGGCGGCGAGGCGTGCAGCATGTTGATGCAGGTGATGGCGTCGAAGGCGCCGGCGACCGGCCACTCGGCGGCGCAGACGTCCAGTTGCACGGGCGGGGCGACGTTGGGGAGCGGGCCCGTGCCGACCGCCGCATCCGGGGATTCGGCGAGGTCGGCCGCATCGAGCACGCTCCACGCGGCGATCGAGGGCAGCGACGCGGCGGCGTATTCGCTCGGCTGCCAGTGCCAGCCGGGCAGGTGGCGCGCGAACCACGACACGTGCTGGCCGCTGCCGCTGGCGATGTCCAGCGCGCGGCCGGCGGGCGGCAGCACGCGGCGCAGCACGTCCAGGATGGGCTGGCGGTTGCGCAGGGCGGCGGGGCTGGATTGGCGGTCGGCGGTGGGCATGGGGGGAGACGGTCGGGCGGTGCGCGCCGATCCTACTCCGCGCAAGGTGTCCGCGAGACGACGCATCGCCGACAATCGGTGCCATGAACTCGCCCGCGCCCGCCACCTCCTTCGACACGCTCACGCTGCCGCCCAACGTCCTGGCCAACCTCGCGCAGCTGGGCTACGTCGAGATGACGCCCATCCAGGCCGCCGCGCTGCCGCCGGCGCTCGCGGGCCAGGACCTGATCGCCCAGGCCAAGACGGGCAGCGGCAAGACGGCCGCCTTCGCACTCGCGATGCTGGACAAGCTGAACCCGCGCCACTTCGGCGTCCAGGCGCTGGTGCTGTGCCCCACGCGCGAGCTGGCCGAGCAGGTGGCCGTGGAGACGCGCCGGCTGGCGCGCGCCGAGGAGAACATCAAGGTGCTGACGGTGGTCGGCGGCGTGCCGGTGCGCAACCAGCTCGCGAGCCTGGAGCACGGCGCGCACGTGATCGTCGGCACGCCGGGGCGCGTGCTGGACCTGCTCGAACGCGAGGCGCTGGACCTGTCGGGCCTGAAGACGCTGGTGCTGGACGAGGCCGACCGCATGCTCGACATGGGCTTCGTCGACGACATCAAGGCCGTGGCCGGCGCCTGCCCGAAGACGCGCCAGACGCTGCTGTTCTCGGCCACCTACCCCGAGGGCATCGCCAAGCTGAGCCAGCAGTTCATGCGCAACCCGCAGACGGTGAAGGTGGAGTCGCGCCACTCCGCCGCGCAGATCGTGCAGCTGTGGTACGAAGTCAAGGACGGCGATCGCCTGCACGCCGTCGGCCGCCTGCTGCGCCACTACCAGCCGGCCAACACGATCGCGTTCTGCAACACGAAGCAGCAGTGCCGCGACCTGGTGGACGTGCTCACCGCGCAAGGCATCCAGGCCATCGCGCTGCATGGCGACCTCGAACAGCGCGACCGCGACCAGGTGCTGATCCAGTTCGCCAACCGCAGCTGCTCGGTGCTGGTGGCGACCGACGTCGCGGCGCGCGGCCTGGACGTGCCGCAGCTGGCCTGCGTCATCAACGTGGACGTCACCTACGAGCCCGAGCAGCACATCCACCGCATCGGCCGCACCGGCCGCGCCGGCGAGGACGGACTCGCGCTGAACCTCGCCAGCCTCGACGAGATGGCCCGTGTCGGCAACATCGAGGTGCTGCAGAAGAGCGCGACCGAGTGGCACAAGCTCTCGGAGCTGGACGCGAGCGACGACCAGCCCCTGGTCGCGCCCATGGTGACGCTGCAGATCCTGGGCGGCCGCAAGGAGAAGATCCGCCCCGGGGACGTGCTGGGGGCGCTGACCAAGGACATGGGCATCGCCGGCGCGCAGATCGGCAAGATCAACGTGACCGACATGGCCACCTACGTGGCCGTCGAACGCGCGGTCGCCGACAAGGTGCTGTCCAAGCTCAATGCGGGCTTCGTCAAGGGCAAGCGCGTGCGCGCCCGCCGCATCGAGGGCATCGTCGACTGAGCCGTGCGGGTGATCAACCAGGCCGTCATCCTGCGCGCAGTCGCAGGATCCACGCGCCGGGAAGCGCTTGCCCGAGGGGGATTCTGCGACTTCGCTTCGCTGCGCGCAGCGATGACAGGATTGTGGGGACGGGCAGCCCGTCTCACTCGTCGGCGATGAGGCGGCGGCCGAACGACACGACGTCGTCCTGCGCGTACCCGACGGCCTTGTAGAACTCGATGACGGCGGCGTTGCTGGTGCGCACCTGCAGGTTGATCTTCGGGCAGCCGGCGGCCTCCAGCACGCGCTCGGCCTCGCGCATGAGCGTGCGTGCGTGACCCCGCATGCGGTGCGCCGGATCGACGGCCAGGTAGTTGATCCAGCCGCGATGCCCGTCGTAGCCGATCATGATCGACGCCATCACGACGTCGTCCACGGTGCCCACCAGGAACCATTCGCGCTGCACCGATCGCTTGCGCCCGATGTCCTTGCGCGGATCGTTCCATGATCGCGTGAGGCCGGCGGCCTCCCACAAGGCGATGACGGCGGCTTCGTCGGAATCCAAGAAGGGGCGGATCTGCATGGCGAACCAGCGGGTGGGTTGGCGCTCCATCGTACCGCGCGTCGATCTCGCGCTCGTGGCGTTGCGAACGGAGGTATCTGGCATCGCGTCGAATCGCGCCGATGCCTTCCCGGCGGGTCCCACGTCGGCCGCGATTCGATGGGGTGCCTGACGCCGGGCCCGGGGGATCGGCGCCAGGCACCGCATCCTTCCGCGATCCACGTCGCCGCGCTGATCGGCCTCCCGGCACGGAGGGAGGCGATGCCAGGCACCTTCGGCCGCGGAGCGCCAAGGTCAAGGCCGCGTCGCGGCGGCGGCGGGCGTTCAGGCGGCCGTGCCGCTTCGCAGGAGATCGTGGTACGCCCCGATGACCAGCGCTTCGCGCGCGATCCCGAGACGCGCCATCAGGTCGTCGGCCTCGCGAACGCCGCCCTCGACGTCGTCGCCATCGGCCAGCACCACCTCCAGCTCCATGAAGTCGCCCAGCCCCTGCACGCGGTCCAGGTGCACGCGCGTGCGGCCCACCAGGAACAGCGTGCGGTGCTTGACGACGCGGCCCTCGACGCCGTTCGAGCGCGCCAGCGCGGCGCGCAGCGTGTCGGGCGATGCCGTGGGCGACAGCACGTAGTCCGACACCTTGGGCCCGCCGTCGTCGGCACGGCGGTAGGCGATCAGCTCGCCACGGCCATCCGCGTGCACGCGCAGCTTCAGCCGGCCGTGGGGGCAGGCGAAGAAGGTGTCGTCCTGCGGGATCTCGACGGGCCCGGAGTCGGCGATCGCGGCCGTGCGGGCGCGCAGCGCGTCCAGGTCGGCGACGCGCGCCTTGATCTCGATGTTGCGGGCCATGCCGTCGCGCTCCTCATTGCGGGAGGGCGACGATATCAGGCCTCAGAAGCCGTGAATGAATCCGGCGCGCCGCTCGGGTGTGCGGGATTCGTTCACAGCTTCTCAGACCTCGGTGGGCCGGATCGCCTTGAAGATCTGCGCGCCCAGGCACGCGCCGACGATGGGGGCCACCCAGAACAGCCACAGCTGCTCCAGCGCCGCCGCGCCGACGTACACCGCCACGCCCGTGCTGCGCGCCGGGTTCACCGAGGTGTTGGTGACCGGGATGCTGACCAGGTGGATCAGCGTCAGCGCCAGGCCGATGGCGATGGGCGCGAACTGCGCCGAGGCGCGGCCGTCCGTCGAGCCCAGGATGACGAGCAGGAAGAACGCCGTCATGACGACCTCGCTGACGAGGCCGGCCAGCATCGAATAGCCGCCCGGCGAGCGCAGCCCGTAGCCGTTCGACGCGAAGCCCTTGGCGACGTCGAAGCCCGGCGCGCCGCTGGCGATCACGTACAGGACGCCGCCGGCGACGATCGCCCCCAGCACCTGGGCCGCGATGTAGGGCAGCAGCTTGTTGGCCGGGAAGCGCCCCGCGGCCCACAGGCCCACGGACACCGCCGGGTTGAGGTGGCAGCCCGAGATCGGGCCGATCGCGAAGGCCATCGTCAGCACCGTCAGGCCGAAGGCCAGCGAGACGCCCAGCAGGCCGATGCCCACGCCGGGAAACGCCGCCGCCAGCACCGCGCTGCCGCAGCCGCCCAGCACCAGCCAGAACGTACCGATGAACTCGGCGCCAGTTTGCTTCATGTCCGCTCCTCTCTACGTGGTTCGCACGAAGTCGGCGGATCGACGTGTCCGCTCGACGGGGCCGTTATACGCCCGTCGCGCGACAAAGAGAAGAACAGGTTCTCACGGCCTGCAAAGAACGATGGTCAGAAGCGCGATGGCGTCCTCGACGCCCACCAGCCCGTGCTGCACGCCGCCTTCGAGGAACATCAGCTGGCCGGCCCGCAGCAGCTGGCGCGTGCCGTCGACGTTGAGCTCCAGCCGGCCCGCCAGGCACTGCACGGTGATCTCGCCGGCCACGCGGTGCGGCGGGAACGCCTTGCCTGCCGGCAGCACGAGGCGCATCACCTCGAGCTGCTCGCTCTTGAAGACGGCGTACGACTGGTCGGACGGCAGGCTGCCGTCGCTGGACAGGATCTCGACGACCTGACCGGAGGTTGCGTGGGGAATGGCCATGGTGCCAGTATCCGACTCGGACCCCCGGGCGGCAACTAGTCGAGGGGAAACACCGGGACGTCCCCGGCACGCTGGCGTTCGATCTCGGCGCGCAGCGCGGCCAGCGCCTCGGCCACCACGGCGGCCACGTCGGGCGAGGCTTCCATCGCGGCTTCGTCCATGTGCGCGCCCAGCAACGCGACCGGGAACGAGCGCTCGCCCACCAGCCCGGCCGACATCGTGCGCAGCGTCTCGCGCAGCGCGTCGTCGGCGTGGTGCGCGCGCGGCGACACGTTGATCACGGCCACCGGCTTGTGGATGAACGGCGGGAAGCTCACCAGCCAGTCGAGGGTGTTCTTGATCGTGCCGCTGACGCCGTGCGCGTACTCGGGGCTGGCGATGACGATCGCGTCGGACGCGGCGACCGCCATGCGCAGCGCCACCACGGCGCGCGGCAGCTCGTCGTCGGCCACGACGTCCTCGAGGTCGGGATTGAACAGCGGCAGGCGGCCGAGCCAGTCGGCGATCTCGATGTCGGCTGCCGGCCGGGCCAGCCGCGCGGCCACGCGCAGCAGCGCCGCGTTGATCGAGGTCTTCCGCAGGCTCCCGCACAGGGCCAGCACGTTCAGGGGTGCGGACGTCGGCGTCATTTGGAGACCTCGCTGGGACATTTCTCGCCGGGGCCGGCGATGCGGTCGAACTGGGAGCGCGAGTTGTCGGCCTCGACCGTGCTGAAGTGGCCGGTCGAGACCGATTCCATCGTGTTGACGTCGGGCGAGAAGCCCTGCGACGAGTCGCGCCAGGTGATCTTGCCGTCGGCCACGCGCCAGGTGCCCTGGTAGTTCAGGTGGTCGCCGGCCTCGGTGTTGGGCAGCATCATGTACGTGCCGTCGGGGTGCAGCTCGATGCAACGCATCACCATGCCGCGCGTGGAAGTCCACACCCCCGCCATGTCCTGCGGCACGTCGGCCGGCGGCGCGGCGGGGGCCGGCGCGGGCGGCGGGGGTGCGTGCCGCGAGCAGCCGGACAGCGCGGCGGCGAACGCCGCCAGCGCGGCGGCCGGCAACGCGATCCGGGTCGCGCGCCGGCCGGCGCGCGGGAACGGGGACAGGGACAAGGCGGGGCTCCGTCGACGGGATGCGCGGCCATGACGGCGGCCGGCGGCGCTTGCAGTCTACGGCGGCCGCGGGCGGACGTGCGCGCGTGGCGCGCATGCCCCCGCGCGAGGGTCAGAGGACCTTGGCCAGCGCGGCCAGCAGTTCCTTGCCCCGGGGCGAGCCCCAGCCCGTGACGGCGTCGAAGCCCGACGTCGACTTGAAGCCGCCGACGTGCGCGGTGACGTTGTCGCCCGCCGCGATGTCGTTGCAGCCCACCTTGCCCAGCGGCCCGCCGCCGCCCGAGGCCGCGCCGTACAGCAGCGGCGTGAGGTAGCCCACGCGCTTGCCGCCGGCCGCCGCCAGCTGCTGGTTCATGCGCGCCACCAGCGCGGCCCACAGCGGGGCCGAGGCGCTGGTGCCGCCGCTGATTTCCTGCTGCCCGCCGGCGACGACGAAGTAGCCCGTGTTGGCGCTGGCGTTGGCGGCGACGTCGGGCACGATGCGGCCCGCCGGCTGGCCAGGATTGACGGGGGCGATGTCCAGGCCCGACTGCCACGCCGGGCGTGCCAGGCGCACGCTGATGCCGCCGCCCGTGGAGCCGCCGTTGTCCGATCGCAGGCCGTCGCCGTCCTTCCAGGCGCGCTCGCTGCGCTTGGGGCCGGTGCGCAGCAGCGTGCCGCCCACCGCGAGCACGTAGGGGCTGGCGCAGGGGAAGTCGACGTGCGCTTGGCCGTCGTTGATGCCGTCGGACGAGCCGTCGTCGCCCGCGGCCACGCAGACGGTGATGCCCATCAGCGCGGCCTCCTGCAGCGCCTCGTCGACCTGCCTGACCGCTGCGGCCGTCCACACCGACACGTCCTCGGCGTAGCCCCAGCTGATCGACAGCACCTGGGGCACGTACTTGGCGTCGTGCATGGCGGCGTCGAGCGCATCGACCCAGCCCTTCTCGGTGAACTGGCTGAACCAGATGGGGATCGTCGCCTTGGGGCAGATGCCGGCCACCACCTCCACGTCCAGCATCACCTCGCCCGTGGCCTCGTCGTTCGTGTCGGTGGGCATCTTGTCGACGCTGATCGGCACCACGGTGGGCAGGCTGGCCAGGCCGGCGGCCTGGCCGAAGGCGGCGAGGTCGTCCGGAAAGTAGCCGCCGCCGAACTCGAGCAGGCCGATCGTCTGGCCGCTGCCGTCGCCGTCGGGGAAGTCGTAGGCCTTGGCGAGCTCGGCCGGGAAGAACCAGGGACGCTTCTTCGTCGTGGCCGCTGTGCGGTCGACGACGTGGCGCTTGCGGCCGCCATCCGGGCGGCGGCGCACAACGCGCCGGTTGTCCAGGCCGAAGACGCCGACGATGTCCTTCTCGAGCACCGCAGGCACGTGCAGCGCGCCGACGCGGCCGCGGTACGGGCCGCGGATGCCGTCGTACTGCAGCAGCTTGACCTGGAAGGCCTGCTCCATCGCGCTGACCGGGCCGCCGAGCTGAACCGTGCGCGTGGCCGCGTTGCTGGCCAGCACCGTCAGGCCCAGTCCCGCGAAGGTGTCGGACACGCGCTTGACCGCCTCGTCCGATGCGCCGTACTGCGCGCCCAGCTCGGCCGCGCTGAGGGTGCGCGACGGGCGCTGGTCGACGCCGGGCAGCGGCGCCTTGCGCGCCAGCTTGAGCGTGACCTCCACCCAGGCCTCGGCGTCGGAGGCGCGCGTGGCCATGGCGCCGAATGCCGGCGTGCGTTCGCTGCCGGGCACCGCGATGAATCTGGATTCCGTCATGTGCAACTCCCGTGGATGAGGGCGAGGGACACAGCTTGCGGCTGCGCGCTTGCCATTGAATCCCTCGGACGAGGGTAGCGCCAGCATCGCTCGCCCGATGAGCTAGGGAGGCGGCGCCGAGGTGCCTGGCCGAGACGCCCGGCGCCAGCCACGGGCCACTGTCGGGCACGGTGCTTGCCGAATCGACCACAGGGGCCGCAGGGCCAAGCTGGAGACTCGAACCATGAGCAAGCAAGCAGGATTGCTGAAGTCGGGCGTCGCCGTCGCGGCCGCGCTCGCCGGACTCGCCCTGGCCGGCTGCAACCGGCCGGAAACGCCGGCCGACAAGAAGGTGACGGCCGGCACCGAACTGGACGACTCGGTCATCACCACCAAGGTCAAGACCGCGCTGATGACCGACAACGTCGGCAAGGGCGGCGACACGAGCGTCGAGACACGCAAGGGCGAGGTGCTCCTGAGCGGGTTCGTCGATTCGCAGGCGCAGGCCGACCGCGAAGTGCAGCTCGCACGCGGCATCGAGGGCGTGCAGTCGGTGCAGAACAAGTTGATGGTCAAGGATGGCAAGTCCACCGCGGGCAACGTGCTGGACGACTCCGTCGTCACCGTCAAGGTGAAGTCGGCCCTGATGGCCGACGACCAGACCCGTGGCACGCAATTCGCCGTGACCACCCACAAGGGCGTCGTGCAGCTGAGCGGCTTCGTCGACAGCGCCGATGAACAGGCACGCGCGACCACCGTCGCACGCAACGTCGAAGGCGTCCAGAGCGTCGTCAACGACACCAGCATCAAGAAGTAGTCGGACACATCCAGGAGAAAACCATGCTCTACACCATCGCCGTCATCCTCGTCATCCTCTGGCTCATCGGCATGCTCACGTCGGTGACGCTGGGCGGCCTGATCCACATCCTGCTGGTCATCGCGGTCATCGCGGTGCTGTTCCGCCTGATCAGCGGACGCGGGGTCTGACGCCCGTTCCTGCAGACGATCGAACTCGAGCGGCCCCGGACGCGGCGACGCGTCCGGGGCCGCCTTCATCCGCTCGCGCGGGCCACTACAGTGCGTGCATGACCACGCCCTCGCCCCAGCCGCTGGCAGCCATCGCCAGCTTCCACGCCCACGTCTACTTCGAGGGCCCCGCGCAGCGCGCGGTCGCGCTCGCATTGCGCGAGCAGATCGGCCAGCGCTTCGCGGTGGCGCTGGGCCGCGTGCACGACGGGCCGATCGGCCCGCACGCCCGCGCGATGTACCAGGTGGCGTTCGACGTCGCGAGCTTCGGCAAGATCGTCCCGTGGCTCATGCTCAACCGCCAGGGACTGACGATGCTGGTGCACCCGAACACGCGCAACGAGCGCGCCGACCACCTGTCGCACGCGCTGTGGATGGGCGAGGCCCTGGACATCGTCGATCCGCAGCGGCTGGCCGCCGACCTGGACGCGGAAGGGCCGCGCCCGACGAACACGACGCCCTCGGTCGAACCCTAGTTCCCGATCACGACACTAGGCCTGCGCGGCCTTCAGCGCGCCATGCACCGAGACGACGGCCTGCAGCACGCCGCCCGCGTCGCCCACCAGCGCGGCGCCGGCCAGGCCCACCACCGCGCTCGCGATGGCCAGGCGATCCCCGATCTTCTTGACGGTGCCCAGGAACGCGTCGACCTTCTGCGCGGCGTCCTGGATCTGGGCGACGGCGTCGGCGGCCTGGGCGCCGAGCAGCTTCACGGCCTTGCAGCGCAGGTCGATGGCGCGCTGGTCGAGCGTCATCTCGAGGTTCAGCGCGCGGTCGACGTCGGCCGCGGCGGGGTTGTCGCGGCGCCAGTTGAACAGCACCGTGGACGCGTGGCCCGCGACGTCGGCGAGCTGCGCGATCGCGTCGGCGGTATCGGCCTCGGACGGCGCGGCGGGGGTGGCCAGCGCCGCGGCGGCGAGGTCGGATGCGGTGGGAGCGGTCATGGCGAGCCTCCTGGTTCGTTCGGTCACAACGCCGCGGCGTCGTCGTTGATCGCCTGCACCTGGGCGACGAAGGCCGCGACCAGCTCGAGCCGGCGCGCGCCGCCGATCTTGTCGAAGTTGGCGATGAGGTCGGCATGCGCGGCCAGCAACGCGTCGGCGCTCTTGTCGAACGCGCGCACGCGGCGCGCCTCGAGCTCGTTGGCGGCGATGTCGGCGCGCGCGGCCGTCTGCGCCCAGCGCCAGGGCAGGCGCGCCTCGACGTCGGCCTGCGTGGGCGCGGTCGACGCCGCGACCAGGCGGCCCAGTTCGCCGCGCATGACCTCGCGCGTGTCGGTGAGCTGGCCCGCGTAGACCTTGCCGGCGTAGGACTTCATCGCCTCGACGACGCTGCGCAGCGCCTCCTGGTTGTCTTCCAGCGTCGAGCGCTTGAGCGTCTCGATCCTTGCCTGAGTGAGCATCGCCACAGCGGCGCGCGCGATCTTGGTGGCCGCGCCCAGCTTGCTGCTGTCGAAGATCGGCGTGCCGTCGCGCCGGGCCAGGCCCTCGGCCGCGCCGGACAGGTCCTTGATCTCGCCGTCGAACGCCGTCGGCTTGGCGCCCGAGAGCTTGGCCAGCGCGCCGGCGTAGTCGGCCAGTGCCTGGCCGAACAGGGCCGCGGTGGTGCCGGCCTCGCGCAGCACCTGGCACTTGCCGGCCGCCGCGCGATCGGCCGCGGCGTCGTCGAACGTGCCCGGGTTGCCGAGGGCCATGTAGCGCTCACGCTGCTCGCAGCTGGCGGCCAGGCCCGACGTGAAGGGCTTGTAGACCGTCGCCAGGTGGCTGGAGGCGGCGCCAAAGTCGGCCACTGGCTGCATCTGGGCGGCGCAGCCGCCCAGCAAGGCGAGGGCGAGCGCGGCCAGGGGCCGCGCAGCGCGCGAACGGGTGGACATCGGCATCTCCTGCGCTGGTCGTGGCGGGCAGTCTACGTTCGCGCGCGGCCCGGCGCATCGCTTGTCCTGGGGGGTATGCAGGTGCGTGTCGCACAATGCGCCGATCCAAGCCCTGGAGGACAGCCAGATGATCGACCACACCGGCGTCACCGTCAGCGACTTCGAGGCCAGCAAGGCGTTCTACGGCGCGGCGCTGGCGGCCATCGGCTATGCGAAGCTCATGGAACTCGGCCCCGAGATCACCGGCTCGGTGTCGGTGGCCGGCTTTGGCGAGCCGCCCAAGCCCGACTTCTGGATCAGCGCCGGCGCGCCCAACCGCCCCGCCGTCCACGTCGCGTTCCGGGTCGCCGACCGCGCCACGGTGCGCGCATTCCATGCGGCGGCGCTCGCCGCCGGCGGCACGTGCAACGGCCCCCCGGGCATCCGGGCCCATTACCACCCGAACTACTATGGCGCCTTCGTGCGCGACCCCGACGGGCACAACATCGAAGCCGTGTGCCATGAACCGGAGAACCCCTCTTGAAGACCGCGCCGATCCGCGGCGTGTGCCTCGCCGCCCTCGCCGCCCTCGCCCTCCCGGCCCTGGCCGACGAGGTGCAGGTGGCCGTCGCGGCCAACTTCTCCGGCACCGCGCAGCAGATCGCCGCCCAGTTCGAGAAGGACACCGGCCACGTGGTCAGGCTCTCGTTCGGCGCCACGGGCAAGTTCTACGCGCAGATCGAGGCGGGCGCGCCGTTCGACGTGCTGGTGGCGGCCGACCAGGCCACGCCGGGCAAGCTCGTCGCCGAAGGCAAGGGCCTGGCGGCCACGCTGCACACCTACGCAATCGGCAAGCTGGTGTTGTGGTCGGCCGACCCGGCACTGGTGGACGCCAGCGGCGACGTGCTCAAGTCCGGCAAGTGGAAGCACCTGGCAGTGGCCGACGCCCGGCTCGCGCCCTACGGCCGGGCCGCCCGGGAGACGCTCGCGTCGCTCAGGCTCACCGACGCCGTGCAGCCGCGCGTCGTCACCGCCGAGAACATCGGCCAGGCGCTGCAGTTCGTGCAGACCGGCAACGCGGAGCTGGGCTTCGTCGCGCTGGGCCAGGTGCGGCCGGCCGACGGTTCCAGGCCGGCGGGCTCGATGTGGCTGGTGCCGGCCAACCTGTATTCGCCGATCAGGCAGGACGTCGTCGTGATCGCCAGCACCAAGGTGAGCAAGGCCGCCACGCAGTTCGTGGACTACCTCGCGAGCGACAAGGCGCGCGCGGTGATCGCGGCTTGCGGGTACGGCTGGTGACGGCGGAGGCGCGGCGGCCATGAGCTGGGGCGACGACGCGCAGGCGGTGCTGCTGACGCTCAAGCTCGCGTTCGTGGTCACCGCGCTGCTGCTCGCGCTCGGCACGCCGCTCGCGTGGTGGCTCGCGCACACGCACTCGCGCTGGAAGGCGCCGCTGTCCGCATTGGTCGCGCTGCCGCTGGTGCTCCCGCCCACCGTGCTGGGCTTCTACCTGCTGATGCTGATGGGCCCGCACGGCATCGTCGGACGCGCGACGCAGGCGCTGGGCATCGGCCTGCTGCCGTTCAGCTTCGCCGGGCTGGTGGTGGCGTCGATGCTGTACTCGCTGCCCTTCGTGGTGCAGCCGATCCAGACCGCGTTCGAGGCGATCGGCGCGCGGCCGCTCGAAGCCGCCGCCACGCTGCGCGCCGGCCCGTGGGAGCGCTTCGTGCACGTGGCGCTGCCGCTCGCGCGCCGCGGCGTCATCACCGCCGCGGTGCTGGGCTTCGCGCACACCGTGGGCGAGTTCGGCGTCGTGCTGATGATCGGCGGCAACATTCCCGGCGCGACGCGCGTGATCTCCACACAGTTGTACAACCACGTGGAGGCGATCGAATACCCCCAGGCGCATCGGCTCGCCGCGATCCTGCTGGTGTTCAGCTTCACGGTGCTGCTGGGCGTGTACCGGCTGCGGCCGCAAGGCACGCTCGTCGGCGCGCCTGCCGACGGAGCGCCGCGCGCATGATCTCCGCCACGCTGCGGCTGCCGCGCGGCGCGTTCACGCTCGACGTCGCGCTCGACTTGCCGGCGCACGGCACGAGCGCGCTGTTCGGTCCGTCGGGCTGCGGCAAGACGACCCTGCTGCGTTGCCTTGCAGGGCTGGAGCGCGCGCCGGGCGGGCGCGTGGTGGTCGACGGCGAGGTCTGGCAGGACGAGGCCGCCGGCGTCTTCGTGCCGGTGCATCGCCGCGCGGTCGGCGTCGTGTTCCAGGAGGCCAGCCTGTTCGAGCACCTGGACGTGCGCGCCAACGTCCAATTCGGCTGGAAGCGGCTCGCGCCGGCGCAGCGGCGCGTGTCCATCGAGCAGGTCGTCGAGTGGACGGGCATCGGCGCGCTGATGTCACGGCCCGCGACGGGCCTGTCCGGCGGCGAACGCCAGCGCGTGGCGATCGCGCGCGCGCTGGCCGTCAGCCCGCGCCTGCTGCTGATGGACGAGCCGCTGGCCGCGCTCGATGCCGCGCGCAAGGCCGAGATCCTGCCGGCGATCGAACGCCTGGGCGAACTCCCGGGCATCACCATCGTCTACGTCAGCCACGCGATCGCCGAGGTCGCGCGCCTGGCCGACCACGTGGTGCTGATGGAGGCCGGCCGTGCGGTCGCCGCGGGTCCGGTCGGCGAACTCCTGAGCCGCCTGGACCTGCCGCTGCCGCCCGGCGAGGACGCCGGGGTCGTGCTGCTGGGTGAAGTGGGCGCGCTCGATGCGCCATGGCACCTGGCCCGGCTCGATGTCCCGGGTGCCTCGTTCTGGACGCGCGACCCCGCCCTGCCCGTCGGCCACCCGATCCGGCTGCGCGTGCTGGCGCGCGACGTGTCGCTGAGCCTGGCCGAACAGCCGGGCAGCAGCATCGCCAACCAGGTGCCCGCCGTGGTGGAGGCCGTCGCCGACGACACGCACCCGTCGCAGGTGCTGGTGCGCCTGCGCACGCAGGGCGGCACGAGCGCGCTGCTCGCGCGCGTGACGCGCCGCAGCGCGCAGGCGCTCGCGCTCGCGCCGGGACTCGCGGTGTGGGCGATGGTCAAGTCGGTGGCGCTGCTGGATTGACGCCATGCGCCCCATGTGCCGGATGTCGGCAGAGGGTGCAGCCCGCTGCATCCAGCGCGGCGCCACCGGCCTACCGCGAAAAGGTGATGCGATAGCCAATTGACGGCCGCCTGAAAGCTTGCGTTCGGGCAGCGCCGCCGCTTGTCCATACAAGGGGCGCACCTCTTGGCCATGGGTGATGCCATGCTCGATTTCACGCTCCGGGATCCCGCGACCGCCGTGCCGCCTGCGGCGCCGCGCATCCACCTCGCCGCGCCGGCCGACGTGCCCTTCATCGTCGAGGCCATCGCCCAGGAATCGCGCGCCGGGCACTTCAGCTGCGACTGCGACCAGCCCGGCGCGCTCGACGGCCTGTGGCACCAGGTGCACAGCGTGGTCGCCGACGGCGCGATGCCGTTGCCCGGCGAGCGCCACGGTGCGGGCGGACGCGCGTTCGTCGTCCAGCTGCGCCAGGTCAACGCGGGCTTCGCGATCCTCGTCGAGCATCGCCCCGGTTCCTGGCTGCGGCGGCTGGAGCTGTTCGCGCTGGGCGTGCGGCCGGGGTTCCGCGGCCGCGGCCTGGCCCGCCAGCTCGTGACCAGCCTCGTGCGTGAGTCGCGGAGCGCGTCCGTGTATGCGCGCTGCGCGTATGCGTCGGTGGGCATGGTCGGGCTGCTGAAGTCCTGCGGCTTCGAGCTGGGTGGGGAGTCGACGGCGGCGACGATGACGCTGGAGCTGCGAAGGGGGTGGCGCCCGGCTGAGTGACGGCGGCCTGTCGCCGGGCGTGACGCCTCGACCTGTCCGGCGCCAGGCACCGCCGGCGGCATGGTTGGCACCCGGCAGCACCGCGCGACGATGCCAGGCACCTCCGCCACGGCGCGCCACAACCTGAAGACCCGCCAACCCGAAGGTGCCTGGCATCGCCGCGAGGTGCCGCCCGCCAGGCACAAGCCTTCCCGGCGGTGCCTGGCGCCGGCCCCTTGCAATGCGCCGGCCCCCTGCAACGTGCCGGCCACGGGAAGCCACGGGGCGCCCTCCGCAAGCCACCCGCATCGGCAGCGCTCCGGCCCCCCTCGTCGCATGTTGCAACGCAGCAACAGCGCTTTGCCGACCCCGATCCTGATCAGCCTTTCCGATCGTCGTTCTTGTCGCGACGCGGCGTTCCCGCTAGAGTCCTGGCTTCGTAATTGCGAATCACTCGCACTTGCATCATCAATCCAGAAACCCAGCGGACGCCGTCCGCCGGCCACGACAAGACAATGAACGCTCCCGGCTCCCGCCCGCCACCTGGCCTTCGCGCCTGGGGCCTCGCGCTCGCCCTGGCCGCCCTGCTCGCGGCCTGCGGCGGCGGCAGCGACGCCGCTCCGCCGGCCGACAACGGCGGCGCACCGACGCTCTCGGCGGCCGCCCGGCTGGGGCAGAAGATCTTCGCGGACACGGCGTTGTCGGCCTCCGGCCAGCAATCCTGCGCCAGCTGCCACGTGGCGGGCGCCGCCTTCGCGGAGGACGCGTCGGCCAGCGGCGTCGACCGCGGCTCCCCGGTGGCGCTCGGCGGCCCGGGCATAGACCGCGCCGGCTTCCGCAACACGCCCTCGCTGATGTACACGGCGCTGACGCCCGCGTTCTCCTTCGATGGCGACGGCAGCCCCAACGGCGGCTTCTTCCGCGACGGTCGCGCCACCACGCTCGCCGAGCAGGCGACGATGCCGTTCACCTCGTCCTTCGAGATGGCCAACGCGGACGCCGCCGAGATCGTGGCGCGCGTGAAGACCCGCCCCTGGCTGGCCGAGTTCGTCGCGCTGTACGGCGACGCCGTGCTCAGCGACCCCGACACGGCGCTCGCACGCCTGGGCAGCGCCCTGGCCGCGTTCGAGTCGGAGGCGCCGTCCTTCAAGCCGTTCTCCAGCAAGTTCGACGCGTACCAGCGCGGACAGGCACGACTGACGGCGCAGGAACTGCGCGGCCTGGGCCTGTTCAACAGCGCCACCAAGGGCAACTGCAGCGCGTGCCACCCCAGCACGTCGGCCAACGGGTCGACGCCGCCGATGTTCACCGACTTCAGCTACGACAACCTGGGCATCCCGCGCAACCCGCTGATCCCCGGCAACCTCGCGGCCGCCCCCGCCTACACGCCCGCCAACAGCACCGACGGCGTGCAGACGTACTACGACCTGGGCGTGTGCGGGCCGTTCCGCGAGGGCACCGCCAACAAGACGGCCACCTGCGGCCAGTTCAAGGTACCCACGCTGCGCAACGTCGCCGTCACCGCGCCGTACTTCCACAACGGCCGCTTCACGACGCTCAAGGACGCCATCGGCTTCTATGTGCGCCGCGACACCAACCCCGAGGAGTGGTACCCGACCGCGGCCGACGGCACCGTCACCAAGTTCGACGACCTGCCCGCGGCCTATGGCGGCCAGTTCGTCGTGAAGGCCGGCGTCGTCGGCAGCGACGCGGGCTACGTGGGCAACGTCAACACGAGCGAGATTCCGTACAACCGCTCGATCGGCGACCTGCCCGCGCTGTCGACGGACGAGATCGACGACGTCATCACCTTCCTGTGCACGCTGACCGACGGCTTCGACCCGGCCCATCCCGCCGCGCAGGTGCTTCCCGCCCAATGCCAGGCCGCCGCGCACGCCACGGCCGCCAACCCCTCTTCCAGGAGCCGATGAATCCCATGAACAAGACCTCCGTGGCCCTCGCGGCCCTGACCCTGTGCCTGACGATGCCGGCCCATGCCGCCGACCCGTCCACCGACGTGGCCGACAAGCTCGCGCAACAGATCGGCCAGATGCAGCAGCAGCTCGATGCGATGAAGCAGGAGCTGGCGCGCGTGAAGGCGCAGAACGACGCGCTCGCCGCCGCGCAGGCCAGGGCGGCCGCCGCGCCGGCCGCCCCGGCACCGGCGCCCACCGCGGTCGCGGCGGCGCCGGCCCCCGCGCCCGCGGGCGGCATCTCACCCAACCTCGGCCTGTGGGGCTACGGCGAGATCTACTACTCGAACCCGACGCACGACCACAGCCTGGCCACCGCCGACCTGGCCCGCGCCGTTTTCGGCATCGGCTACAAGTTCGACGAGAAGACCAGCTTCAACTCCGAATTCGAGGTGGAGCACGCGGTCGCGTCGGCCGATGATTCCGGCGAGTTCGAGGTCGAGCAGTTCTACATCGATCACCAGCTCACCGGGTCCGTCAACGCCCGGCTCGGCCTGTATCTGATGCCGGCGGGCCTGATCAACGAGCACCACGAACCGACCGCGTTCCACGGCGTGCACCGCAACTTCGTCGAGACGCTGATCATCCCCAGCACCTGGCGCGAAGGCGGCCTGGGCCTGCACGGCACGAGCGAGATCGGCCTGAGCTGGGACGCCGGCATCACCACCGGGCTGAACCTCGGCGGCTGGAACCCGACGCCCGAGGATCCGCTGTACCGCACCGCGTCGGATCTGGGCGAGGCCGCGCCGATGCAGGCCACGCACCAGGAGCTGCAGAACGCCAACGTGCAGCACCTGGCGCAGTACGTCGGCCTGAACTACACGGGCGTGCCCAACCTGCTGCTGGGCGGCTTCGCGTTCACCGGCAACATGGCGATGCCCGCCACGCCGGCCAACCTGCCGCAGTCGCGCGTGACCCTGTGGGAAGCGCACGCGCGCTGGACGCCGGGCAACGCCGACATCTCGGCGGTCTATGCACACGGCTCGTTCTCGAACACGGCCACCTACAACCTGGACAACGCCGGCGCCTCGAACCCGCTGCCCTCGTCGTTCCTCGGCTACTACGTGCAGGGTGCCTACAAGCTGTGGGAGAACGGCAGCTACAAGCTCAGCCCGTTCGTGCGCTGGGAGCACTACGACATGGGCGCCAGCTACGCCGGCATCGCGCCGGGCTTCACCCCGGTGCCCACCGGCCTGGCCACCGACGGCAAGCCCTGGCCGACGCCGCGCGACCACGTGTGGACGCTGGGCACCAACTTCTACCTGAACCCGAACGTGGTGCTCAAGGCCGACTACCAGCGCTTCCGGACCAACACGGACCTGACGCGCGTCGACCTGGGGCTGGGCGTCAGCTTCTGAACGCGCGGGCCGCGCCAGCGAGAAGGGATCGCCGCGGCGATCCCTTCTTCATTCCAGCGCACGAAGGACGGGGCGGACGAGCTGCCCTGCCCGCGCGCGCAGGCGCCGCTCACTTGTGCCGGTTGGCGGCCTCGGCGGCCAGGCGCATCTGCTCCTCGGCTTCGTGCAGCAGCTTCTCGGCCTTGGCGGCATGGCCGCCCATGTCGTACTCGTTGGCGGCCTGCGCGGCCTTGAGCTTCTCGATCGCCATCTGCGCGTGCTCGCGGGCCGCGATGATGTTGGGGTGGCCGGCTTCCGGGCCGGCGAAGGCTGCGCCGCCCGCCAGCAGGCAAGTGCCCAGCGCGACCAGCGCCATCGTGTTCTTGAAGGCCATCTGAAGTCTCCTGTCGAGATCCGCTCGCCCGGGATGGGCGGGTACGGACAGCCGCCTCAACGCCGTGCGTCGCCCGCCCGTGCACAGGGGCTTCCCGGTGCGACCTGAAGCCAGGCTTGCGGGCGTGGGCTTCAGTGACGCGACGGGTAGCCGGTGATGGCCCGGATGCGCGCATACAGCGGCGCGAGCCGCGCGTACATCTTCTGGTAGACCTGCTCGTAGAGTTCGTCGTACAGCGCCGCGTTGCGCGGGTCGGGTTCGAAGCTGCGCTCGACGCGCGTCATCGCCTTGACGGCGGTGGCGAAGTCGCCGTGCAGGCCCAGGCCCACGGCGCAATCGATGGCCGCGCCCAAGCCGCTCGTCTCGTAGACGTGGGGACGGCTGGCGGGCAGGCGAAAGACGTCGGCCGTCAGCTGCAGCGCGGCGTCCGACTGCGAGCCGCCGCCGGACACGCGCAGCTCCGTCAGCGGCACGCGCGTCTTGCGCTCGATGCGCTCGCGGCCGTCGCGCAACGCGTAGGCCAGGCCCTCGAGGATCGCGCGATAGAGGTGCGCCCGGGTGTGGGCGTCGCCAAAGCCGATGATCGCGCCCTTGGCGTCGGGGCCCGGATGGCGGATGCCGGGCGTCCAGTACGGCTGCAGCACCAGGCCCAGCGAGCCGGGCGGCACGGCGGCCACCAGCTCGTCGAGCAGCGCCTCGGGCGCGACGCCTCGTTGCTGCGCGGCGTTGCTCTCGCGGTCGCCGAACTGCTCCTTGAACCAGCGCACCATCCAGTAGCCGCGGAAGATCTGCACCTCGCAGTCGAAGTGTCCGGGCAGCGCGGCAGGGTACGGCGGCACGAGCGACAGGGCCTCCACGTACCTGGTGGTACAGACGTTGATCGTGGCCGTGGTGCCGTACGACACGCCGCCCACGTCCGGCGCGAGGCAGCCCGAGCCCAGCACCTCGCACGCCTTGTCGGCCGCCGCGGCGATGACGGGCGTGCCGGCCGGGATACCCGTGGCCGTACTGGCCGCGGCGCTCACCTGGCCCAGCACCGAGCCCACCGGCCGCAGCTCGGGCAGCTGCTCGCGGCGCACCGCCAGCGCCTGCCACTTCCAGTCCGACGGCCCGGCCCAGCCGTGCCGCTTGAAGTCGAACGGCACGTAGCCCACCTGCGCGCCGACGGAGTCGACGAACTCGCCGGTGAGCTTGAAGTTCAGCAGGCCCGACAGCAGCAGCACCTTGTACGTGCGCGCCCAGGTGTCGGGTTCGTTCTCGGCCCACCAGTTGACTTCGGCTTCGCGCTGGAAGTAGCGGATCGTCTCGGCCACGCCGGCCATCCGGAACGCGGCACGCCACGCGGCACCGATGCGCGGCGGCCGCGTGGCGCGCCGCTGGTCCAGCCAGATCAGCGCGGGCAGCACCGCGTGGCCCTGGGCGTCGACCGGCATGATCGTGCCGCGCTGCGTGGTCACCGACACGCCGCGCACGCGCGCCGCCTTCTCGGGATGGTCGAGCCACAGCAGGCGGCATGCGCGCGTGCAGGCGAGCCAGAAGCCCTCGACGTCGTGCGACATCCAGCCCGGCCGCTCGATGACGTAGTCGTCCAGCACCACCTGCGACTTGGCCACCAGGTTGCCGTTCGGGTCGAACAGCAGCGCGCGCGTGCTCTGCGTGCCGCAGTCGATGGACAGCAGCAGGTCGTCGGAACGGGCAGTCGTCATGGGGCGGGCACCGAGTAGCACTGGTCGATGAGGCGGGCGTAGCGCTCGCACTGGTCGCGCCATTCTCCGGCAGTCCAGCGCAGGGCCTCGCGCGCGATCGGCTCCAGGCGCGGCAGCAGCGCGGCGGCGCCATCGGGCAGCAGCAGGCCCAGCCGCGTGCGGCGCAGCAGCAGGTCGTCCAGGAAGCGCACCTGCTCGTGGCGCAGCGCCCAGTGCAGCTCGGCCCAGGGCGTGGCGGTGCCGGGCACCGGTTCGAGGTCCGACGCTGCGCACTCGTTCACGAGCGCGGCGGCCTGCGCGCCGTGGCGTCCCAGCAGGCGGCCGCGCAGGCCGTGCGGCAGCGCGGCGAGCGCCGGCGACGCGGCCAGCGGCGCGAAGATGGCGTCGGCCTGGCGGTACGCGAAGTCCGCGGGCGTCACCGCGGTGTGCACGCCGGCCTGTGGCGCGTCGTCCGCCGACGGGCCGGGCACGAAGCCCGCGCGCCGGGGCCGGGCCGCCAGGTGCGGCGCGGCATGCCGCAGCGCATCGAGCGCGTTGACTCGGAAGGTGGTCAGCTTGCCGCCGGTGACGGTGACCAGGCCCTGCTCGTCGCGCACGACGTGCTCGCGCGGCGCCTTGGACGGGTCCCGGCCGGCCGCGCGGTCGTCCACCACGGGCCGCACGCCGGCGAAGGCGGCGATGGCGTCGGAGGCCCGCAGGTCCAGCCGCGGGAACGCCGCGCGCACGGCCTCGAGCAGGTAGGCCGTCTCGGCCGGCGTGATGCGCGGCTCGATGTCGGGGTCGTCCGGGTGGTCGTGGTCGGTGGTGCCCACCAGCGCGACGCCTTCCCACGGCGTCGCGAACACGGGGCGGCCGTCGCGCGGATGCATCAGGCCCACCGACTGCGCGACGGGCAGCTTCCACAGCGGGAACACGAGGTGGCTGCCGCGGAGCGGCCGCAGCATCGGCGCACCGAGGCCGCGGCGCAGGCCGTCCGCCCAGAAGCCGGTGGCGTTGACGACGCAGCGCGCCCGCACGTGGCCCGTGAAGCCCGCGCCGTCGATGCGCGCTCCCACGACGGTGCCAGGCTCGACGGTGCCGCCGCCGTCCGCCACCAGCGAGGACAGCGGCACGTCGACATCGCCGGCGCGCAGCAGCGACTTCACCGCCGCGCGGTTGAACACCCGCGCGCCATGGCGCTGCGCTTCCTGCAGCACGCGCAGCACCAGGCGTGCGTCGTCGGTCTTGGCGTCGAGGTAGCCCGACGCGCCGAGCAGGCCGTCGGTCGCCAGGTGCGGCGCCAGCAGGCGCACTTCGTCCGGCGAATGGAACGAGCGCGAGCGCTCGCCGGCCATCACGTCGTAGATCGCCAGGCCCGCGCCCAGGATGCGGCGCGTCGGCTGGCGGCCGGCGTAGTGGCCCATCAGGAAGCGCTGCGGCTCGACCAGCCCGGGCGCGTCGCGCAGCAGGCGGCCGCGCTCGCGCACCGATTCCAGCGTCAGGCCGAAGGCGCCCTCGCGCAGGTAGCGCAGGCCCCCGTGCACGAGCTTGGACGAGCGCGACGAACTGCCCCACGCGAAATCGCGCGCCTCGACCAGCATGACCGCCAGCCCGCGCCGCGCGGCCTCCAGCGCGACGCCGGCGCCGGCGATGCCGCCGCCGATCACGAGGATGTCGACGTCGTTCAATGCAGGTCCTCGCAGTCGCGCGGCGCGGGCGCGCCGCGCCCGCCACAGGGGTCGCGCAGCGCGGCGACGCGGCGCGCGCTTCGCGGTCCGGTGAACACGCTGCGTCGTGCGGTCGCGCTCGCGCCGGTCTGCGCGAGCGCCGCGGCGACGACGCGCATCGCCACGGCCACGGGCCAGCGGGCCCGCGCGAAGGCGAGGCGGCGGCTCACCGTCCAGGCTCCGCCAGGCGGCCGCGCGAGGGCGCGTCCTTCGCCCATCGCGCGTTCATTCGTCCCCCAGCAGGTTGCCGCGCGCCATCAGCCCATGCGGGTCGAACTCGCGCACCATCGCGGCGATGGCGGACATGCCCGTCGCGCCCTTCTCGGCCGGCAGCCAGCGCGCGTGGTCCTTGCCGACGCCGTGCTGGTGCGTGATCGTGCCGCCGTGGGCGACGATCGCGTCGCCCACGGCGGTCTTGAGCGACTGCCAGCGCGCCAGCGCCGTGTCGTAGTCGGCGCCGATGCGATACACGAACGTCGAGTACACGCTCGAGCCCTGCGCGTAGACATGCGACAGGTGCGTGTAGCAGTGCGTGCGCTCGCCGTGCTGCGCGAGTGCCGCGCGGCCGGCCGTCTCCATCGCGTTGACCATCGCATCGACGCGCGGCCAGTCGCAGGCCGTCTCCATCGTGTCGACGGCGTAGCCGGCGTCCCACAACGCGTTGCGCAGGTAGACATTGGCGAAGCGGCGCTCGGCCCATTTCCTGCCGAGCAGGGTGCCGGTCGACACGCCGCCGTGCTCGCGCCACACGGCCGCGGCCGCGCGCTGCATCGCGCGCACGGCGCCGGCGCTGTCGCCCGTGATGCCGGCCAGCAGCAGGCACTTGCCCTGCCCGACGCCGCGCAGGGACAGGTAGCGCTCCAGCCAGGCGATGGCCGAGGCGTGGCCGGCCATCGTGAGCGTGGTGAAGGTCTCGGCGGCGTTGGCCAGGCGCAGCATCGACAGGCCCAGCCGGGCCTGCGCGATGCGGCGCACGGCGGCGGCGGCGCTCGCCCAGTCCGGGAAGAAGACGCCGACGAAGCGCTCCGCGGCCGGCGCCCGCGTGACGCGCACGCTGGCTTCGGTCAGCACGCCCAGGCGCCCTTCGGAGCCCAGCACCCACTCGCGCAGGTCGGGGCCGGCGGCGGACGCCGGGAAGGTGGGCAGCGTCCATTCGCGCTCGGGCGTCTGCAGCGTGCCGCCGGCGAACAGCTGCTCGATGCGGCCGTAGCGCGCCGATTGCTGGCCCGACGAGCGCGTCACCACCCAGCCGCCGAGCGTCGACAGCTCGAAGCTCTGCGGGAAATGGCCCAGCGTGAAGCCGCGCGCACGCAGCTGGGCCTCGAGGTCGGGGCCCGCGACGCCGGCCTCGAAGCGCGCGAGCTGCGCGACGGGGTCCAGGTCCAGCAGCCGCATCATGCGGCCCATGTTGAGCGTGAGCACCGGCGCCGAGCCCACCGGGGTGAGGTGCCCGGCCACGCTGGTGGCGCCGCCCGCGGGCAGCACCTGCACGCCGTGCGTGCGCGCCCAATCGAGCAGGGTGCGCACGTCGGCCGAGGTCTGCGGGAACGCCACGCCGTCCGTCACCCGTCCCAGCACGCCGAAACGCAGGCGCAGCCAGTCGTGCATGGACTGGCCGAAGCTGGCGCGCAGGCGCGTCTCGGCGCGCGCGTCCACCAGCGGATGCGGCGGCAGGCGCGACGGCTGCGCCTCGACCCGCGCGATGGCCGCCGCCAGCGTGGCATCGGCCACCGGCTGCCCCTGGCCCATGGCCTGCGCCAGGAAGGCGCGCGCCTCGGGCTTGAGCGCTTCCTGCACGCGGGCGTCGCCCCAGCCGTTCCAGCGTCGTTCGGTGGTCATCGTGGCTATACTCGTTTTTCCAGGTCGACAGGCGTCGGCGGCCGGCGGCGAAGGGTTCGCGCAGGGCCTGCAGACGCTACGCCGCCATGGTGCGGCGAACGCGGCGCCAGGGCTTGTCTTTCGCCGACAGGCGAGTTGCCACAACATGCCAGTCCCGCCCGCGGCGACGCCCCTCCCGTCCAGCCCCCGCAGCGCTCCGAACGACGCGGACGCGCCTTGCCCGATCCCGCCGGCGGCCGACGCGCGCGTGGCCATGGCCTACGCGCAGACGGCCGTCGCCGCCGCGCAGTCCATGGGCGTGGATGCCGCGCGCCTGTGCGCGCACCTGGGCTGGCCCGCGGAGATGCTCGACGCCTCGCGCGACAGCCTGACCGTGGCCGAGTACATCGCCTTGCTGGGCACCGGCGAGCAGCTCGCGGGCAACCCGGTGTTCGGCCTGCACACCGGCCTGCACGCGCGGCTGTCCACCTACCCGTTCTACGGACTGGTCGTGTGCGCGTGCACGACGCTGCGCGGCGCGTTTGCCCAGACTCGCCGCTATGAAGGCCTGGCCCACGACCTGGGCCGCTCGCGCCTGGACGAACGCGGCAGCATCGCGACCTACTACTGGGACTCGCCGTGGCTGGCCGGCTGCACGCCCGCCGAGACGCGCCACCTGGTCGACAGCGTGCTGGCCGGCATCCTCACGTTCGTCAGCTGGTTGGCCCACGAGCGCCTGCCGGTGCACGAATTCGGCCTGCCCTACCCGGAACCCGAGCCCGCCATCCGCGCCGCCCACGCCCAGGTGTTCGGCCCGGCGGTGGTCTACGGCGTGCCCGCCGCCTACGGTCGCTTCGACGCCGCGCTGCTGGATCGACCCGTGCCCAACGCGGACGGCAGCATGCTCAAGGTGCTGCAGCGCCATGCCGACGAGCTGCTGGCCGCGCGCCTGCGCGCCACCTCCGAGCCGCGCATCGTCACCGACGTGCGCCGCGAGGTCGCCGCCCAGCTCGCCAACGACCGGGCGCGCGTCGACGACGTCGCCACCGCGCTGGCGCTGAGCACCCGCACGCTGCAACGCAAGCTCGCCGAGGCGGGCACCAACTTCCAGGCGGTGCACGACGCGGCCCGCCAGGCCCTGGCCGAGGAACTGCTGCGCGACTCGCGGCTGAACCTGACGGACGTGGCGTTCATGCTGGGGTATCGCGAGCAGAGCTCGTTCAACCGGGCGTGCAGGGAGTGGTTCGGGGCGACACCGGCGCGGACGAGGGAGCGGTTGCGCAGGGTGGGGTGACGGCGGATTGTCGCTTTTCGTCGCTTTCGTCGCTGTTGGTGCTGTTGTCGCCGTTGCCGCTGTTGTCGCTTCGCGCGGGTTGCTGCTTCGCGTGCGACAGGGTGGGCAGGGGCTCCGCTCTTCGGCTTGCCGTGCGTCGGGATCCGGCCTGGAACGGCCGGATCCAGCGGGTTCCGTAGCTTCGACGTCCACCGCGCGCTCGCCGCCTGACCGCGCTCAACTTCGTCCAGGGCGGACCGGGGGCTTCCACCCGCGTCGCGCCGGGCGCGCCTGCGATCGGAACCCCTGCCCACCCTGCCGCGGCGGCGCTTCAGCCGGTGGAGAAAGACATTCGCTGGTCTTGTTGAGGGTTTTGGCATCGACGGGCCATCGAGGCCGCGTCGATGCCCGCGGCCGGCGCTTCTTCAGGGCGGCGGGCTTGACGCGAACCTCTGGCCAGGGCGCCGGCGCTCTTCTCGTGACCGACGAGCGCGACGCCTTCGGCGTCGCGGGCTGGAGTGGCGCTGCGCGGCCGGCAAGTCGAGGTGGTCGCCGTGCCAATCGCCAGCGGCACGCGTCCGCGCAGCGCCAACCAGGTGCCATCCTGCGCGCAGTCGCAGGATCCACGCGTGCACGCCAAGCCTTCGCCAACGGTACGCCCCGGCCGAGGTGGATCCTGCGACTTCGCTTCGCTGCGCGCAGCGATGACGTTTCGGCGCTCTCGCTGCCGGCCCCGCCACCCGCGCAGCGCCAGCCAAGTGTCATCGTGCGCGCAGGAGGACGTTTCGGCGCTTTCGCTGCCTGCTCCGCCACCCGTTCCGCGCCAATCGAGTGTCATCCTGCGCGCAGTCGCAGGATCCACGAGCGCTGAAATCTTCCCTGGGCGTGGGTGCGGTGTCCCTCGCCCAGCAGGACACGGCACGCAAGGTCAGGTCGGCTTCTTGAGCTCCTTGCGCGCCGCCAGCGCCTTCTTGCGCGCATGGCACTGCTCGTAGTGGTCGTTGACCAGCCCCATCGCCTGCATGAACGCATACACCGTGGTCGGGCCCACGAACGTCCAGCCCCGCTTCTTCAAGTCCTTGGACATCGCCACCGCCTCCGGCGACGGCCCCAGCGCCGTGCCGGGCAGGAGCTTCTTCGGGCGCGTGGCCGGGTCGGGTTCGTAGCGCCAGGCGTAGGCGGCCAGCGAGCCGAATTCCTGGCGCAGTTCCAGCACGCGCCGGGCGTTGTTGATGGTGGAGACGATCTTGCCGCGGTGGCGCACGATGCCCGTGTCAGCGACCAGGCGCTCGATGTCGGCGTCGCCGAAGCGCACGATCTTCTCGGCGTCGAAATTGGCGAAGGCCTTGCGGAAGCCCGGCCGCTTGTTGAGGATGGTCAGCCAGCTCAGGCCCGCCTGGAAGCCCTCCAGGCAGATCTTCTCGAACAGGCGGCGCTCG
>Ga0207667_10001769_pt1 | contig 27197 bp, 21 predicted proteins | sample KBSCornC52_FD_184301 | JGI IMG/M metagenome (GOLD analysis project Ga0207667, IMG submission 184301) | Corn rhizosphere microbial communities from Kellogg Biological Station, Michigan, USA - KBS Corn C5-2 (SPAdes) (version 2) | ecosystem: Host-associated > Plants > Roots > Rhizosphere > Soil ...
CGAGGCTGGCGATGGTGACCAGGACGCTGATGCGCTCCGGCGACGCGACGCCCATGTCGCCGAAGATGCGCCCGTGCTGCACGGCCTGCACGAAGAACACCACAGAGAACAGCACGGTGACGCCGCAGACGAACAGCGTGGAACGCCACGGAAAAGCCGCCGCAGCCCTGGTAGTGGACGCGGCATGGTCGCGCTCCGGCTCCCAGCACACGAACCACGCCAGCGCGAACACGGCGAAGCCGATGAGGTACAGCAGGAACGGATAGCGCCAGTGCACGCCCGCCAACATACCGCCGGCCAGGATGATCGAGGAGCCGATCAGCGGCGACAGCATGTTCTGGTAGCCGAGCCACTTCTCGCGCTGCGCGCCCTCGAAGTAGTCGCCCATCAGCGCATTGCCGACCGTGAGGATCGCGGCTTCCGCCACGCCGACGATCACGCGGCTGGCGACGATCAGCAGCAGGCTGTCGAACAGCAGCGGCGCGAGGCCCAGCAGCGAGAACGCGAGCAGCGCCACGAGCAGCAGGTTGCGGCGGCCGAAGCGGTCGGCCAGCATGCCCGTGAAGCCCGACGTCAGCGCCACGCACAGCGACGGCACCGTGATGATCATCGGGACGAGCAGCTGGAAATGCGGCACGTTCGAAAATTGCTGGAACAGTTGCGGCAGGCCGGGCACCAGCGCGGACAACGCCAGCGACGGCATGTTCACGATGGCCATCAGCGCGATGCCCTGCGCCAGGCCGCCGTGGCGGCGCGGCGCGGCGGCCGACAGCGCCGGCGCGACGGGCGAAGACAGTTGAGTCGGATTCACGGCGATCCTTTCGAAAGGGTCAGTCGCAGCAAAGGTCCAGCACGTGCTGCCGATACCAGCTGTTGAGCATCATCCCCGTCGCGATCGGCGCCGGGCCCTTGTCGCTTTCGACGATGATCCAGCCGGCATAGCCCAGCTCGCGCATGGCGGCCAGCAGCGCCGGGAAGTCGACCAGGCCGGTGCCCATCTCGCCGAACCAGCGCTGGACCTGGCGCTCGCCGCCGGCCGCGATCAGCGCGCGCTCGGCGTTCTGCAGCTTGTACTCATCCAGCGTGTCGACGGCCAGCGCATCCTTGAACTGGAAGTGCCACACGCGCTCGTGGAAGCGGCGGTACAGGGCGACGACGTCGTGGCCCGCGATCGTCAACTCGGCCGTGTCGAAGCACAGGCCGACGTTGTCGGCGTCGCACAGAGACATCAGGCTTTCCAGCTCCTCGGCCGTGCGCAGCGCCGACAGCGCGTCCACATGCAGCACCGTCCTGAGGCCCAGCACGGCCGTCATCGCGCCGACGGCATTCCAGCAATCGGCGGCAGCGGCGATGCGTTCCGGCGTCAGGCCACTTTCTTTCCACCACGACGGGAACGGCCGCACGACGAGGCAATCGCCTTTCAGCTCGGCCAGGAATTCCGCGTGGATGCGGGCCTGCGCGAGGATGCGCGGATGGTCGGCCGGCAGGGTGCTGTTCAAACCGAAATGAAGCTCCTCGAAGCTCATCACGGTCGGGTCGAAGAACGTGCTGCTCACGCGCTGGATGCCCCAGTCCTTCAGCTTCAGGCGGAAGTGTTGGCTTGATCCGAAATTGATCGCGATATTTTCCGGCCGGCCGATCGGGTCCCAGCGGCCGCTGCCCGCGGCGAGTTCCACGGCGTCGAAGCCGCAGGCCGCCGTCACCTTGAAGGCACGTTCGATTTCTTCCAGGCGCGCGAAGCTCGTGAAGCCGGCCTTCCACTGGTTCAGGGCATAGCCCCATTTGATCTGTTTGTGCATGGTAGTCATCTGATTCAGGCGTAGATTTTCTTGAGGACGTGCTGGATGTACCAGGCGGACAACGCGGTGCTTTCCGGGTAGTTGCCGCCACCGACGTCGGCCTTGTCGTGCTCGACGCCGACCCAACCTTCGTAGCCGCGGTCCTTCATCGCGGCCATCAGCGCGGGAAAGTCGACGAGGCCGCCCGGCACGCCCATCTCGTGGAACCAGCGCGGGGTCGTCGGCGCCATCACTTCGGCGTCCGGTTTGCGGCGGTAGTCGCCCGTCAGGTCGACGTGCAGGGTGTCCTTCATGTGGAAGCCGCCGCAGCGGTCCGCCAGTTTCAAATACAGGTCGACCGGGTCGACGCCGGCGATCACGTGCTGCGCCGTGTCGCAATAGAAGAACACGTAGCGCGGATCGGTCCATTCGTAGAACTTGCGCAGCTGTTCCGCCGTCCGAATGCCGCAGAAGAACTCGTGGTGGCAGCACGTCTTGACGCCGTATTTCTGCGTCATTTCTCCCACGCGGTTCCACAGCTCGGCGCAAGCGCGGATCTTGTCGTCCGTGACGGGCTCCACGTCGTAGTACAGCCCCGCCGGCATCACGATGAAGTTTTCCACGCCCAGCCCCTGGCTGGACCGCATGATGTATTCGGCGTAGTTGACGATGTGGTCGTGCGTGGCGCGCACGTGCGGCGCGCTCTGGCGCTCGTCGTACATCACCGCGTGAAACAGGCTCAGGACCCGGTCGATGCCGCGCGATTGCATGAAGGCGCGCGCGTTTTCCAGGCTGCCGAACAGTTCGCGCAACGGGCCCAGGTGGAAGTCGAACGTCTCGATCGCTTCGAAGCCGAGCGCGGCGACCTGCTTCAGGAAATCGTCGAAGCGCTGCACGGACGTGTATTGCGACAGCTGGCCCTGCGGCGTGTCGATGCGCCAGTGGTCCATGTAGGCCCAGCGGAGTTTGTTGGTCTGTTTATTTGTAATCATAATTCTGGTTATATTCGAGTGTAAAAAGACGGCGGCAAAACCGCCCGTCATTCAGCGTTCCGGCACGAACAGCAGGTAGGCCAGCATCATGTCGCTCAGGTCTTCCAGCAGTTCCTCCCAGCCGCGCGCTTCGCCCTTGCCGCCGAAGCTGTCCAGGCCGAGGAAACGGGCCTGGGTCGCATAGATCAGCAGCATGCTCGCCTCGATCGCGCGGGCCGGGTTCGGATGGCGGATCTCGGCGCTGCACGCTTCCACGAGGCGGCTGAACTTGGCGTGGTTCTCGTGCGCGGATTTCTTCCCGGCCGCGCCGATGACTTCATCGACCGCGCCGCGCAGCATGAACGAGCGCAGCACGCTGGCGTTCTCCTTCAGCAGGTTGCCGAGGCCCGCCACGACGGCCGGCACGACCTGCGCGAGACCGTGCGCCTGCGCCGCGATGCGCTGCGCTTCCTCCGTGAACGCCACGTCCAGGCGCTCGAAGAAGCGCACCTGAACGGCGCGCAGCAGCTCGTCCTTGCCGGTCACGCGGCCGTACAGCGCGCCGGTCGAGACGCCGGCCAGGTGGCAGATCTCGGCCAGCGTGATCTGGTCGTAGGACCGTTCGCGCAGCAGGTCGATGGTCGCCTCGATGATGCGTTCGAACGATTGCCGGCTGCGGCCCTGCTTGGGCGCCCGGGCGTGGGCGGTTGCGCTCTCCATGGATGTCGTCGTCGTGGTCAGTGGTAATAAAGGCGGATTCTAGCCGAAATCACAGCGCCCCCGCCTTCAGCTGCGCGACGGCATAGTCGGCCGCGCGCGCCGTCAGCGCCATGTACGTCAGCGACGGGTTCACCGTACCGGACGACGCCATCGCGGCGCCGTCCGTGACGAACAGGTTGGGCACGCCGTGCACCTGGTTGTGCGCGTTCAGCACGGATTCCACCGGGTCGTGCCCCATGCGCGCGCCACCCATCTCGTGGATGGAGACGCCGGGAATGGCCCGCACGGGAATCGTCACGACATGCTTCGCGCCCGCGGCGACGAGCATCTGCTCCGCCTGTTTCGCCGCGTCGAGCTTCATGCGGCGCTCGTTCTCGCCGTACGCGACGTCGAAGCTCAGTTGCGGCAGGCCGAAGCCGCCCCGCTTGTTCTCGTTCAGCGTGACGCGGTTGTCCTTCTGCGGCAGCTGTTCGCAGAACGCGCCGAGGAAGGCGATCCACTTGCCGGGCCGCGCGATCTGGTGCTTCATCCCGGCGCCGAAGCCGTCCGTCTGCGCCGCCGTATTCGTCCAGTCGTCGCGCATGGCGCCGCCCTGGTAGCCGTAGCCGCGCGTGAAGTCGGCGTCCGCATCCTGGCGGCCGACGTTGCGGAAGCGCGGCACGAGGATGCCCGTCGGACGGCGGCCGCTGTAGTTGCGGTCGTCGAAGCCGGGAATCTCGGCGAACGCACCCACGCCGGCATGATCGACGAGGTAGCGGCCCAGCACGTCGCTGTGGTTGCCGATGCCGTTCGGGTGTGCCGCGCTCTTCGATTGCAGCAGGATCTGCAGGGTGCCGTACGTCGACGCATTCAGGAAGATCACCTTCGCGCCAAAGCGCAAGCGCTCGCCCGACTTCGCATCGATCACGCGCACACCGGTCGCCTTCTTCGTGGCCGGATCGACGTCGATCGCTTCCACGACACTGTCCGTGCGGATCGTCAGGAGGCCCGTCTTCTGCGCAGCCGGCAAGGTGGAGCTGAGCGAGCTGAAATACGCGCCGAACGAGCAGCCGCGGTTGCAGATGGCGCGCCGCTGGCACGGGCCGCGGCCGTCCAGCGCTTCCGTCAGGTTGGCGACGCGGCCGATCGTCACGCGCCGGTCCTGCCACTTCGCCTCGACGGTGCGCTTGAGGTGTTTTTCCAGCGCCGTCATCTCGAACGGCGGCAGGTAATGCCCGTCCGGGAAGTTTTCCAGCCCTTCCGGCGCGCCGCTCACGCCGATGAATTTTTCCACGTGCGTGTACCACGGTTCCAGGTCGGCATAGCGGATCGGCCAGTCGTTGCCGTGGCCGTCGCGCTGGTTCTGCAGGAAGTCGTCCGGGCCCCAGCGATAGGACTGGCGGCCCCACGTCAGCGAGCGGCCGCCCAGCACGTCGGTGCGGTGCCAGCGGAACGGTTTCACCTGCTCGTACGGGTTCTGGCGGTCGTTGATCCAGTACTGCCGGTTGGCCCAGCTGAAGGCGCCGCGTTCGATTTTGCTCTGGATTTCGTATTCGCGCGCGTCCAGCGCACGGTCCGGCAAGCCGTGCATCGGTGCCTGCCACGGCGGCGTGAATTCGTGGACATAGCCCTTCTGGTGTTCGAGCGGCTTGCCGCGTTCCAGAACGAGTACCTTCAGGCCCTTCTCGGTGAGTTCCTTCGCGGCCCAGCCACCGGTGATGCCGGAGCCGATCACGATCGCGTCGAACTCTGTCGTTTGATTCATGGTTGTCCTTTCGCGCGAATCAGATGACGTTCTGGTACGGCCACGTCTTGACGTCGACGTCGCCGTCGAACCGGCCCGGCACGGCCACGTAGCGGAGTTCCTTCGTGCTGCCGATCTCGGACGTGAAATAGCCGAAAACGACCAGGTCGCGCAGGCGCAGGTAGAACGGCGCCTTCGGGTCTTCGATGCGGGCCGCCAGTTCGAACGTGCGGCCTTCGTACGGGCTCGAGGCGCGCAGGTCTTGCAGGATCGCCGTGGCCTGGGCCGGCGTGCAGGCGGCGAATCCGCGCTTGTGGCGTTGCTGCGCGCGTTTATCCAGGTCGGCGAGACCGGCGCGGAACTGCGCCAGCTCGTCCGCCGCCATCCAGTGCCGTGCCAGCGCGTCGATGAAGTGCGGCACGCCGGCGGCGACGGCGCCCGGCGTGTCGGTGACGGGCACGATGGCATCGGCCGCCACCGCCAGGATCTTCAGCTCCGGCTTCGTGAAGCCGGTCCCCGCTGTCGCGGCCGCGCCCGCAGCCTGCAGCGCAGCCGCCGCCGAGGCGCTGGTCCAGGCGCCCGTCGTGGCGACGCCGACCAGCAGCGCACCCAGCGCGGCCCGGCGGGACGGGCTCGCGGGGCCTGTCCCAATCATATGGATCTTCATGCTTGTGTCTCCGCGTGGTTCGTTTTTTTGATCAGGATAGCACAGGTTTTATAATAATAATTCTGATTTTTTATTTCCTCGTGCGAACACGCTGGCCGGGTTGACGACCTGCTCCGCCAGCAGTTTCAGGCTGGCCGCGACCTGGGCGTCCAGGCACTGTCCCTGCGCGTCGAACAGTTTGACGCCGGCCGTATTCAAGGTCACGCCCAGCGGCGTCGGCCAGCCGCGCAGCGCGTGCACGATGGAGCGCAGCGCGCCCAGCGTGGTGTTGCAGCCCTGCCAGCCGGCCGCCGTGACGATGCAGCCGACCGGCATGCCGTCCAGGTACACGCGCTCGTCGGCGCGCAGGTCTTCCAGCAGGTCGATGGCATTCTTGACGAGGCCGGACACGCCGCCGTGGTAGCCCGGCGACGCGAGGATGACGGCATCGGCGCGGCGCACGGCGTCGACGATGGCGCGCTGCGCCGGGCTGCGTTCGCGCTGCTCGGGCGAATACACGTCGAGCGTGCTGAGGGCCTCGCCGCCGAACAGCTGTGTTTCCGCGCCCAGCGCTTCGGCATATTGCAGCGCCGCGCGCAGCGCGCTTTCCGTGCTGGAGCCGGGGCGGGTCGTGCCGCCGATGCCGACGATGAAGGGACGGTCCTGGTCCCGCCCGGCGAACTTTGCGAGGTTGGTATCTATGGCATTCATGTTTGTCTCCAGTGGGTGCAACAATCAGTCGGGAATCACTTCTACGGCAAACGGCAGGTCGGCGCTGGAGCGGCCCACGCGCAGCTCGACGGGGCCCGGCAGGTCGGTCCAGCCGTCCTCCCACACCTGCAGCCGGCGGCGGTCGATGGCGATGCGCGCGGTGCGCGTCTCGCCCGGCGCGAGGTGCACCTTGTCGAAGCCGACGAGCGTCAATTCGGGCACCACGCGGTACACTTGCACGACTTCCGCGCCGGCGCGCGTGCCCGTATTGCGCACGGCGACCGTGACGGTCCAGCCATCCGCGCCCTCCGGCGCCACGGCCGCACCGTCCAGCGCGAACGTCGTGTAGCCGAAGCCGGCGCCGAAGGCCTGGCGCGCTGCGATCCCGCGCGCGGCCAGGCCGCGGTAACCGACCCGCGTCCCCTCGCTGTAGTACAGGTCGCCGTTGGCGTCCGGCTGCAGCGACAGCGCGGGGTAATCGGCATCCTCGCGGGCGATGGTCACGGGCATGCGTCCGCCCGGCTCGCGGTCGCCCGCCAATACCTGCGCCAGCGCGCGGCCGAATTCCTCGCCCGGGTACCAGCAATGCAGGACGGCCCGCGCGCCCTCTTCCCAGCGCGTGTCGAACGCATGGCCGACATTCGTGACGATGACCGTGTTCGGGTTCGCCGCGCACACCTGTTCGATCAGGCCGACCTGCTCGGCCGGCAGGCGCGTATCGACACGATCCTTGCTTTCCACGCTGGCGTCCGACGTCTCGCCGACGACCAGCACGACGGCATCCGCGTCACGGGCCGCCGCGACGGCGCGGGCCATCATCGCCTCATTGCTGTCCGGGCCGCGCATGCCGTACCACAGGCCCTGGCAGCGTGCGGCCGTGTAGCGCAGCTCGGCGACGACGGTCACTTCCTGGCCGGCGCGCAGGTCGACCGTGACGCAATCGGCATCACCGCTCTTCAGGCGGCCCATCACGTCGCCGGGCGCCAGCGGTTCGTCGCGCCGGAACACTTCGACGCCATCGACGACGAGGCGCAGCGCGCCGGTGCCACCGATATAAAAGCGGTGCGGACCGGCGGCAACGGCCGTGACGATGCCGCTCGCCCGCGTGGCGGCAGCGCGCTGCAGCGCGCCGGCCGCATGCACGCCGTGGAACCACGTCAGCGAATTCGTGTCGCGCGTCTCGCTCAGCACCGGGCTGCCTGCGCAGTCGGGGTTGTCGAAATAGTCGAGCGTCATGCCGCGCGTGCAGCCGTCGACGGCGCCGCCGTCGCGCACTGGGCGCGCGGGCATGCGCGGCAGCTTCGGCTGCGGATCGACGCCGGGCTCGTACGCGACGATGGCGTCGCCGAAGCGCGCACGCAGCGCGTCCAGCGGCAGCAGCGCATCCGGCCGCACGGCGATCTTGGCGAACGTGCCGCCCTGGAAGCACGGCGCGCTCGCGTTCGGGCCGAGCACCGCGATGCGCGCGAAGCGGACTGTATCCAGCGGCAGCATGGCGCCCTCGTTGCGCACGAGCGTGAAGCCGGCGGCGGCCGCCTCGACGAGCAGCGCACCGGCTTCGTCGGCCGGCAACGGCGTGCCCTTGTCCTGGCCGAAACGGCGGGCCGTGCGCGCCACGCGGCCGGCCGCGTCGCGCAGGCGATCCGGGTCGACTTGTCGTTCCGCCACCGCGGCCGCGCTCTTCGCGCCGAGGAAGCGCGCGGGGCCCGGCATCTCGAGGTCGAGGCCACCGTTCAGGGACGGCGCCGTCGAATGCGTGCCGAACCAGTCGCTCATGAAGACGCCGTCGAACTTCCATGCGTTTTTCGCGACGTCGCGCACGATCCGTCCGGCCTCCGCGCACCAGGCACCGTTCACCTTGTTGTACGCGGTGAGCATGCCCGCGCAGCCGGCTTGTGCGGCCATCTCGAACGGCGCCAGGTAGACTTCGCGCAGCGTGCGCTCGTCGACGACCGCGTTCATGGAATCGCGCGCGGTCTCGCTGTCGTTGCACACGAGGTGCTTGGCGACGGCGCCCGTGCCCACGGACTGGCAGCCCTGGATCCACGCCGCGCCCAGCCGGCCGCACAGCAGCGGGTCTTCGGAAAAATACTCGAACGCGCGCCCGGCCAGCGGGCTGCGTGCGAGGTTCAGGTTCGGCGCGAGCATGAGATCGACTTCGCGGCGGATCGCCTCGCCACCGACGAGGCGCCCGACCCGCTGCACGAGCGCCCTGTCCCAGCTGGCGCCCAGCGCGACGGGCGCAGGCGTCAGCAGCGACACGTCGCGCTCGTCCACGCGCGGACCGGCCACGCCCATCGGGCCGTCGGCCATCGCCAGCGACGGGATGCCGGCGTGCGGGATGGCGGCCGTGGCCCACATCGACGCGCCCGCCGTCAGGGTGGCCATCTCGTCGACAGTCAACCCGGTCGTCAAGGTCGTATCCTTCATTTGTCGAATGCCGGGATCACGTGTTCGGCCAGCAGGCGCAGGGTCTGGTCGGCGTAGGCCAGGCGTTGTTCCGTCAGCGGCCCGGTGACGGTGCCGCACAGGATGTTGCCGATGCCGACCTGCTGGTACGCGCGCAGCTTGGTCGTAACGGTGGCCGGGCTGCCGTACAGGCACCACGTGGCCATCCATTCCTCGGTCAGCGCGCTGCCCGTGCGGTCGGTCTTCCTGTTTGCCTCGTCCGACTCGGCCTTCGCGTTGAACGCGGCTTCGCGGTCGATCGCCTCCTGGTACGAGGTCAGGATCTCCATCACTTCCTCGTGCGCCTGCTCGTCGGTCTCCGCCAGGTGGACGCACTGGTAGCTGTGCGTCGTCCACGACAGCGCGTCGGCCACGGTCTGCTCGTCATGGCCGGCCGCCAGCAGCTGTTCGTGGTACTTGCCGAAGTACTTCCGCACGTGCGTCAGGGGTTCCAGGCCGCCGATCTGCGGCGGCGTGAACGCGGGGATGAACGCGGGCCAGCCGTTGACGGCGGCGCGCGTGATGCTCGCATCCTTCATCGCCACCGGCATCAGGCGCGCGTGCTTCCGGCCGTACGGGCTCGGGGCGATGCGCTGCAGCACGCGGCCCTTGTGGAAGCCATCCAGCTCGATCGCATCGTCTTCAATGCGCTTGTTCCACAGCGCTTCCGCCGCAGCCAGGTTTTCCTCGGCGATGCGGCCGGCGTCCTTGTAGTTCACGCCGAAGCCGATCATCTCTTCCGGCGTCGTGCCCGATCCCACGCCCACCAGCAGCTTGCCCTTCGTGAGGTGGTCGAGGATGTTGATGCGTTCGACGAAACGGACCGGATGGTGCAACGGCACGGTCGTGACGGAGAAGCCGAAATGCATGTCCGGCAGCTTGGCCGCGAGGTACGAGGCGAACATGTAGCTGTCGCTGGCGACCGCCATGTAGCCGTTGAAGTGATGGTCCGGCAGGAAGATCGCATCGAAGCCGAGTTCGCCCGCCAGCAGGGCGTGCCGCTCCAGGTCGACGATCAGCCGGCGGTCGGCGTCCGGCGTCATGGTGCGGGCGTTGAGGAAGACGGAAAAGCGCATACAAGTCCCTTCAGGGGTGGAGGTCAACGAACAGCCGGGTGGGTTCGGATCCACGCATCGGCTAAATCATAATCGTAATTATGATTATATTAGTCGCGTAAATTTTCAGCGTCAATCTCTTTATCCGCGCGTGTGTATATTGGCTACGAGAAATATCTTCTCGAGCGCGACGATTGATCTACAGGGGAAACTCTCTGAAGGCGCGCGGGCCGGCAAGGGCCGGCGCGCCGGATGGAAGGCTGTCCGACCTACTGTTTTTCGGCGGCGGTTCGCTCGACGAAACCTGCGACTGGCAGGTCCAGCCGTTGTTCGCGCGTGTGCTGCTGGACGGGCTGCGGCGACCGTCCGCCCGACAGGTCGGTGCGCGGCGGCGCGGCCAGCAGATGGGGGCCGATCTCGCGCACCGATTGCACCCCGGTCAACACCATATTGGTCCGCAAGTCCTTGGCCATGATGTCCAGCAGCTTTTCGACGCCGGCCTGGCCCATGGTCGCCAGCGCGTACACGAACGCGCGGCCGAGGAGCACGCCATCGGCACCGAGGGCCAGCATGCGGAACACGTCGGTACCGGTGCGCACGCCGCCGTCGGCGAAGATGGTCAACTTGCCCTTCACCGCGTCGGCGATGTCCGGCAACGCCTGCGCCGTCGAAATCGCCCCGTCGAGCTGGCGCCCGCCGTGGTTCGACACGACGATGCCGTCTGCACCGAAGGCAAGCGCGTCGCGCGCATCGTCGGCGTCGAGGATGCCCTTGATGACCAGCTTGCCCTTCCACTCGTCGCGGATCCATTGCAGGTCATGCCACGCGATGGCCGGATCGAAGTTGGCGCCGAGCCAGCCGATATAGTCTTCCAGGCCGGTGACCTCGCCGCGATACGCCGAGATGTTGCCGAGATCGTGAGGACGGCCGAACAGGCCGACATCCCAGGCCCAGCGCGGATGCAGCATCGCCTGGACCACCCGCCGCAACGCGGCATTCGGGCCGCTCATGCCGCTGTGGGCATCGCGATACCGCGCACCCGGCACCGGCATGTCGACCGTGAACACGAGGTTCGTCGCGCCGAGTTCGCGCGCACGTTGCATCACGTCGCGCATGAAGGCGCGATCCTTCAGCACGTAGAGCTGGAACCAGATCGGCTTCGACGCGCTGGCCGCGACCTCGGACAGCGGACACACCGACACCGTCGACTGGATGAACGGGATATTGCGCCGGTCGGCCGCGCGCACCGCCTGGACTTCACCGCGGCGCGCATACATGCCGGTCAGGCCGACGGGCGCCAGGGCGATCGGCAGGTCGTAGTGCTGGCCGAACCAGTCGGTACCCAGGTCGAGCTGTTCGGAACCGCGCAGCACACGCTGGCGCAGCCGGACCGATTGCAGCTCGCTCACGTTGGCGCGCAGCGTCTCCTCGGCACCGGCACCGCCGTCGAGATAGTGGAACAGGAAAGGCGGCAGCTTGCGGCGGGCCGCCTCGCGGAAGTCGGTTGCAGATGAAATGATCATGGTTCGGATAAGTGACGGGATTCGCGGCGCGTGACCGCATCAGTCAGTGATGCTAGCACGGCCGCAGTCCCGTCCACGAACAAGATCGGGATTGTTTAAGTGGTCAGAAGCACGCTGGCCCGGGTCCGCGCTCTTTCACAACCCGGCTGGGCGCGAGCCATGGAACAGCGGGAACGGCAGGTCGACATGCGTCCAGGTGTCGCCGCGGTCGGAGGACGCATAAATGAGGCCGTTGGCCTCGAACGTGTGCTTGCCGGTGGCAATGTAGACGGGCTGCTCGTCGTTCGGATCGAGGGCGATGCTTTCGATGCCGTGGAATCTGCTCGCGGCGGCGCCCGGACCGGCTCCGTCGGCGATGGGGGTCCAGCCCATCGTGGTCGGGTTCCAGCGGTAGGCGCCGCCGATGTCGGTGCGTGCGTGCAGGACGTTCGCCGACCTGGGATGGAAGGCAGGGCCGGCGACGGCGCCCTCGCCGCCCCGCCTGATGCTGGTCCAGGTGGCAGTCGTCGGCACTGGCATCGGCGTTGGCACGACGGGAACCGGGGCCCCTGCACTCACAGGTGAAGTGCTCCCGTGTCCACCGGCGCCGCAACCGGCCAGCAGGATCATGACCACGAGTCCGACCGGGCGACATGCCCGGGCATTCGGCGCCGACAGTTGTGTCAGGGTGCTCATTCGCATTTTGCCAACCATGAAGATAGCGTTGAAACCTGATGCGAAGATATGCGCCGCGCCTACGATGCTCTAACGTTTATTGCGTAGATTTCCGTCGTGTGCAGAAATTGCTATGAAATTGGACCGCTTGTCTTAGCGGCCGCCAGGTCAATGATACCGGCCAGTTCGGGATCCGACGACCGTAAGTCACCGCTCCCCGCTTGCGAAGTCACTTTGCGCCACCGTACCGGCCACCGAAGCTTCGCGGTGTGCCGCCGGATACAGCCAGCAGAACAGCGGCGTCGCGGCAGCGGCCCCCAGCAACTGCGCGACGATGAACCCGAATGCATCGGCGGGACGGATACCGGCGAAGGTGTCCGTCGCGCAGCGGGCCAGCGTCACTGCGGGGTTGGCGAACGAAGTCGACGAGGTGAACCAGTAGGCGGCCGTGATATAGGCGGCAACCGCGAACGGCGTCACGCCCGGCCGGCTGCGCGAGCAGCCGATGATGACTGCGATCAGGCCAAAGGTGGCGACGAATTCGCCCCACCATTGCGCGGCGCCGGTGCGCACGTGCGCCGACGCGGCGAAGACCGGGACGTCGAACATCAGGTGTGCCGCCGCCACGCCGGCGAAGGCGCCCACGACCTGGACGCCGATATAAGGGACGACGTCCGATGCTGGCATGTTCTTCTGCCAGGCTTCCGACAGCGTGACGACCGGATTGAAGTGGGCGCCCGAGATCGTCCCGAACATCAGGATCAACGCCACCAGGCCCGCCCCGGTCGCGATCGCGTTAGCCAGCAGGGCGATGGCCACGTTGCCGCCGGCCAGCCGCTCGGCCATGATGCCCGAACCCACGACCACGGCCAGCAGCAGCGCCGTGCCGAGGCCCTCGGCGACGATTCTTCTGGCAAATGTCATTGTTGATTCCCCCGTTCGTCTCCAGCCATGACCGGCTGCAGGGTCCCGATGCGGTCCAGTTCCGCCTTGAAGCGTGCTTTGTCGTCCTTCAGCCCGGCGAGGGGCAAGGCCAGGAATGCTTCGATGCGCGCGCGCAGGATCGCGTAGGCCGTCTCGAAGGCGGCGTCGATCTCGTCGTCTGTGCCGACCACATGGCTCGGATCGTCCACGCCCCAGTGCGTGCGCAGCACCGGCCCCAGGTAGGCCGGGCAGGTCTCGCCGGCGGCGCCGGCGCACACGGTGACGACGATGTCAGGCGTCACCGGCAGATCGTCCCAGGATTTGCTGTAGTAGCCTTCGGTCGGGATGCCTTTGTCTGCCAGCAGGGCCAGTGCCCGTTCGTTCAGCCTGCCGGTGGGCTGGCTGCCTGCGCTGATGGCGTGCCAGCCTGACGGTGCCAGATGGTTGAAGACGGCTTCGCTGATGAGCGAGCGGCACGAGTTGCCGGTGCAAAGGAAAAGTATGTTCATGTCAAGTTTCGGTTGACGTAAAAACGAATTGGCGACATCTTACGCGATCGGCCCCAGTCGTCGATCCACGAACAGGCTGTTGCCGGGCATGCGTTTCGCCTGCTTCTTGGCGTCGCTCGCCGCTGCGGCAATCTGCAGGTGGGAGCTGAACTGGCCCGGCTCGGCCTTCACGATGCCCAGTGACAGCGTGACGATCGGGTGCATGACCCTGTTGCCCTGGCGGTCTTCGCACACGTAACCGCCCTGCTCCACGTCGGCCGCATCGAAATGGCCGACGATGCCGGCGGCGAAGGCGGCGAGGATGGCCTGGCAGCGCGCCATCCAGTCCTCGCTCTGGAACAGCACGAGGAAATCGTCGCCGCCGATGTGCCCCACGAAGTCGCGGGCGGGATCAACGTGCGCCTCGAGGACCTGCCCGGTCAACTGGATGACGTCGTCGCCCTTGCGGTAGCCGTAGCGGTCGTTGAAAGGCTTGAAGTGGTCCAGGTCGATGTAGCAGGCGGCGAAACGGGTGCCGCTCCTGATCAGCCGGTCGATGTGTTCGTTGATCGGGACGTTGCCCGGCAAGCCCGTGAGGGGATTGGCATAGCGCGCGGCGCTGATCTGCAAGGCGGTGATCGCGCGCACGAGGTCGTGTCCGGTGCCCATGCCGAGGTAGCGGCCGCAGTCCGTGATGATGAAGCCGTTGAACAGGTGGTGCCGCTCCGCTTCGACGACGGATTTGCTCAGGTCTTGCAGCGTGGTGTTCTGGTCGACCGAGAAGGGTTTCGGATCCATGAACATGGTGCAGGATTTTCGTCCATGCAGTTCGCGGATGTATTGCGTCGCGAACCGGTTGACCAGGTTCCGCCGCGTGATCAGGCCAACCGGCCGCTGGTCGTCGACGACGGGAATGACCTCCAGCGCGGGATCGGCTGCGAAGATCTCGAAAATGTCGCTGTTCGTCATGGCGGGCGACGCCGGGGCGACGATGCGCAACAGCCGCAGCGCCGTCGCCGTCCCCTGGGCAACGGGCCCCTGCTGGGGGAACACGGTCCCCCCCTCGACCGTCAGCGACGATGCGACCGCCGCCGGTACGACGGCATCCGGGATGGCGGCCGGCCGTCCGATGTGGTAGCCCTGGCCGCAGCAGATGCCGAGATCGCGGATCAGCAGCAGTTCGGATGGCGTCTCGATGCCTTCCGCGATGACCGTCGCGTCGAGTGCGTGCGCGATGTCCTGGATCGAGCGCATGATCTGGAATTTGGCCTTGTCCCGGCCGATGTCCTGGACGAAGTGCATGTCCACCTTGACAAAGGCGGGGCGCAATTCCGACCACAGGCGCAGGCTCGAGAATCCCGTGCCGAGATCGTCGATCGCGACCTGGACCCCCATCCGCCCGTAGTGCCCGGCGACGGCGCGCAGGCGGTCATAGTCGACGATCGGGTCGCCCTCCGTGACTTCGATGACGATGCGGTCCGGACTCAGTCCACACGCCACGATGGCGTCGAGCGTAGCTTCCGACCGGACGTCGGCACCGACCAGGCTGCGCGGGCTGACGTTCAGGAACAGCCGGCCGGGCAGGTCGCGTTGCACGAACGTGGCGACGACCACTTCCCGGCACAGGGCTTCGATCTCATCGCTCAGGCCAAACCTGCGCGCTGCGTCGAGCAGGGCCAGTGGCGCGTGCAGAGGGGTGCCGGCGGGGCCGCGTATGAGGCCCTCATAGCCGAGGACGACGCCATTTTGCAGATGAATGATTGGTTGGAACAACGCCGTCAATTCCCTGTTCCTGAGAATGCGCGATAGAAGCTCTTGCATGATGTCCAGTGCCGGCCTCGCCCGATCGGGCCAAATTCTTCAAGGTAACATCATATTTTGACATCTTGATTACAGGAATTGATAATTTCCCAATTGGAATTGCTGCGTTAGCACACGATATGACGACGTGATGAATACGATGAAACATTAAAAAACCGTAATGCTTGCGATGGCAGTCGCGCTGCCGAGCCATGAGTCATGCGTCGTCTACCTGAAACATGCGCTACGCTCGCTGACAACGTTCGAACACAAACCGCACCCGTCGGCGGAGGCAAGTCCCGAGGCTTCCGCGCCCTTACCTTCGATAACCATGCAACCCACGCCTACCGTCCTCTCCGCATTCACCCCGACAGGCAAGCTGCGCGCCTCCATCAACCTCGGCAATCCGATCCTCGCCAGCCAGGGCGCGGACGGCGGCGCGCGCGGCGTGTCCGTCGACCTGGCCGGCGAACTCGCGCGGCGCCTCGGCGTGGCGCTGGAACTGGTCGTCGTGGACACCGCGGGCAAGTCGGTCGACATCGTCGCGGCGGAACAGGCGGACGTCGGCTTCTTCGCCATCGATCCGGTGCGCGGCGCGAACATCGCGTTCAGCGCGGCCTATGTGCTGATCGAGGGCTGCTATCTCGTGAAGGACGACTCACCGATCCGCGCCAACGGGGAAGTCGACCGGGCCGCGCACCGGGTCGTCGTCGGCACGGGCAGCGCGTACGATCTGTATCTCACGCGCACGCTCCAGCATGCGCAGATCATGCGCTCGCCGACGTCGCCCACCGTCGTCGACACATTCATCGAACTGGGCGCGGAAGTGGCTGCAGGCGTCAAGCAGCAGCTGGAAGCGGATGCGCGGCGCTTTGGCGGCCTGCGCCTGCTCGACGGCCGCTTCATGGTGATCCAGCAGGCGATGGGCGTGCCGAAATCGCGCGGCGCGGAGGCCGCGGCGTTCCTGGCGGCGTTCGTCGAAGACATGAAAGCAGGCGGCTTCGTGGCCGACGCCCTGGCGCGCCACGGGATCGAGGGCGCGTCGGTCGCGCCGGCCGCGGCGTAGCCAGTCAATACGATGTCTCGCGCGGCGCCTCTGCGCGGCCGGCATCGAGAAAGCGCGACATAAAACTGTCGGGGCTGACCGGCTGCGACAACAGGAACCCCTGGATTTCCTGGCAGCCTTCCGCGCGCAGGAATTCCAGCTGTTCTTCCGTTTCGACGCCTTCCGCGATGACATCGATGTCCAGGTTGACCGCCATCGCCAGGATCGCCCGCACGATGGCGCAATCGTCGGCACTGTGCGGAATATCGCGCACGAAACTCTGGTCGATCTTCAGGCGGTCGACCGGCATCTGCTTCAGGTAGGACAACGATGAGTAGCCTGTGCCGAAATCGTCCACGGCCAGTTCCACGCCCATCGCCTTGATCTTGTTCAATTTCTCAAGTGCGTCCGGGACGTCGGCAACGAAGGCGCCTTCCGTGATCTCCAGTTCGAGACGATGCGACGGGAGTCCGGACAGCACGAGCGCGCTCCGTACCTGCTCGACGAAATCGGGCTGCCGCAGTTGCACGACAGAGACGTTGACGGCCATGCGCAGGTGCAGCCCGGCCGCGTCCCAGTCGGCTGCCTGGCAACAGGCGGCCCGCAGCACCCAGTTGCCCAGCGCGACGATGAAGCCGCTCTCCTCGGCCAGGTGGATGAATTCCTGCGTCGGCACCATGCCGAGGCCAGGGCGCTCCCAGCGCACCAGCGCCTCCGCCCCGACGATCCGGCCGTCGGCCAGGGAGCGCTGGGGCTGGTAGTTCAGGCGGAACTGTTCGTGTTCGATCGCCTGCCGCAAGGCCGTCTCCATGTCCAGCCGGTGTTCGACCTGGCGTGCCATGGAACTGTCGAAGAATTGCCAGCCGTTGCGGCCGGCCGCCTTGGCGCGGTACAGGGCCGTGTCGGCGTTGCGCACCAGCGCCTGGTAGTCGAGACCATCCTGCGGATACACGGCGATGCCGATGCTGGCCGTCAGGTACAGTTCCCGGCCATCGACCGGGATCGTGCGCTCGAACGCGGCCTTGATGCGTTCCGCCAGGTGTTCCACCTTGAGCGCGGCCCGGTCCACGTCTTCCATCACGACGGCGAATTCGTCGCCGCCCATCCGCGCCAGCATGTCGGTCGGTCCGATGCACGCCTGCAGGCGCCGCGCCAGCTGGACCAGCACCTCGTCGCCATGGTCATGTCCCAGGCTGTCGTTCACGGTATTGAATTTGTCGACGTCGATGAGCACGATCGCCACCCGCGACTGGGTGCTGAGTGCCAGCGCCAGCGCGTGCCCTGCCCGCTCGACCAGGGCGCGCCGGTTGGGCAGCCTGGTCAATGGATCGACATGGACGGCCTGGAACAGCTGCTGCTCGCTCTGCTTCTGGCCAGTGATATCGATGGTGATGCCGCGTACATCGAGCCTGTCCCTGCTGCTGTCGGCCAGCATGACGTTACTGCGCAACCAGATTTCCCTGCCGTCGGGCGCGACGATATGGTGTTCCATCGGCTTGAAGAGGCCGGGGCCCTCGATGGCATAGACGAGTTCGGTCCGCTTGCCATCCGGCGCCGCGCAGAGTATGTCGCGCCAGAAGTGCGGGTCTTCGACCCAGCGCCCGGCATCGAAGCCGGAGATCGCTTCCGCATTGCCGCTGACGTAGGTGAAGTGGAAATGCGGCAGCGTGGCTTCCCAGACGATGCCATCGATGCCGTCGACCAGTTCCTGGAACCGGCGCCGCGCGGCGTCCAGTTCCTCGTTGCGCCCCGCCAGCCCCTGTTGGATCGCCTCGAGGTCGGCCAGGCGGAGCCACAGGAAGCGCAACAGTCCCAGCAGCAACAGCGTCGACAGGATACCCAGGCCCGCCACCTGCCACGTGTGTGTGACCCAGGGTTGCAGCACCTCGTCGCGTCCGACGCTTGCCGCCGCGATCACCTGTGCCTGCGGCAGACTCGCGTAGCCGACCACGCGCGCCTTCCCGTCGATGGAAGTGTGTCCATTCTCATACACGCCCGCCGGCGCCCGCCCGAGCTGCCGGAGCAGCGGCGTCGTTGCCAGGTTCCGGTCCATGACCTGGGACGTCAGCGGCGTTTCCATGATGACCCAGCCATCGCGCCGCACCAGCACCAGGCGACTGCTCTCCCCCAGCCGGAGGCTGCGGTACAGGCGGTCGAAATAGGCCATGTCGACGCCGAACGCGACGATCATCCTGAGGGAGCCATCCGGGTTGTCGATCCGGCGCGCGACCGGGATGCTCCACTTGCCCGAGGAGCGCGACTTGACCGAACGGGAGATCAGCATGCCGCGTTCGGGGTGTGTCGACAGGTAGGCATAATACTCGCGGTCCCGGCTTTCGACGGGACGCATGGGGTAGACCGAGCCGCTGGCGCGCATCCAGCCATCCGGCGACAGGACGGCGATGCCGCCGGCCTGCGGCACGTCCTGGATCGCCGCCGCCAGGATCTCGTGCAGTTGCCGTTCGTCATAGGGCGTCAGGTGGCGCCGTTCGATCTCCGCGATCGCCACGCGCAAGTGGGTGTCGGCCTCGCCGAACGTCCGCATCGCGTGCTCGCTCAAGGTCGTGGCGATGTTGCGCATATCGGACTCCGCCTGTCCGATGGTCGAGCGATAATCCTGCACGATGACGATGCCGCCGAACAACGCGTACAGCAGCGGCAAGGCGATCACGAGCGCCATCAAGCCGCGGCGCAACTTGCGGACGGAACGTAGGGTCATCCTGTTCTCCCCAGGGAATCACCCAGGTACGACCATCATACACGCTGCCGACGATGCCTCAGGTGCGGATGTCCGCCTGATGACTTGCCCGGTATCCGGTGCAGGATGAGGACAACACCGCGTCGCGCATTGGGGGCGTGCGCAGGGCATCTCAAGGGGGAAACTGGAGGCGAGGACGTGAGTCGAACACGTCTTAACGGCGTTGCAAGCCGTCGCATAACCGCTTTGCTACCTCGCCGAAATCAATATTACGTCGGTCGCCCGGGCTCCGATTTGCGCGAGGTCAGTCGCTCCGACTCAAGAGTGCGGCACTCCAATGCCGGTTTCTGGTCAAATGTGCATCCAGCCCTGCTCCGGAGGCACCATGAACGTCATGTCCGACATACCGCCGAGCGAACAGCGACGCGAAGCCAGTACCTGGCAGGGCGGCACGCGGCCCCGCTATCCCGAGGCCAGCGTCGAGCATGCCCATATCGACCTCGCACTGAACGCCGCGCTGGGGCGCCTCACCGGCTACGTGTCGCCGGCCGCGCTGGCCGGCGCCTGGCAGGACTGGGCCAACCACCTGTTGCTGTCGCCCGCCAAGCAGATGGAACTCGGCGTGCAGGCCATCAGCAACCTCCAGCGCTGGCTGCAGTACAGCGCCAGCGCCATGTTCGGCACGGCCGCCGAACCCGTGCAGCCGCTCGCGCAGGACAAGCGCTTCAACGACCCGCTGTGGCATGCCTGGCCCTGGAACCAGATCAGCCAGGGCTTCCTGCTCACGCAGCAATGGTGGCATCGTGCCACCTCGGGGGTCCGTGGCGTGTCGGCGCACCACGGCGACGTGGTCACCTTCATCACGCGCCAGATGCTGGACAGCATCGCGCCATCGAATTTCATCGCCACCAATCCCGTCGCGCAGCAGGTCACGCTCGCCAGCGGCGGCCAGAACCTGTTGCACGGCCTGCTGCGCGCCGGCACCGACCTGCGCCGCGGCTTTGCGGGCACGTCGGCGCCCGTCAGCCACCTGCCCGGGCGGGATGTTGCCATTACGCCCGGCAAGGTTGTCGTGGAAAACCACCTGATCGAGCTGCTGCGCTACGATCCCGTCACGCCGCAAGTGCATGGCGTGCCGCTGCTGGTCGTGCCGGCCTGGATCATGAAGTACTACATCCTCGACCTTTCGCCGCACAACTCGCTCGTGCGCTACCTGGTCGAGCATGGCCATACGGTCTACATGATCTCGTGGAAGAACCCGCAGGCGGACGACCGCGACCTGTCGCTGGACGACTACCGCCGCCTTGGCGTGATGGCCGCACTGGATGCGGTCGTGCGGGAGACCGGCGCGCCCCAGGTCAATGCCTGTGGTTATTGCCTGGGCGGCACGCTGCTGGCGATCGCGGCGGCGGCCATGGCGCGCGACGGCGACGAGCGGCTTGCCAGTATTACATTGCTGGCCGCCCAGGTCGATTTCACGGAACCGGGCGAGCTGTCCCTGTTCATCGACGAAAGCCAGGTCAGCTTCCTGGAAGCCGTCATGTGGCAGCAGGGCTACCTCGACACGCGCCAGATGTCCGGCGCCTTCCAGCTGCTGCGCTCGAACGACCTGATCTGGTCACGCCGCCTGCGCCACTACCTGCTCGACATCCCGGACCACGACAACGACCTCGCATCGTGGAACGCGGACGCCACCCGCATGCCCTGCCGCATGCATTCGCAATACCTGCGCCACCTGTTCCTGAAAAACAGCCTGGCAAGCGCGCGCCTGCTCGTCGATGGCCGGCCCGTGTCGCTGACCGACATCCACATCCCCATCTTCGCGGTGGGCACAATGACGGACCACGTGGCGCCATGGCGCTCTGTCTACAAGATCATTCCCCTCAGCGATACGTCCGTGACATTCCTGCTGACGACGGGCGGCCACAATGCCGGCGTCGTCTCGCCGCCGGGCAAGCCAGGCCGCAGCTACCAGGTCAGCACGCACGAGCACGACGGGCCTTACGTCGATCCCGATACCTGGCAGGCCGAAACCCGCCAGCGCGAAGGCAGTTGGTGGCCGGCCTGGGAGCACTGGCTGGCGCGCCTGGCCGGGGCATGGGTGGATCCGCCTCCGCCGCCGCGCAGCCTGCGCGACGCGCCCGGCAACTATGTGCTGCAGCCATGAGCGCCAACAAGCGCTTCCAGCACGGCGTGATCCGTTTCGCGATTCAACAGCCGGAGCGCATCCGCCGGCGTGGCGAGGTGCACGGCCTGTGACTCCCACCCCATGGCGGCCGGGTGTCCGCCGATGCGCCGCGCCACGTAGAAGCGCGTGTACGTCTGCGTGCGGCTGAAGTCCCCGAGCCAGGCCGTCGGCTCCACGAGCAGGCCCGACTCTTCCCAGACTTCGCGGATGGCGGTCGCCTGCAGCGCCATGCCGGGCTCCACGCGGCCCTTCGGGAACGTCGCCGCATAGCCGCCGAACCCATTCGACGGCGCGACAAGCCACACCCTGCCGTCCGGCTCGCGCACGACGGCGCCGGCCGCGGCCCGCTTGCCGGGCGGGAGTTCGAAGGCCGGCTCGGCAACGCCGCCCTCCGCAGCCACGCGCTGGCAGGCGGCCTCGACGTCTGCCGCCATGCAGGGCGCGAATGGCACGCCGTGGAGCACGTCCGCGCAGGCGCTGCCCGGCACGAACGTCACGCCGGCGCGCGGGTCGACAAGGCTTGCCAGGTTCGCTTCGCACGACGGCGCATGCAGGCGCACCCTGGCGCCGTGCTCGTCCAGGTGGGGATGATAGGTCCAGGTGTCGTCCATGGTGGTCAATGTGGGTGGATGGGATCAGCGTGGTCCGCGCGGCCCGTCCAGCGGACGGTAGTTGACGTCCTGCACCTGCAGCCGCCCGAGCGCCGCCGGCACGCGCCGCGTGAAGCCATCGTAGTCCTTCAGCGGCCTCGACGTCCACAGGCCCTCGGCCAGCGCCAGCAGGCGCGGCCAGGCCATGTATTCGACGTCGCGCGGCGTCGTCATGTATTCGGTCCACAACTGCGCCTGGCTGCCCAGCACGTGGCCGGCCTGCGCCGGCGGCAGCGCGGCCGGCAGCGGGTCGTACGCGTACACGCGGGCGAGCGTCGTCACGTCGCGCACGCCCATCGGCTCGCGGAAGCCCGGGCCGGCGGGCTCGGCCTGGTAAAAGTCGAAATAGGTCTCGCGCTCAGGCGTCATGACGACGTCGTGCCCGGCCCCGGCCGCCTTGATGCCGCCCGCCTCGCCGCGCCAGCTCATCACGGTGGCGCCGGGGGCGAGGCCGCCCTCCAGGATTTCGTCCCAGCCGATCAGGCGCCGTCCGTGCCGCGCCAGGTACGCGTCCATGCGGCCGATGAACCAGCTCTGCAGTCCGTGCAATGCCGGATGTTCGGCCGGCCTGCCATCCGCGTCGCGGTAATCCTGCAGGTCGCGCAGCGTGGCCGCAGGCGGCACGAGGCCCAACTGCTTCATCCGGGCCAGCGCGGCCGGCGATTGCGCCCATTCCGTCTTGGGACACTCGTCGCCGCCGACGTGCACATACGGCCCCGGGAACAGCGCCATCACCTCGTCCAGCACGTTCTGCAGGAAGGCGACGGTGCCGTCGTCCACATTGAACACGTGCGGGATCACACCCCAGTCGCGGCCGACCTCCAGCCTGCGGTCCGGCTGGTTGCCCAGCCCGGGATACGCGGCGACGGCAGCCAGGGCATGGCCCGGCATCTCGATTTCCGGCACGACCGTCACGTGGCGCGCGGCCGCATAGGCCACCACTTCGCGGATGTCGTCCTGCGTGTAATACCCGCCGTGCGGCTTGCCGTCATAGCGCGCGGGTGCGGCGCCGGAAGGATACGCCACCATGCTCTCGCGGCGCCAGGCGCCGACCTGCGTCAGCAGCGGATAGCGCCGGATCTCGATGCGCCAGCCCTGGTCGTCCGTCAGGTGCCAGTGGAATACGTTCATCTTGTGCTGGGCCAGCAGTTCGATGTGCTTCAGCACGAACGCCTTCGGCATGAAGTGGCGCGCGACGTCCAGGTGACTGCCGCGCCAGGCGAAGCGGGGTGCGTCCGCGATGGCCACGGCCGGCAGCGCCCAGGCGCGCGCCACCTTCGCCTGGCGGTAGACGTCGGCCGGCAGCAGCTGGCGCAGCGTCTGGATGCCGTAGAACAGGCCGGCCGGCTGCGCCGCGGAGATCGTCACGCCGCGCGCGTCGCTCACGAGGCGGTACCCTTCGCTGCCCGTTCCGGCCCGCGGGTCGAGGCGCAGGCGGATGGCGTTGGCGCCGGCGCGCGTGGCCACCGGCAGGTCGAAGCCGGTCGCCGGGCGCAGGTAGTCGCGCAACGTCAGCGCCTCGGGCAGCGCGGCGCCGCTGGCGACGATGCGGGTGGCGGGCGTCAGGACGAACTCGCCGGTCCCGCGCTGCATCTGCGCGGGACGGGGCACGATGTCCTGCGCGCAGGCAGGGAACGCGGCGCCCGCCAGGCACCACCCGCAGAAAACAACGGCGATTCCCGACGACGACGGCGGCTTCACAGGTTTGCCCAGCTGCCTTTGTACAGCACAGGCCCGGTCGGTCCGGTCGGATCCGGCGAACCGCTCTTCGGCTCGAGGCTGATCGCCAGCAGGGCGACGTCCGGATCGATGGCGCGCGCATCGAGCGCCAGGTCGGTGCTGCGGTTGCCCGGCAGGATGCCGAGCGACCGGGGCTTGCCGGTACGGGTGATCGCCCACAGCTGCAGGGTGCGATCGGTGGGCACATGGACCTCTTCGGCCACGCGCACGTCGAGCCGGCCGCGCGCGGTGTCGGCCGTGACGACGAGCGCCGTGTGCGACTGGGCGTCGGACAGCGCCGCGATCTGGCGCGACTGCGGCGCCATGTCCGGCATCGTCTTGCTCAAGGCCAGCACGAGCCAGGCCGCGCACGCGCCCACGGCCAGGACGCCCCACGGACGGGCCGCATCGCTATGCCAGAACTGCCACCACGGCGTGCGCGGCGGGACGGCGGCCGGGTCGAGGCGGCGCTCGATCGCGGCCCATACGCGCGCCGGCGGCATCAATGGCAGGTCCAGCTCGGCCAGCGCCGCCAGCCGCTCCTGCCAGCCAGCAACAACGTCGCGCAGCGCCGGATCGTCGCGCAGCCACGTCTCGAAGCGGCGCCGTGCCCCACCCCGCAGCGTGCCGAGCGCGTATTCGGCCGCGAGCCTGTCGCGCAGCGTCGGCGAGTTGCGCAATGCGGGAAGGTCGCGCAGGATCATGGCGCCTCCCGCTGTGCCAGGCAGTCGCGCAGGCGGACGAGGCCGCGCCGGATCCATGTCTTGACGGTACCGACGGGCAGGTCGAGGCGTGCCGCCACTTCGTCGTGCGACAAACCGTGCAGGTAGGCCATGCCGATCGCCTGGCGCTGGCGGCTCGCCAGCGTCTCCATGCAGCGGGCCAGCGCCCGGGCATCGCGCGACAGCTGTGCCGGGTCGGCCGGCCCGGAGGACGGGTCCACCAGGCCGTCGGCCGCCTCGATGTCGAGGCGGCCATCGCCCGTATCAGCGTCCGCGTGCGTGCGACGCCGGATGTGCAGCGCCTTGTTGCGCACGATCGTCACCATCCACGTGAGCGGAGGCGCGAGGTGCATCTGGTAGCCGGGCGCCGCATGCCAGATCGACACGAAGGCATCGCGTACGGCTTCCTCCGCCAGGTCTTCCCGGTGCAGCACGCGCAGCGCAAAACCGAACAGTTGCGGGGACGCGACGTCATACAGGGTGCGAAACGCTTGCCGGTCCTGCATGGCGACGGCGGCAAGCAGACGATACAGCTGATCGTCCTGGTCGTTGTGCGGGATCACGGCGCCCCTGTCATTGACTTAATGAAAACATTGTAACGTGACAATGCGATGACAGGGAACCAACTTATGCGTACCGTGCCGGCTGCTACGGATCCTGGGCAGCCGGACGGCCAAGCGGCCGCCATCCTGAACAACTTTATCAGTTCAATCAGTGCGGCGGCGCGCAGTTCAGGTCACGGGCGCCGGGTTGAACAGCGCGAGCGCATTGTGCAGGCGCCAATGCTCGGCCCAGGTCTTCTTGCGGCCGCTCGCCACGTCGAGCAGGAAGTGGAACAGTTCCCAGCCGACGTCCGCGATCGTCGCCTCGCCCGTCGCGATGCGGCCGGCGTTGATGTCCATGAGGTCGTGCCAGCGGCGTGCCAGGTCGTCGCGCGTGGCGACCTTCACCACTGGTACGGCAGCGAGCCCGTACGGCGTGCCGCGGCCCGTCGTAAACACGTGCATGTTCATGCCGGCGGCCAGCTGCAGGGTGCCGCAGATGAAGTCGCTCGCCGGCGTCGCGGCATAGATCAGGCCTTTCTGCTGCAGCTTCTCGCCCGGCGCCAGCACGCCGGCGATCGGCGCCGTGCCGGACTTGACGATCGACCCCATCGCCTTTTCCACGATGTTGGCGAGGCCGCCCTTCTTGTTGCCCGGCGTCGTGTTCGCGCTCCGGTCCACGCCGCCGCGCTTCAGGTACTCGTCATACCACGCCATCTCGCGGATCATGGCCTGCGCCACGTCATCATCGGCCGCGCGGGCCGTCAGCTGGTCGATGCCGTCGCGGACTTCCGTCACTTCCGAGAACATGACCGCCGCGCCGGCCCGCACGAGCAGGTCGCTCGCGAAGCCGACGGCCGGATTCGCCGTGACGCCGGAAAACGCATCGCTGCCCCCGCACTGCACGCCGACGACGAGTTCTCGCGCCGGCACCGTCTCGCGCCGGCGCCGGTCCAGTTCGGCCAGGTGTTTTTCGGCCGTACGCATGATGGAGGCGATCATGTCGCCGAAGCCGACGTGCGCGGCATCCTGCAGGCAGACGGTGTCCGGTTCCTGCCGTGCGTCCTGGATCGGGATGGAACCCTGCGGGAACATGCGGGCCGGCTGCAGCTTCTCGCAGCCGAGGCTCACGAGCATCACGCGCCCGCCGAAGTTCGGGTTCGTCGCGATATTGCGCAGCGTCCTGATCGGCACCTCGGCGCCGGGCGCGTCGATGGCGACGCCGCAGCCGTACGTGTGCTCGATGGCGACGACGTCGTCCACGTTCGGGTATTTCGGCAGCAGCTCTTTCCTGATGCGTTCGACGGCGAAGGCGACGACGCCCGCCACGCATTGCACCGTCTCGCTGATGGCGAGGATGTTGCGCGTGCCGACCGAGCCGTCCGGGTTGCGATAGCCTTCGAACGTGTAGCCTTCCAGTGGCGGCAGCGGCGCGCGGCCGCGGACGGGCCGCGGCAGGTCGTCGAGGCCGCGTGCGGCCGGGATGCCGACCAGCGATTCCTCGATCCACGTGCCGCGCGGGATGGCGGCAAGCGCGTAGCCGATCGTCACGTCATAGCGCACGATCGGCTCGCCCTGCGCGATGTCGACCAATGCGACCTTGTGCCCTTCCGGCACGCGCGTCCTCAATACGAGCCCGTCGGGAAAGACGGTACCTTCCGGCAGGCCGCCGGCGTTGACGACGATGGCGACATTATCGTTGTCGTGCATGCGGATAGTGAGCGGGGTGTTCAAGATCGCCTCCAAGTTGTACGACGACGTATGATACACCTGCCAAAATCTTCTTGCGACAGTCCGATCTTAGTTGTACGATGACTGACAAGTTAAACCACTCATCATTGGAGCGCCCATGAATCCGCAAGAACTGAAGCAAGTGATGTCGTCCGGCCTGCTGTCCTTCCCCATCACCGACTTCGACGCCGAAGGCAACTTCCGTCCGGGCACCTACGCCGAACGCCTGGAATGGCTCGCCCCGTACGGCGCCACGGCCCTGTTCGCGGCCGGCGGCACCGGCGAATTCTTCTCGCTCACGCACGACGAATATGCGCAGGTCATCAGGACGGCCGTCGACACCTGCGCCGGCAAGGTACCCATCCTCGCGGGTGCCGGCGGCCCCACGCGCAGCGCCATCGCGTTCGCGCAGGAAGCCGAACGCCTCGGCGCCAAGGGCGTGCTGCTGCTGCCGCACTACC
>Ga0207667_10001772_pt1 | contig 27184 bp, 15 predicted proteins | sample KBSCornC52_FD_184301 | JGI IMG/M metagenome (GOLD analysis project Ga0207667, IMG submission 184301) | Corn rhizosphere microbial communities from Kellogg Biological Station, Michigan, USA - KBS Corn C5-2 (SPAdes) (version 2) | ecosystem: Host-associated > Plants > Roots > Rhizosphere > Soil ...
GCGCCTCTTTGGTTTGACCCTTCCTCTGCAGCGCCTCCGCCAGATGAAAGTGTGCAGGCGCGTAGGACGGTACCAGGGCTATGGCGGCGCGGAACTGGGAAATGGCTCCGTCGAGATCTCCCAGACCGAGCAGCCTTTTTCCGGAGTTGGTATCGAAGGTCGCGGCCTGCAGACTGGTTTTGTCCTTGCTGATCTGCGCCCCCAGCTGGCGCTCCCGGGCGGCGCCTTCCTCATCACCCAACTGGCGCAGAATGGTGGAGAGCGTGGTATGCGCTCCGGCAAAATCGGGCTGCAGGCGGATGGCCTCGCGCAGGGATGAGGCAGCTTCCGGTAATTTGCCCTGCTGCTTGAGTACCGTGCCGAGGGTGTAGTGCGCCTCGGCGTAGTCAGGCTTGGACTGGATGGCGGCGCGCAGCTCGGTGGCGGCCTGGTCGAACTCGCCCTGCTGCCAGAAAGTTACGCCCAGCGTGTAGTGAACATCGGGCTGGCTGGGATCGAGTTCCGCGGCCTTCTTCAGTTCGACGATCGCCTCGGGTAGTCTGTCTTTCAATTTGAGGGCGAGGCCGAGATCGTAGTGCAAGGTCGCATCGTTCGGCGTTGCCTTTAGAGCGGTTTGAAATTGTGCGATGGCCGCGTCGAAATCAGCTTTCTGCAAGTAGGCTGTCCCCAGGTTGGTGCGGTAGCCAGTGTCGGCGGGGCGAAGCTGAAGCGCCGCTTCGAACTCAGGAATGGAGCCGGTCGCGTCACCCGACTGGATCAGCGCCAGGCCCAGATTGTTGTGCGCATCAGGATCGTTGGGACGCAGTTGGACGAGCTGCCGGAAGGCTGCGACTGCCCCGGGGGCGTCACCCGAACGCTGCAGCATTTTTCCGAGCTGGGTCTGGGCCTCGATGAACCCGGGCTGAAGCTTGACCGCGGTTTGCACTTCCTCGACGGCTTTTTCCGGTTGTCCCATCTCTTCCAGCACTCGTCCCAGATAGAAATGGGCTTGCGCGTTTTGCGGGGAAATTTGAACGGCGCGCTGCAGCAGGCTGAGAGCTTCGTCGATCTGTTTCTGCTGCCAGCGCACCACGCCCAGATGCAGGGCGGCCTGGGCGAAGTCTGGCTGCAACCGTAAAGCCTCGGAAAACTGTCTGGCTGCCTCGTCCGGTTGTGAACTCTGGGCCAGCACCGAACCCAGTTCGTCGCGCAGGTCGGCGCGCTGTGGTTGCAAGTCCACAGCCTTTCTCAGTTCAATGGCGGCCGTCGCCGGGTCGGACCGAAAGCTGGCGATCTTTCCCAGAGTCCGGTGCGCCTCTGCGTCGTTGGGGGCTAGTCGCAGGGCGGTTCGGGCCTCCGACTCGGCCTGCGCCAACGAGCCATTTTTCACCAGCGCATTGGCCAGATTGACATGCGCTGCCGCCAGATCAGGTTTCAGGCGCAGGGCAGTCTTGAACTGGGAAATGGCTTCGGCAGTCTGTCCCTGGGCAAAGAGTGTCCAGCCCAAGAGGTTGTGTGCCTCGGCGCTGCCGGGCGCGAGTTTGATCACCTGTTCGAAGGCTGCTCGCGCCTTGGGCAGGTCACTGGATTGCACCGCCGCCAGTCCCTGGCGATAGAGTGACTCGACCTGTCCCGGAGCAGCCTGCTTCTGAGGGGCTGCAGAAACTGCGAAGGTGAGCAGACATGTCCCCACAGCGACCAGGCACCGGAGCATCAAGCGCGGATCGTTCCGGGTGCGCCCATGGTTTCGCACGGCTGGATGAAATGATGCGACGGCCACTCCGAAATACTACTATGCTCCGCCGGGCAGAACTTGTGCTGGATTTCCAGGGCTAAGGGACATTGTTCGTCAGTTCCGGCGCGAGAGGTGTGGATAGCGTATTCTGCTAAGTATGTACACCGCCGATGTGCTGAGAAACGTTGTGGCCCTGCGAAGTGAAATCGCGAATATCCGTGACATGAACGATCGTTTTGCCGCCCAGGAGGATCCGGCCCCGATGGCCTCCCGCGCCAACAAAGAGCGCCGGACACGGCTTCAGGAAATAGTCCGCGAGCTGGCGGTCATGGCCAAGGAACAGCATCCCTGACGCAAGCTGGGTCGCCAGCCGAGATCTTCTGCATGAGGGATGGGCAGTCCCGGCGGCTGGCGGGGATCTCGCCTGCGGCCGAGGGCAGGATGCCCTCGGGACAGCCGGCAAGATGCCGGCGCTACAGTTAATCACCGGCGAACGCCCGGCTTGACCCTCCCATTCTCGCGCCCTAGTATTCAACCAGGGCCATGAATCCAGTTTTTGCGCCGCAGTCTCGTATGCTCCCAGCCGCTGCAAGACTGGCGGGGCTTCTCGCCTTAGTCACCGCTTCCGTCGCCCAGAGCGGAAAAAGCACGCCCATCGCCAATTTCGTGGACACGGCAGAAAAAGCCGGGCTGACCATGACCCAGGTTTTCGGCGGGAAAGACACTAAGAAGTACATCATCGAGACCACCGGAACCGGCGCGGCGATTTTCGATTACGACAACGATGGCTGGCCCGACATTTTCCTGGTAAACGGCACCACGCTTGAAGGATTTCCGGCAGGAACGGCGCCCACCAATCATCTGTATCGCAACCAGCACGACGGAACTTTTGCCGATGTGACCGTCAAGGCTGGGCTAACCGCGAACGGCTGGGGCCAGGGTGTCTGCGTCGGCGACTACGACAACGATGGATGGGAAGACCTCTACGTCACGTACTACGGAAAGAACCGGCTTTATCACAATCAGAGTGGGGTCTTCACGGAAGTGGGGGAGGCGTCCGGTGTTGCCGGAAGCGGGAAAGCCTGGGGGACAGGATGCGCCTTCGTCGATTACGATCGCGACGGCCGGCTCGACCTGATGGTGGCGAACTACGTGGACTTCGATCTGCCCACGGCCCCTGCGCCGGGCGAGAGAGCGTCGTGCGTGTGGAAGGGAGTGCCTGTGATGTGCGGGCCGCGCGGCCTGGCCGGCGCTAAAAATATTCTTTACCATAACCAGGGCAACGGCAAATTTGAGGACGTGACCGCCAAAGCCAAGATCGACCAGACCAGCGGCCATTATGCTTTCAGCGTCTCCACTCTCGACTTCAACGATGATGGCTGGCCTGACATCTACGTGGCCTGCGACAGCACGCCCAGCATTCTCTACCGCAATAATCGCGACGGAACTTTCAGCGACGTGGCAGTGGTGGCCGGCGCCGCCTACAACGAGGACGGCCGCGAGCAGGCGGGGATGGGATCAACCATCGGCGACTACGATGGCGACGGCCGTCTGGATATTTTCAAGACCAACTTTTCCGACGACACCTCGACCCTCTATCGCAACAACGGCAACGGCACCTTCGATGATGTGACCTTCGCCGCCGGCCTCGGCCTTTACACCCGTTATCTGGGCTGGGGAACGATGTTTCTCGATTTCGACAACGACAGCTGGCCCGACCTGCTGCTGGTGAATGGACACGTGTATCCCGAGGTCGATAAGCAGAACCTGGGCAGCAGCTACGAAGAGCCGCGCATCCTGTATCACAACAACGGCAACAAGACGTTCAGCGACATCTCCTCGCAGGCCGGGCCGGGCATCACCGCAGTTCGTGCCGGGCGTGGACTGGCCATCGGCGATCTGTGGAACGACGGCCGAATTTCAGCAGTGATCAGCAACATGAACGCAACTCCAAGCTTGCTGGTGAACCAGGTGCGCTCACCCAATCACTGGATAGGAATCAGGACCGTAGGCACGAAATCGAACCGGGATGGAATTGGCGCGCGCGTTATGGTGAAGGTGGGAGCGCGCATGCTGGTCGATGAAGTCCGCAGCGGTTCCAGTTACGACTCGAACAACGACATGCGCATACACTTCGGGCTGGGATCGGCAACAAAAATAGATTGGGTCCAGATTCGCTGGCCGAGCGGGCTCACCGAGCGCTTCGAGAACAACCTCCCGGTGGATGCGATTCACACTCTGAAAGAGGGGTCGGGAACAGAGATCAAGCAGCCCGCCAAGTCTTCCTGAGATTGCCGAACTGCCAGAACCTGTACCTTTACGTCTTTGCGCTCTCCGCGGTTAAAGCTTTTGACCGCAAAGTCCGCAAAGGACTCGCAAAGGACGCGAAGAAATGCACCTGCGAGCTCAGTGACTTGAGCTGGCGGTCAGTGTTACGGGCTGACGGGCTCCGTTCAGTTTCCCGCGCATGTGGCTGGCCTGCTCGGTGGTGAACCACAGGTTACCTCGCGACAAGCGGTGCAGTTGTTCGCCTTGCCAATGCGCTTGCATGATGCCCTCGCGGGAATGAGAGTTCGATCCCTGCAGGAGATGGCCCAGTTCGTGTGCCATTACATTTCCCAGAATGTCCGAAAGGGCGACGTTCCAATCGGCGTGCAGTTCCAGCGCGCGTTCATAGAAGACGTCGCTGTAACAGCCGGTGCCTTCGTCTGAGAGGAACGCCACTCCGAAAACTTCACCGGCTGAGCTCGCAGACCGGGGCGCGATTCGCACCGCAAGGCGAGTCGGCCAGGCAAAGCTGGCACAGTCGAGATCGGACCGCGTAGGGGCGGGTGCTCCCACCCGCCCGGCCGGGCGAAGCTCGGCAGTTTTTGGCTGGTCCTCCGCGCCAAATTCTTTTCGATCTGCGCCCACCAAAATCCCTGGCGAGCTTTCCTCGCCCGCCCAGACGAGGACGTCCGGGCCCACGTGGGTCCGGGAGGTTGAACAATTGTTCCAGACGACATCGACTCCGGCTTCGTCGAAAATTCTGGCTGCTCTCCGTTCTGCCGCGGCCAGCACTGTCGCTGAAACTCCGGCGTCGTTATAGACAGAGACAGACACCTGTGGTCTCTGGTGAGGATAGGATTCCGGCCACGCGGGGAACGTAAACCCAGCAGGAAACGTAACTAACAGCAGGCGCGCTTTCGAAAATTGAAGCACCGGCAGCCACCTCGGCAGCGCCGATCTTCGGGGCGTGCCGGGGGTGCCTCAAGGCTTTGCCGGTCACCTGCAACCTATTTGTGGGTAACTTGTTAAGCGCTTGCGCGTCAAATGCTTAGGAGCGTGGGTGACGCGGGAAGAAGTGGACGCGTCGGCTAGAACTTCGTAGGCTCGGAGAACGCAAGTGAGCGTAATGAGTAGCAATGGGACGCGCATGATCCAGTTTGGAGTCTTCGAAGTCGATTTGCGGGCGGGAGAACTTCGGCGCAACGGCTCCAGAGTCAAACTGCAGGACCAACCGTTGCAGATTCTGACCCTGTTGCTGGAACGGCCCGGCGAGGTGGTTTCGCGGGACGAGCTGCGGACCCGTTTGTGGCCCGCCGACACTTTTGTCGATTTCGATCACAGTCTCAACGCCGCCGTCCGCCGGCTTCGCGACGCACTGGGAGACAGCGCCGAGAACCCTCGATTTGTTGAAACCGTCGCCCGTCGGGGTTACCGCTTTCTGGTGCCGGTCAGCGGGATGCCGCCCGCTCTCGAGGCCGAGCTTCGGGTTCCTCCGCCCCAGCCTGCCCGGACCTGGTGGATTGCCTCGGCGGCGGTTGTCCTGCTTGTGGCCGGACTGGGTGCGGGCCTTTTTCTGGGCCGGCGCGGATCGGGGCCTTCCCCCGCGTCCCCTCCGATCGTCGAGCGCCGCCTGACCGCCAATCCCAGCGAGTATCCCATCAGCAGCGCAGCCCTCTCATACGATGGCAAGTACTTGGCATTTTCCGACGACACCGGATTCTACTTGCGCCAGATCGATACCGGTGAAACTCATCCCTTAGCTTTGCCTGACGGATTCAGGGCCAAGCCGGTCAGCTGGTTTCCCGATGGATCGCACATTCTGGTCACTTCGCTCGCGGGATCGTCACAGGAGCCGGGTTTGTGGCAGATCTCCGCCCTGGGAGGAAGCCCGCGCAAGCTGGCCGACCAGGGCCGGGAAGCGGCGGTCTCGCCGGACGGCACACAGATTGCGTTTCTGAAAGGAACCTCGGAGAGCCAGGAACTGTGGCTGATGGGGGCGGATGGCGAGCACCCCCGAAAACTCGCAGGCCAGACCGGCGACCTCTTCCGTTCCCCGGTTTGGTCTCAGGACGGAGACAGGGTCGCGTTCGTCCGGGGCGTGTATCGGGCAGGAACTTACGGAATACAGCCTCAGATTGAAATTCTCGATTTGGCCAGCAACCAGCGATGGACGGTGTCGTCAGAGGCGCGGCTGGGGCCGGCGTTGGCCTGGGTGGGAGATCGCGTAGTCTATGTGCTGAGCGAAGTCTCGCCCAGCCAGAACGACTCAAATCTGTGGTCGTTGAAAATCGATGCGCGCACGGGAAAGCCCCTCGGCACAGCCACGCGGATCACTTCAAGTGCCGGCGCCATCCGATACCTCAGCAGCGCCGCCAATGGGAAGCGTCTCGCCTATCTTAAAGAGGGCTGGCAGCCCGATGTTTACGTCGCCCGGCTGGAAGGGAATGGAACCAGGCTGAGTACGCCACGGCGCCTCACTCTGGATGAGCGGCAGGACCTGCCCTGGTCCTGGACGCCTGATAGCAAAGAGATTCTTTTTGGTTCGGACCGCGATGGATCGTTCCACATTTTTCGGCAGGCGCCAGACCAGACCACGCCCGAGTTGCTGGTGGGCGGCAGCGAGCAGTCGATGCTGCCACGCCTGACGCCGGACGGAAAGCATCTCGTCTATCTGCAATACCGTCAGGCCTTCGATCCGTCCAACGCCGTTCGCATGATGCGGATTCCGGTTGCCGGCGGACCGCCCCAGCTGGTGATGGAAGTGCAGGGCCTCACCAACGAACAGTGCGCACGCCAGCCGTCCAGTCTCTGCCTGTACAGTGTCGCCGGCGACAAGCGCCTGACCTTCATGAGCTTCGATCCCATGCAAGGTACGGGGCAAGAGGTAACACATATTGATGACGACCTGCCCTACGCCTATAACTGGAGCCTTTCGCCAGATGGCTCGACCCTGGTCATGGCCAAATCAAACAAGCTCGACATAATCGTGCAGCCGGTAATCCGTGTCTTGACGTTGAAGGACGGCAAAGAGCGACGGATTGCCTTGAAAGACTGGTCTTCGGTTAACGCGATCGATTGGACGGCAGACGGAAAGGGTCTGTGGGTCAGCGCTTCCAACACCAACGGGACCAATGCACTGTTGAATGTGGACCTGCAAGGCCGGGCGCGACCGGTGTGGGAACAGACCAAGATGGCCGTGGGTTGGGCGATTCCTTCGCCCGATGGACGCTATCTGGCGATGTGGCAAGCCAGCGGCAACGCCAATGTCTGGATGGTGGAGAATTTCTAACACAAACGAGCAGTGTCACCCAGCGCGAGTTGGGATCGTCCGCTTGCGGACGATCCCGAGCAGTCGAAGGGCCGATATTGGATGCGGTGACACTTGGTACGTTTTCTTGTGCTGCAGAAAAAACTCCTTCTACCCTGCCACTGACTTGCAATAGGGGCCTTCGACTGCGTAGCCGCTTCGCGAAGCGAAGCAGCTACTCCGCTCAGAGCGACAGGCTCAGTGCTGCAGAGCTTCGATCTCATCCGTTTTGCCCAGGTATTCGTAGCGCAGTAAGGCGATGGGAACATTGCCGTTCTTCCACAAAAAGTCGTGAAACTCGCGCAGGTTGAATTTGTCGCCCTGGCTCAGGCGGGCTTCGGCCAGCAATTTCATGATCTGTAACTTGCCCGTCTGATAGGAAATTCCTATGCCCGGTACTGATGCGTAAAAGGTGGCATCTTCCATCGCCGTGGCGCGGTCGAGCGGAACCGTTTTCATGAAATAGTCGGCGGCCTGTTCGATGGTGAACTCGCCCGTGGACAGCTTCACATCCACCTCCACTCGCAGGGCGCGGAAGCGCATGAAGTTGTAGATGATCTCGCGGGTGCGCGGGCTGTCGTCGAACAACCCGGCTTGCAGCATCATCTCTTCTGCATAGAAGCCGATGCCTTCATTGGCGCTGGAGTCGTAGTAATGACGGCGGATTGGATCTTCGTTGGTCCACGACATTACTTTCTGGAAGTAGTGTCCCGGCATGCCTTCATGCACGATGATGCCGCGCGGATCGCGGGCGGTGGAGAGATCGAAGTATCCCCGGTCGGGCGAAGGCGTCTTGATGTAGCTGGTGGCGTTTTCCTTCAGCCGCGCGGGTCCAGTGAGGTCGTCGGCCACGCCGAAAGCAGCCAGCGGCGCGAGATAAGCGGGGTAGGGAAGATTGCGATAGTGCTGTACCCAGGCGGGAACCGTGAGGATATTCTTCTCTTCGAGAAAATCGCGGATCTCCTGTTCTTGCCTTTTCTCTGTGGCGATCTGCGTTGCCTGGTCTTTGGCCAGGGCCAACTGCGGCAGCCTGGAATTGCGATTCTTTTCATACGCCTCGAAGGCGACTGCTCGTTCCCATTCCTGACGCCCCTTGGCAATCAACTGCTCGGGCGAGTAGGGAATCAGAGCCACATGCTTCAGGAAGAAAATGTAGTTGTCGCGTCCAACCGCCACGTTGCTGGGCATACCCGGCAGTCGCTGCTGCAGCCATCCCCGATATTCTTCCAACGCACGGATGGCGGCCCGAACCGCGGGGTCCAGTTGGGATTCCGTTGCCGGCGTGAGATAAGGCTTGAGCTCGCGCGCCATCTCTTCCAGACGAGGACCAATGTCCTGCAGCTGATGAATGGATAACTGCGCCAGCGGGCCGGCCGGATCTTTCAGGTTCGCTTCTCCTTCGGCGAGGATCCGCGGAATGGCTTGTACGCGGCCAACGATTTCCGCACTGCGCGTCTCGTCGAATGGCGGCGGCTGGGTCAGACTCACGAACAGCGAAGCCAGAGTCTGGTCCAGATAGAACCAGGGATTGCGTTGCCACCCGCGCACGTAATCGAGTTCCCATCGGGCGCGCGCAATGGCGGAGCCGACCAGCAGGTAGTCCACGGTTTGGGCGCGGGGGCGGTCTTCGACAACTCGGGCCAACTCCTTATGGCGATTTTCGAAGGCTGCCAGTTCTTTGCGTCGTTTCGCGATCGTGGAGGGAGACCAGTCGGCCGTCCATCCCTGAGGGCGATCAAGGCGCGGGATATCGTCGAACGAGAAGGGTTGCTCCGTGGACCGCCACTCCCAGAAATCGGAAGAAAGTTGTTGCAGCGCACTCTCTGGTTGCGTCGAAGGCGCCGTTGGCTGCGCCACCACAGAGGGAATCCATAGCATCAGGCTGAACAACGGGATCATCGTGATCGCGGATCGTCGATTCATCGGGACTCCGGAAATGTGCGAGGCTCTAACACGTAGGGTGGCGCAGAAAATTACTTCCCAGGCTTACCCGGCACCGGGGCAGGGAATTGCATAGTGCGCACAATGCCTTCGCCTTCCTTCACAAAAACGACTTGGTTGACTTTGACATCTTTCAAAGTATCCACCTGTCCGCTGGGCCAGTGGATTTCGAGCAGCTGGACTTTGTCGGCTCTGCCCAGGCCAAAGTGGATGCGCAAGTCGTTCTGCGCGAAGTAGCCGCCGCCGCTGCGGACTTCATCGATCTGGGATTGCGGCTTGGTTTCGCCCGGCGCCTGAGTCACGCAGCGCAAGCGGGCGCCGATGCCGCTGCGGTTTGATCTGGTGCCAATGGTCCGCACTTTGATCCAGTTGTTGCCGGGAGCGAGATCGCAGCGCAGCAGTTGCGGATAGTTATTCACCGTATTTACCACGAGATCGAGATCGCCGTCGTTGTCGAAGTCGCCGAAGGCGCATCCCCGCGACGCCACCGGCACCGAGATTCCCGGCCCGGCCTGCATGGAGACATCCTCAAAGCGGCCGTTCCGCAGGTTGCGATAGAGCAGTTTGCGTTGCGGATAGCCGGCCTCGGTCTTGAGCTGCTCGACTTCGGGATAAACGTGACCGTTGCAGATCAGAATATCGGGCCAGCCGTCGTTGTCCATGTCGAAAAATCCGCAGCCCCACCCCAGATACTGAGTGTGCGCACCCAGGCCGGCGCCAAAAGTCGCGTCTTCAAAATTGCCGTCGCCAAGGTTGTGGTAGAGCGAAGGGGTGTCGCCGGCGAAGTTTGTTTTCACGATATCCAGATTGCCGTCCATGTCGTAATCGGCCGCCGAAACTCCCATGCCGGCCTGCGGTTTGCCGTCCGGACTGAGCGCGCAACCAGCTTCCATGGCGATGTCCACAAATTTCCCATTCTTTTTGTTCTGGTAGAGAGCACTGGCGGTGGAATCGTTGGCCACGTAGATGTCGGGCCAGCCGTCGTTATCGAAATCCGCGGTCAAAACTCCCAGTCCGAAGGTGCCATTGGCTTGCAGAATCCCGGAGGCCTCGGAGACGTCAGCGAAGGTGCCGTTGCCATTGTTGTGGTAAAGAATATTTTTTCCGCCCTTGAGGCCGGGCGGCCCGCAGGCCACCATGACGCTCTTGTAAAGACAAGGACCAGACTCCGGCACCGGGGCCGTCGCCAGATCCAGGTCAATGTAGTTGGCGACGAACAGATCGAGTTTGCCGTCGCGGTCGTAGTCCACAAAGGCACAGCCGGTGTTCCAGCGTTTCCCGTTCCCCGCGACGCCCGCCTTTTCGCTGACATCGGAAAATGTGCCATCGCCGTTATTGTGGTAGAGGACGTTCTTGCCGAAGTAGGTGACAAAGAGGTCCTCGAAACCGTCGTTGTCATAGTCGCCGATGCAGACGCCCTGTCCCCAGCCGGAGTGCGCCACGCCTGCTTTGGCGGTAACGTCGGTGAAAGTGCCGTCGCGATTGTTTTTGAACAGATGGGAAGTGGGTTCCTGTCCGGCGGGGAAGCCCTCCAGGCGCCAGCCATTGACCAGAAAAATATCCAGCCAGCCATCGTTGTCATAATCGTAGAAAGCGACGCCGCACCCCGTGGTCTCAAGGAGATATTTGTTCTTATGCTCGCCGCCGTAGATGGTTTTGGCGCTGAGTCCAGACTCGCGAGCGACGTCGATAAAGCTCAATCCCAGGCCAGTGGCGGGCTTTGTCGGTTCTTCCGCCGCGGAGAACAGTGCGTGCGGCCGCAGCGGACGGGCCAGCGCCAGAACATTGTCGAGAGACAGCACGAGCGCCGACTTGCTGAGGGACTGGAGAAACGTACGGCGCGAAGAAGACAAAAGGGCGGTACCTTCCCGGAGTTGGCTCGTGCTAGAATTCGCCCCTACTTTATTCAGTGCATTGCTACTTTGCAAGTTCAGGCACGGACGCAAATTCAAAGCATCGAGCTCCATGCAAGTGGGCTCAGTCTGTTTGTATATATGATACGCGCAACCCTCAGCTGGCCCCGTGAAGTCACCTCCCGGTTGATCGTGGCTGCCGTCTTCGTGATGAGTCTGGCGCTTCCAGCCAGTGCGGTTGAGCCGCCGTCTTCCCTTGAACTCTCGCGCCCGGTTCGTCCCTGGGAGTTTCTCTCGTCTGTGGGCGAGCGCGCCGGACTGCTGGGCAACGAAGCGGGCAACTTTGAGGCCTGGGTTTATCCGTTGAAAATTCTGCGCGATTTCCATCTGCGTTTCCTGGTGGATGGCCATGTGGTCCCAGCGGAGGCGCTGGCTCGCACCCTTACGGTGCGGCCGGAGTGCAGCACGATTCTCTACGCGGGGGACACCTTCTCGGTGCGCGAAACCTTCTTCGTTCCGGTGCGCGAACCCGGGGCTGTGATCATCATTGAGGTTGAGACCGCGAGTCCCCTGGACGTGCAGGTTGAGTTCGAGCGTGATTTCCAGCTGGAATGGCCGGCCGCGTTGGGCGGAACTTACGGGCACTGGGACCCGCCGATGAACGCGTTTTACTTCGGCGAAGAGCAGAAGAAATTCTCAGCTTTTGTGGGTTCTCCGACGGCCGGCGACATTCACGAAGAATATGACACGAACTATTCCAGCGCGAAGGAAAGTTCGTTTCACCTCGGCGCTGTCAGCAAGGGGAAAGAAACCAAGGTGGTCGTAATTGCGGGCTCAATCCAGGGGCAAGCACAAGCGGAAGCGGCCTACCATCGCCTCGAAAGCAACTATGCGGCGCTGCTGAAAGAGTCGTCCGATTATTACCGCGCCTACCTTGATAAGACTGTGAGCGTCGAACTGCCCGATCATCAATTGCAGCGGTCGTACGACTGGGCCCGGGTCAGCGTGCTGCAGGGATTGGTAAACAATCCTAACCTGGGCACCGGGCTGATCGCCGGGTATCGCACCTCGGGCGGCAGCCAGCGCCCGGGCTTCGCGTGGTTTTTCGGCCGCGATTCGCTGTGGACCGCCCTGGCACTCGATGCCGAGGGCGATTTTGCCACGACCCGCACGGCGCTGGAGTTTCTGAGCAAGTATCAGCGCGCCGACGGCAAGGTCCCGCACGAGATTTCGCAGGGCGCAAACTTCGTTCCCTGGTTCACCGACTTTCCCTACCCTTATGCTTCCGCCGACGCGACGCCGCTGTACATCATCGCCATGAACGATTACGTGGTGGCGAGCGGCGACGCGGCATTTGCCCAACAGAAATGGGACAGCCTGTGGAAGGCATATCAATTTTTGCTTTCCACCTACGATGCGCAGGGGCTGCCGCAAAATTTCGGCATCGGCCACGGCTGGGTGGAAGGCGGCCCGCTGCTGCCAGTCCATACTGAGCTTTACCAGAGCGCGTTGGGGGCGGAGGCTTTGCGGGCGCTTTCCAGCCTGGCGCATCTCACCGGGAAGGATGACATCAGCAGGAAACTGAGCGAAGATTTTTCCCGCCAGCAAGCGCTGCTGAACAAGACTTTCTGGTCGGTGGAGAAAAACCGGTTTGCTTTTGCTCTCGATCGAAAAAATCAGCAGGTGGATGAGCCCAGCGTGCTGGCCACAGTGCCCATGTGGTTTCACCTGCTGGATGAGGACAAGGGCAGCGCGATGATCACAGAACTCGCCACACCCGAGCATCAGGCCGATTGGGGAATGCGGATCATTTCCTCTCGCGCCGCAAAATACAGCGCCGGCGGCTACCACTTCGGCTCAGTCTGGCCGTTGTTTACGGGCTGGGCGTCAGTAGGCGAATACCGCTACCACCGGGCCCTGCCCGGCTTTACCAATCTTATGGCCAATGCTGAACTGGCGCTCGACGGGTCGCTGGGCCACGTCACCGAAGTGCTCTCGGGCGACTACTATCAGCCTCTCTCTACCAGTTCTCCGCAACAGATCTGGTCCGCGGCCATGGTGATCAGCCCGCTGCTGCGCGGACTTTTTGGTTTGCAGACCGATGCCGGTGCGCGCCGAGTTACCCTGGCGCCACATGTTCCGGCGAATTGGAGCGGGTTCACGCTGGACCATGTGCGCGTCGGGCAGTGTGCTTTGCGACTGGCTTACGAAAAAAACGCCAACGAAATTTCGCTGGTTGTGACCCGGAACAGCAGTGGCGATTGCAGCCTGGAATTTTCTCCCGCGCTCAGCCTGCGGGCGCAGATTCTCGGCGCGGAAGTGAACGGCAGGAAAGTGCCGTTCCAGGTGAATAAGAGCAATGTGGACCAGCACGTCGGCGTGAAATTCCCCGTCGCATCCGGAGAGACCAGGTTGCGCCTTCGCATCAGGGACGATTTCGGCCTAAGCATTTCGCCGGTGTTGCCGGCCTTGGGAAGCGCCAGCCAGGGTTTGCGGGTGCTGTCCGAATCATGGGCCCCGGCGCGCGACACTCTCACCCTTGAGGTTTCCGGCGCCCACGGCAGACAGTATGAAATGGGAGTATGGAATGCGGCCCAGGTGGCATCGGTCGAGGGCGCTGAACTGGTAAAGATTGATGCGGACAGCGCCAGAATGAACCTCACCATTCCGGCGAGCACCTCTGAACTGAATCCTCATGAGAAAATTGTCATTCATTTCATCAGCAAAACACACTAGAGTCAGGGTGCGAACGCCACCCTCTGCGGAGAGAACCGTGATGCAATCATCTGGCAAAGTTCTTACTTTTTGTTTCTGGGTTGCCATCGCACTAATTCCCGCCCAGGCGCGGACCCGCGAGGCGTCACAGCCGGCCATTACGATTGAGGCTGTGACCAGTTCGCAGCCGCGGCGCGACGGCATTGACGTTAAGGCGGGCCCGGCGAGTTTGCGTATCACTGCTCTGCGGGACGATATCATCCGGGTACAAATAACCCTGGGAAGCAAATTTCCGGAGGACGCGTCATGGGCTGTCCTTCCCGGGCCGCGCAGCAGATCTGTTGCTGTGAAGGCGACGCAGGATGCCGCGTCCGTCGGCTTCCGCACTGCAGCGCTCGATGTCCGGGTTGAGCGCACTCCGCTGCGACTGGTGGTTCGCGATCTCGCCGGCAACATCATCTCGGCCGACGCGGTTGGCCGCTCCACGACGTTCCAGTTGGGGGGCTTCTCCGTCCACAAGACCATGCCGGGCGACGAACACTATTTCGGATTGGGCGACAAAGCGGGCACATTCGACCGCAAAAATCAGGCCTACACCCTGTGGAATACCGACATCGGTCCGCAGGAAGCAATCGATCCCATTTATAAGAGCATCCCGTTCTTCTTGGGAATCGGCGGCGGCCGCAGCTATGGATTGTTTCTCGACAACACATGGCGCACCTGGTTCGATTTCGGCAAGCAGGCGCGTGACGCCTACTCCTTCGGCGCCGAAGGCGGGCCGCTCGACTATTACCTGCTCTGCGGACAGACTCCCAAGCAGGTGGTGGAGGGCTATGCTTACCTCACCGGGACCCATCCGCTCCCCCCGCTCTGGTCCCTCGGCTTTCAACAGTCGCGCTACAGCTACACCCCGGAATCCCAGATACGGGAAATTGCCGACCGCATGCGCGCCGACAAAATTCCCTCCGATGTGCTCTACCTTGATATCGACTACCAGGACAGGAATCGGCCGTTCACCGTGGATGACAAAACCTTCCCTAATTTTCCCGGGCTGGTCTCAGACCTGCGCAAACAAAACTTCCACCTCGTTTTGATTACCGATCTGCATATTGCTCGCGTGGCCAACCAGGGCTACGCGCCTTACGATTCCGGAGAGGCGGGCAACAACTTTGTGAAGAAGGCCGACGGCAGCGAGTACGTTGGCGTCGTCTGGCCGGGCCCGGCGGTCTTTCCTGACTTCACTCGCGCCCAGACGCGCTCCTGGTGGGGCGGCCTGTATAAGGGGTTCGTTAAGGATGGCGTGGCCGGATTCTGGAACGACATGAATGAGCCCGCGGTCTTCGATGGACCCGGCAAGACCATGCCTCTCGACAATATTCATCGCATCGAGGAACCGGGTTTCACCGCCCGCAACGCGACCCACGCTGAGATTCACAACATCGTCGGACTGGAAAACGCCCGCGCCACCTACGACGGCCTGCTGAAGCTGCGCCCCGACGAACGCCCCTTTGTCCTTACCCGCGCGACTTTCGCGGGCGGACAACGCTACGGCTTCACCTGGACCGGCGACAATTCCGCCACCTGGAATGGTCTCCGCATGGGCACCCAGCAGCTGCTCAATCTTGGCCTCAGCGGAATTTCTTTTGTGGGTAACGACATCGGCGGATTCAACGGTTCTCCGGAGCCCGACCTGCTGACGCGCTGGATTGAAATTGGGGCGTTCAATCCGCTCTTCCGCGACCACACCACAAAGGGATCGCTGATGCAGGAAGTCTGGGTGCACGGTCCGGAGCACGAAGCGATTCGCCGGCGCTACATTGAAACCCGCTACCGCCTCCTGCCTTACATTTACAGTCTTGCCGAAGAGTCCTCGCGCACCGGACTCCCCATGGTGCGTCCCATTTTTCTCGAGTTCCCGGAAGTTTTCACGCCGCCTTCGAATGGGTTCGGCAATCTCGATACGGAATTTCTGCTGGGACCGAGCCTGCTGGTCGCTCCGCCGCCATTCGCCGAGATGCTCGATAACTACGTGGTCTCGTTCCCGAAGGGTGATTGGTATGATTTCTGGACCGGGCTCAGGACGCTGATTCCCCCGCCAGAACCATCGATTGTGCAAATTTCCAACGACATCGCCAAAAACGGACCGGGAACCCCGTATCCATTCCGGCCTTTCATTCATCCCACGCTGGACACGCTGCCGGTGTACGTCCGAGGCGGAAGCATTCTGCCACTGCAGCCACTGATTCAGAGTACCGATGAAGCTCCCAACGGCCCGTTGGAACTGCGGGTCTATCCCGGCCAGCCGTGCCGTGGCTCGCTGTATCTCGATGACGGCCACACTCTCCGCTACCAGCACGGCGAGTTTCTCCGTCAGGCATTCACCTGCCAGTCCGACGGAAAGTCGGTGCGCGTAAACTTCGGAGCACGCCAGGGAACATATGCGCCCTGGTGGAAGACGCTGGAGGTTGTGATTTACGACCGGCCGTCGGCGAAGGCCAACGCGAAGCTCTCCAACAATGCGTCTCCGCTCCAGACTTCTTATGACGCGACCCAGCACGCACTCCACATTATGATTCCGGACGTTGCTGGGGAGGCCGAACTTCGCGTCGGAGACTAGCCCACCTGATCGTATGCGTGGTGGCAGGTGACGAAGTCATGGTCTAACTGCTGTGATAAATTGGAAGAGTGTGGGCGCGTAGCTCAGTTGGCAGAGCAATGCCCTTTTAAGGCATGGGTCGATGGTTCGAGTCCATCCGCGCTCACCAAGTCCATGTAAAGACCAGTAGCAGGCGGCCCTCTGAGAGGAGGCCACCTGTTTTTACTTTGGGACCCCGGCCCCAAAAGCGGCAAACAATCGTTGAAGGGCGCGAAAGAAACCCACCACAATTGACGCCTGAGCATCGAAGCCTTGCGCTTGCCGGGCCATGGTGCGGACATTTGTTATCATTGCGGCGTCTTTGTCGGCTCGTGGGGCGCGGCGTATCGACGTTATCGCTCGACCAGAAAGTGTGAATTGAGGAACGCATATTATGAAGAAGATCATTTTAGGTTTCGGTTTGCTGGCTCTGCTGGTGGCGCCCGTTCTGGGTCAGGATAAAGAAGAGGAGCGGGTAGCGAACGCGGGAAAAGTCATCACGGAGATCATGAATATTCCCGACAATGTGCCGCAGGACGTCATCGATAAGGCCGACTGTGTTGTGGTGTTGCCTTCGGTGCTCAAATTTGCCTTCGGGATTGGGGGCAGCTACGGCCGGGGTGTAATGACGTGCCGAAGCGGCAAGAATTTTCATGGCCCCTGGAGCGCCCCCACAATGATGGCGCTGGAGGGCGGCAGTTTCGGATTGCAGCTGGGTGGGCAGGCGACTGACTTTGTCCTGTTGCTGATGAGTCCGAAATCGGCTTCGAGCATCCTGAGCAGCAAGGTGAAACTCGGCGGGGATGTTTCGGCGGCCGCCGGGCCGGTGGGGCGGAACGCCTCCGCGGAAACCGACGTCAGTTTGCGGGCGGAAATACTCTCCTACTCCCGAGCCCGCGGACTGTTTGCCGGCATTTCTCTGGCCGGATCCACACTCCGTCCCGACAACGACGCCAACAAGAAGCTTTACGGTAAAGAGGTAAGCGCGAAAGACATCGTGTTTAACAAGGCCGTGGGCGCTCCCAAGTCCGCCGGTGTGTTGCTGGCCACGCTGAGAAAGAGGTCGCCCAGGAACCTGGCGAAATGATAAAGACGCCAGGCCACGATTCGCCGCGCTCCTCGAGGGGAACGCCGGGCCGACTCTGAAACAGGATGGTTCCCTGAAATTCAGCCCGTCCCTGCCTGGCGTTCCTCCCGACTTTGCCTTCAGGCAATTCTGCCAGCCCCGGGTTGGACTCAGCGCGCTCCTTACAGGGTGACTTTAGGGCGCCTGCTCCAGTTGCCCTTGCTGTACCAGAGGTCAACGCTCTCGATCATTCGCCGGTCGCCTGGCAGATCGATAGCTCGGGTGTGTCCGCCGTAAGGAATGTGAGCGCGTATCGGAATCTCCTCGTGGGTGCCGTTTCCGAAGCGAACAATGACGTGCTCAGAATTAATCGCACCGCCACTGACCCGTAATTGGATGGCCCGGAAGGATCCGTCCGATCTGCCTACCTTGATGCTGTCATGGTCCACGGAGCCATCGACATGGGAGTCGCCCAGATAGGTCCAGTGTCCTTGTTTCGCGTACACGGACGTTCAGAAGGCAAGGACAAGCACGAAGCCAATCGCCCATCTGTTGCGGTTCTTTGACATCGACGTTCTTTCCTTTCTCGATGGTGGGGAACTGAAATGAGGCCAAGACGCGTCGGGAAGCAAAAAACGAGGCCGACCGGTCCAGCCCGACTCGTGCGATCATTGAACAACCTTCACAATTCTATTTCAGCGTCCGCTCACGGCACCAAGACTGATTCAAGAATGGGAAGCGCCCTAGTTGCAAACTAGGACACCGCCCAAACTGGGCGGCTGACTCATGAAGAAAAGCCTGCAGCCCGAACTCAGAACACCCGGCCGAGTTGAAAAAACCATTTGCGATGTCCGCTGTCTCCGACGCTTCCTCCAAAAACCAAAGGCCCTACGGCAGTCTCAGCCAGAACGCCGATGGCAACGTCGTTAGGGAACTTACTGGCGCCGGGAAAGCCGTACATCTTGCCAAACTCGTAGGCGCCTATGGCGTAGACCTTCTTTCCGGCGAGCGGAGGCAGGGTCAGCAGGTCGTGCAGATACCCTACCCGGAAGAAATAGAACTGGTCGCCAAAGAGTTCGTTGGTGCCGTAGGCGCTCAGGCGATTTGAACCGCCGAGAAAGAACTGCGGATAGCTATTGGCGGTTGAACCGAACGTGGTTCCGCCTTCGCCGACCACGAACAAAGATGCCGGTCTGGTGATGGGCTGGAAGTATCCGAAACGGGCCTCACCAACCGGAAAACTGTTGGTCTGGCCGGGGCTGGTGTCGTACCACCGAAAGTTCGACTCCGCGCTTACTCCGCGCCGGGGGACGACGGGGTCGTCGGTGTGGTCCATGAGCCAGCGAAGACGCGCCGCGCCGGTCCTGCCGCTGATGGACGAGAATTCCGGGGTGCCCAGTCGCAGCCTGGCTTCGAGCGTGCCCACCTCGTAGCCGAAACGGACTTCATTGAAACGGCTGAATCCGTATCCGATATCGCCGCCGAGTTCGGTGCGGTTGAAACGGTATTCGGCCAGAGGATCGCTCTTGCGGTAAACCTTGAAGGCCGAACTGTTGGCGGCAGCGTGAGGAGCGAAGAACCACTTACTGGCGGGGGAGAAGGGACGGTAAAGCTCGCTCTCGATTCCATAAGTGTTGCCAAAAATGAAATCGGTGCGCCACTCGGAGCGATAGCCCGCCACATCGAGGAAGGTCAGGCGGGTGGCGAGCGTGAAATCGACGTCATTGCTCTCCGATCCGTCCACTTCAAAGCCCAACTGCAGCGTGGGCGGGGCGTAGAGTTTCTCGTGCATGGTCACCAGCAACCCATCCTGCCCATTCCGCTGAGTCATCTGGTAGCCCGCGGTATCGTAGCGCCCGATACCGGTCAGCCGGGTGAGCAGGCCCTCAAGCTGGTGGGTGTTGATAGGTTTCCCGGTCTGGGGTTGCAGGAAGAGTTCGATGTTCTTCACCGCTTCCGGAGTCGCACCCTGCACCTTCACGAACTGTGGCACCGCGATATCACTTTTTCGATGGGACTGCCGCCGCTCCATGTATTGCGCCCAGTCCGCATCGTCCAGCGCATAGGTCTCGAGCACACGCGATTTCTGGGCTGCGGCCTCAGAGCCCTTTTCGATGATTTCCTTCGATTTCGGATAATCCAGGGAGCCGAAATCCTGCAAGCCCACGTTGATCACCAGATCCGCACCGGCCAGCCCTCGGATCTCATTGCCCGCCACCACTACATCGATCGAGCGTCCCAGGATGGCGAACAGCGATTGGATCTTGTCGGCTTCGGCGGGCGAGGTCTGCAGGTGCACCCCGATGACGACGTCCGCGCCCATGGCGCGCACCACATCCGTCGGCAGGTTGCCCACCAGTCCGCCATCGACATAGACGTGCTCTCCTTCGCGGATGGGGGAGAAAAGCCCGGGGATCGCCATGGTCGCGCGCATGGCGGTAGAAAGCGGTCCATCTTTGAAGACCGCCTGCTTTCCACTTACCAGGTCGGTGGCCACGCAGCGGAAGGGAATAGGGAGATCGTCGAACGATTGCACGCTCGAATAAGCCAGCGTTTCCCGGTCGATCAGAAGGCTGATCTGCTGGCCGGCATTCAGCCCTCCGGGCAGCACCAGGCCTCGCCGCAGGCCCAGCACAATCGAGTTGGGGAACGCGACCTTATCCTCTTTTCTTCGGAAGGACAGGTCTTCATACGGAATGGTTCCACCCAGGATGACATCCCAATTCTGCTCTTCAACTACCTTGCGAAGCTGTTGCGGACTCTTGCCGGTGGCGTAGAGTCCGCCCACCAGCCCGCCCATGCTGGTGCCCGCGAGATAGTCGATAGGGATGTGATGGTCTTCAAACCACTGCAGCACTCCGATGTGCGCCAGCCCGAGCGCTCCGCCGCCTTCGAGAGCCACGCCAATCTTCAGCCGTGGCCTGGCGGCTTGCTCCACTGGAGTCGCGCCCGGGGCTAAAACGGGAGTGTCTGGCGGAGCCGGCGTTTCCTGGGCTGGCGAAACAGGGAAGAGCAGCAAGAAGCAAAAGAGTGCGTGCAGGCTACCGCGCATGAAAAGCTCCCTTCGAATTACCGGCCAGGACGCGATCGTGGGTGATGAACAAGTTTCGCCCAGGCTGACATTTCGCACAAGGTAGCGTCCTTTTGCGCCCTTTGCGGTAAAAGGGCTTGATCTCGCTCGCAAACCTCGCCCAGAAGACCTTAACCGCAAAGGGCGCAAAGATGCGCCGCAAAGTATGCAAAGAAGCAGTCAAGAATGACGCGGCATCTGCATCCGGTGTAAATTAGCTGGCGAATATCTGGAGAGGGTCAATCGCGGCAATGAAAACCATCAAGGGTCCGGCAATATTCCTGGCGCAGTTTGCGGGCGACGCTGCCCCGTTCAACAGCCTGCAGCATATCGCGCACTGGGCGAGCGGTCTGGGCTACAAGGGTGTGCAGATTCCGTCCTGGGATGGCCGGCTGTTCGATCTGAAACGTGCCGCCGAGAGCAAGACTTACTGTGATGAAGTTCTCGGCACCCTGACCACCCACGGTCTGCAGCTGACTGAACTGTCCACCCATCTGCAAGGTCAACTGGTCGCGGTGCATCCTGCTTATGACGCGATGTTTGACGGGTTCGCGCCGGAAGCGGTGCGGGGAAACCGCAAGGCCCGGCAGGAGTGGGCGGTGGAACAACTTCGGTTTGCAGCTCAGGCATCGGCCAATCTTGGGGTCAAGGCCCACGCCACTTTTTCCGGGGCCCTGGCCTGGCCCTACGTTTACCCGTGGCCGCAGCGGCCGGCGGGGCTCATCGAGACCGCCTTCGCGGAATTGTCCTCCCGCTGGCTGCCCATTCTGAATGCGTTTGATGAGGTGGGAGTGGATTTATGCTTCGAAATCCATCCCGGAGAAGACCTGCACGATGGCGTGACGTTCGAAATGTTCCTGGAGCGGGTGAAGAACCATCCCCGATGTAACATGCTGTTCGATCCCAGCCATTTTGTGCTGCAGCAGCTCGACTATTTGCAATTCATCGACCTCTATCACTCTCGCATCAAGATGTTTCATGTGAAGGACGCGGAATTTAATTCTTCGGCGCGGCAGGGCGTGTACGGGGGCTACCAGCCCTGGATCGAGCGCGCCGGGAGGTTTCGTTCGCTGGGCGACGGGCAAGTAGATTTCGCCGGCATTTTTTCCAAGCTCACACAATACGGCTTTGCAGGCTGGGCCGTGATGGAGTGGGAGTGCTGTTTAAAGAGCAGCGAGCAGGGAGCAGCGGAAGGCGCTCCGTTTATATCCCGCCACATCATTCAGGCGGCGAATCAATCGTTCGACGATTTCGCCAGCTCAGGTTCCGATGAGGGTGCGAACCGGCGGATGATGGGGCTGGACTAAGCTGTCAGCTCTCAGCTTTCACACCTTGTAGCGCCGGCATCTTGCCGGCTGCCCCGAGGGCGGCTCGCCCTCGGCGGTGCGGGCGGGACGCCCCCACGACAGCCGCCGGGACGGCGGCGCTACCCTGGGCTGCAAGCGTGGGAAGACAGTTGCCAGCACGGGAGAAATGAACTCGTGAAATCTTGGACGAAGTTCTTGACTTGAAAGCATGAGAACAGTCGATGCCCGAAAGGAATCCGAGCCTGTCAGCTGAGAGCTGACAACTGAAAGCTGAGAGCTATGAGCCTTGAAATAAAGCGCGATGAAAGCCTCGGGCGCCGCTTGCGCCTGGGTATGGTAGGCGGAGGGCCGGGCGGATTTATCGGGGCGGTGCATCGCATCGCGGCCCGGCTTGACGATCGCTTTGAACTCGTGGCGGCCGCGTTGTCGTCCGATCCTGCGCGGGCGCGAGCGGCTGCGCTCGACCTTCATATTGTTCCGGAGCGGGCATACGGCAATTTTACGGAAATGGCTGCGGCGGAAGCAGCCAGAAAAGATCGCATTGATGCCGTCGCCATCGTGACCCCGAACCATCTGCACTATGCTCCGGCCAAAACGTTTCTCGAGGCCGGCATCCACGTCATCTGCGACAAGCCGCTCACCACAACGCTCGAGGATGCGCAGGACCTGGAGCGGACCGTGCGCCGCACCGGGCTGCTTTTTGCCGTGACCCACAACTACACCGGTTATCCGATGGTGCGCCAGGCCCGGGAGATGATCGCCGGTGGAGAGCTGGGGGCACTTCGCGTTGTCCAGGTTGAGTACGCGCAGGACTGGTTGGCCACGCCGCTGGAGCAGACCGGACAGAAACAAGCCGCCTGGCGCACGGATCCCGCCCAGAGCGGTCCCGCCGGTTCGCTGGGAGACATCGGAACTCACGCTTACAATCTCGCCTGCTTTGTGACCGGACTGAATTGCCGGGAACTGGCCGCGGAGCTTTCCACTTTCGTGCCCGGCCGGCGCCTGGACGACCACGTACAAATCATGTTGCGTTTTGAGGAAGGCGCCCGGGGTCTGCTCTGGGCCAGCCAGGTCGCGACCGGAAACCAGAACAATCTTCGCCTGCGGATCTACGGAGAAAAGGGCGGCCTGGAATGGCGGCAGGAAGATCCCAACTGCCTGTGGTTTGCTCCGCTGGGCAAGACACCCACTCTGATCTACCGCGCGGGACCAGGCGCGATTACGGTGGCCGCGCACGCCAGCCGTGTGCCTGCGGGCCATCCCGAGGGATATCTCGAAGCCTTTGCCCAGCTCTATACTGACATCGCCGAGCAGATCAGTGCCCGCCTGGAGAAGCGTTCCGCGGCCGCGTCATCTTTACTGGTGCCTACGGTCGAAGATGGTGTGGCCGGCATGCAATTCATCTCCGCCGTTCTTGCATCTTCCAGCCATAATTCGGCCTGGACTGCGGTCGCTGGTCGAACCTGACCGCATCGTCTCCCGTTGCCAGGCGATGATTATGGCCTAGTAAACATCTCGGCCAGCGCGTAGTCTTAAAGAAGTCTCATAGCGCATCTTCCCGCCGCGCCTCACGGTGACGGTTCCCTGCGAAATCAGACGGTTAAACCTCTTGCGCAAGGATCCGCCATGCCTGATAAGCCATCCCGCCTTCGTGTGAAGTCCGACGGTCACGCTCCCCCTGCAATCGATGCCCAGCCCGTGGAGAACGAGATTCTCCTCAGCCTGCCGGCAAGAGAGCGTGAAGTGCTGTTTTCGCAGTTAACCTTCGTCGCGATGCGAACCCACGATGTGTTGCATGAACCAGGGGAGCCAATTCAGTTCGGCTATTTTCCGAATAGCGGGATGACTTCGATTCTGACCGTGCTGGCCGAGGGGAAAAGCGTGGAAGTAGGATTGACTGGCAAGGACGGCTTTGTGGGATTGCCCCTGCTCGTAGGCTTCAGCAGCGGCCCGACGCAGGCGGTGGTCCAGGTTGCGGGCAGCGCCTTCCGCGTCGGCGCGCGAGCAATCGGCCAAGCGGTACGGCAATGTCCAACTCTGTCGATCAGGCTGCAACGCTACGTGCAGATGCTTGCCATGCAGGGCACCCAGGTGGCGGCCTGCAACCGGCTGCACGAAGTAGATGAGAGACTGGCGCGCTGGCTACTGATGTGCCAGGACCGAATCGGCTCCAGCCTGGTGCCCCTGACTCAGGAATTTCTGGCCCACATGCTGGGCACACGCCGGGCCAGCGTCACGGTCGCGGCCGGCATTCTGCAGAAAGCCGGGCTGATCACTTATTCGCGCGGGCACGTCAACATCGTTGATCGAGGCCGGCTCGAAGGCGCCTGCTGCGAGTGTTACGAAATCATGCAGCAGCAGGACAGAAGGTGGCGCAACGAAGTCCCGGGGATTGAGTCCTTGTAGCGCTGACCTTGGCGGGCGCCCGGCGGGCATCCCACCCGCCGCGAGGCCCGACGCCCTCGAGACAGCCGGGGGACGGCGGCGCTACATTTTGTCTGACTGGCTGGCCCACACAGGCGGGTGCTCGCTTACAATAGCGGGCATGCAGACCAGCGGACAAACGGGGACCAGAATGATCCGGGACTGGAAACAGTGGGAGGGCCAGACTGTGAATGGCACCTTCCTCCTCCGCCAATATCTGGGCGGCTCCGCCCACAGCGCGGTTTTCCTGACGGAACGCCGCGGACGGGAGCCGCAGCGCGCCGTCATCAAACTCATTCCGGCAGATCCGGCCACCGCCGGAGTTCAACTTTCGCGCTGGGAAGCGACGGCGAAGTTGTCCCATCCCCACCTGCTGCGGCTCTTTGAATCGGGCAGTTGCCAGCTGGACAGAGTCGTCCTCCTTTATGTGGTGATGGAGTACGCCGAGGACAATCTAGCGCAGATTCTTCCCCACCGCGCGCTCACCCCGGCGGAAGTCCGCGACCTGCTGGAGCCGGCCCTCGACGCCCTGACCTTTATTCATGAGAAGGGGCTGGTCCACAGCCGGCTGAAGCCGTCAAATGTGCTGGCGGCACAAGATCAGTTGAAGCTGTCGAGCGACAGCCTGCTTCGGACCGGCGACACAGCAGGCCTCGCTCCTCCCAGCGCGTACGACGCACCCGAGGTTGCGACCGGTCAAATCCTGCCCGCCTCCGACGCCTGGTCATTGGGCATGACGGTGATGGAAGCGCTCACCCAGCGCCTGCCCGCCTGCGAGGGCATCGCGGAGCCCCTGCCGGAGACGGTTCCGGCGCCCTTCATGGGAATCGCACACTGCTGCCTGCGCCTCGATCCCCAGCGCCGCTGCACGGTGGCGGATATTGCTACACGGCTGCAGTCCGCGCCATCGAATTCGCCGCAGCCTTCGACGGTCAGGATACCCGCGGGGTCCGCCAAGTGGCGCTACATTCTTCTGGTCGCGGCGGTAGTATTGGTGGCGGCGGTGTGGCTTGGTTCGAGGCTGCTGAGCCGGCGTCCGGTGAATCAGCCGGCGGGTTCTGTTTCCTCCACTCCGTCGGCGGTCTCTGAGCCGGCGGCCAGGGCTGAAGCCCGAAGCGCCGCCCCAGAGGTCGAACCGGCGGCGACGGATGCCGCCAAGCCTTCCGCGATCAAAACGCGCGGTGAGCGCTCGAGTTCTCGAGCCGCTGCTCCGCCATCGGCTCCGGCAGTCGCGTCGAGCGCAACTTCTGGCGGGGGAGCCGATCAAGGCAGCGTTCTGCAGCAAGTTTCGCCGGTGGTCTCCAAATCAGCGCAGAATACGATCAGCGGCACCATCAGGATCCGGATAAAGGTTTTGGTCGATGCTGCTGGAAACGTCGAGAGCGCCAATTTCATTTCGGCGGGCCCAAGTAAATACTTTTCGCGGCAGGCCATGCAAGCTGCGCAACAGTGGAAGTTTTCTCCAGATCAGGCGACCGCCAGGGCGTGGATTCTTCATTTCGGCTTTCGACGTTCAGGAATTGAAGTTGATTCCGAGCCGGTGAAGCCCTAACCGCCTTTACCTTTCTGTTTGAATGCCACCGCTCTGGAAGGGCATCGCGCTGCGAGGGCGGGTCGCCCTCGCGACAGCCGGCGGGACGCCGGCGCTACGCTGCTATTTCGGAGGCAAGAGACGTTTGGGCGCTCTTCTTTGCCACGCTGTGCGCAAGGCGGCCACCAGAATGTCCCGCGGCACCTTCTTCAAGCAGATTCTCGTAGCGCCCATCCGTCCCCAGCCTTTGGGGACGGGAGAAAAAATCTCAGGCTCGTCTTCGACCATCCCGGACTGCTGCTCCGGCGTCAGCAGCAGCACGCCGTAACCTTCTGATTCGAGCGCGAGCGTGGCGAAGATTTTGCCTCCCACCCGGAAGTCAGCTTTCCCAAAATGGAGGCTTCGACAGCTTCCGGAAAAGCCAAAGCGATGCGTCGAAAGTTGGCTGCAGTCACGGCGTCAGCTCTTCCTCGTGAAACTCAAAACCAGAACGCTCTAAGAATGGTCCCGTCCTTTGAGGTCTTAAGGATAGAATGCGCTGACTATGCCGGGAGGCCCACCGATCTGACCCCAGGGAATTCCCGATCCAACCGGCGAATCTTGCGTTCGCAGGAGGCGAAATAGCCGGGAGGGCTTTCGTTGCGGGCTCTTCTCGAGGCCCCCCCGCCTGGGTGCAACTTTTTTGATGCGTCTCATTCAAAGTTTTCATCTAAGGAACCCAGAAGCAGATTGACAGACTTCGGCTGGTTATCTAGGATTCATAGATTCATGTCAGGTTTCAGCTCAACCCGCTGCCAGTGTTGTACTTGTTGTTGTATGTGTGTGTCCACTGGCGCCCGGGGGTTGCTGACCTAAGAATAATTTAGAAATCGGCACTTATAACCCACCGCCAGTGCAACTCACTGGCGGTGGGTTTTTTTGTGGCCACAAATCTCTATGACAAATACAGCGGTAGAAACGAAAGCACAGCGGGTTGAGCGGCTGAAGCGGGAAAAGAATCCCTGGGAAGGCCTCGACGACATCCGCAAGTTCGCCCGCGAAGGCTTCGATTCGATCACCCCGGAATGGCTGGGCACATACTTCCGCTGGTGGGGCGTTTATACGCAAGGCGACGGCGCCGGAGTGGTCGGCGGCAAGAACGGCGAAGGCAAGGCGCTGCCGTTCTTCATGGTGCGCATCCGCATCCCCAATGGCCTGCTTCACTCTCACCAGCTTCGAACCATTGCAGATGTCACCGAGAAATATGCCCGCGGAAACGCCGACCTCACCGTGCGGCAAAATATCCAATTGCACTGGGTGACGATCCAGGACCTGCCTGAGCTACTGGAAGGATTGTGGCGCGCCGGCCTGACC